>ERZ1106941.235-NODE-235-length-87208-cov-5.503620_pt1 | contig 87208 bp, 78 predicted proteins | sample MGYA00403670_ERZ1106941 | MGnify/ENA primary metagenome ERZ1106941 (study PRJEB35170, sample SAMEA104062400) | human gut metagenome | biome: human gut; feature: human-associated habitat; material: faeces | place: Denmark | collected 2012-06-04 ...
CCCGCAAAAAAACCTGATATAATTTTATCAGAAAAGGAGGAGTTTTATCATATGCTAAAGTCAACAGAAGAATTTGTATGTTTTTTAAATCAGAACAACCTAAAATACTGTTTAGACAGCATCAATGCAAACGACAATGAACAAATTACAATGTGTATCACTAACCAAACCATGTCTGATATCACAATTCATTTTCTTTTTGATTCAAATAATCAGATTGTCTATATTCGCATCTGGAATCTCCTAAAAATTCCAGATCAATTTAACAGTATTGCACTAACCATTATTAATGAACTAAATAACACTTACCGTTTCGTTCGATTTTACTTAAACACTGACAACGGCATTGATGTTTTTGTTGATTCTTTAATTCATTCTGGAACAATAGGAAAAACTTGTATAAATCTTGGAATTATAATCGCAAAAATATGTGATACTGTTTACCCAAAGCTTGCTGAATCATTTCGAATACAGCAACTATAATATTTAATAGAAAGCAGAGATTTCTACACAAAGCAAAATCTCTGCTTTCTATTTTTCTGATGCAAGTATATTTTACCACTTCAAATCTGCTGTTTTTGCTACAAATCCAATCTGTGTCCATTTCTGAATAAATACGCCTGTTTTCAAATTTACTTACTACTTTCCCTCATATTGTTTTGCCTTGTTTAACCATTTCATTGCTTCTTCTAGATTCTTCTTAACGCCAACACCCTCTTGGTATGCAGCTGCAATAACTTTCATTGCTTCTACATCTCCTCTGTTTGCTGCCATTAAAAAATACTTATTTGCCTCTGAGTAATCTAATCGCACGCCTCTTCCATTCGCATACATAATTCCAACATTTCCCATAGCAGCTGCATCTCCCCAAGAAGCTGCTAACTTATAGATTCGAAATGCTTTCTCTTTATTCCTTTTCACACCTCTTCCATCCTCATAATAATATGCGACATTATATGCTGAATGTACATCTCCCCTTAACATTCCTTTTCTGAATATCTTAAATGCTTTTTTATCATCCTGTTTCATTCCACCATGCCCATTGCTATAGCAGGATGCCCATTCGTTATAACCTTCCATCTCTTTTTTCTTTATTGCGCGCTTGCACCATTCAATCGCTTTTTCTCCATCTGCCTCACATCCATCTAAACCTTCTTTATACAGCATTGCCATCCAAAGCATTGCCTGTGCATATCCTTCTTCTGCTAATTTTTGTAATAGTTTTCTTGCTTCTTTTCCATCCTTTTTTGTACCACGGCCATAGTGTTTACAGAGAGCATATCCACAAATGGAACGCTGGTCTGAATGCTCCATTCCTTTTTTATACCAATAAAATGCTGTATTTAAATTCTTGCAACCATAATAGGATGTCCAATATGTATCACCTAAATATCCATATGCCTCTACTATTCCACTCTTTGCTGCTTTCAAAAGTAAACCTTCTGTTTCATTAAAATGCTGTGAAATTGTTGTTTCACTTGTTATTCCAACATACCCATTTTTTAAAATTCTCATCCACTTTAAAAATACTGCACCTATCCGTGTATGTCCTTCCCAATCTCGATATCTATTAAAATAACATTTTCCAAGATAAAACTGTGCCTCTGCGTTTCCATCTTCTGCCATTTTAACGATTCTAGACAACGGAAAATCTTCCAAATTCATGTTTCCCTTTGTTTTTCTTTTCATCGTTTCTGGATAAGGAAGTCCCTCATTCCATGAAAATCCCTTTGCAATTTCATTTACAAATACAATTGCTTCCATTTGATCGCTGCACACCTTCTGCTTAAGAAGACTTTCTTTTGCTTCGAGAAGTGCGATTCTTTTGTCTGCCTCTTCCTCCTTTTTGGCCGCCTCTATTAAATGCTTCATCTCATCTGAATAGTACAATCCTTTTAACAATTCCTTAGATCTTTTTAATTTTGGTGCGCTCTGTTCAAACGCTGCTATCGCAGCTGTTTCCTTCTCAAACACACCCATCCCTTTACTTTGACGAATCTCTGCAATTACATCTCCAGTCGTTTTCATTTTTTTCTTCCTTTTCATGAATATTTTCTTAGCAAAATGGGAGGATATCTACTGACTCCCCCCTTTCCTCTATTTACTGCGCATTTCCCACAGAACCTGACATACTTCGAATTCTTCCACTAATTTCACCACTATTTCCGCAGCTGCATCGAAACCATTTTGAAGAACTATCATGACACTTCAATTTCCCACACGCTCCACATCTGACAATATCTTCATTTCCACAATACGGACATCTATACTGTGGTCCAGTTCTCGTCTGAGACATATCAATGCTTCGACTTTGACCTGATGTGCGAGCTGAGCGTTCTTTTTCTTTTACTCCATATGTTTGCACCCACACATCATCCGCTGCATAATCATATCGCAGATAAAATTTCTGATTATATTGACTACATTCTGCTTCAATAAAAATTGCTTCATGTCTTGCCATACTATTCCTTCCTTTCTGTGCTGCTTTCTATTTTATACAGAAAACAGTTTTGACATCAAAATTAACAACATACCTATTATAAATGCAGGTATTCTCGTCCCATCCAGTAGTTCAATTCTTGCATTCTTCTTTTTACTAATAGATACCACTGCGGTGATAAAAAGATTCACCACCCCCAGAATAATCCATATCGCTCCGACCCCCATACTACTTGTGGATAGTATTTTATAAAATAAATCGTTTTGTGGTTCCCCTTTTCCTGATAAACAAAAATAAGCAGCAAAAGCCATTACCACACTCATAATTCTGCATCCAACAAGATAACCATTCATTCTTGTCGTCATTACCATTGGCTTGTTGGTAAAATTATTTACAATTGAACAGCAAAACAGAATCGCAATCGCAACAAATGAAACTACATTTGTTATGATAAAAAGTCCCTCAAAAACAAAATACAGATTTTTTTTCACCCCAAACGGATTCAAGCACATACATAAAATGCCTAACATTACAGCTATCACTACGATGACAAAAGCCTTTTTTATAAAATCTGTCATCTGACTATAAAATATTGCTGAATGTAATCTATTCTTCTCTAAAGCAACTCTTTTTTGTTCTTCTCTTCCTTCATTTGCCTTATCAATTGCTATTTGCTTTTTTAGTTGTGCAATCTCTGCTTCATGTTCTTTCTTTTTTTTCTGTATTTCAGCAGCCGTTGACGCACTCCATTTTTTTCCACACAGTTCGCAAGTATCATTTATGCATGGATTTTCATTATTGCATTCATCGCATGTCCAATACCACATTTTGATTCCTCCTTAAATCCATCCGAGTATTTTTGCAGTCGCCTTGTCTATCACCTGCGTGGTATTGTCCAAAAATACTACTTTTATCTTATCATTCTCTAACGGAATTAAACTTGCAAAGTCGTTGGCTTCCTCTTCAGCAATCTTCTCAAAAAATGCTTTTACTGATAAATCCTCTACAGCTCTTATCTGAATTACAGGATCTTCTTTTCGAATGCCATTGTATTCCCAGTATGCAAAACGATACCCTTTCGATGGTTCTGCTGAGAATTTTAATGCGTCCTCTTGCGTAACTTTCAAAAACGGTTTTCCATTTACAAGAGCAAGTCCTCCTTGTGTACTCTCTACATCAACTATATAATAATTTTTCTTCATTCCAGTCAACTGTTCAACAATCTGCTTGCTTGTTGGACGCTTATCTGGGTCATATAATAGCATAGAGTTAATCAGACTTCGCAATTTTTCTGATTTAATACTCTTATCTGCTGTCAAAATGCCACCCTCATACACATATTCATAGGCATTTCCCCCTCCGTGTGTATCTGGCATTTTTCCAGTACAATATTCGTGCAAAATCAAACCCAATGCAAAAATATCAGACTGACAGGTAATATTGAATGCCAAAGAGGTGTCTTCCGTAACTTTATATTCCGCCAACTCAGGACTCCAGTACTCCTCTGTTCCCATTGTATCAGCCGGTAACGGTGGCTTTTGGGAAAAGTAGGAATCGTCAAAATCAATCAGTTTGCAGATTAACTCCCCATTTTGAGATCTCGAGATCAATATATTCTCTGGTTTCAAATCACCATGCACAATCTTAACACTGTGAATTTTCATCAAATCCATACACAGTGTTTTAATCAAGAGCATCCGCTTTTCTTCTGGCAGTTTTACAATCTGCGATATGGTTGCCTCCTGCTGAGTACTCTTCAAACTTGCCTGATAGTAGTATGGTTTATTTAAAAAGAACTCTTGTGGCGTCAGTATATTTCCATTTCCCTGCGAAACCTGCTGTAGTGCCACAATAATTTTCCTTCGTTCTTGACTAAATTGCTCACATCTCTTTATCTTTTTATCACGAAAATCAGAGCTTAATCCTTCTTCTGGATATTTAGGTTCCTGAAATCGCTTCAAAAAGAATTCCCTTCCATCCTTATGAGCAAAAATGTAGTCACCATTTGCTGCAGTCTTCCATTCGCCTTGACAGCAGTATCCTTCGATTATTTCGTCCATCATACCTTCCCCTGACTCTTTGCTAGTTTATATTTTTCATATTTTCCTTTATAGTAATCTCTCCAAAACAGTCCTGGAATGCTTTCAAACTTCTCAGCTTCATATTTCAAATCCTCTATGTGCTTAAAATCAGCTTGAAGTTTTAAAAACTTTTTCTTTGCCTCACCTGTAATGATTCTCTCCATTCCAAAAATATATAAGCTTTCCCAGCAAACTCGAGTCTTGATTTTACGAATATATTGCTCAATATCCTGATTTTTCTGCAAACTTTTTATTTTTTCCTTTAAGCGTACAACCGTTTTATCATGGCCTTGCATGCGATTCAGCTCATCACTTTGCAGACGGATACGATTGATCTCGCCAGATTGCTCCAGTTCATACCGAATTTCTTGATAGATCTGCTTCATGCGTAAATCGACATCAATATCACTCTCTTGCTCACTTTTCTGGATCTTTGACAATTCCCGATATTCTTCTACCAGTTCGCAAATTGGATCCCTTTTCTTATCCCAAAAGAGTATCTTTTTTTGCGGAATTGCAGTCTTCTGAATATAATTTTTGACAAAATTTTCAATCAAATCATTAAGAGACTGTTCAGCTTCCTTTTTTTTCTTAAGTTCCTCTTGTATTTCCTTTTGCACTTTCTGCAATTCCTTCTTATTCTGAAGCCGCGCATAAAAATAATTTGCAAGACAATCCATTTTCAAAATTCGGCTTTTCAACTCCTCTTGCATATCAAATGCCGAAGACTGCCTCAAAAAAGCGAGTATGGCTTCTGTAAGCTCTGTTTCAATTTCTCTCTCAGACTCTTCTAGTTGTGTTCTCTTATTGTCAATCTCATCATACCTGCTGTCTGCAATACGGTACCCTTCATTAACAGGTTTTCGGAACTGTTCTTTCATATAAAGCATTCTTGCCTTATACAATTCGCTGACTGTTTTTTCTTGATTTGTTTGGATTACAACACCTGCTATCGTTGTATCATCCTTGCAATTTTCTCCCTGATAATTTTCTGCAATACATTCGCCCAAAATAGATGGATCATCCTCAAAAATTTGTTGGGTTGCTGCCAATAATTTATATTCAAACTGCATTGGAGACTCTATATAATCAAAGCATCCATCTGATGCAGCGAATAAAATGAATCCTTCTTGTATCGGAATTTTATATTCTGCATAATTCAAATGGAAACGATCAATTCCTTCACCAGTCACATTATTGTTCATATTTGACTGTCCCAATGCTTTCATGGCATCAAACTCTCCATCTACATCGTCCTCTGACAGTTGTGAAAGACCATCAACCTGTGTCAACAGATATACTCTTGAATCTCCTGCCCAGATCACTCGCACATCAAGAAAGCCTCCATTTTTTCGAAAAATGGCCATTGCAAGTGTTGTCGGAAGCAATTCAATCATGTTGCCACCTAAGCTTTTTTCAAGCTTGTAGCCTTGAATACACTCTGCCAACTTTGATGCCAAATATTTTTTTAACTTTTTTGTCATTGTAGCAATGTCGTCCGTCCACAATTCTCGTTGTTGCTCATCACAGTATTTTTTCATGGCATCGCTCACACACCTTGAACCTATATATGCGCTAGTATAATACTGATCACCAATTTTATGCTTTGTCTGACCAGTTCCTCCTAGTCCATCACACACAATCAACAGCTGCTCAGTTGCTTTTGGTGGTGCATCTTCATCGGAAATCGCAGCACAATGCACTGTAAATGGTATTATTTTTCCATATTCCATATCGTTCTCCTATTACTTCAATGATTTACACAATGTGTTAATAATCAAATCCATATTTAAATCTGCTCCACCTTGATCCTGCATAGTTGGATTCCAAACTGTAACGTCAAAGTTTTCTCGAATTCGATTCCATGGTGCTGTATCTGGTGTAAACAAAATCAATCTTCTCGCATTTCGATCCATATTATAGATGCTTTCCTCTCCATGCAACTCGCCATCCCAGGCTTTCATCAGCTCTTCATAGGAACTTAACATAGGAGATGGATAATTTCCTGGAATACCATCTAACTGCTGTTCAAGTGGGTGAGCAGATGCATCTGTAAACAGTACAATTGCATGACGTTTGGAGGTTCCGCTTGTTTCCCAATCAGATCCCATAGCCAATGCCAATGCCTCTAGACCACTCTCTGGCTCATCTCCACCTCCCTTTGCTTCTATACGCGTAACAAAATCTTTGAAATCAGCATTTTCTTCTGGAAGATAAAAAAACGGAGACTCATGAAGCGACATACGCCCATCACAATAATAATCTCTAAATGCAATTACTTTTACTCTCAACTGTTTAATTTTACGATGATACTGCTGCAAGCCCTGTATTACTTTTTCATGTAACGACATCGTGAAATTCTTAACTGTATTTAAGATAGGGGACATACTGTCCGTTGCGTCAATTACAAACACAATATCAGCATTTGTTGTTGCCCCCAGCGTTCTTCTGGGACGATCAGCCGCACTTGCCTCTGGCATCGTTTGAAACCTGCCCGATCCATCTGATCTGTATGCTCCTGATGAAGTTTCTCTTTCTTCATATGAAGATCCATTTGAACCAGTCGTTTCTCTGACACTCTCCATTTTCCAGTCAATCGCACTGCAAAATACAATCAACACATAATCGATTGCTGCTTCTGCCAATCCATCTTCCTCAATCTGAGATTTTATCTGTTGATACAAGTTTTGTTTTTCATTTTCATTATTACTAGATGCGATCTGGCAAAAGATTCTTCCTGTTCCGCTTTCCATTGCCATTCGGATCCATCTGCGTTCCTTTTTCAGATCTGGAAACATATCAGCTAATATTCCGTTTACTCTTCCTTCCTGCCCTAAAAAATCAATGCCATCCTGAAGAACTCGCTTTCGAAGCGTCTCTCCAATTCTATCTGTATCAGCCATCTCTTCATTGCCTCCTTACATCTGAGTATCTTTTATATAATCATCGATTGCTACCTTTTGAAGTGCAATCTTCTTTTCATCCTCTTCCTTTACTGAAATTGAACTAGAAGCTTCTTTTTCATCAAAAGTCTTTATGTCTACGTTTTCTTTTTCTGGCTCTTCATGAACCTCATCAGCGCATTCTTCAACCGCTTTCTCCTGTTCTTTTGATTCTGATTCTTTTGATTCTTGTTCTTTTACTTCTTGTGCTTCAAGTTCAGTTTCATCTGTCGGTTTCTGCTCATTTTTAAGCTTATCTGCCTCAGCCATCGCGTCGTCATATTGCTTTTGATATCTTTGATATCTCTCTTCATATTCCTGATATTCTTTTGAAATTTGATTCAACTCTTGCACAATCTGGCTTTTCGCTTCTTCCCCTTTTTCCATCATTTGGATGGTCTTTTCGCATTCTTTATATTCTGCCTCTATGTTTTCATAGTTATTTTTATGAATGCGCAATTTCTTAAGCGTTTCTTCTACCAATCGCAACTGTGATGCCGCCTTTTCTAGCTGCTCATACAAATTCAGTTTTCGTGCCTTCTCTGCCTCTAGCGCTGCCTCATTGACACGCATATCTGTTATCTTTTTTTGTTGCTCCAGAGCTTCATCATATCTTTTTTTCAAATAATTTCTTTTGCCCTGCATAGAATCCAAATGCTCTTTTGCTTTTCTTGCCCTTTCCTCACATGCCATCTGATCACATTTCTTTTTCATTAAAGGAAGTAACAGCTTTACCAGTTCAGTATCTGCCACTCCGGCAACAGACATATCATCTCCACTGCCTTCCAAACTAACTTGTGACAATCCCCCCTCTAATAGCCATTTAGTCGTGCTTTCCACACCATCCAGTACCAATTTTTCACATACATCTCTATAGAAGCACTGTGACAATTCCAAAGTACGATAGGAATCCTCAATGCCATCTGATGACAAAAAAACTGCTGCTGGACAATTTTTTTCATCTGTTTTTAGATAATAATATCTTGTAGATTCGGCCGCATCACGGTTACAGATCGATGTTGTATTTCTTCCATAACACCGATCATCCCACGGAACTGGATATGTAACCTGCCCATTCTGATCCATCATCAGACATCTTCCATCACCCTGATGCAATGCCAATATGTAATTTTTTGTTGCAAGTACTGCAAGAAATGTAGCTCCGTACATTCCATTTTGATTCATTCCTTTTTTATAGGACTCCCTAATTGCTTCATTGCTGCATAACTGATATTCTTCCTCTGTTACTGGATCATTTTCCAAATCTTTTTCCACTTCAATATTCCATCTTGTTATGATCCTTTGAATCAATTGTCGAACTCGAATTTCTCTGTTTTTTGTTTCCTCTAGTTCGCCTTCTTTTCCATCCATTTCATCAGCAAATGCCTTCAGTTCTTCAATTCCAACCTCCACTATCAGTCTTGAACCTCTGTCACTACGAAAGCAGCTAGAATCTCCATGGCCATCTGATACTGCAATTAGCTTTACTTTTTCATTTTCAAATTTACCAGACGCATCTTGCATGACGATATTCTTCTTTACATGCGCTGCCCCCTGAACTGAAGCAGAAAAAGCCTGATAGTTTGCCATAATTTTTATCCTCCTTCCATGAAACTATTGATTCAGGAGACAGTTACCTCACAAACTGCCTCCCACAAATAATTTTTCTAATTATTACCAACCCGGCGTTATTGGAGAACCTGGTCCTGGAATTGGTTCTGGGGCTGGTCCTGGAATTGGTTCTGGTGGAACTGGATCTGGTTCTGGTGGGTTTGGAACTGGCTGCGGATCTTTTTCCTTATCTGTTAATTTTTTAACAATATCAGTTCCAGATGTTCCTTGTCCTTGTGGATGAGATATACTATTTGTAAGTACTGTATTGGCTGATACCACTTTTATCATTTTCTTAAATGTCTCAAGATCACTTGTCTGAATCACAGCCTCCTTATTTCCAACAATCTTACTCAATGTATTTACATCTGCATCTTTTCCAAGAGCAAATGCAATTTTGGTACTATATCGAAACCACTTATTTCCAGTTTCTTTATCAGTAATTTTTTGAAGTGCTTTTTCCCAATTATCTGTCGGATAGCCGTCACTCATAAAAATAATAATTGGAATCATATATCCAGTATTACTCTGTAAAAATTCATGTCTGGACATTTTATTATACAGCTCGCTCAAGGCATCTCCAATATCAGTCAAGCCTCCCGCCTTTAAATCATCCCAGTAAAAATCTTCCACATACTTAGGCTTTTCTGTTACCCATTGTGCTCCCGAGCTAAATTGTAAAACAGCAATTTGTATCTCTGCATCGGCATTTCCCTTTGCAATGTTCTGAAGAACATCGACGGTCTCTCTCATTGCCTCATTTAATGCACCAATCTTTCCGTCATCTTCCATGCTGCCCGATGTATCTAGCACATAAAATACTACTAATTTTTTTCTCGTTACTGTACCTTGTTCTGGCATCGTATTTCCTCCTACTCTAGTTCAATTTTAGCACCATACATACTCATCTTGATTCCTGCTTTTACCGGTGCATATTCTGCCTTCTTTAGTGTTCTTGAAGCTCCTGTTGATGTAATACAATTCCAAGTAACATCGCTTGAATTTCGAATGAGTACTATGTTAGGATCGGTTGACCGTAATATGATTCCTACTGGCTTTAATGCATCCTCCGGATTTACGGTTCCTATCTGCACACGATAAATGCGGCTGTCCGGTACTGCTGGAATTGAGTACTCTGGCAGATGTACTTTATCTTTAAATGTCATTTTCTTTCCGCATGTGTCACAGCAAATATCTCTTGCATTCTCTGTAAATACATCGTTTCCACAGCTGCATCTTACAATATCGCTTCTAAAACGTGTCAATGCACGCAGCCATTCTAACTCTACTACACGGTGTCCTCTTTCAAGAGAATCCTTACTAAAAGCACGGATAAACACATCCTTCATATACTGTGGCAGACACTTCCATACTGCTATCACGCTCTTGCCCACTTCTGGATCAGGGCGATTTGAATCATCAGTTGGATCAAATATAAAGATTGGTTTTTCACCATAGATTCTTCTTGCCTCTTTATCTGTCATTAGAATCGGTGTGCCTTTCTTTCCCTCCAATGGATGACCTCTTAACAATAACATAAATAATACCATTGCAAGTGAATATCGATCACTGGCTGTATTGGGTAAATTTTTTCCCACTACAACCTCTGGTGCAATATATCTTGGCTTTCCCAAAATACCCATGTTTTTACCAGTTGGCGCAACATTATCATTGTCTGCAATCTTTACATCGCCAGTTTTAGGATTGATAAAAAAGTTTCCATCGTTCAAATCCTGATAACTGTACCCCTGATTATGCAAAATACGAAATGCTGTAACTATATTCATGCTCGCGTCAATCAACTGTTTCCAGTCTGCTGTTACCTTTGCTATCAGAAATTCTGACATTTCATGGTACCCTTCTGGTCGAAGTGCCATCACATAGCCAAAGGTTCCATCCTTCCATACGGTAACATCTTCTGGCCACAGAAATGCCGGGCTTGGAGATCCCTTCGCGACATTTTCCTCCAAATTTTGTCGAAATGCTTCTGGATCTCTTCCCAGATCCTTATACCACTTCAATGCCTTTCTCATACCACCGTAATCCACCTCGTATACGCTTCCTTGACCGCCCTCACCAAGAAATCTTATAATGCTAAGTTTGGTTCCTGATTTTGTCGCGATCTGTGTCCCCAGTTCTAGCTGTTTTGGGTCTATTTCCGCCATAGTTTCTCATTCCTTTCTACTTAAAAGTAATTATTTATTATAAAGCATAAGCTGCTTATAATCGCTTTGTTCAAACCACTTTCCCAAAAACGCATTAAAATGCATTGGAATCAGCTGTAAATGAATCTCCTTCTACTGTCTCTGCTGTATTTCCACACCAACTACATGTCGCAACCTGTTCGCCATTATAACAAGTCCACTTTCCACATCTTCCACAGCTCACAAAGTTCCTTGCACCACAATATGGACAACCTGGATATTCTCTCGTGGCATAAAATGAGCCAGTTATTTTTTCCTCACCATATCGCTCATTTTTTAGCATTCTCTCACTTAACTCAAATGCCCAGGTTCGCACCCAATCATTATTTTCATACTCTACTCTTATTGCAAATGGTCTTTTATCATTGCATCTGCCAATCATAATCTTTGCCTGCTTCATTTGTGCCATCCCCCTATCTCAATCGTGTATGTATTAGCTCACTGGTTGTACCTTTGTAAATATACGCTTCATCACTATCCATCCGAAGTATTTCTTCTGGCTTGACAATGTAATCCTGCTTCATAGAAATGCTGCTTCCACTGCTTGTACTGCTTCCCGGGAAAAGCGAATACGGAGAATAATTTTTTCCGTGACTTGTAGTGGTCGATACTTCTTCCTTCTCATAATACCCAATGGTCTCTGACCATTTTTTTGCACTCGATGCAGATGTATGTTTTAGTATTATATTATTTCTACTATTTCCAATTAGCGCATTAAATACATTTTCGTTAGCACCACACATTGCATACACATCGGCTGCACTGACAACACGTTTGCAAAAATCAGAAGCCCCCTTCAACCAGTTCTCCAATTTCTGATTTCCTGAAACTGATAATTCGTCTATAACACATGAAAATGGAATTGACTGTGCGTTCAGTTGCTTGATTCTAGTAAGTAGCAAATCAATCAGTAAACGATTGCTATCCATTCCCACATTGATCAGCACAATCTTCTTATTTTTCATTTCATTGCTCAGATTTACAGGTGATCCACCATTTCCTCTTCTATAAGCAATTCCACCCATTTCACTATCCAACGTAGAAAAATAAGAATCCAATTTATAATACTCAGATTGTCCTGCCATTAGCTTTGACTTAATTCGATCCCCCTGTACCTGAGTCAAGATTCTCTGTGCAACCAAATCATCCGTTTTCTGATACAATTCCATATATGGACATGTCTGAAACAGTTCATAGCTTGGCACCGCACCTTTCGAATAAAGATACTCAGTCAATCCATCCAGATAGGTTAAAACATTCGACTTAATTTCGTCATCTTTATCTGCGGACTCTTTAATTAACTGACCAATTTCTCTTGAGGTTAATCCATAAAATGGATCCAAACATGGATTTCGACCATTAATGACGACTAATCGCCCTGTGCCACCATATTTCTGCTCAATTGCTTTCTCTAACTCATAATCATTTGCATGGAGAATAAGAGTCGCACTGTCAAAATAACAGCTTAAGTTAATATAAGCCTCTATTGCCTCTACTCGTTTTTCTTTCGTTCCACCTGAAATAACCATGTTGTCTAAATCACTATTTTCCTGAAAGAATCCACCGATTTCAGAAGGTTGATACTCCTGAATTCCTTTTCTTCTCTGATTCCTTCCCTCTACCGTATTTCCGGTCAAAAGATTGATTAATCCACATGTTCCATTCCATATTCCTCGAATCAATGCAAAGCATAGATTTAACAATTGAACTAGTATTACCCAGATTAATCGTATCATGTCTGCCTCTCCTCCCTGAATTTATATTCGGTGTCGTGACTGCCCATTTATTTTTTTTGGAATATTACTATCCTGCAGCAATCCTTCAAAAAGAAAATATAGCTCAAGCTGTATTCGCCCCAGCAATAGTTTGGGAATTATATTCTCAGCATCATCGCACGACCAACATTTCGATTGCGTTTCTTTAATCGGCTCTGGTGCCTCCCATCCGCTTAATTCAACTGACTTTTTTCTTCTTGTTTTCTTGCTGAGCATAGTTGCTAACTGATACAGTTCTTCTTTTGTAATTTCGTTCTTTGAAAAAAGCTGCCAACAATATTGCTGGATCTCATTCCATACATCCTCATCATAATCTGAGCGAATCAGTCTAAGATATCTATCCAGTTCTTGTTTTTCTTTCCAAAGCTTATTCATGCAAAATCACCCCAATCGAATCTCATAAATTCTCTGATATTGGTTCTTTCTTATCTGCCAGTTTCGGATATTATAAATAGCGGTTTCTGTCAACTTATCTTGAATTATTTTTTCAATTGTTTCATCTCGTAATAGATTCGAATCTATTCGAAAATACAACCGTTTATAATTTCTTTGCAGTCCAACCTTTAAGTACCTTTCCAGATACGCAGTATCCTTCATTGTAGCTTTGGCTATATGAAAATAATTATAAATTTGGCATTCACACTGAACTGGAAGCCGATATGCACTGTGATCCTTTTTTATATGTTCTTCATCCAAATTAAAATAATCATATGCAAGAAACAAAGGATTTTTCTGTGACATTCCGCTATCCATTGTGACATCAAGATGGTACCATTTTCCGTCTAATTTCACGATGTTCCATGCGTGATCCATATATATGGAATTTACGTTTAATTTTCCTTTGACAATGCTGCATGGAATTTTGCATTTATTTAAAAGAAGCTCGACACTTTTTGCAATTCCTTCACAAACTGCTTTATGATTCAAAAACACGCCAACAATATTTTGATTTTCTGTGATTGTGATTCCACGATTCAATGCCTCTCTATCATACTGCACGGTATTAATTATGTAATCGTGAATATATTTGATGACCATCACATCTATATCATTCTCCTGACGTGCTTTTTGGCTAATTGCCTCTATTTTTTTCCAGATCTCATCATTCATTTTTTGTATCTGCTCTCTGGAATAACTATACTGAACCAGAATCGTGCAAAAATACGCTGTATATGAAAATGCCACCTTTGATGTATCTACGAAGAATAGTTCCGGGTGATCATCTAGAACAGCCATATAAACACGCTTTACCGTTTCTACTGGTGCACAAACAAGAATTTTTTGATTGCACTTGCGTAACTCTTGATAAATTACTTTATACAAACGCTGCTGCAATTTGGGCAGATACCCAAAATAAAATTCTTCACACACAACATCACCTCCCATTTTCGTTAATATGGATCAAACTTAAACTGAAATGGCTCAGTAAATGGTAAACAGACGATTGCTTCTCCCACTCGTAATCTCGACATATCCCAGTCTTCGATTACGCGGCCCATTCTTTTTTCTTCCTCATATCGGTTATTTATCATAAACTGTTCGATAACATAATTGCTTCCGTATAAGTCTGACAGATACTGTCTTGTCGTGACATCATTTGCTTTAAATGCAAAGATAGATGAAAAACCTGCTGCAATATTCTTTCCTCGACTTTCCTGATAAATTTCATAAAGCTGCTCAATACTTTGAAGACCTGCAAATATTTTTACGCCTAGGCTTCTTCCAAAATTCACACCATCCTCTATATGCTGTAAATTTGGTATCAGCTTAAACTCATCACAAATCAAGTAAACATTGCCACTTTGAGCTGATCCTCTTCCAAGCGCTTCTTTCAATGCCAAATCAAAAAGCAGACGGTAAATTGGTGTTAATACAGATCCAATCGACAAATCATATTCTATGAACAGTACTTTTCCACCTTTGCTTCGTATAAATTCTCTCATTGAAAAGAATCCATGTCCTGAAAAAACACCAATAAACAGATCTCTGACAGCCGAAAACATTTCTGCAAGCACACCCATTGCTTGCCCGCCTCTATCCTCTATATAGGACTTAACGCCATTCATATCGGAATAGTCGCTTAGAATTTCTAGAATCTTATCAATATCACAGCCATCCAATAGTTTTCTCAATTCATCATTAAAAAACAGTTGCTGCCGAACATTTCGATCCTGTACACCAGCTCGAATCAAACACTCTATAATCGATGCAAGTAAGTCTCTCGCCGCATTTGGGAAAAAGGCATTTGCTGAATTCTGTTTTACTTTTTCCTCAAAAAGTGAGCGACATATTTCCTGGATATTCAGCTCATAAGTTCCCTCATTCCATCCATCTGCCAAGATCTCTTTAAATAGATTCCAACGCTGAGACTGCTTTTGATACTGAGAAGAATTTCCTATCACAAAGTCTCCTTGCTTAAAAAACTTTGAATAGAAATCTCCTTTGCTATCAAAAATAACCATTACATCATTGCTTGTCATTGATTGGCGAAGCTGATTTACAAAATGATAAAACAAAGTTGTCTTTCCGCATCCAGTACTACCAACAAACAATGTATGCTTGCTTAAGATCGATTCATCAAGTGAAAATGATGCCCTCTGATTTCGAAAGAGTCCTTGAAGTGTCACTTTTGGATTTCTGACTCTTTCGGGAAGAGGGTTTTGTGAAGCACTGCTTCCCTCTATTACTCTTCTATTTACTCCCATAATACTTCTTATAAGCCTAGACCATGGCTATGGCTGTGATCTCGAATTTTGCAATCAGCGTTACTGCTACTTTTCTTTCCTGCGTTCTCCCGATGTATTTGATTAACAGCGGCTTGCTTTGTCGAATAAGTTTGTGCATTCAAACCTTTTTTTAAAAGCATTACTTTGGCTATTTCCATTTTTAGCGGTATTACTTTTCGTTTGTGTAGGTGCCGGCGCTTTCTGTTTATTAGCGTTCGTATTTGATTGTTTTTTATTCTTTATAAAATCAAACATCCTTCTCCTCCCTTAAAAAGCATTTGTTGCAAACCACATGAGTTCGCTGCAAAATTTTTTCATATTCATAAATTTTACTTAAATATAGTATAAGCATATTTACAAATTATGTCAATTTATTTTATCTTTTTTGATAATACCATTTTTGCTGTTTCTTATAAAATCATAAACAGAAACATTTATCATTTTCAAGAATACAATTCAAATAAAACGGCCTAAATTCTATTGATCAAAGAATTCAGACCGTTATACCGTTTAAATCAATCTTTTAGTTATCTTTTGCAACCTCTTTCTTTTTTCTTTCAAAACAAATTTTAAAAGCACAATCCCATTTATCGCAATTATCCTCATATATCACTTCCCATTCATAATCCTCTTCAGATTCTTTTGCTTCTGTATTACTATTTTGCATATTGCTCATTGAGCTATTCAGCTCTGTTACATCCTTTTCTGAAAAAACATCTTCATTATCCTCCTCGAAAAAATTTGGTAAATTCCCCCATAAATACCATTCAATTAACACGCTTTATTAATCTGATCAGACAGATATTCAACATCTGGATTTTCTGCTACGTCCATAATGATTGATATACATTTTAAAATCTGATATTCCCCTTCTCTCCACTCCTCCTTTGGCTTTTTCATTATTTTATCGTAGCGAATTTTACTTCCAGCCTGAAGTATGATACGATTGATCACACATAGCCAAGGGTCTGGCTTATGAATAGAACCAGTCGCTGCCAGATTTGTTCCCCAGCATCTTGAACAGACATTATTTAATGGACACATCGTACATACTGACTCTGGTTCAATATAGTTCTCAAAGTTTTCTCCTGCATATTGTAAAGAGACTTCTTCTCCTACTGTTATTTTTGAAAATCCTTGACATGGCGTCCAATAATCATCTGTTCCTGTGTAGCAATGAATTCTAAGACCAGCCCCACAATACCTTGTATTTTCCTTTTTTTCCAATAACAATGCCTCAAACGGTATATTAAGCATTCTTATTACTTCTGTTTCCGGATGCTCATCATAATATTTTATGAGTTTATCCAATTCTCTAATAAGGACATCAATATTTTTTGCATCTGACCAATCAATATCCCCCATTGCCAGAGTTGCATCAACCTGAAATCCCTTTTCTATCAAATAAATAACACTCTCTGCCATTTGTTCCAAACAATTTGGTGCAATCGTTGCCTTCACCGGCAACGGATGATACATTTTTAAAAAGAAATCTTGATCAATGCTATCAAAAGTACCCTTTTTGTTTCCTGCAAATACACGATTTTTATCATGTGCTTCTTTAACACCATCGAGTGATAATGCTGCATAAAAATGTCTTCTATGTTCTGACAACCATTTCTTAATATGTTCTGTAAGAATTACACCACTTGTTGTCGTATTATATGTAACCATACGTTTCGGATACTGCTCTTCAACATAATCTACCACTTGTTCTATCAGTTCAAAATTTAAAAATGGCTCTCCACCAAAAAATTCTATATTTATTTCTGCATCTTCATCCAACCCAGCAAATTCTCTATCAATATGTTCCTTTGCTTTTTCAAATGTCATTTTTTGGTTTGCCTTATGTATTTCATAACAATAATTACATGCTAATGGGCACGATTCTGTAATAATCAGTGATATCTGCATTCTTTTTTTCATTTTTTCCCCACATACCGTATTTTTGTAATATTAATTATATTCAACACGCGCTACATCTACTGCCAGAAAAGGGGGATTTAAAAATCCCCCCGAACCGAATTATGAATCCTTTTCTGACTGAGCACAATAACATTTAATAGGACAATCCCACTTATCACAAGTATTATTAAATGCTTCTGCCATTCTTACTGATTTACAGGTTCCGTACTTCTTCTGCATTTCTCCTACTGAATTGTTAAGCTCTGCTACATCTGTTCTTGTAAAAAACATACTCTATTCTCCTTTCTTCAGAAAGCTAAAAGTACTTTCTTAAGACAAATTATATACCGCGATTTGCTTTATGTCAATTTATTTTATCTTTTTTGATAATACCATTTTTGCTGTTTTCCCTTTCATTTTGCTGACCAGTTAAATTATTAAATTTGCGACCTCACTAATTTTAGACACAAATTTCATCAGCTTGCATTCTTCTGATCACAATGTATCTGTATATTTCTTAAGATCGAAAGATGCATTTTTATATAATGAATATGCATCTTCTTCCTTTCCTTCCTCTATGAATCGGACACATTTAAGGACCACCTCTTGATAAATTTTTTCATAGATTTCTTTCGAATTAGGAAGGCAATCCAATTTCTCTACAATTTTGGGAGCAATCTCGTAATATATACCTATTTCTGCTGGACCATTTTCATGCTTTGACACCCAATTATCTCTAAATTTTCTGAGTGTTTCTAATTCATAGCAATCTACAGGCAATCCCCTAGACTCTATACAAGCAGTCGTTATAAAACAGCCTGATCCTAGAGAGGATTCTGTCATATTATACGCAATGCGTCTATCGCTATAATCTCCATATCGAATATAGTTTCCATCTATAATATACACTATTGCGCCATCTTTGGAAGCTCCCGTTCTTATGTAATTTCCATCAATGTTTAACATAATCTCACCATTACTATCATCACCTTCTCGAATATAATTTCCATCTATATTGTACATAATACCGTCACTTCTTGAATCACCAATTCGAATATATTTCCCATCAGAATTACAATACATTGATCCTTTAACGTCAGAACCCCTTCTAATATAAACTCTTGCCATTACTTTCTCCTCATCATTAAAGTATTCTCTCTAACCGTCTAATTCATTCCTTTCTCAGGGAAGTCGCAGAGACATTTTCTTACAAAGAGTATACACTTGTTTGTGTGATATGTCAATTCATTTTATCTTTTAAGAAAGTTAAATTTTACAGTTTGTTTCCCCATTTTTGTTTTGTCCGTTTTTAGATGTTATACTTATCATTTAAGATAATTTATTTTTACTTATTATCTGTTATACTAAATGCAAATATTATGCCAAATAATTTCTATCAGACTACAAAAGGAGCATTCTTCAATGATTTTATCAACAAGCGAACGCATTAAAGAACTTCGTGAAAAGAATGGCTATACCCAAGCCGCACTTGCAGCCAAGCTTTCTGTTACCCGTGCCTGCGTTAATGCATGGGAAATGGGGATTTCCTCTCCATCTACTGAAAATCTCGTTGAATTGACACAAATTTTTCACGTAACTTCTGACTATATTCTTGGTATTTCTGGTTCTGAGTCAATAGAAATTGGTCAACTGAAACAAGATCAGAAAAACGTTCTTTATCAGCTAATCAATTTGTTTTCGAGCGAACAAAATTCTTCTCTTCTTGATATTATTAATCCAGAAAAGAAACCCTAATAAAAAAAGCGTTAAGAAACAACTTTTTCTGTTTCTTAACGCTTTTTGTTTTATTTTTTCAAGTGTACAAGGCGATCCCTAATTACATTAGACAGCCTCTGGCATAATGCATTTCACTTTTGATTAAGTAGCATCTCTGCTACTTAACTCAAACCATCCATCTTCGGTAATCCAACAACGAATCTCGCCAAAGCCACAAGTTGAAAATACCAGACACAGCTTCTCGCCTTCATAGAAGCTTACCACCTCACATCGAAGCAATGCAATCTCTTGCAAAAACTTCGTATCAAGTTTGTCCATCTGGCAGATAACCTGATCTGCAATCTTTCCTTTTTGCGCCTCAGGTAGTTCTGCGTAATGCAGATGGAAATTATGAAATTTTCTTGGCAAATCCTCTGCATGAAAGTAACTTCCTACCATCATGTAAACGACATAGCCAACAGCCTGCTGCTTGTTATACTGTTTCTTAGATAAACTAAAAAATCCCATCGTGATACCTCCTAAGCAGAATATAATTGTTTGCGTAAAAAGTCACAATACGCCCGTATATTCGCAAGCGCCAACTTCTTACCAAACATTCATTCATCCATTCTGCTCATCAGATAACGATGAGAACAGTTTGACTATAACATTCTTTTTCAAATCTGTCAATACTTTTTTATTCTCAAATAATAAAATGCAAGCAGCAGAATGATCGCGGCTACTATAGGATAACGCTTTCTCAATTGTTTCATTTTCTTAATTTTCCCTCCAGCAAAGTTACTTAATCTTTCTCGACCATTACTCTGCATTCTTTTATTCTGCAGGCAATTCCAACTGATGATTCACCAATAAGTACCTGATATTCTACCCAATCATATTAGCTTTGACAAGACTCTTTTTTGACAGAAAAAACAGGCCATGCTTTCGTATGACCCGCCTTTATAATGTCTGACACCGGATTTTATAATTTCAACATAATCATTTTTAAATCCATCTATTGCTAATCCCTATTGCTTCTATTTCCATGCCTCTTTAACTATTAGATTGAACCCATTCTCTCACCGTATCAACAGGAACTTCCAGCAGTGATGCAATTTCTTCCATAGGTCTTTTTTGAATATACATTTTCAAAGCTATTTCCTTAGCTTTCTTTAATTCGCCTACTGTCACTCCCTTTGCTAAGCCCTTGGTTTCTCCAAATTCAGCGCCTGCGGCATAAATCTGATCCATCTCACGACACATAGTCTCAACTCCCTTCTGAGTTTCTTTTAGTTCAAAAACTCGCTGTGCCAACACACTACTTTGAATATCTTTGGAGTCTTTGCAATGCAAATCTCTCATGAACCGCCCTAATTCTGTATTATCCCATCTACTTGAATTGACATAAATAATGTGGGACTCATCCTTGAAATCTTTAAAAAAGCGAGCCATGCTTTCGCATGACCCGCCTTCATTTTTTAATCAGTTGAACTCTGAATTTTAAATTCGAAACTTAAATTACTCAGCCTTCGGACCTGCAGCTACTAAAGCCTTACCTGCCTCGTTGCCCTCGTACTTCTTGAAGTTCTTTACGAAACGGCTAGCAAGATCCTTTGCCTTTGCCTCCCACTCAGAAGCATCAGCGTAGGTATCGCGAGGATCAAGGATCTTTGGATCTACACCTGGAAGCTCAGTCGGAACCTCGAAGTCGAACATCGGGATCTTCTTGGTAGGTGCAGTTGTGATGGAACCATCCAGAATTGCATCGATGATACCACGAGTATCCTTAATGGAGATACGCTTTCCGGTACCATTCCATCCGGTATTTACCAGATATGCCTTTGCACCGCTCTTCTCCATCTTCTTAACCAGCTCTTCTGCGTACTTGGTCGGATGCAACTCAAGGAATGCCTGTCCGAAGCAAGCGGAGAAGGTTGGAGTCGGCTCAGTGATACCACGCTCGGTACCTGCTAACTTAGCTGTAAAACCAGACAGGAAGTAGTACTTAGTCTGCTCTGGAGTCAGAATAGATACTGGCGGAAGTACGCCGAAAGCATCTGCAGACAGGAAGATTACGTTCTTTGCAGCCGGAGCAGCAGAGATCGGACGAACGATCTTCTCGATGTGCTCGATCGGATAAGATACACGAGTATTCTCGGTTACGCTCTTATCTGTGAAATCGATCTTGCCATTCTCATCAACAGTAACGTTCTCAAGAAGAGCGTTTCTCTTGATTGCTTTGTAGATATCCGGCTCAGAATCCTTATCAAGGTTGATAACCTTTGCATAGCATCCACCCTCGAAGTTGAATACGCCGTTGTCATCCCAGCCGTGCTCGTCATCACCAATCAGGAGACGCTTCGGGTCAGTAGACAGAGTGGTCTTACCTGTTCCAGACAGACCAAAGAAGATAGCGGTGTTCTCACCGTTCATATCGGTGTTAGCGGAGCAGTGCATGGAAGCCATACCCTTTAATGGAAGGAAGTAGTTCATCATAGAGAACATACCCTTCTTCATCTCGCCGCCGTACCAGGTATTGATGATAACCTGCTCATGGCTGGTGATGTTGAATACTACTGCAGTCTCAGAGTTCAGACCTAATTCCTTGTAGTTCTCAACCTTAGCCTTAGATGCATTGTAAACAACGAAATCTGGCTTGAAGTTCTCCAGCTCCTCAGCTGTTGGGCGGATAAACATGTTAGTTACAAAGTGAGCCTGCCAAGCAACCTCTACGATGAAACGAACTGCCATTCTGGTGTCCTTGTTTGCACCACAGAATGCATCTACAACATACAGCTTCTTGTTAGAAAGCTCTTCCTGAGCGATCTTCTTTACTGCTGCCCATGCTTCTTCGCTTGCCGGATGATTATCGTTCTTATACTCGTCAGAGGTCCACCATACTGTGTCCTTAGAGTTCTCATCCATAACGATGAACTTATCCTTAGGAGAACGTCCGGTGTAGATACCAGTCTTGACATTAACAGCACCCAGCTCGGTAACCTGTCCCTTCTCATAGCCTTCCAGTTCTGGCTTTGTCTCCTCTGCAAACAGATCTTCATAAGAAGGATTGTATACAACTTCTGTAGTTCCAGTAATACCATACTGGCTTAAATCCACTTTTGCCATTTTACATTAACCTCTCTTTTCTTAAATATCTGTATATAATTGGTGTCTTTGGGGCAAACCAAAAAGCATCCCAATCTATCTATATTATTCCAGAATTTTCACTAAAAGTCAATTGCTTTTTTTACCAATTGGGCACATCTTTTTGCCAGTTTTTAGGCTTTTTTGTTAAAAAATTAACATTGTGTTTAAACGCCATATACAAGCTGTCCAAGCCAGATGATAAATGGGATTGTTGCAGCAAATAAAATCGTAGACAGAAGCGTTGCCCTCGCACAAAGAGCTGGTTCCATATCGTGCTGAATCGCATATACGCTTGTCAGATTTGCTACCGGACACGCCACATAATAGTCCCCCTTGTTTTTTTACAAATCCATTATACCGAAAGGATTCCCACAGCGCAATAAAAAACTCCCACCATTCCTTTCGGATGATGAGAGTCTTTTTTTCTATCAATTTTAAAAAATCTTTTGCAGGCAATTATGCTGCATGTGTTCCGTTTGACGTACCTGATGTCTTTGCGCACTCTGCTTCAAATTCACGCAGCTTTCTTGCTGCCTGTGGTGTAAGTGTCGTTGGTACCTGGATCTCGACAACCGCATACTGATCGCCGAAGACTTTGGAATCCTTCATTGATATAATACCTTTGCCTCTTAAACGGATCTTGCTGCCTGACTGAGTACCTGGCTTGATCTTGCAGATAACGTCACCGTGAATAGTCTGAATACGAGCCTCGCCGCCAAATACAGCTGTTGTAAATGGAATCTGCACTGTTGTGTATACATCCATTCCTTCACGGCGAAATCCTGATTTATCCTGCACAGTTACTTTAAGTAACAGATCGCCTGTACGGCCGTTTCTTCCGACATTGCCTTTTCCTTTAAGACGAATTGTCTTTCCTGTATCTATACCTGCCGGAATCTTGATTTCAAGTGTCTGAACCTTTCCATCAGAACCCTGCAGACGAACTCTCTTGTTTGCACCAAAGGCTGCTTCATCAAAGCTAACCGTAACTTCTGCGTTGACATCAAGGGAATTTGCTTCTTCTGCACCAGTTCCAAAGCCAGAACCATAATCAGATCCAAAGTCCGAATAACTACTGTAGCCATCAGCACCCTGACCAAAACTAGAGCCGAACCCGCTAGACGAATAGCTTCTTCTGCCTGAACTTCCAGCACCGCCAAAACCGCCTTTAAAATGACCGCCGCCGAACAAATTTTTTAATATATCGTCCATGTCGGCTTCATTTCCATTAAAATGATACTCCTGATAACCACCATTTTGACCAGCATTCTTAAATCCACCGAAACCACCGAAACCGCCTGTTCCACCGGAATAGCTGCCTGAGTAACCATTTGTGCCCTGACCAAAGCCTTCCTCAAATGCTGCATGGCCATACTGATCATAAAGCTTACGCTTCTTCTCGTCACCGAGTACATCGTAAGCCTCATTTACCTCTTTAAAATGCTCTGCCGCTGATGCATCTCCTACATTGCTGTCTGGATGATACTTCTTGGCTAATTTTCTATATGCTTTCTTTATTGCAGATGCGTCTGCACTGCGGCTGACGCCTAATACTTCATAGTAATCTCTTTTCATCACAGTTCTCACTCCTTTTTTATGAAACGCTCCAAATAAAGAGCTTCGTGCTTAACTGTTTCCAAATGGCAGAATGATATTGTTGTTCTGCTCTATATGTACTATAACACTTATTATTTTATCTGTCAACAAGAAACGCAAATTTTTCTATGAATCTTTTGTGATTATGCAACCCGGTAGTTTTACGAAAGTTGCATAGCAACGGAGTAATTCGTGGATATCAGCTGGGGACAAAATACCTTTTGACCCCAACATCATTATATTGTCCCACTACAGGGATTGTGAATCCTGCACCCTTGTATCATTTGTTCCGTTAGCGTACGACCCATAAAGAATAACAGAAAGCGGCTTGCATTTACCACATCTTTATCCGATACTCGCAGAAATATTCAATACCTCTTTTGTCTGGGAATTGAAGGTCACTGTAAATTCATATACCTCACCTTTTTCAGGCGATCTGGTTTTCAGTGCTGTAACACTTACAATATTTTCATATGCCGCTTCCTGCTTCTGTTCGGAATCCAGCGGTACAAACTCCTTTTCACTGATTTGTTTTCCAACACTATAAGAAAAATCGTCCTCATCAATGTCAACCGCATACTCGTTAGAAATCATCTGATTTGCCTCTTTAATAATCTGTTTTTCTTCTTCAGAATACGCACTATCCTTTGTTCCACATCCTGAAAACGCCCCGATTACCAGTACTGTGGAAATCAGTATACTCAAAATCCTCTTCATCTTTTAAATCCTTTCATTACTCTGATATACTTTACGGAAAACTGCCTTTTTATAGGAAACATTAATAATAAAATAAACTACGGTCTGCACTGCAAACAACGCAATGGTACATCTGAAAGCGACAGGCACATTAGAAACGATTACATATCGCTCACTGATTGCAATTCCAATCCACAGATATGCTACTGCGACAAGAAATGGTATCCACAAGATCAGGGATGTCACCTTATTCAGCGCAGTGGACAGTTCTTTTTTCGAAAGGCCGATCTTGACAATGCCTTTGTACTTTTTACACTCTGCTTCCAGCTCCGAATAGAGTCTGGAATAGATAAAGCTTGCAACAGCAAGAATGAATGTAAAGCACAGCATACTTCCAATGTATAAGGTCAGGTTGTTCTGCAGCTGCGTAGAGTGATAATAACTGTATGCATCGATTACATTAGCATCTCTGGACTCAATCGTAGACTTCAGCTTATTTTTTATCGTTTCCGGACTATCGCTGTTCGTTTCCCAATTATCATAGAGAAACGCCGTGATAGTTATATTTTTCATCTGCGGCTGCAATGCTTCAAAAACAGCATCATTTAAAACGCAAATACTGCTGGTAAACCCAGACAAAGTGATGATGGAATCCGTATTTCCCTCTACGGATAATGTCAGACCATTTTCTGCAAAAAATGTCTGCATTGCAGATGGAATTGTTGTTATTGTTTCTCCTGCATTTCCTGTAACGAGAAAAACTCCGTCTTTTGAAACTGTCACCGGTTCTCTGTCCAGAAACTCCATCATTTTATTATATTCACTGGCAGAAATGATTGCTTTACGAGACTCCTCCGATTCGCTGTACCACAGATCAAAGGCTGCCTCCTGATATCCTGGCAGGTTTTGCAGTTCCTTTTCAATCACAGCCAGATCGCCGGAAACATCCGCATTTTCTGTCCATGCATTGTAACTCATGGCATATGGCATGATCTTTTCCGTTTCCTCTTTCACGCTTGTTGACATGGAAAACAAAATAATGATGGCAAAAAATGAAATAGCATACAACACGGCTGAAATTGTCATTGCCTGTGTATTTGCCCTCATTTTCGCTTTCTTGTCACTGCTGTAGAGCAGACGCCCTTTTGCGTGACTGCCTTTGGCAAGAGCAAGGGCTATGCGCATTCCATATGCAAACAGCAGATATGTCCCGAGAACAACCGTAAAAAGCATGGCAAAAGATGTAATAAAGCTTTCCTGTATGTCTTTCGCCATCTGTGTTTTGCCTGCAAAAACACCTGTCAACAAGACCACTAAGATGAAAAAGATAATAAGGAAGGGCAATAACTTCTGAGGTTCTTCACCGGTCACCTCTGTTTTTAACAGCCGCACGACTTCTTTTTTGCGGATCAGCTTCGGTGTAAAAAAAGCAATAGATAGAAATACAAGCCCCAATGCGATTATGGTTACAACAATTGCCTGTATCGGAAAATAAAACGTAAAATCAGTTACACCGATGACCTTATTGGCAATGTCGAGAAAGAATTTCGAAAACACCAGTCCCAGAATGATACCTGTTATGATGGATATAAATCCAACAACCATATTTTCCAAAAATATAAGCTTATTCAACTGCTTTTTAGATGCTCCCAAAATCGTGATCAAACCAAATTGTTTGCTTCTGCTTTTCAAAAAGCATGCTACAGAATAAGAAATAAAACAAATAGTAAATCCAATTGACAGAATTTCTCCTGCTATAAGAATCAATCCCATTGTGCTTTGTTTATCTACGATGCTCATAGCAGGATGGAAAGATAAAACCGTAAACAGGAAGAAAACAAATACAGAAAATACGCAATTTACAAAGTAAAATATATAATTTCTTCTGTCACGACTGATATTTTTACGGGCAAAATCAAATAATGTCACGTGGCTCACCTCCCAAAAGGCTCATGGCGTCAGCAATTTCCTGCTGAAAAGCTCTTCGATTTCCACCAGAGACAAGCTCCTGATACAGCTGTCCGTCCTTGATGATCAGCACACGCTTACAATAGCTTGCCACAAAAGAATCGTGGGTTACCATCAGGATAGTTGCATTTTGCGTTTCATTCAGCATTTGGAAAAGTTCCATAACATCCTTTGTCGCCTTAGAATCCAGATTTCCGGTTGGTTCATCAGCTAACAGCAGTGATGGGTTGGTTACAACTGCACGGGCAACAGCGGTTCGCTGTGCCTGACCTCCGGATATTTCAAAGGTCCGTTTCGAAAGAAGCTGCTCTATTCCCAGCATCTTTGCAATTTCCTCAGTGCGTTTTTTGATTTCAGGAACAGGAATCCCCTCCAATGTCAATGGTAACATGATATTCTCCCCAACTGTCAGTGTATGAATCAGATTAAAATCCTGGAATACAAAACCAAGCGTACTGCGTCTGAAATGTGCCAGTTCATCATCATTCATTTTATGAGGATCTTGTCCATCAATGCTTACATTACCGCTGGTAGGATGATCAATCGTTGAAACTACATTCAAGAGTGTACTCTTACCACTTCCTGACGGTCCCATGATTGCCACAAACTCACCTTTTTCAATACTAAAATTAATATCACTCAAAGCCGTATATGGAACCTTTCCCTCATATATTTTTCCAAGATGTTCTGTTGTTAAAATAGACATTTTTAAACCTCCGTTATTGTTATGCAAAATAGCTTATAATCGCAATGATCCACAAATGGGCTGGATAAAAAACATAAAAGAAATATTTCGTAAATTTATTATTTTTTCCTCGTTCTCCATTGTAAAGATACATAAATGGAAGAACTGTAATAAATAACCAGTCTGAATTATATAATATCATATCCAGAACAATCATAGGATCGTCATAGCTAAATACGCCACTTATAGAAAATGTTGCAAGAATTAATGCATATATAATATATCCTAAATTTCGTTTTTTCGGCGATTTCCTAAACATATAAGTGATAAGCATAAATGGTATTACAATATCACCACCTTCGGCAAATCTGAGTCCTACAATAAATACACAGATTGCCAACAACACTTTAAGCACTCTTGTTAAGCAATTTTTTACGAACCACTTTTTGGAATCTGCAATTATATTCAGAATCAACACACCCAGTGCCAGTGTCAAAAAGATATTGTTATCAATATGAATATCTTTGCTTCTTAATACTACTTCCATCAAACCGTTTCCAGCCGCCATAAATGCAGCCCAGCCAAACAATCTCAGATTGTATCGGATCTGACTCCTTGTATGCAGAAAACCTTCTACAGCATTAAATGCAAACCATACCCCCACGCAACGTGTTACTGCATGGAATATACTTACCAATAAAGGTGGCACCAGTCCTGGAATATATGGCAAATGGTCTAATACCATAAGCATTGCCATAAACATCTTAATTTGAAATGCATTAAATTGACATCGTTTATTATTTTGAACAGACATTAATATGTCCTCCTTTCTCGTTCTGTAGTCAGTATAATAGAAAGATTCATAAATAAAAATCGAGAAAGATTACAGAACATGACAATTTTGTAATCTTTCTCGAAATGTTGAAACAATTTATGATTGATCTTATTTGTGGTTGCTAAAATAGATTGTAAACGTACTTCCTTTTCCTAATTCTGACTGCACTTCAATGGTGTGTCCAAGATAATCTAAAATCTGCTTTACCATATACAAACCCAATCCACTGGATTCTCCTCGCTGTCTCCCATTCTGACCGGTGAAGAACAAATCATAAATCCGTCTGATATCACGGGGATCTATCCCACAGCCTTCATCCTGAATATGCAAGACAGCGGAATCTCCCCTATTCTCAGCACAAATGACAATTTTTCCACCTTCATTGCTATACTTGAGTGCATTCGTCAAAAGCTGGTACAAGACAAACCGCAGCCATTTGGTATCGCTATAAACCACAAGCTCCTCCGTCACTGCAAGCTTTGGAAAAATGCCCTTTGTGATGAATGAGCTTTTCAGCTCATTGATGCAGTCTTTGCAGACACTATTCAGATTGACCTTTTCCGAATGAAAATCATTTTTTATTTCATCCAGTTTATACATATTTAAAACCTGATCCAGGTCATATTGTATCTGCGATGCTGAATGTGCTATTTTAGAAAAATCAGAATCACCTTTTTTGTTTTCTGAGATCAGACGGATTACAGACAGAGGTGTTTTAAGCTGATGCACCCACCGATAGATCATGACCTTGCTTTGCTTTTGCTGCTCCTCCAAACGAGTTATGCGGCTTAGATATATGCGGTGCTGCTGCTCAACCAACTCCCGATAATGTTGTTCCTCACGTCCTTTCGGTTCTCTGATCAGGAAATCTTCCATAGCCTTATCTTCATCACAAAGTATCTCATAAAAGTCCCATGTTGAATATAATCTGTAGAGCAGAAAGCAAAACAGAACAAATAAGGATAGTAATACATAATACCACCATGCTCCCCCGGGATTCTCATTGATCACAGTTAAATAAACAGTCATAATGAAAGTTGGCGCTGCCAGAAAAAGAAGGATTACCCATAAATGATCAAGAAAAAAACATTTTAAATGTCTTACAAAACGTTTATTTTTCATCTCCATCATCTCCCAAACGATATCCTATGCCTCTGACTGGTTTTATGTTCAACGTAGATCCGATACCGTCTAAGCGTTTACGAATCCTGCTGATGGTCACATTTAAAGTGTTTTCCTCCACAAAATTATCATTATCCCAAATTTCATTCAGAAGATCTTCGCGACTTACGACATCCGGATAGTTCTGAAACATGATCCGTATTACGCCTGCTTCTGTCTTAGATAATTCCGTTTCTTTCCCATTGCACCGAAGTACCAGACGATTTTGTGAAAAGCTACAATCTCCACAACTCAAATCATTCGTAACAGCTGTGACATATTCACCATAAGTACGGCGAAGAATGGCTGTAACCTTTGCTGTAAGCACATCCAGTGAAAACGGCTTTGTCACATAATCGTCTCCACCATTCATCATCGCATACACCTGATCCGAATCTGCATTACGGGAAGACAGAAAAATAATCGGACAGGAACTTTTTTCTCTGATTTTTCCGCACCAGTAAAATCCATCATAGGCAGGCAGATTAATATCCAACAGCACCAGATGTGGTTTTGCTTTTTCAAATTCTTTTAAAACATTATGGAACTCTATACATTTTTCAATAGTAAATCCAAATTTCTCCAAATGGCGTGAAACCAATTCTGCAATATCTGGATCATCCTCTATAATCATAATTTTATAATTCATACATCACCTGTATTCTAAATATCCTTTCTCCCCATCCATCTGGGACTTCACAAACACTTCATTCACATTCAAGTACACCTTGGTGTATTTATTTTTCAATTATTGACATAGGTCCAAAGGGAAAGTTAGAAAGATATTTCGACAAACTATAATTACTATTTTCCCGATATGATATGATACATCTCTGGTCTTCTGTCGCGGAATAGTCCCCACTCGAGGCGCTTTTGTGCCAGCTCTGCCAAATCAAATTCACTATAAAGAATTTCTTCCTGATCGCGTGATGCTTCGCTTATAAGCTCTCCTGTTTCGTCTGCAATGAATGATGAACCATAAAAATTTAATGCAGATGTCTGGCCACCATTTCCTTCGCATGGCTCTACTGTTTCTGTTCCAATTCGGTTTGCTGCTATGACTGGCATCAGATTTGCTGCCGCATGACCCTGCATGACACGTCTCCAGTGCGGCATGCTGTCGCACTCTAGGATTGGCTCGGAGCCGATGGCTGTCGGGTAGAGCAAAATTTCTGCACCTAAAAGCGCCATGCTGCGTGCTGTCTCTGGAAACCACTGATCCCAGCAGATTCCAATTCCGATTGTTCCATAGCGTGTTTTAAATGCCTTGAAGCCTGTATCGCCCGGTGTGAAATAAAATTTTTCCTGATAATAATGATCATCCGGGATGTGCGTTTTTCGATATACGCCAAGCAGTGTTCCGTCTGCGTCTATACATGCTACGGAATTATACAGATTGTTGACATCCTTCTCATAAAAACTGATTGGAAGAACAACCTGAAGCTCTTTTGCAAGGCGCTTGCCCATCTGAACGGCCTTATTTTCTTCTACTGTCTTAGCATACTGATAGAAATCGTAGCGGCGCTGCTGACAGAAATATTCGCGCTCAAACAACTCTGGCGAAAGAATGACATTGGCGCCGTTTGCTGCGGCTTCTCTAACCATTTCTTCTGCATGCGAAAGACTCTCTTTGGGATTTGTGCTGCATTTCATCTGAATTGCTGCTACTTTTATTTTACTCATGAATTTTCCTCTCTTCTCCACAAATATCGCGTACAGCGTCCGATTTCGCTATAAGGATATCATGCGCTGCTATTTCGTTTCAATCATCTTGGAATCTGCTGTGTTATGCAGTGAATATTTCCGCCTCCTGTCAAAATATCTCTCGCAAAAACAGGTATTACCTTTCGGTCTGGATTCCACTGCTGCATAAGCTGTACAGCTCGCTCATCGCTTTCCTTATTTTCACCGCCAAACACTGGCAAAATGATCGCATCATTTGAAAAATAAAAATTGACATAGGATGCTGCAAGACGCTCTCCAACCTCTCGCATATCCTCGCCTTCCTCAAATGTATAGCCGTCAAGATCCTCTTTTGTGATGCATATCGGATGATCTGGAATTGGAAGCTTATGAATAACAAGCTTGCGGCCTTTTGCATCTCGCACGTTTTCAAGATACGATAAGCTTTGATGTGACAGCTCATACTGAGGATCATCTTTATTATCTGTCCACGCAAGCACTACCTCACCTGGGCGAAGAAAGGCACACACATTGTCTACATGCTCATTTGTCTCATCCTGATAAATTCCTCGCGGAAGCCATAATACCTTCTTGATTCCAAGAAAACGTGACAGCTGTTCTTCAATCTGTTCTCTCGAAAGATTTGGATTTCGTCCGGCACTTAACAGACAGCTTTCTGTCGTTAAAAGTGTACCCTCTCCATCGCTGTGAATGGAACCACCTTCTAATACAAATGGCGCAGCATCGTACCAGTCAAAGCCAAACTGATCTGCAAATGCACTGGCAAATGCATTGTCTTTTTCCCAGGAAGCATACAAACCATCGACATTTCCGCCCCACGCATTAAATTCCCAATTTACGGCTCGAATAACAGAATCACTAGCAGAACTTGAACTTTGATCTGAACCTTCTTGATTTGAATTTGCAGTATTGTGTTCATTTAATTTAACAAAAGTAGGTGCCACATCTCTTGCCCATGCATCATCGGTATCTGCAAAGAAAAGCTCAATATTGTCCTGCTGCATTATGTCCGCGTTTTTATTTTCTCCAAACAGCTTTTCTTGTGCAATTGGAAGTGTTTTTTTCGTGACTGCAACGTAGGCCTTCTCGCTCTGTGCTATTGCTTTGATCACTGCTGCAAATGCATTACCTGCCGCTTTTGCCTCATATCCCCACGAACCTGGGCGCTTTGGCCATATTAAAATGCAGCCCTGATGCGGCTCAAACTCGCTAGGCATATAAAAGCCGTCCTCGCGCGGAATTTGCTTTATCAATTTCATATAAATTTCTGATTCCTTCCTCTTTCTTAGATGAATTCTATACGCGTCAATGTTTGACGAAACCATTACACCGATGTCGTTTCATAACACCACTAAGAAAGTCTATTTTTGAAATCTTCATATCCAAAGCGCTTTACTGTCTCGATGGCTCCATCTTCATGAAGCAAGCAAATATCTGGCAGACCAATTCCATTAAATGTATTGTTTTTTACCATTGAATAAATTGCCATATCTTCAAATACAAGACGGTCTCCCACATGAATTTCATGGTCAAAGCTATAATCACCAATCACATCTCCAGCCAGACATGTCATGGATGAGAGGCGATACGTATAAGGCTTCTTACCAGCTTCATCGCCGCCTTTAAGCGGTGGGCGGTACGGCATCTCTAATACATCCGGCATATGACATGCTGCAGATGCATCCAATATCAGAATAGAAAGGTCATTGTCCACAATATCCTGAACCTCTGTTATCAAATAACCCGCGTTTAATGCAATTGCTTCACCAGGCTCCAGATATACTTCCAGATGATAGGTATCCTTTATTCGCTTTATAAGGCGAATCAGACGTTCAATATCATAGCCTGGTCTTGTGATATGATGACCGCCTCCGAGATTAAGCCATTTGATCTTCTTTAAATATGGTTCAAAAGACTTTTCAAAAGCGTTGAAGGTTGCCTCCAAATCATCAGAATCCTGCTCGCAGAGCGTATGCATATGAAGTCCTTCTATTTCTTTTGGAAGTGTTTCTGGAAATTTTGCGCGCACTACACCAAGACGTGAACCTGGTGCACACGGATCATATATTGCATGACCCTCCTGTGTGGAAAACTCTGGATTGACACGCATTCCGATACTTACACGATTCCCGTTTTCTCTCTGACTGTTATTATATTCAGAAATGATTTCTTTGTGCTTTTCAAACTGCGCAAATGAATTGAAAATGATATGATCACAGATCGTTACAAGCTCCTTCATATCCTCTGTCTTGTAAGCTGGTGCAAAGACATGGTTTTCTTTTTTCATCTCTTCATATCCAAGCCTTGCCTCATAAAGACCGCTGGCGGTCGTACCACTTAAGTACGACCCGATCAGCGGATATACGCGAAACATTGAAAAAGCTTTCTGTGCCAAAAGGATATGACAGCCCGTCTCTTCTTCGACACGATGCAGACATTCCAGATTTTCTCTTAGCTTTTTTTCATCAACCACATAGGCTGGTGTTTTGATTGTTTCCCACATAGCTTCATTACTCCACGATCTGCGGATTTTCATCTACTACCCACGGCAGACCATAGCGGTTTAACATATCCATATATGGATCTGGATCAAACTCTTCTACATTGAATACACCTGGCTTTTTCCATACCTTATCCATGACAAGTGCTGTTCCAATCATTGCCGGAACACCTGTTGTATAAGAGATTGCCTGGGAACCTACCTCGCGGTAGCACTCCTGATGATCACATACATTGTAGATATAGATGGTCTTCTTCTTTCCATCCTTAGTTCCTGTATAAATACAGCCAATATTTGTCTTTCCTACTGTTCTTGGTCCTAAGGAAGCCGGATCTGGCAGCAATGCCTTTAGGAACTGAATCGGAACGATCTCTTTTCCTTCAAAGTTAATAGGTGATGTGGAAAGCATACCAACATTTTCAAGGCACTTCATATGAGTCAGATAACTCTGACCAAATGTCATAAAGAAGCGAATGCGCTTTACACCTGGAATATTCTTTGCAAGAGATTCGATTTCCTCATGATGAAGCAGATACATATCCTTCTCACCAACCTGTGGGAAATCATATACACGCTTGATCTCCATCGGCTTTGTCTCTACCCAGTGACCATTCTCCCAGTAGGAGCCATTTGCAGAAACCTCTCTTAAGTTGATTTCCGGATTGAAGTTTGTTGCAAACGGATAGCCATGATCGCCACCGTTGCAGTCTAAGATATCAATTGTCTCAATCTCATCAAAATAGTGCTTTAATGCATATGCACTGAAAACACTTGTTACGCCTGGGTCAAAGCCAGTTCCAAGAAGTGCAGTCAGACCTGCCTTTTCAAAACGCTCCTTATATGCCCACTGCCATGAATAATCAAAGTAAGCAGTGAAACCTTCATCCTTGCAGCGCTTTTCATAAATAGCTCTCCACTCTGGATCATCTGTATCCTCTGGCTCATAGTTTGCAGTATCAATATAGTCAACACCACATGCAAGACATGCATCCATAATGGTCAAATCCTGATAAGGAAGTGCAACATTCAAAACAGCCTGTGGCTTATAGGAATTGATTAATGCCTTTAACTCTTCTACGTTGTCTGCATCTACCTGTGCTGTTGTGATTACAGTCTTTGTGGTACCCTCAAGCTTTTCCTTTAATGCATCACACTTTGATTTTGTACGGCTTGCAATGCAGATCTCTGTAAAGGTGTCGCTGTTCTGGCAGCACTTATGAATTGCTACACTTGCTACTCCACCACATCCAATAATTAAAAGTCTTCCCATCGTTTTGTCCTCCTGTTTTGTATTAGTTTTCCTCTTCTTCCAGCATATCCTCAACATATCGAGGAAGCATAAATGCACCCTTGTGCAGATTCGTGGTGTAATACCACGTTTTTATATTGCGCTCCTTCCAGCGTTCCACATTTAAATCTGTCAACGGATGATATTTTTTTGACGTAAATCCAAACAGCCAATAACCTGATGCACATGTTGGAATATGTGCCTGATATACTCTGCTTATTGGAAAGCTGTGGCTTGCTTTTCGGTGCATTGCGCGGCATGTATCCTCATCTTCATCATAGAATGGACTTCCATGCTGATAAACCATGATGCCATCCTCTTTTAAAGCGCGATAGCAATTTCCATAAAATTCCTTCGTAAACAATCCTGCCGTATGACCTAACGGATCAATTGCATCATTTATAATCAAATCATATTGATCATTCTTTGAACGAAGAAAACGAAGACCATCTGCGTAAAAGACGCGCACACGCGGATCATCCAGACCTCTTGCATTATCTGGGAAAAACTTCTTGCAGACATCTACAAATACCTCATCTGGCTCAACAACATCAATCTCTTCAATCTCTTTATAATAAGAAAGCTCTCTTGCTACGCCTCCATCTCCGCCTCCAATTACAAGCACATGGCGCACATTTGGATGAACTGCCATAGGCACATGAACGATCATCTCGTCATATACAAACTCATCCTTCTCGGAAAATACAATGCTTCCATCGGAGCTGATAAATCGTCCAAATTCCTTTGAATCAAACACGTCTATTCGCTGGAAATCGGTCTGCTCGCCGAACAGCTGCTTTTCCACTTTCACTGACATTTTTACCTTGTCAGTATGATAATCTGAAAACCAAAGCTCCATTTTTTATCCTTTCAGCTGCCACATTTTATTCTGCAGCCTTATAATACATTTAAATACTCTACTGCTGGGTCTTCCGTTCCCTGCATAGAACAGCCCTTTTCCTTTGCATAAAGTATATATTCAATAATTTCGTCTGTAATAAGCTCGCCTGGTGCCAAAATCGGGATTCCCGGCGGATAACACATGACAAATTCGGCACAAATGCGGCCAGATGTCTCTCTAATTGGAAGGCGTGTCTTTTCTGAATAAAATGCTGTCTGCGGTGATACAAGTACCTTCGGATTAATGTACTCTGTATTTAACATACTAGCCGGGTCCTTTGAATACAAACGCTTTATATCGGCAAGTGCACCAACAAGACGCTCTATATCCTGAATGCGGTCTCCGATAGAAATATAAGCTAAAATATTTGCTATATCACCAAGCTCAATCTGAATATCATACTCATCACGAAGCAAATCATAGACTTCGATTCCCGCAAGACCAATATCTCTTGTGTAAACAGAAAGCTTTGTGACATCAAAATCATAAACGCTTCCTCCATTGATTAAATCCTTGCCGTAGGCATAATAGCCGCCAATCGCATTGATTTCATCACGGGCATACTCTGCCATTTTTGCGACCTTTGCGAAGGATTCTTTTCCGCGAAGTGCCAGATTTCTTCTGGAAATGTCAAGGCTTGACATCAACAGATATGATGCACTTGTTGTCTGTGTCAGGTTAATGATCTGACTGACATACTCCCAATTTACGTTCTTTCCTGTTAAAAGGATGGAGCTTTGCGTCAGGCTTCCGCCTGATTTGTGCATGGAGACTGAGGCCATATCTGCTCCTGCATCCATCGCACAAACTGGAAGATTTTCTCCAAAATAAAGATGCGTTCCATGTGCCTCATCTACAAGCACCTTCATGCCATGTGCATGTGCCACCTTTACAATAGAACGAAGATCCGAACAAATTCCATAGTATGTCGGATTATTGACAAGGACAGCTACTGCCTTTGGATGTTCAAGAATCGCCTTTTCTACCTCGCTTACCTGCATACCAAGCGAGATTCCCAGACGATTATCCATCTCCGGATTTACATATACTGGAATTGCACCGCAAAGCACAAGTGCATTTATTACACTCTTATGAACATTTCTCGGCAAAATGATTTCATCTCCTGCCTTGCAGACAGAAAGCACCATACCCTGAACAGAGGACGTTGTTCCTCCAACCATAAAAAATGCATGATCGGCACGAAATGCCTCTGCCGCTAACTCTTCTGCCTCCTTAATTACTGAAACCGGATGACACAAATTATCAAGCGGCTTCATGGAATTGACATCAAGACTGACGCATTTTTCACCAAGAAGCTCGACTAATTCCGGGTTTCCACGTCCTCTCTTATGTCCTGGCACATCAAACGGAACCACTCTTCGTTTCTTTAGCTTTTCAAGCGCCTCATAAACTGGCGCGCGCATTTGTCCTTTTTCCATTTGCCTACAGTCCTCTCAATTTGATGACCTGTTTCTTTTATAAAAAAAGGAACAGGCTGCATCACCTGTTCCGTAAAGTCCTATGTATCGTTTTTTCGCACGCATGCTTTTGCCCAGATGTGCATCCGATTATTATTGACCGTTTCACAAGTGATGTTTCGACCGGATGAGCACACTACTGTGCCATGTCCCGTCAACTTATAAAATTTGAGCTTCTAACTCAATCAATAACGCGGTTTAAAAACCACAATCGGCAGCTGCCCCGCCTGTCCGTATGGGCTTAATCCTCATCATTAGATGCGGATAGGCATGCGCAATAAAACGCGCTATTTGTAATATAACACGTTTGTTTCAAAAATGCAATTGTTTTTTTTTACATTTTCAGTTTTTGTGAATAGATGTTTCTTTATTCTTGTTCCTCCTTCCACAAATCAATAAACTCCAGAAGTGCTTTCGCCTGTTTTTCTTTTGTTTTTTTAGACGTTTTTTTCAGAATACAGTCAATTTGATCTATTCCTTTTTGATCCATTCGCGCTAACCATTGCCCGTCTCCATATACGCGCCCCTTTGTTATCTCCACAATCTGAAATGGATCGTAGCTGTCTAGCCCCATATGTTCCAGTTCCTTTTTTATTCCGTATCGTGTTCTAGGCATACAGCGATCCTCTAAAAATTGCTCATATTCTTGCCACGAAGGTTTTTCGCGGCTGCCAAATGCCCGACTAATCAGATCATCTGTGAAGTTCCAGATTTCCAGTCTGTTTATTGCTGGATAAATGTCCAACAATGTTGCTGGTTTTTTACGATCCATATATACATAGACAATTCTTGAAGACTTTTTTGCCTCATCTATAACATTGCTTACTGTACCAAGCGACACTCCTGCCTTTTGCGCAGTCTGGCGCATGGAATTTCCCTGCTGATAAAGTGTGCAAATTTTTGCCTTCTTCTCTGTACTTAGTCCTGGTCTTCCCTTCTTTCTTTTTGCAACATTAATCGCTGCCCTTAGTTCATCTCTTTCTTTTGCACACTTCGCATATTCTTCCATCACTCGCTTTAATTTGCGGTTAAGGCGCTCGATTTCCCGTTCATTTTGTGTTTTATTTATATCCTTATCTTTCTTTTCACTTTCAATCTCCATTTGCAGCCTCCTTTCCCTTAAAAATAGTATATCCGTATATGTTCAAAAAATCAATCTTTTTATGAACATATACGGATTTTCAAATACATTTATGAATAAATTGTCACTCTACAAATTTTAGTTAAAAAACTTGTATACTTTTTAACTGCGAATAATGATAAATGACTTTCTCATGGGCAATAATTTTAGATCTAATTTTCTACCTTAGCCTCAAACTTCCACTCGCCACTTCCAACCTCAAGCTGTGAACCACCGTATTCTTTTGGCATACATACAGTAGCAATAATTCCTAGCGGAATGTATGCCGCAAGAAAAAAGCTTTCATTCTCCTTTTTCCATGACACCTTTACAATTCCCCACGGGGTCATAACACTCCCCTTCGCATACGTCAACTCTGCTACGGCATACGGTGCCACTAACATTTTTGTCCATCCTGGTGACTGCGGACGAAGCCCTAACACAAAGCTTGTCATCCATTCGCGCACATGACCCATCATCGCATGATTACGGGAGCGCACCATACTACCAAGCCAAAGTTCCTCATAATTCCAATACTCCGGCAATGTGGTAAGTCCATTATCGGCAAATACACGATAGCTCGGCGCAGTTGGATTCATTACCATCTGATAGACAACATCACTATAGCCTGCCTCTGCCAGTGCAGTAAATACCTGTTTTAAACCAACTTCTCCTGACGTCAAATGATAACCATTTTTCTTTACAGCTTCTACGAGTGCTTTCACTGCCTGCTCTTCATGCTCCTCTGCCATACCGCTAAACAATGCAATCGCATAGCTTGCCTGACTGCCTGTTCCAAACTGTTCAGTTGCCTCATCGTAACACTCTGGATGGTGATAAAATGCGTCTCTTACGGCTTGTGCTTTTGCCTCGTATAATTTTGCTTTCTTATCTAGCTTATTTTCTTTCTGTTTTTTCTGCCCTTTTAAAATTTCACAAATCTGCTTTGTAATCACGAGCATTCTGTAATATGCACAAGTAGCGACCAGCACATTTGGTGTATGCTCCCCATACTCACCCCATTCGCCCATCTGCGCATAATTTTCCAAGACACCATTTGTCGTCTGGCGATCCAAATAGGCTAGGTAACGCTCTATTACTGGAAATGCCTGACGCAATACAGCTTCATCGCCATAATATTGATAATATGCCCACGGTGTGAAAACACATGCACCATTCCAGTTTGGATCCTTGTAAAGTCCTCCGATACGATAAAACGCAGGAATGATACCTGGCACAAACCCCTCCTCATTATTTCCTGCAAGCGAAGCCTGCTCGTTATCGAGCTGCGAATCGCAGATATCATGAATAATCTTTTTCATCCATGCGCGAATGTCATACACATCTGCAACAGATGCAAACATCAGATGTGAAGTTTCAATCCAGCCGAGTTTTTCAATCTGCGGACAATCGGTAAAGCTCCAGTACATGTTGCTTGAAATTGAGCGGTCTGTAATTTCGCAGATACGATTTAAAGTTTGATTTGAAGTTTCAAAAGTGCCATGCTTCTCATTTGCTACTGCAAGACGACAGCAGATGATCTGATCTGACGTAAGCTCACCTGGGAAGCCGACGACCTCCACATACTGAAAGCCATGATAGCAAAAGGACGGATGCCAACGCTCCTCACCAGTTCCTGCCATTCGATAGGAATCGCGAATCACACAGTCAAACTTCTCACTCCAACTCTGAGTGCACGACCTCTGGTCTACACCATTGTCAGTCTCATTTATCATTTCCGCTGGGTACATAGAAATCCAATTTCCACGATTTTCTTTTGTTGTTCCATGTAGCACAAGCTCCACAAAACCAGCTCCATTTTTTCCCACATCTACCATGAAATGACCTTCTCCCAGCTTTTTTACGCTCTTTGCGGTAAAGCGTTCCTCGATCCTAATTGGCGGACACTCGCGCGCCATAAGCACTCCCTTTGGCGACTGCATTTTCTTTGCTTTGGCCCAGCCATTTTCCTCTGATGGTATCTTTCCTATAAGTTCTTCTGCCAAGCAGGCATCGTAATCCTCGCCGCCATACCAGTTCTGAAAAACAGTCGGTCCATTGACCCACAGCCAGTTTTCATTGGATGTGCAAACAATCTTTCTTGTTCCATCCTTTAAGATCAGCTCTACTTGAGCGATCAACTTCTTTCTGCCACAGATTCCCGGCTTAACAAAACAACTGTCATTTTTCTGATAACGGCCAAATTTTGTCTTTGTTCCATCTTGATATACCATAACCGGGTTGATTGTGTACCCAGTGTACTGACCATTTCCCAGCGTTATCGTAAGGAAATTAGTGCCTGAAATAAGTTGATTTGTAATGTCATAAGTCACATAATAAACAGTCTTTGTCGCATCAGACTCGCCAGGCTCAAAAAAAGCATCGGATAACTTCTGTCCATTCATATCAGCCAGAAACACACCAAGTCCACTGATATACGCTCGTGCACATACTACTTGTTCAAGATCTGCCACTTCAAATTCACCTACCAAAACCGGAGCTAACTCCTGATTTTCATAGTCTTCACCCTGTCCAATCCAAGTGCCTTTCCAATCCTCGCGCTCAAGTAAGCCTGTCTCAAATGATGCCGTCTCACTCCACACGGATGCCTGATTTTCTCCATCCCACACCATCACCTTCCAATACGCTTTCTGTGCAGAATGTAGCTTTTTGCCCTGATACAAAATTCCAAAACAGCGGCTTTCCTTTACAACACCGCTGTCCCAGAGCATCCCTGTCTCATTTATAAGCGATGCCTCACTCTCTGATACCAGAATTCGATATGCAGTCTGTCTTTCATTTTTTTCGTCTTTTTTATCCGATACCAGTTGCCAGGAAAACACCGGATTTTCGTTGATTCCCAGCGGATTTTTCAGTGCCTGTACCCTCAGATCCTCAGTTCTCATTCCAATTAAGCCTCCGTCATCGTTCATCTTTGTCATTTTGTCATTTCATCTTTTTATCCCTTTACAGAACCTACAGTCATACCCTTTACAAAATATTTCTGTGCAAATGGATAAATCAAAATGATCGGTATAATTCCAACAAAGATCTGTGCACACCTCACGGTACGATCTGAAATCATCGACATGGACTGCCAGTCCTCTAAACTAAGCAATGTCATATCACGCTGTACAACAACGGTCTGCAAAAACGATGCTAATGGATAGCTTGATGGGAAATTAGAGAAAATTAATCCATCAAACCAGCTGTTCCAGTGACTAATAAAGGAAAACAGCATCAGAGTCGCGATTGACGGCTTTGCACATGGTACAAAGATCTGGAAACAGATACGCCACTGTCCTGCTCCGTCGATCTCGGCTGCCTCCTCTAATTCGTGTGGAATTCCTCTAAAGAAATTTAACATCAAAATTACGTTGTAAACAGGAACTGCTGCTGGAAGCACCAACGCCCAGATCGTATCCATCATTTTCAGATTCTGAATTAGCAAATAGCCCGGAATCAGGCCACCTGAAAACAGCATTGTAAAGAAGAAAATCCATACATACACAGTTCTCATGCGAAATGAAGTCGATTCCTTTGACAGTGGGTACGCAAGCATAATTGTTAAAATCATATTTAATGGAAGTCCGATTGCGACACGCTCCACCGAGCGAAGCAGTGATTTCCAGAAATCAGCCTTCCCTACTACATAATCATACGCATACAGATTAAATTCAACAGGAAAAATAGAAACTTTTCCAGCTGCAACTGCTGTACTGCTTGAAAATGACATTGCCAGAATATTTAACAACGGAAACAGGCAGGCAAATGACAGCAATGACAGCACAATTACATTAATTACCTCAAAAACAATACGCCCTTTTGATTTCTTCATAACAGTTCCTCCTAAAAGATACGATAATCAGCCAGCTTATACGCCAGGAAATACGATATCGAAATAAAAAGTGTGGAGATAACGGATTTAAACAAACCCACAGCTGTTGCTGGTCCATATTGCGCATCCAAAAGACCAAGACGGTATACAAACGTATCAATGATATCTCCTGTCTGGTATACAGAAGTGCTGTACATATTGAAAATCTGATCAAAACCTGCATTTAATACATTTCCAAGACTAAGTACCATCATCAGCACGATGATCATCTTCATACCTGGAAGTGTAACATGCCATGTCTGCTGCCAGCGATTTGCGCCGTCAATCTGTGCAGCCTCATACAGTTGCGTGTCAATGCCCAAAATAGCAGCTAGGTACACAATTGCTCCATATCCAAAATTTTTCCAGATATCGGTCACAATCATCGTACCTCTAAAATATCGATTGTCACCTAAAAAGAAAATGGATTTTCCGCCAAATGCGGTTATGATTTGATTAATGATTCCTTCTCCCGGGGAAAGCATATCACGGAAAATTCCACCGAGAATAACCCAGGACATGAAGTAAGGCAGATACACAATTGTCTGCACGACTTTCTTAAAACGGCGTCCCTTTATTTCATTTAAAAGAAGCGCAAACACGATTGGAACAACTAATCCCAGCACGATCTTCCATGCTGCTATAATAATCGTATTCATCATCGCCCGTGTGAAACCCGGAAGGGAAAATACATATGAAAAATTGTCAAATCCGATCCACTTCTGTTTTCCAAACATTCCCTTACTCGGGATAAACTTCTGAAATGCAATGATCAATCCACCCATCGGAACATAGGAAAAAATAAGAACAAGAATCAATCCCGGAAGAATCATCAGATGTAATGGCAACTCTTTTTTTAACTTTGCTTTCGTATATTTCGTTTTTACTTTTTTTGCTGTATTTGTATTTGGCATTTCAAATCCCTCATTTCCATCGCTGTACTCCAATAATCCAATAAAAAAGCTGCCGTGCAGTTCCGCACCAGACGCTGCATGACAGCTTTTTTTATCTCTAATCAGTTACTGCTGTGCCTGATACCACTCGTTCACTTCGTCTGTCATATCCTGACCACCTGCAGAATACCAGGATTCCACAACGGTATCAAACTCATCGGCTGTTGTCTGTCCAGTGATGATCTTAATGAACGCTTCGTCGAGCACGGTGTCCAACGTTGTTTTTCTCATACTCATGGTCTCGGTTGCAACTCCGTAGAACTGATCTCTTACTAATTTCACGTTTTCATCGTTCTCATAATCGATCAGAAGCATCTGAGAACCACCTTCACCGAATACACGATTCCATCCCCAAAGTGTTGTATCACCATCCTGCGCTGCCTTGCTATACTCATACATGCTAAGCTGCTCTCCGTAAAGATCTCCCGGATCGCCAGTCTTTAACGGCTCTGCGATTGCCTTAGCGGTCTGCTGATTTTTATCTGGGCTGTTTAATGATACCGGTGAAAGTCTCCATACACCCTCTAATCCATCACCTGGGTTTGCATAGTAGCTATACTCATTTAATTCTGGATCGAATACCTTCTCACAATAGAGATTTAGCAATTCAACTAATGCCTCTGGATGCTCACACTCAGAGCTTACTGCATACCAGCTGCTTGTCATCATGTTGATACCCGGTGTCACCTCTGCACTTTCCTCGCTGGTTACGATCTGATATGGTCTCCAGTCTGCATCTGGATTCTGGTTCAAATTATCCTGCAGTGGCCACAAAGCAGTTGCATGCCATCCATACAATACACCACACTTATCGTTTACCAGATCCTCTGCTGCCTTTGTTCCATCATTTACATGGAACTCTTCATCCAGATAACCATTCTGATACAGATCAGCCAATGCTTCCAGTGTCTGCTTCATCTCTGGTGTCGTGCTGCCGTATACGAGTGTTCCGTCATCCTGCTGTACCCAGTAACGCGGGTATGCACCATATGCATTTGCAAAGCCCTTAATATCCATCAAGTTTCCATACAAATCGTTGCAAAGAGCCATGCCAACTGCACCATCTCCTACCTTTTCCATAAAGGCATCCATGATTCCCTTTAAATCATCAATTGTCTTTGGTGCTTCCAGCCCCAACTCATCCATCCAGTCCTGACGAAGCCAAAGCATCTGTGCGGTCTCAATATCACAATCAACATATGGGATTCCGTACTGTACTCCATCAAAAGTACATGCCTGCACACACTGCTCTCCTGCAGATTCGATCATGGACTTGAGCAGATCACTCGCATACTCCTCAAAATATGATCCCATATCAACAACCAGATCTGCTTCTACCAGATTTTTCAGTGTCAATTTATCGACACAAACGATATCTGGTATCGTTCCTGCTGCAACGGCTGCATTAAACTTCTGTGTCTGCTGCTCTTCATTCGGTGCAATCCACAGATACTTCACATTGATTCCAAGACGATCAGCAATCAGTCTAGTCCAACGGTTATCCTCATAGGACTCATCCTTTAAAATAGAAAAAATATCACTCTCCATTGTGGAGTCCTGTGTTCTACAGAATGTCACAGTGTATTCCTCTGTGTTTTCTGCTGCCTGTGCCATCGTTGGTGCTACACTTGAAAGTGCTGTCAATGTGCCGAGAAGTGCTGCTAACGTTCTTTTTTTCATGTTTTTCCTCCTAATAAAAATGTGCTTTTATACAATAAACCGCTGATTTTCATTCTTAGTTTTGTTGCTTTTTGTTGTACTCATCATATCTTTTTTACTAGTATTTTTCAACATGCTTAAAATTTGCTTTTTATGACCTTTTTTCTGAATTTTTTCTAATTTTTCTATAACCGTTTCCTTATCCTCGCTGGATTCGGTATGTCTGCGGTGTCACACCATATCGTCTCTTAAAATTCCGGTAAAATGCAGCAGAATCGCCACAGCCGACTTCCTCCATAATCTCTTCCACACTTTTATTTGTCCTACACAGCAAATCTGCCGCCGTCTGAAGGCGAATATCACTAAGAAGCTGCGAAAAAGAATATCCAGTTTCCATCTTCAATTCGTGTCGCAGCGTATCCTCTCTTCGATTCCACCTTAACGCTAGCTCTTTTAACGTAATATCCTGTAAATGCTGCTTCATATCCTGCAAAATTTCTGGTATCTGCCACACGCTTCCATCAAAACCCTCCAGAATCTTCATATTCTGTCTATGTCTGCGTATTCCCTCACCGAGCAGAATACAGACATAGCTTTCCTGTACTAGATTACTCTTTTTTGTCTCTAACTGCGCCTGCTCATACAATCGAAGCACCGTCTGTTTCATCCGATCATCTGGTGTTGCTGAAAAAAATAATACGCGATTGCAATAATTGGTGTACGCCATTTTCCAGAAAAAATCGCCTAAAATTCCCTGCTCATACAAAAGTGTGGAAAAGGTTCTGGTAAAAGTCGATGCTCGCATCAAAATATTCACGGCAATTCCGTTTGAATCTGCTGTAAAAAGTGCCTGCTCAACTCCCGGTGCCACAATGCAAAAATTTCCCTCCGACATGTCATACTGCTTATCGCCAAGATAAAAAACAGCGGTTCCTTCCATTATGTAAACAATCTTAATAAATTCCAGTTTATGCAAAAAAGGTGGACAAAATCTTACATTTTTAAAACAGTGTACCTGCACATCCTCATTGGGAAAAATTTCCTTTTCCGACAAAAAACCTTTTATTGGCGTCGGTGCTTCCTTTGCTATTTCAGTTGAAAAACGCTCACGAAATTCCTTCCAGCTTCGAATTGGACTATCATACGCCGCTGGATTTTTCTGGTATAAATTCCTGTATTCTTTCTGACCATGTTCTTCTTGTCTCAATATTTCTTCTAATTGCTTGGATACGGACATAATTCTCCCCTTCCTTTGCGGTATTTCACAGGTGACACACAATACATTGCCTTAAAATTTCGATAGAAACGACTCTTATCGGTATACCCTACTGTCTCCACAATCTTCTCAATCGAAAAATCGGTGTGAAGAAGCATTTTCTCTGCACGTCTCATACGAAATTCACACAAAAGCTGTGCAAACGTTTTTCCAGTCTCTTTTCGAAAATATCGGCTCAAATACCCTTCACTTAAGTTAAATGTACCTGCCAACTCTGGCAAGCTACATGTAAGATGATTTTCCATATAAAATAGCATATCTGCCAACTGATAACCACCTGCACGTCCCTCTCTTCCCAGTACAATCAATTCTTTTTCGTGAAGACGCAGAACATTCCCATAAAAAATCAGCAGCATGCTTTTTCGAATCAAGCTACTTGGATTTTGCGTTTCAAAAAGAATCTCCTCACACAGATTCTTTACATTTTCGGTCACGATTTTTTCCTCTTTTCCATCGTACATCAGACAGCCATTGTCCGTTCTGCTGTACAGCATTCGCCAGAGAAATTCCGACATAATCCCTTGTTCCCGCATCAATCCCAAAAAGGATTCTGCAAAGGAAGAAAAGCGCATAATTAAATTCACAACAATATCCTCATCATTGCAGCTATACACAGCCTGCTCTACATTTGGTCCAACAAGACAAAACGATCCTTTTTTCATTAAAATTCTTTCACCGCCAATAAAGAAAAAGCAGCTTCCTCGGAGCACATACACGATTTTAACAAATGCTAGACGGTGCAAAAATGGTGGACAATATCCGCAATTGACAACTAACGCGACCTCATCCTTTGGATTCGGAAAGAAATAGGCACTCTCCTCCAAAAATGGATTCATGTAAGTAGGTGCTTCTTTCGGCATATGAGCGGCAAATTCAGTGCGAAAACGCCCTCGAAATTCCTCCCAACTGCGAATCGGGCTATCATATGCTGCTGGATTTTCAAAATAATAGGGTCGATATGGATTTTTCTCCATATCTCCTGATAGATTTTCCAGCCGTCCCAGCTCGCTGATTCCCTGCCCGTTTACCTCCTGCTCATTCATTCCCTGCTCGTACATATCTTGCTCACATATTCCTAACTCATTCATCCCCTCAGAACACCTCCAAATTATTTTTCTTCTTGCAAACGTCCTCTTTTCTCCCTTATAATAGCAGAAACAGGAAGAAAATAATATAATTTTCAGCAAAAATTTACCAAGGAGGGTATTATGCCAATCGATATGAAAGCGGCGATTTGCCGTTCTGCTTCCGAACTTTTAACAAAAAAGCGTACTAAAAAACTTACAGTTAAGGATATCGTTGAGGAGTGCGGCATCACACGCCAAACATTTTATTATCATTTTCAGGATATTCCAGATCTTATCTGCTACATGATGGAGCAGGGTTCTAAGGAGCTTTTGGAAAATTGTCTTGCTCAGCCAACGCTTGAAGATAAAATTCGTTACCTGTTAAGCGTTGCGCTTAATGCCCATCCACTGATTCAGCGCACCATTTCTACCAGCTATCAAAGTGAGCTTGAGCCACTCTTACTTGAGCAATTTTATTCTTTTTTCGATCAGCTGACTAACGAATCTGCTTCTTCCTCTCTTGTTTCAGACAGCTTAACAGCATCACAAAGAAAGCTTCTCCTTCGCTATCACAGTCTGGCTTTTCTAGGTCTTGTCCGCACCTGGTCTAAAGATGATTCTGCTCACATGGATGAAATCGTGCATGATCTGGCTCAATTCTTTAAAAACAAAACACACTAATAAATCTTTTTACACTTTTTAAATTCTGTCCATACACAATACAAATTGTGACTATTGTTTTGACGTGCCTTTCTTTCTATAATAAAACTAGCAAAGAAAAGGAGGCACGATGCTATGTTTGCTGCAAAAATGATTGAACTTGACGAAAAACTCCGTCATCTCCATGAACGAATTGACGATGGTGAACACGAAGATATCACCGCACTGATGGGCGAATTAAATGCTCTAACAGAAGAATATAATCTGGAGCAGGATGCAATACGCTATCGTCTGAAGGAATGTAAAGTACCCAAAATTCAGGCACTGATTTCCATGTACAATGACGTCCAGGAACGAATGCACAATGCCGCCGAGAGCGACCCCGAAGCTACGTGGAATGAAAATGCTGAAAACACTGCGCTGCTTGCGGAATATGCTCTTGATTTTGCAATTCTCGCTGCTGACCGCGCACTGCTTCTCTCCTTAAAGGCCATTCAGGAGCAGAAAGAAGCTAGCAAAATCGAACTCCAGCAAAATAATCTTGTTTAAAACTAAGAAAGGGGTACTACCATGAAAGAGGTCAAATCACCAAAGAAACCGTTGATTTACTATTACGTGATTGTCCTGCTTGTACTGGCTGCATTCAACTTCTTCGTCTCCCCGCTTTTATTATCGCGTCAGGTGACTGAGGTTGACTACGGAACTTTTATGAGCATGACGGAAAAGAAAAACATCGGACGCGTTGAGGTTGAGGATTCTCAGATCATCTTTACCGATAAAAATAATGACAACATATACAAAACAGGTGTCATGGATGATCCAAATCTTACAGAACGTCTTTATCAGTCTGGTGCTACATTCTCAAAGGATATCGAACAGACGATGTCTCCTATCATGAGCTTTCTATTAACCTTTATTCTTCCGATGGTTATCTTCGTTGTTCTTGGACAATACCTTGGAAGAAAGCTTTTAGAACAGGCTGGTGGAAAAAATTCCATGGCCTTTGGCATGGGAAAGAGCAACGCCAGAGTTTATGTTCAGTCTACTGAAGGCATCCATTTTGATGATGTTGCCGGTGAAGATGAGGCAAAGGAAAATCTTGCTGAGATTGTTGATTATCTTCATAATCCAAAAAAATATACTGATGCCGGTGCCTCTATGCCTAAAGGTCTGTTGCTTGTAGGCCCTCCTGGAACTGGTAAAACAATGCTTGCAAAGGCTGTTGCCGGTGAATCTGGTGTTCCTTTCTTCTCAATTTCCGGTTCGGAATTTGTTGAAATGTTCGTTGGTATGGGTGCTTCTAAAGTCCGCGATCTTTTTAAACAGGCAAAGGAAAAAGCGCCTTGTATTGTCTTTATTGATGAGATTGATGCTATTGGTAAAAAACGTGATGGTCAAGTAGGCGGAAATGATGAGCGCGAGCAGACATTGAATCAGCTGCTGACAGAAATGGATGGTTTTGAAGGAAATAATGGTGTCATAATTCTGGCTGCCACAAACCGCCCTGAATCTCTTGATCCGGCTCTGACACGTCCTGGACGTTTTGACCGCCGTGTTCCTGTAGAACTTCCTGATTTAAAGGGACGTGAAGCAATCCTTAAGGTTCATGCAAAGAAAATCAAGCCGGCAGATGATGTTGACTTTCATACAATTGCAAGAATGGCATCTGGTGCTTCCGGTGCTGAGCTTGCAAATATAGTAAATGAAGCTGCTCTTCGCGCTGTACGTCAGGGACGAACTATTGTCCATGAAGCCGACCTTGAGGAAAGTGTTGAGGTTGTTATTGCTGGTTATCAAAAGAAAAATGCCGTTCTCTCTGATCAGGAGAAAAAGGTAGTCGCTTACCATGAAATCGGTCACGCACTTGTCGCTGCACTGCAGTCTCACTCTGCACCAGTTCAAAAAATCACGATCATTCCACGTACCTCTGGTGCTCTTGGATACACTATGCAGGTTGAGCAGGGTGACAAATATTTGATGACAAAAGAAGAAATTGAAAATAAAATCGCAACCTTTACAGGCGGCCGTGCCGCTGAGGAAGTAGTTTTCAATCAGATTACTACTGGCGCTTCTAATGATATTGAGCAGGCAACAAAGCTTGCACGTGCCATGATTACACGCTATGGTATGAGTGATGAATTTGATATGGTTGCCCTTGAGACTGTAACAAATCAGTACCTTGGCGGTGACGCTTCTCTTGCATGCTCTGCTGATACACAAAAGGAAATTGACCGTCAGGTAACTGAACTTGTGAAGAAACAGCATCAAAAGGCAAAGAAGCTTCTTCTTGATAATCGCGACAAGCTGGATGAATTATCAAATTATCTATATGAGAAGGAAACGATTACAGGAGAAGAATTTATGGAAATTTTAAACAGAGATTCAAATACTGCTTCAGGAGGTGAATTAAAATGAGAAATCGTTCCCGTTTCGGCTGGATTGAGCTGATCGAAGGAATACTTTTGATTATTCTTGGAATTTTCTCTTTTCTTCGTCCAGACAGTATGTTATCCGGCTTTGTCATGTTCTTTGGACTTATTGCACTTTGTATCGGAATTCTCGACATTATCTTTTATGTCAGAACAGAGGAACATGTCGGCTTTGCGCCAACTATTGCTCTTATATCCGGATGCTTAAGCGTTCTTGCTGGTCTGATGCTTCTTGTATATCCTGGTGCTGTGAAATGGGCTTTTTCACTTTTCTTCCCGATGTGGTTTATCGCCCATTGCATTTCACGACTGTCACAGCTGCCAATGATACGCATTTGGACAGTAAAATGGCATTATTACTTTATTATGATTGCAAACATCGTTGGTCTTTTTCTTGGCATTTTCATGCTGATTCGCCCTGTTGCTGCACTCATATCACTTAGCTATCTAATTGGAATTGATTTAATTTTACTAGGCATTGATTCCATCATCCTCGCATTTAGTAGGATGGGAAGTGACTGGTAATCCCATACTTTTTATAATGGAGTCTGCAATTTGTTCTGCGGACTCTTTTTTTTGATCCTTCTGCCACTTTAAAAAGACATTTAATAATGCACCGCCATAAAAATAAAGCTCATACTCTGGAATTTTATACTTTGGCATAATTCTCTTGCTCATGTAATCATTCATCGCATCCCACAGAATATATTGCAGCTTTGCATCTACCAGCTTTCCAATAAACATCTCATACTGATCGAAATATTTCAATGCATGAACGATGCTGCTTCTATTATGAAAGCGTCCTATCTTTTCTGTTCTGCACTCACGTATATATCCAGCAACTATCTCGTGAAAATAATCAGACAGCGCATCTTCCTTTGTCTCATAATAATGATAAAATGTCATTCTTGATACGCCAGCCGTCTTTACAATATCTGAGATTTTAATTTTCTCATATTCTTTTTTATCCATCAAAACGAACACGGCTTCCCCGATACACATCCGGGTAAACCGTGTTCGTTTATTATGTTCTCTAGAAAATAAATTGACCACTATACTATACCTCCAAAATAAGTATTCCCTCTGTTCACCCTATTTTTATTTCAGTATAGCACATTTTTCTTAATCATGAAAGTAAAGATTCTATTACATCTTCTGCATATTCAAGATGATCACATCTCCACGCATCTGCTCCGCAGAAAACAAGACCATTTTTTGCATCGCCCGTGACTGAGGTAATCAGCGCATCTGTAATACAATATGGAATCTTATCTGGACGGCAATTTTTCAGACAGCCTCTGCAGCGCACTGGCGCTATGCGTCCTCCAGACATAATGGTATCACTAAATTTATTTCTGACAGCTCGTCCCGGAAGGCCAACAGGACTGTCAATTAAAATAATATCTTCCTTTGATGCATCAAGATAAGCCTTCTTAAAAGCATCTGATGCATCACATTCATATGTTGTAACGAAACGAGTAGCTGCCTGAATAGCGTCCACGCCTAACGAAAAAGCATGATCTGCTGCTTCCTTTGTGCTGATGCCTCCTGCCAAAACGACTGGAATTTCTTTGTTAAAACGCGCCGCATACTCACGGCAGACTTCAATAATATTACGCACCTCTTTTTCATAGACATCAAAGGTATAATAGGAGAGCTGATCTTTTGCAAATCCAAGATGACCACCAGCAAGCGGTCCTTCAATAATCACAAAATCTGGTGCGCAGTGATGCTTTTTCTCCCAATAGCGAAAGATTACACGCGCCGATTTTTCAGTTGAAACGACTGGTGCAAGTGCTGGTGCCTCCACAGATTGATCCATCTCTTCCATGGCATTTGCAACAATTTTAGGAAGATCAACTGGAAGACCTGCTCCGCATACAAGAAAATCTGTTCCTGCCTTAACAGCAGCCCTAACATACTCTTCGTAATGCTGCATGGCAACCATAATATTAAAACCGATTATACCATCCTTGCTTATTTTTCTTGCCTTATCAAATTCACTTTTGATTGCGCGAAGATTTGCCTCAAACGGATCTTTGTCAAATTCAGGATCTAAAAATCCAATCTGTGCTGCTGATATCGTGCCGGCTCCTCCTGCCTTTGCGACTGCACCAGCCAGTCCAGAAAGACTTACGCCGACACCCATACCTCCTTGAAAGATCGGCTTTTTCAGCTCTTTATTTTTTATTTTTATCATATTTTATTTCCTGCCATAATCAATATTTACGAAATCTCTGATAGCGGTGTTCGCACAGCTCTATGCTGTCCATACTGCCATATTTTAATAAAAACTGATCAATCTGGCTGCGAAGTGCCTCTGCTACATCTTCCATCTGATCCTTTGAAAAATGTTCCGGCTCCTCAAATACACGCTCGACAATTCCTGCCTTTTTCAAGTCGGCAGCTGTAAGCTTCATACTGTCAGCAGCCTCCTTTGCACGCTTGCTGTCTTTCCAAAGAATACTTGAAAATCCTTCAGGAGAAAGGATGGAATATACTGCATTTTCCATCATCCATACCTCATCTGCTACTGCAAGCGCAAGTGCACCGCCGCTTCCGCCCTCTCCAATCAAAATGGAAAGAATTGGTGTCTTTAAAGATGACATTTCAAAAAGATTTCTTGCGATTGCCTCTCCCTGTCCATGCTCCTCTGCTTCAATTCCACAGGCAGCGCCTGGCGTATCGACAAAGCAAAGAATTGGACGATGAAATTTTTCAGCCTGCCTCATCAAACGAAGTGCCTTTCGATAGCCCTGTGGAGAACACATGCCAAAATTTTCATTTTTCTCCTGCGCAATCACAGTGACAGGCTGACCATTAAAAAATCCAATTCCTGCCGTAACAGCTTTATCATCTGTCATTATTCGATCACCATGAAATTCATAAAACTGATCAATTAGTGCATTAATATAATCATAACCTATAGGGCGTTTTTTATCGCGTGAAAAGCAAACGCGGTCCCATGCCGAATATTTTTTCTGAATATTTTCTTCTGCAGCTTTGACATTTTCAATTTCAGTTTTTTCTGCGAAAGAACTTATCTTCAATTCAGCCGATACACTATGAAGATGCAAAAGATCTGTCAGCACTTTCTTTTGCTCATGACGCTCAACAATGCGATCCACAAAGCCATGCTCAAGCAAAAATTCTGCTCGCTGAAAGCCTGCCGGAAGGCGCTGTCCTGTCGTCTGCTCTATCACACGAGGTCCCGCAAAACCAATAAGTGCCTTTGGCTCTGCCAAAATAATATCAGCCTCCATAGCAAAACTTGCCGTCACACCGCCTGTTGTTGGATCGGTAAGCACACTTATGTATAAAAGTCCTTCATCACTGTGACGCTTAAGCGCAGCTGATGTCTTTGCCATCTGCATAAGAGATATAATTCCCTCCTGCATTCTTGCACCGCCAGAGCATGTAAAAATGATAATAGGCAGCTTCTTTTTTGTTGCCTCTTCTGCTGCACGCGTAATTTTTTCGCCTACTGCCTCTCCCATGCTTGCCATCATAAAGCGGCCATCCATCACGCAAAGCACACACGGCTCGCCTCCTATTGTACATTGTCCTGTTACAACAGCTTCTTTTAATCGTGTCTTTAACCTCGCAGCAGCAATTTTTTCCTCGTACCCTTCAAACTCCATGGGATTTTTGCCCACAAGATCCTGATCCCATTCAAGAAAGCTTCCCTCATCTGCAATTCGCGCAATACGCTCCTGTGCACGGACACGAAAATATCCATTGCAGCTTGGGCAGACATAGAAATTTTTTCTGACATCCTCTGCTACTATCGCCTTTTTGCACATGCTGCATTTGCAAAGAAGACCTTCTGGCACCTCTGGTTTCTTGCGGATTCCGGCAAATGGCCGCACCAATGTCTTTTTAAATACATGATCGAGATTCATAATCTTTATGCCTCCTGCTGAATACGGTCAATAAATTCAATGTCAATATTTCCTGCCAGAAAATCCGGATGATTAAGCAGCGCATACTGATAATTGACATTGGTATCAACGCCCTCTATGATTACCTCACCGAGCGCACTTTGCATTTTTTGAATTGCCTCACGTCTGTTTTTTGCCCACACACTTATCTTTGCTATCATTGAGTCATAATATGGCGGAATCGTATAGCCACTATAAATTGCAGAGTCAATGCGCACTCCCTTGCCTCCTGGCAGATGAAGTCCTGTAATAGTTCCTGGACATGGCAAAAAATTCTCCTCTGGACGCTCTGCATTTATTCGTACCTCAATTGCATGGCCACTAATCTTTACCTGATCCTGTGTATACGAAAGCCTCTTTCCATCAGCGATTCGAATCTGCTCTTTAATAAGATCTATTCCTGTGATCCACTCTGTAATTGGATGCTCTACCTGGATTCTTGTATTCATCTCCATAAAATAAAAGCTACCATCTTGCTCAAGCAAAAATTCAATTGTGCCAGCATTAACATAACCTGCTGCCTTGGCTGCACGCACTGCTGTCTCTCCCATTCTTTGACGAAGTTCTGGCGATAACGCTGCACTTGGCGCCTCCTCGATCATCTTCTGATGATTTCTTTGAATAGAACAGTCACGCTCACCTAGGTGAATTACATTCCCATAAGAATCTGCAAGAATTTGAAATTCAATATGACGCGGTCTTGTAATAAAATGCTCAATATACATAGCATCATCGCCAAATGACTGCTTTGCTTCTGCCTGTGCTATTGCAAAATTTTTTACAAACTCTTCTTCATCCTTTGCCGTGCGCATTCCCTTGCCGCCTCCGCCAAGGACTGCCTTAATCATAACTGGATAACCAACCTTTTTTGCAGTCTCTTTCGCATCCTTTTCATCATACACTGCATGATCACCGCCAGGTATAACTGGCACACCGGCACTAATCATAGTCTCTCTGGCAGCCTGCTTGTCACCAAGTTTAGCAATCACATTAGAATCTGGCCCGATAAAAATAATATTGCATTCTTCACACAGTTTTGCAAAGCGGCTGTTTTCCGACAATAATCCAAAGCCTGGATGAATGGCCTCTGCACCTGACACAATTGTTGCACTTATGATACGCTCCATTGACAGGTAGCTCTCGCTAAGCTTTGCCGGTCCAATACAAATTGCCTCATCTGCGAGCTTCGCATGAAGCGCATCCTTATCGGCCTCTGAATAGACTGCTACCGTTTCAATCCCCATCTCTCGGCAGGCACGAATAATGCGCACTGCAATCTCTCCCCGGTTTGCTACAAGAACTTTCCTGATCATGTTATCTCCTATCCTATCATAAATGTTAACTCAGCACGGACAACTACCTTGCCATCCACGCTTGCAACTGCCTCTCCAATACCTACAGGTCCTTTTGTCTTGATGATCTTTGTCTCAAGACGTACCTTATCACCAGGCACTATTTTTCCGCGAAAACGGCACTTGTCAATTCCGCCAAAGTAAGCTGTTTTTCCCTTATTTTCTGGAAGTGAAAGAATTGCAACTGCTCCCGTCTGCGCCAGTGCCTCGATTGTCAAAACACCTGGCATAACTGGTTCCTGCGGAAAATGACCGGCAAAAAACTCCTCACGGTATGATACACATTTATATCCAACAGCATACTCACCCGGTACATAATCCTCTATGTAATCAATTAATAAGAACGGATGGCGATGCGGAATAATATCTTTAATCTGGTTAATATCTAAATGATTCATATTCTGATTCTCCAATTTTTGGCTTAAGCTTCTTCTATAATAAACAGCTTCTGACCGTACTCAACAGCATCACCGTTTTGTGCACAAATTTCTTTTACAATGCCATTTTGTTCGCAGGTAATCTCATGCATCAGCTTCATTGCCTCTACAATGCCAAGCGTCTGACCCTTCTTTACGCGGTCACCTACTGATACAAACGGTGCTTCTCCTTCTCCCGGTGCCGTATAAAAGATACCAACAAGAGGAGAATCAATATATTTGTCAGATGATGCTTCATCTGATTTTTTTGAGGTATCTGCACCCACAGCATCTTCGCAATTTTGAACAATGGCAAATTCTGACGCTGCGTTTTTTACTTCTTTCTGCTGCACAACGATTTCCTTTGCTGCATTTTTCTTTAGGCGAAGCTTTATCTCTCCTGTCTCGTAGCAAAAATCATCCAGCTTTGACTTTGATACGTGATCGATCAGCTTTAAAAGATCGTCCAATTCCATATGACTTTTACCACCTTTACGCATTTTCGTATTTCTTTATTAAAATTGAAGCATTATGGCCGCCAAATCCAAGTGAATTGCTCATCGCATAGACAACATCTTTTTCCTTAGGCGCCCCAATTGTATAGTCAAGATCACATTCCTCGTCAGTCTCTTTTGTGCCCATCGTCTGATGAATGTAGCCTTCCTCAACAGACTTTGCACATACAACAAACTCGACGCCTCCTGCTGCTCCAAGCAAATGACCTGTCATGGATTTTGTTGAATTGATGCAGACATTTTTTGCTGCCTCTCCAAATGCCAACTTAATTGCACGCGTCTCAAAAAGATCATTGTGATGCGTTCCAGTTCCATGTGCATTGATATATGTGATTTCTTCTGGAGCAGCCTTTGCCTCTGTCATGGCAAGCTCCATTGCCTTAGCTGCACCGCTTCCATCTTCGCATGGTGAAGTGATATGGAATGCGTCTGCTGTAGCTCCATAGCCTACTACCTCTGCATAGATATGAGCACCGCGCGCTTTAGCATGTTCAAGCTCCTCAAGAACAACTACACCTGCACCCTCTCCTAAAACAAAGCCTTTTCTGTTTTTATCAAACGGAATTGATGCGTACAGCGGATCATCTGACGTTGAAAGAGCAGTCAGTGACTGAAATCCTGCAATTCCTGTCGGACAGATACTGCTCTCTGCACCGCCTGCAAACATAATATCAGCATCATCATACTGAATTGCACGAAATGCATCTCCAATGCAGTGTGTACCAGATGCACAAGCTGTTACGACATTCGTGCACTTTCCGCGAAGTCCAAGCTGAATTGAAACATTTCCTGCTGCCATGTTTGAAATCATTCTAGGAACCATAAGCGGATTGACACGGTTCACCTGTCCCTTTAAAATCTTTTCATGCTCTGATTCCATCATCTCAAGAGAACCAATTCCTGAACCTATCACAACGCCTGCGCGAAATGCATCCTCTTTTGACAGATCAAGACCTGAATCCTCAAGTGCTTCTTTTGATGCTGCCACAGCATAGTGTGAAAAGCGATCCATTCTCTTTGCTGCCTTAAAATCCATACGATCTGCTGCCTTAAAATCCTTTACCTCGGCAGCAAGCGTAACTTTATAACCAGTCGTATCAAAACGAGTGATAGGTCCGATTCCTACCTTTCCATCGCGGATTCCCTTCCAGAACTCCTCTACTGTATTTCCAATTGGAGTCACAGCGCCCAAGCCTGTCACAACTACTCTTCTTTTCATCAATTATCCTTGCCTTTCTGCTATGTTATTATAGATTACATTCCGCCATCGACCTGAATGATCTGACCGGTAATGTATGACGCATCATCTGACGCCAGAAAGGCCACTGTTTTTGCCACATGCTCTGGCTTTCCAAATGTGCCTGCCGGAATCTGGCTAAGAATCTGATTTCTTACCTGCTCGCTTAATTTCTGCGTCATATCAGTTTCAATAAAACCTGGTGCTACAGCATTTACGGTGATGCCGCGCGATGCAAGTTCCTTTGATGCTGATTTCGTAAGACCTATAACACCTGCCTTTGATGCCGCATAATTTGCCTGTCCTGCATTTCCAAAAATACCAACCACTGAAGAAATATTAATAATTCTTCCGCTTCTTTGGCGAAGCATTGGACGCGCCACGAGACGCATCGTATGAAAAGTTCCCTTTAAGTTTGTATCAATGACTGCGTCAAAATCCTTCTCTGATATACGCATCAAAAGATTGTCACGCACGATTCCTGCATTGTTAACTAAAATATCAATTCGACCATATTCGCTAATAATATTATTTATAAAAGCTTCGCACTCGGCTGCATCTGCCACATTGCACTGCACACCTACAGCCTTGCCGCCTGCCTGTGTAATCTCATTTACTGTCTCATCAGCTGCCTGTTTTGAGCCATTGTAATTAACAATTACAAATGCTCCTTTAAGCGCAAGCTCCTTTGCAATGGCTCTTCCGATTCCGCGGGATGCCCCTGTTACGACTGCAATTTTTTCTTCTAACATACTTCACCTCACGCCTTTGACAGACATTTTTCAAGTGCTATGGCATCCTCGAAAGAGGATACGTTATATACAGTTGCCTTTGGTGCAATCTTTCTCATAAAACCTGCAAGTGTCTTTCCAGGTCCTATCTCAACAAAAGTATCCACACCGTTTTCAAGCATTGTCTCGATACTTTGCTGCCAGCGAACAGAAGAATAAATTCCTTTTGCAAAAAATGTACTGATCTTTTTACTGTCTGTCACTATTTCGGCAGTCGCATTTGCAACATAAGGAACCTGCAGCGTTGAAAATGACATTGATTCCATCTCCTTAAGCAGCGCTTCTCCTGCTGGTTTTAAAAGCAGGGAATGAAATGGTCCACTGACTTTAAGCTCCACAACACGCTTTGCACCTGCCTCTTTTAATGCTAAAGATGCCTGCTGCACCTCATTAGTCAGACCAGTTATTACTATCTGACCAGGACAGTTATAATTTGCGATCCATACATTTTCAAAGCTTTCAAGAATTTCTTCTATTTTTTTTGCATCTAATCCTAAAACAGCTGCCATTGCGCCTTCACCGGCTGGAACAGTGCTCTGCATCAAAATTCCTCTGCGTCGCACTAACTTTATAGCATCTAGCTCGTTCATGCCGTCTGCTGCTGCAACTGCTGCATACTCTCCAAGGCTTAAGCCTGCTGTGATGTCAGGATTAATGCCGCGTTTTTTTAGTTCCTGCACAATTGCAAGGCAAACGCTTACCATACATGGTTGTGTGTACTCTGTCAAGTTAAGTTCTTCGTGCTCACCAAAACACATTTCCTTCAAATCGAAGTCAAGAATTTTTTGTGCTTGATCAAAAAATGATCTTGCAGCTTCACTGTTTTCATAGAAATCTTTTCCCATTCCAGCTTTCTGCGCACCCTGTCCTGGAAAAATAAATGCAAGCTTACTCATAACATGCCCCTTTCTCAAGAAGCTTTGCTGCCTCAGCCACAATGTTTTCAATGACCTCCCTGCAAGTTAACTCCTCTTTGATCATTCCTGCTATCTGACCAGACATGACACTTCCATTTTTCACATCGCCTTCTACAACAGCCTTTCTAAGACCACCTAACGTCAGATACTCAAGTTCCTCTAATGTTGCACCTTTCTTTTCCAGATCAAGATACTGCTTTGTCATTTCATTTCTAAGTGCTCTGACTGGATGACCAGTGCTTCTGCCTGTTACTTTCGTATCAATATCCTTTGCTTTTAAAATCTTATCCTTATAATTTTGATGTGCCCAGCACTCCTTTGTCGCAACAAAACGAGTTCCCATCTGTACACCGCATGCCCCAAGCATAAAAGCTGCTGCAAGACCTCTGCCATCTGCTATTCCACCTGCCGCAATAACTGGGATATTCAATGCGTCAACTACCTGCGGAACAAGTGTCATTGTCGTACTCTCACCAATATGACCACCTGATTCACATCCTTCTGCAACAACAGCATCGGCTCCTGCTCGCTCCATTCTTTTTGCTAAAGCAACGGATGCAACGACTGGAATCACCTTAATGCCCTTTGATTTCCAAAGTGCCATATAACTCTCTGGATTTCCTGCACCTGTCGTAACAACACTTACGCCCTCCTCTGCAACTACCTGTGCAATCTCTGGCGCATAAGGACTCATCAGCATGACATTGACGCCAAACGGCTTATCTGTCAGCTGCTTTGTCAGGCGAATCTGTTCTCTGACCCACTCAGCCGGTGCATTTGCGGCACCGATAATACCAAGTCCGCCTGCATTTGATACTGCTGCTGCAAGCGTATGTTCCGCCACCCATGCCATTCCGCCTTGAATGATTGGTGCCTGGATTCCAAGCAATCTGGTTAATTCTGTCTGCATCCTTTTTTCCTGCCTTTTCTCGTTTCTCATTTATAATCATGAACATGCTCTTGTTTCATGATCGTATGTTATTTACTCTTTATGACTCTGAATATAATCGATTACATCAGCAACAGTCTCAAGCTGACCCAGATCATCAGTTGGAATTTCAATTCCATAATTTTCCTCAAGTGCCATTACCATCTCAAATAAATCAAGAGAATCTGCCTTTAAATCATCCTTGAAAGAGGACTCCATTGTAATGCTGTCTTCCTCTACACCTAAGTTTTCTGCTACGATAGTCTTAATTTCTTCAAACATTTTCATTTCTCCTTTATAATAAATTATTGTTTTACCGTTTTTTGCGGTTTCTGCTTTGATCGTTCTTACTTCTTTCTCCAAGTAATCACATCTGCTCCCCAGGTTAAGCCTCCGCCAAAGCCTGCAATGATAATTTTATCACCGTCATGAAGCAGCTTTTTTTGATTCATTTCATCAAGAAGAATCGGGATTGATGCTGATGAGGTATTTCCATATTCATCCAAATTCATTGGAAATTTTTCAATTGGCTGATCCATACGCTTTGCCACTGCCTCTACAATGCGGCGATTTGCCTGATGAAGAAGATAATATGCAATCTCTTCTTTTTTCAGATTGTTCTTCTCTAGAAGTTCGTCAATTACTTCTGGCACCTTGCGCACGGCAAACTGAAAAATAGCTCTGCCATCCATGCTTATAAAGTAGTCGCGCTTAAACAAGTCTGGATGCTCCTTTTCAAACAGCCAATTTGCATCATGACGACTCTTTAAGGTAAGTGCCTGTGACTGTCTTCCATCAGCATGAAGAACAGGAACCCATGAATCATTTTTTGATGCTTCTAATATAACTGCCCCGGCGCCATCACCGAATAATATACAGCTTCCCCTGTCTTGCCAATCAACTGCATTGGAAAGCACTTCACTTCCAATGACAAGTGCATAGCGTACAATATTGCTTTCAAGATATGTACGTGCCGTGACAAATGCACTCACAAAACCGCTGCATGCTGCGTTCAGATCAAAACATAATGCATTAGAAGCACCTATTGCTGCCTGCACAAGACATGCTGTACTTGGCATGATACTCTCTGGTGTCATAGTGGACACAATGATCAGACCAATCTCATCAGCTAAAATTTCTGCATCCAAAAGTGCTTTTTTTGCTGCACAAACTGCTAAAGAGGAAACCGTCTCATTTTCTGCAATATGACGTCTTTTTATTCCGGTGCGCTCTGTGATCCATGCATCGCTTGTATCAACAAACTGTGCCAGATCATCATTTTCCATTACATGTGATGCAGCGCATGCACCTGTTCCTATGATTGTTCCTGTCATATCCATCCTCTGCTCTTTCTTTCCATTGCAGTTCACAAGTTCAGCTCTCTGCAAGAATATCTCAAAGCAGATGCTTTTTACTCATGAGCTGTTACCAGTTTACCAAATTGCCAGTTAATTACAATTTACAAAAAAGCGTAAAATGTAAGAAATTTAAGAAAATCATCATAGCATTTCAAAAACAGTTCTGGTAAAATGAAAATATGAAAAGTTGATTTGTACACGCAAACCAAATACTTATTTTTCAGGAAATAGAAAGGATGGATTAGCTTTATGTCTGTTAAAGTTAGTATTATCGTGCCTGTATACAACTCTGCAAAGACACTTCGACGCTGCGCAGACAGCATTTTAAATCAAGATTTTACTGATTATGAACTTTTTCTTGTTGACGACGGAAGCACCGATGATTCTGGTGCGATATGTGATGAATATGCCGCCCTTGATAACCGTGTCCATGTCATTCACAAAAATAACAGCGGCGTATCTGATACAAGAAATACAGCTCTTGATCTGGCTCACGGAAAATACATACAATTTTTAGACAGTGATGATTGGATTACACCAGATGCTACAAAGCTTCTTGTGCGCACTGCTGAGAAAAACAACTGCGATCTTGTAATCGCAGATTTTTATCGTGTCAATGGGGAGCGTGTCTCTCAAAAAGGTGATATTGATGAGGATGCCGTACTTTCAAAAGAAGAATTTTCCCACCATATGATGGAAAATCCTGCCGACTTTTATTATGGTGTGATTTGGAATAAGCTGTATCGCCGCGACATTATTGAAAAGCATGAGCTTCGCATGAACGCACAGATTAACTGGTGTGAAGATTTTATGTTTAATCTGGAGTATATAAGATATGCTGAGCGTTTTATTGCATTGAAGGTTCCGATCTATTACTATGTCAAAACAAAAGGTTCTCTTGTTAGTCAGAGTGTAACGATCTCCAATACTGTCAAGATGAAACTCGAAATTTTTGAATACTATAACAATTTTTATAAACACACATTTGATGAAGCATATTATGAGAAAAACCGACTGAGAATCTACCATTTTTTGATTGACTCAGCAAAGGATGGATTTGTAATGCCTTCAATTCTTCCAGGATCAAAAAAATTAGGAAGTGAACGCACAAGTGTATCTCCACAGGCATTAAACGGACATGGCATTTTTATTGATGCCTACCGCAGCAAAATGCTTTTGCATCGTTACCTCGAATCTGCTGCTATTAAGCATGATTTGACACTAAATGATGCCTGCCTTTTACTTGCTTTGGAAAATCCAATTCCATTTACAACAAAAAAAGAGCTGGCCAATTATGCACAGCTCCCACTCCATATTCTTTCTTTGTCGCTCTCTCATCTTTCAATGCGTGGTTTCATTCAGCCTCTTCCAATACAGCATTTTTCAGTTTGCTTGCTTGAGACAGCAACGCCAGTGCTTGACGATCTGAAAGCTGCAATTAATGATTTTGAATGCACCTGCATGCGCGACTTTACAAAAGAAGAGAGCTGCCTTTACAGACAGCTCTCAGAACGGATTCACGAAAATGTATTAGAAAGTCTTCGCTGATCCAAATATAGTATTTTTTCAGACACCATGTGCTCATTGCAGTACATGGTGTTTTTTAATTATTCGATCTCGTCAGTCTCAATGATGAATTTAACAGAACCATTCATATTGTCACTTCTGCCGCTGTAGGTATCATATGAAATCTCATCTGAGGTCAGAGCCTTTAAGCGGTCAAGAATTACTGTCAGATTCTCATCAGCCATATCCTTGATCTTGCTGATTCCTTCATCATAAAACTCCTGCATACCGTCCTTTAAATCCTCTGCGCCATCCTTAAGCTCGCTGATTCCATCTACTACATCATCACTTGCATCTGATAACGTATCTGCACCATCCTTAAGATCACTAACGCCATCTGCCAATGTCTGTGCACCACTCTTTAAGTCAAGTGTTCCCTTTCTCAAATCATTAGTTCCAGACTTCAATGTATCTGCACCACTGCTAAGTGCACTTGTACCAGACTTTAATGTGTTAATTCCGCTTTGTAATGTACCAGCACCACTCTTTAAGGTATCTGCACCTGTCTTTAAAGTATCAGTTCCGCCCTTTAAAGTGTCAGTTCCGCTCTTTAAGGTGTCAATTCCGCTCTTTGCACTGTCGATGCCGCCCTTTAAGGTTGCTGCACCATCACGTAATGTCTGACTGTTTGCTGCAAGCTGTCCTGCTCCTGCCATCATCTGTGTGCTTAACTGATTTAATCCTTCGATCAGCTGTCCTGCTCCAGTCTGGAGTGCTGCTGCGCCGCTTGTAAGAGATGCACTGTTTGCCTTTAACTGTGCTGCACCACCTGTAAGTGTGTCGTTGTTTGCATCAAGCTGTGCAAAACCATCTAACAGCTGTTTGATACCTGCCGAAGCCTGCGTGTTTAATGTAGCAACTTGTGTTGAAAGATTACCCATTGCTGCATTGAAATCTTGCATATTAGAGTCAAGTAAATCAACACCCGTGCTAAGCGCAGTGATATCTGCTGCCGGAATCTGATCCTTCATAGAAGTAATACTGTCGATCTTTGTCTGCACATCTGTAAGTGAGGTAATTAAACCTGTAACAGTTGTCTGAAGAGTATCAAAGGTATTCTTAATGCTTTCTACCTTCGCTGCCATATCTTCCAAATTTGCATTCAATGTTGGAAGTGTTATTCCATCAATTCCTTGTACTGGGTATATGCTGGTGCGTCAACATTTACCGCCTCTACTCCACTTACATTTCCAAGGCTATTAATTGCTGTCTGTAACGATGCTGCCAGCTCAGTATTTCCTGCTGCATTTGCTGCGTCAAGCTGCTGCTGAAGAACTGCTCTTGCGCTGTCAATCTGTGCATTTGCGTTGGCTATTGCCTTGTTTATCTGCGCATTTGCTGCATTATTTACACTGTCAGCCAGTCCCTGTGCAGCGCTTGATAATTCATTGTTTGCTTTAGCAATCTGCGCATTAATCGTATCCTTTGCCGTTGCTGCTGTTTTTGCTAACTCAACAGTATAACTCTGTACTGCCGTGATCTGATTCATCAAATATTCAGCATTTGCCATCATGCCCTGAACTGGTGCTACGATTTGCTCTTTCATAACACTAGATAATCCACTTGCTTCTGTGATCAGCTCATTTCCAGTTTTCAACATGCTGTCTAACAGAGTCATTAACTGTTTAGTCTCGTCAGTTCCTAAGGAAGCCTTTAAGGATTCTGTTCCCTGTGCCAGTGCATTTGATGCTGCGACAAGATCCTCTGTCGTCTCACCCTCTCCATCAAGTGCTGCATTAAGTGTACTTAATGCACCTTGAATCTGAGTCAGTGCCTGTGCACCCTGTGAAAGCTGCTGTTCGCCTGCAACATATGCTGTTACGCCATCTGCTAAGGAATCTGTTCCTGCTGTGTAGCTATTAACACCAGATGCCAATGTATTGATTCCTTGGGCAAACTGAGAAACCTTTGTGTTTAATTCACTGTCACTTGACAGATTTGCCTGAATACCTGCATTTAACAGATCGACACCAGATGTATAGTCATTGATTCCACTCTGTAATGTACCTGCACCACTCTGTAACTGTGCTGCTCCGCTTTGTAACTGTCCTGCACCGCTCTGTAACTGACCTGCTCCACTTTGAAGTGAAGTTGCACCACTTGCAAGCTGACTCACACCACTTGCAAGATCCTTAGAACCACTCTGAAGCTTTCCAGCTCCATCGTCAAGCGTCTTTGCTCCGCTTGCAAGATCACCTGCTCCGCTCTGTAACTGCTTTGCTCCATCTGCAAGTTTATTTACACCATCTGTCAGATCACCAACGCCATCCGAAAGATCATGTGTGCCATCTCTTAATTCCTTAACACCATCATCAAACTCGCCATACTTCTCGTCAAGTTCCTCCACACCATCATACAGATCAGAGGTTCCATCAACAAGCTGTGTTGCTGCATCTGTAAGATCATCAAGTGCATCCTTGATGTTATCTAATGCACTGTCATCATCAAAGTCAATATCCTTTAACAGATCAGACAATGCAACTGTCAGAGAAGAACTCATTGAGAAATCTGTTACATCAGCTTCAATCGATACGCTGTCTGGAATGTCAATATCAAGCGTTTTGTCTTCGCTGTTCTTGTCTTCGTCATCTGTAGAAAGAGAAAGTGTATCAAGCTTTAAGCTATCCTTAAGACCAGGCATTCCGACACCCACAACAATATTTCTGCTTCCATCGGAAATTACCTTTCCGTTGTCGATGGTGACATTAGAGAATGTATCATCTGGAAGTATCATTGCAGTCAGCATTACAAATGGACTGTAGATAGTCTCATTCTTTCCATCTACCTTTGCACTCTTCTTCTCGTTGTTAGTATACTGAATCTTGATCTGAAGATGACCGCTCTTGCCGACAAGATCCTGCGGCTGCATCTCTTGTCCATCTAATAAGTATGTAAACTTTACAGATACCGGAAGATCCTTATTGCTCTGACCCTGATAATAAATATCGCTGCCATCTGTATTCCATGTCAGGCTGTCACCATTTTCACTAAAAGTCTCATCACCTTTTACATTCTTTATATTTGTCAGATCAGACTGATCCTCAACGCTGCTTTCACTGCCTGCATTCTTTAACCAGTTAGATACTGTGATCTGCTGTGGATTTCCAGATGCATCTGCATTTACATAGACGGTTTCCTCTTTTGATACACTGCTTGATGAATCCTTTGTATTTGCTGTGTTAGCAGCCATTGCCATTGGAACACTTCCTACTGCTACTGCCATGCCGACTGCAAGTCCGGCTGTCATTTTTCTTTTCAGCATATGATTTCTATTCATAATATAACACCCTCATTCTCATTTCTAAATCAGAATTGCACGCTTGTGCACGCCAGTTACTTTACTTTTTATTTCTTTCCAAGAAAGTTAATTGATGTCTTACAAATTACCTTATCAAAAATCAGGAACATTGCCGGCAAAACAAATGCTACAACGACAACACTGATTAATGCACCTCTTGAAAGAAGTGTACAGATGGAACCAATCATATCAACCTTTGAATAAGCTGATACACCAAATGTTGCTGCGAAGAAGCTAAGACCACTCGTGATAATGGATTCAAGGCTTGCCTTATGTGCTGCACTTACAGCTTCCTTTTTATTCTTTCCTCTGCTTCTCTCTTTCTGATAACGGCTCGTCATCAGGATTGCATAATCTACTGTCGCACCTAACTGAATAGTTCCGACAACGATAGAGGCAACAAACGGAAGACTGATGTTTTGATAGAACGGCACTGCCATATTGACTGCTATCGCAAATTCGATTACTGCTACCAGAATAATTGGCAGTGAAATTGATTTAAAGATAATCATGATAATGATGAAAATCGCTGCCATTGATACTGTGTTAACACTTTGAAGGTCGATATTTGTTACATCCTCAAGGTCCTTCATCATAGGAGCTTCACCGATTACCATTGCATTTTCATCATAACCCTTTACAATGTCATTGATCTGGGCAATTTGACTGTTAACTTCTTCTGTCGCTGACTGATATTGTGAGCATACAAACGCAAGCTCCCAATTATCACTTTGCAGCATACTCTTGATATCCTTTGGAATCATGGAATCTGGAATAGTTGCACCAACTAAGGAATTTAAGCTGATCGTCCACTTAACACCGTCCACTTCGTCAATGGCATTTAACATATCACGCTTATCCTTTGCGTCCATGTTCTTATCCATCATAACCATGTGAAGAACACTCATATCAAAGTCTTCTTCAAGCTTTTCATTTGCCACATTGCTCTCAAGTGTAGATGGAAGAGATTTTGCAATGTTGTAATAAATCTTTGTATTGCTGTTTCCATAAATTGCCGGAGTTAAAAGAACAAGGAAGATAACAAGCCAAATCTTATAATGCTTTGTAATGAAGCCAGACAATCTATCCATGCTCTTAATGAGCGGCTTATGTTTTGTTTTTTCAATCGGCTTATCGAAAATAAGAATCATAGCCGGAAGAACAGTTACACAGCAAATAACACCGATTACAACTCCCTTTGCACTGACAATACCAAGATCGCGACCAAGTGCGAAGGTCATAAAACAAAGTGCGGCAAAACCAGCAATTGTCGTAACAGAGCTTCCCACGATAGACTTAAAGGTATTGGCGATTGCATGACCCATCGCACGCTCCCTATCATCTGGGAAACGTTCTTTATTTTCCTCATAGCTGCTAAGAAGGAAAATGGAATAATCCATTGTAACACCGAGCTGAAGAACAGCTACAAGTGCCTGTGTAATATAGGAAATCTCTCCAAGGAATACATTCGTTCCCATGTTGTAGAGAATAGATATTCCGATACTTAATAAGAAAAACAGCGGAACCAAAAACGAATCAGTAAACAGCTGCAATACGATGAAGCAAAGAATTGCGGCAATCACAACGTATGCCGGCATCTCGCTTAATGCCAAGTTCTTAATATCGGTAACAATACCAGTCATGCCGCTTAAGAAACACTGATCATTACTGATCTTTCTCATTTCGGTAAGTGCTTCCATAGCTTCATCAGATGATGTCGTGTTGTCAAACAGCACAAGCATCATGGTCGCATCACCTTTAAAGAACGCCTCTCGCAGATCCTTTGGAATCATCTCGACTGGAAGACTTAAATCAGCAACATCATCATACCAAAGAACATCCTTAACGTGATCAATCTCGCTGTATGCATCTTCTAGCTTTTGCACATCCTTTAGTTCCATATTTTCCACGACGACCATGGAAAACGCGCCCATTCCGTATTCATCAACCATAATATCCTGGCCCTTGATTGTCTCAAGCGTGTCTGGCAGATAACTTAAGATATCATAGTTGACTCTTGTCTTTGCCATACCGATCACGGAAGGAATCATAAGCAAAATGCTGATCAATATGATCAGATATTTATGTTTTGCAATCCATTTTCCTACTTTAACCATAGCAACCATCTCCTATCTTTTTTTCACACTACGCATTATATGCAGAAACTGACTTTTGGTCAATATTAAAAGTATCCGAAAAATATATGGTAACAAAATGAATTTTGGTCAGTTTTTAATAATTGACTTTTAGTCAGTTTTGTAAGATAATAACTCTAAGATTCAAATTTTTAAACATTTACACCTTTACTATTACTTAGTATCTTGATATAATGATAGCTTAGGATAAATTACAAGTATTACAGGAGGGGTTCTCGTATGGGAAAAGTGGATATCAATAAGAAACAAAAGAAAAACGCTTTGCTGCAGACGGCCTTTGATTTGTTTCGCGATAAGGGCTTTGCAAAGACGACTATCTCTGATATTGTTTCAGATGCCGGCCTTGCAAAGGGAACTTTCTATTTATATTTTAAGGATAAATATGATTTGAGGGATAAGTTGATTGCCCACAAAGCAGGGCAGCTGTTTGCAGATGCTCACCATGCACTGCTGGATCAGAAGTTTAATAGCTTTGAAGACCAGATTATCGCAGTTGCCGACTACATCATCGGCCGCCTGAATGATGATCACGGTCTTTTAACCTTTATTTCCAAGAATTTATCATGGGGGATTTTTAAAACAGCTTTTGAAAATACGCTGCCAGATGAGTCTTTACAGTTTTATGATTATATATTTGAACAGATGAAAAAAAATTCATATGTCTGTCCAGAGCCTGAGCTAATGCTCTTTACAATTATCGAACTCGTTGGTTCTACATGTTACAGCTGTATTTTGTATGGCCAGCCAGTATCAGTTGAAGAATATCTTCCTTATCTCCATACTGTAATACGCCAGATTCTGGCTGGATTTTTGGTTCAGCAGCCGGCACAAATTGAAACAAAAACTGCTTCGTAATAAATTTTCATATTTTTTTGTGCAAAAAAGGAATGGTCATTTTCGTGACCATTCCTTTTTTCAAATCATTTAATTGTTCACTTATAATTTTCTCCAGATTATTCGTCCTTCTTTGGCTCTTCTTCAGTTTCTGCTGTCTCTGGCTCAGGTACTGCTGCATTGTGTGCTACATTTAATGCTACTACAACCGCATCTGGATCTGTCATAATAGTAATCTTCTTATCTGCATAAATTGGAAGATCCTTTACACGAATAACATCGCCAATCTTCATGTCGCCAACATCAACTCTGACCTCATCAACCAGATCTGCCGGCAATGCCTTATAGGCAATCTCTTCAAGGCTCTCCTGAAGTACACCTTCTGCAATCTTGTCATGATTCTCTAAGACAACCTCAACAACAGAATGAACTTTTTCTGTGCTTACAAGTGCCTGAAAATCAATCTCATCAATTCTTCCTGCAACAGGGTTATATGCGACGTCCTTGATCAGTGCATCATACTGAGTTCCCTCAACATCAAGCATGATCTGACTTCCTTTATGTGCTTTCTTTAAGAATTTCTCTAACTCCAGTTTCTGAAACTTTACTGGGATAGAACCTTCAATTTTCTTTCCGAACACGTTGCCTACAACGTATCCCTCTCTTCTAAGCTTCTTTGCTTTGATGTCCATGCTTCGTTTTTCAGCTTTTAAAGTATTCATTTTGTCTTTTCCTCCAAAAATCTGATTCCTTAGCAGCCTTCGACAAGAGGTTTTGTTAAGAAACTGACCTGTCTGGTCATTTCCTTTGTTCGGTATGTAATATAACACCACAAACTCAAAAATGCAAGAGTTTTTTTTGTGAAGATTTTGTGAACAGTTCACGCGTCATGCTAGACAGTTTCTTTTATTTTGCTGCCACAACTGGCTTAAAATCTGCTGTATCTGCACAAAAATATCCGCCAAGCTTTTTTGTTATAAAAAACATAATCTCTTTTGCCTTTTCATAATCCTCTGGACGAATTGTAGCTGCAAATACGGTATGAATACCATTCTGAAGTAGATAAGCATCGCCTTCGTCATCACCAAGTGTGCCTTCTAAATCTTCCATATCCAGTGTACCGCTCTCTGGCAATGAAATTTCAAGTACACCTGCTGCCTCCCAATACTCAGCATTCTGCGCTTCATTAAACAGCTCATAGATTTTGCGAAGCGGCAATTCTTCTTTGTTTAAATAAAGCCATTCACCTGGCATTTTGGCAGCCGGTTTCTTACTAGTTTTTCCGTTCTTTTTTAAATTTGAGCGTGCCATAAATTTCTCCTATCAAACATTCTAACTGTTTATGAGGGTATCTATCTGACAGATCTCGATTAATACAGCTTCTTCACTGCTTCCTTAGCATCTGCAAACGGTCCTGGGATGACATCGACACCACGATGCGTTCCAAAATAGTCACTGTCAAATCGGATTGCAGTTCCATCAGGATTTTCAAAGCGTTCCTCTGGCTCAAATGCCTTTCCAAGCACATCTGAATCAATCATTCTATTTTTAAAGCCTTCGATCAGTTCGTATACGTTTGTATCCAGATAATAACCGTCCTCTTTCTGAACAAGCTCTACGCGCACATCCTCACGTGCGACAGCTGATATCAGAGCATTGACATCCTTCTTACTTGGCTTTGCACCACCAAAATAAGCGTTGCCTTCAATCCATACTGGCAACTTTCCTTCATGTGCGCCATAAAGTTTTGCCATATCAGCAGGCTTACTAAAATCAAACTGAGAAATCCACTCATCATATGTCGGATACTCATCAAACATCCAAGTACCTGCTGCACGATTTTCTGTGTCAAATCCATCATCTGAATCGTGCATCGTTATAATATCATCTGATGGCCATTTTTGTACAAAGATATTATTATAGAAACGATCATCACCATGAAGTACGGTCATAAAGCCCATTACCTCAGTACGATGCGGCATATGATACGGTGTATAACGCGGTCCTTTTCCTCCGCCCACACAAGTAAGTGCACCACAGATCAAATTGTGGACAAGTGCTACACCCTCTGTTGCAAAACGAAGACTTGCATCTGAAAGCATAATGTTATTATCAATCAATGTCGGGCCATGTCCAACTTCAACAAAGATATCCTGTGACATCATGCCGCCCTTTAATACAGACGCAAACGGCGGACGCTGATTATCATGCAGCAGGTTCTGGCTCAGTCTTGTTCCCTGTGCTTCCCAGTCACACCAAATACCCATTGTACAATGATGAATGTGATTGCGGCGCATTGTCACATCGATTGCAGCATGCATCTTAATTCCAGCAATCTCAGCACCGCCTAACTCCATCATGTTGTTGATATGATGAATATGGTTATCCTCAATAATACTGAACACACCACCCATACGGCCTATGATTCCGCCCTGCTCGCAATGATGAATGTTGTTTCGGCGAATGATATGGCTTCCAACTTTTTCTTTCAGCCAGCCATGATACTGACCACGACATACAGCATCACGCTCCATCTGTGTCGGGCTCTTTACATATTTTGTAGTAAAGTAATGGTCATTCTCTGGATCAAGATATTTGCCAAGCGAAATTCCTGCACACTTGCTGTTTGAGATCTCGCAGTCCTCGATGATCCAGCCCTTGCTCCAATGTGGTCCAATCATTCCATCCTGATATGCAGCAGGCGGTGCCCATGTTGTTGCAGCCTTTGTCACAGTAAACCCGCTTACTGTAATATAGCCAACACCTGTCTTTGACGGCATAAAGCACTCACGTCTTACATTGATTTCTACATTTTCCTTGCTCGGGTCTGCTCCCTTAAAATTCGCATAAATAATAGTCTCATCTGTTTCCTGATCCTGTTCTGTATACCACTTGTAAACAGATTCCTCTGGAACCCAGCTGCACTCATAAACTTCGCCCTTAATACAATCCTCAAGCGAAGATGTCTCATACAATGCTCTGTCATTTAAATAAACACATCCAGTATGCTTGTCTGCCTTGGCAAAATACCAATCGCCATATACAAATGTAGTATACGGATTATATGCACCAAAGGTACTGTTTGGCACTCGGCACACCCATACATTGTCCTGATAATGCTTCCAACTGGTGATACGCTCTGCTCCTGTAATAACTGCTTTCAATGGCTCTGTACTCTTATATGTAATGCGTGCATCTGGCTCTCCTGCAAAAATAGGATCCACATACTCACGATATACACCAGGTGCTACAAGCACTGTATCACCTGGTTTTGCGACCTTTGCTGCCTCATTAATACGACGAAATGGCATTTCCTTGCTTCCGTTTCCATCACGTCCTGCACGGACATCAACATAAATATCCATAGCATTTTCTCCTTTCAATATTAGAGATTCTTATTTTTAGCTGTTGTATATTTTTACTTACACAACAGCTTGACACGGTCTGATTATGTATATTTATTGACTCTAAGAATCAAATTGTGTCTACCGCGATTATACATCATTGCTATTAAAATGTCTCTCTTTTTCTTTATTTTTAGAAAGGTTTTTATAATAAAACGTTACTCTTTACGTGAGATTTTACTGTATCTTCAACCTCTGAAAAAACGCTTCAATTTATGTTAGGTCTTATTCCAAATGTTGCAATCTCATATGGCTTAATTACAATTAAAAATGCTTCGCTTTCTTCTCGCAGTGCTTCGTTTTCTTCTTCGATCACATTGCTTCGATACATACACTCCATCCAATCTGCTTTTTTGACTGTAAGTGTAACATCCTTTTCCATTGTATTAACAAAACGAACAAAAATATCATCACTGTGAGCGCCCTTCTTCCAGGCTGTCAAATTCAATTCCTCACCCTGCCATTCAAAGAAGCTCTTTTCAAGTGGAAGAATTCCTGTCTGTGCCTGCGGCATATAAATTTGTTCTGTTGTGCGATTCATGCCAGTTTCCACTGCTGCAAGATCATGCTGATAACCGTATCCAAGTACAAATGCATCTGCACTCTTTCCAGCTTCATACGGGAATAATGCATACTCCATTGTATAAGTACCCTGCATCTGTGCCTGTGGTGTCGGGAAATATCCCCAGTCACCCATCTCTGCAACTGAGCGAAGCAGCGTCAGCGCAATCGCGTTTTCCTGATCAGGAAGAATCTCATACTCATACAGACCACGATTTGCTGCTAATATTCCTGCTGATGAATCTTCCATCGCAACAAAGCACTGCTGATGCTCGCAGCCGCTCGGATTGATCCACGCTTTTCCATGGCGATTTGGACGTCTTACAACCTCAAACGGTGAATCTGCCATATGCTTATCACTCACAAGTCCAGTAGGAATCAATACACGAACACGATGATCCTTTGCTGTATTAACAATTGTTGTCTTAATTTTCAAACCAGCTGCATTTCGCTCAAGTGTCAGCTTTGTCTCAAGTTCAAGCAAAACAAGCTTTGTACTGCGTTTTGCTTCTCTTTGATAAGGATCAACACAAGAATAACGCTGTGCCAGAATTTCATCACCCATTGCTTCTGGAATTTCCATCTGCTGACAAATTTTTACTACGAAACGAAGCTCACTATTTTCTTCAATCGTAATCTTTGCCGGCTTATTTTCCGTCGTAACAGTTTTTCTTTCTTTATCCTGAATGTAAATATACTCATTTCCCATATCTCCTGTATCCTCATAGATACCAATATGTTTAAAGGTATATCCTGTCTTTTTGTCTGTTATATCATAGCTGCCATCCTCATTTATCTGCACGCTGATAAATTTATTTTCCATCTTAAGAATGTTTTCGCTATCTTGTATTATATTTTCTGTCTGGCAGTCTGCAGACTTTAAGCATTCTTCGTTTTCTTCCAGCACATATACCTTATAGCCCATTGCTGGAACATCCTCTGCCTCAAATATTACCTGCACACGCTCTGCCATATATGGCTGACGGAAACGATCATCTGGCAAATCATAACCAAACTCAGTCGAAGCCTTTGTAATCTTTGCAGCAATTCTATTTTGTTCTGCATCATACAGTGTAAATTCCGGCAGTTTTTCTGCCTCAAGCTCATTCCAAGACTTTTCCAAATTTCCATACAAACGCTTTGCATCGAGCATAACTGACACTACCTGCGTCTTCGCCCAACCTGAAAAATTACATACCGCAAATGCAATTTTTCGCTTTCCGCTATGCTTTTCATCTTTATAAATTGACTGCGTATCAATCTTATCAGCTATCTTACGCAGGCTGTTTTTATACAACTCCTCTGCCACCTGCAGACTCTTATGAAAACGCGTTTCAATCTCGCGATTTACTTCATCCACACTGCATCCGCAAATGCTGTCATGCGGATGATTCTGCATAAGCTTTTTCCAACTGTAGGAAAATAAATCCGTTGGATACTTATCTCCTAAAAGAAAGGCAACTGCAGCTGCCGGCTCTGCCTGACGTTCAAGTGCACTTTCTCCTTTTCTATTGGCAATTTTTAAATCGGCATTTGCCGAACATGTATTTACAAGAGTCCAACAGCCATCTGTCTCCTGACTTGTCAATTCTCCGATAACAGTAGAAGTCTGATCAGAAAGTTCCTCCTTGACTGCCTTTGCGTATGTCTCTAAATCGGAATGAATAAATTCAATATCAGGATACAGCTTTTTTGCAACTAAAATCGCCTCTGGCAGATTTCTCTGAACTGGCTGGTGATCGCAGCCATTCATCAATAATAGATGACTTGTTCCAGCAAACTGTCTCGCTTTTGCAAGACGCTCATCCCAGTAAATCTTAGCCTCTGCTTCATCTACCGGAATTTCCATACCATTGTTATACCAATTGGCAAATAAGATACCTGGCAAACTGCTTCCATCGTTTGACTGCCAGTTCATCTCTGAAAACGTAGATTCATACTGACCACTCTTAATCTCATTATTAAGACCAATCGGCTTTACTCCTCTGCCAAATGCAATAGCTTCCATTTTGGCCTGTTTTAATACCTGCGGCATCTGTCCTGCATTGCCAAATGCATCTGGAAAATAACCAATATGACTAACTTTTCCATATTTTTTTGCAGACTCCATGCCGGTAAGCAGATTTCTTACACATGACTCTCCGCTTGTCAAAAATTCATCTTGCAGCACATACCACGGTCCAATACATAGTCTGCCTTCACGCACGTACTTTTCAATCTGTTCCCGCTTTTGGGGACGAATCTCCAAATAATCATCTAATGCAATCGTCTGTCCATCCAGAAAAAAGCTTCTATATGATTCATCTGTTTCAAATTTTTCTAAAATTGCATCTAACAATTCTACCAAGTGCATTCTGTGTTTTTCAAATGGCAGATACCACTCTCTGTCCCAATGGGAGTGAGAAACAATATGTACTGTTGTTTTCATTATTTTTCCGCTTTTTCTCTCGTTCATGTAATACTCTAACTGCCTTTATTTTATCCTGTTCTTTCTGCTTTCGTCAAGATAATTTTTCATTCAGTAAAAGATTCCGAAAACACCTGCGTTGCCACAGCTGTCTCGGAATCTTATCTAGGTTTATAGGTTTATAGGGTTTACAAGTTTAATTATTTTCCAAGAAGTCCTTCTAGTGCACGGTATGCAATGCAGAATGCCTTCTCAGTATCATTTTCAGCACGCACTGCGGCATCCTTTTCAAGACTTCCTAATCCTGCAAAGTTTGCCAGATGCGGTTCAAGACTCAAATAGCCCTTGTAGCCGGACTGGTCAAGTTTGTCAAAGATTGCGGCTAACTGGCCATCTCCTGTTCCTGGCACAACAACCTCACCATCTGCCATACGTGCATCTTTTACGTGAACATACTCAATATATGGTTTTAACATTTCGTAAGCATCTGCTGTATTTTGTCCACACTGAATGAAATTTGCAAAATCAAAGGTCGCTTTAAAATGATCTCCATAAAATTCTTTCATCAGATCAAGACAGCGTGCTGCGTTGTCACCATAAATACCTTTCTCATTTTCATGAAGTAATACAAGACGACTAGCCTTTGCCTCCTGCACCATGCGATCCATACGTTTCATAACTGCGTCACGAGAATCCTTCGGATCGGCATTTTCTGGCAGATAAAAACTGAACATACGAATATATGGTGTCTCAAAGATATCAGCTATGCGCTCAATACGCTGCAGCTTTTTCATATGAGCTTCAAAATCATCCTCAATGCCAATTTTTCCAATTGGAGAACCAACTGCGGATACACGGATTCCAGCAGCGTCAAGACGTTTTTTTGCTTCCTTTGCCTGCTCATCGGTAAAATCTGCTACGCCAGTGCCATCAGCACTTCTAAACTCCACAAATTTAATTCCAAGCTCATTTAATACCTGAATCTGTCTGTCAAGTGATACACTGATTTCATCAGCAAAACAGCTGACTGGACAGTTTGAAAGTATTTTTCTCATGTTTTCTCCTTCTTAGTCACAAAACTTAACTATTCAAAACTACATTCACAGCAAGTAATTTTACATGACTCTGAATAGTTACGAAAATTCCACAACATGATGCTCCCGTGCTGACTCATATGCACCAAGCATCAGACGAATACTATTTTCTAACACTGGAAGCTCCAACGCAAAGTCGGTATTATTTTCCAATGCCTTATAAAAATCACCAATACATGCTGTATGACCGCTTCCCCAGTAACTTTTTCCAATTGGAACAGGGCGCTTCACGTCTGGCTTTGTAATTGTTCCATCCGGATAACGATAAGAAACATCCAAATCCTCAATGCGAACTGTTACCTTCTCGCAGGAAATCTCAATTAACGGCGGAACATCTGCACAATATGCATTCGTTGCATAAAAACATGCAACTTTTTCACCAAATCTAATATATGCCTCCAGCGTATCTTCAACCTCGATAAGCCCTTTTAAATGATGATTTGAAAGTGAAGCATCGATCCAATCTGGCTTTCCTAATAAATCAGAAAGAAGATCTAATGTATGTACAGCCTGATTAATCAATACACCGCCGCCCTCTGTTGCGAGCTTTCCTCTCCACTCACTCTGCGTATAATATGGTGCCGGACGATTCCAAGTGACAAGTCCACGTGCGCCTAACACCTTTCCTGCCGCGCCTGATGCAATAAATTCTTTTGCTGCGCGATAGCTTGGATTGTAGCGATTCTGATAGCATAATCCCAGCTTTGCCTTTGACGCATAAACTGCCTGCTTTAACTGATCCAGCTGCGCCAATGTGATTGCCGGTGGTTTTTCCATAAACACATTTATGCCGCGCTCTAGTGCATACTGTGTCATAGGTACATGAAGATAATGCGGCGTACAAACATGAAGCACATCAGGCTGCTCTTTTTCAATCATTTCCTCTAGTGAGGCATATGGCTTTGTATGAAATCTTTCGGCATAATCCTGGGCTTTCTCAAAATGAATATCTGCCACACCGACAAGCTCTGTATCTTTTTGAGCAGTCAGTACGGCAGCATGGACTGCGGCGATATTGCCGCAGCCAACAATCACTGCACGTTTCATAGAAGCACCTCCTACTTATTCCTTAGTCTTGCTTCCGTAACTTCCTGTTGTATCAAAAGTAATATCCTGTACATTTTCCTTTTTCTTGGAATTTGCACGATGCTCATTCAATTTTTCAAGGAAGAGATCCTCGTCAATTGGCAGACTAACCGGCTTTTCAAGCCATGAAGACAAATGCATTGCATTAGACAGCTCAAGTCCATGAATACCCTCAACGCCATCTGCCACTAATGGCTCACCGCGAAGAATAGCAGCAGCAAACGCATTTAATACACCAATATGCTGAGGATTCTTTCCGTCAAGCTCTAATGTCGTCTCATGACACGGTGGCTTTGCAAATCCTTCTGTTGCCTGATAGCAGTACTCTCTCTCATTAATTTCAAGCTCATAGAACTTAAGCTCATCTTTTTCTGCAACAAGCTTTCCTTTTTCGAGTGTTACCTCAAGACGGTTTGTTCCAGGTGCATCAGCTGTTGTAGTAACAAATACACCAGTTGCGCCATTCGGGAACTCCAGATATGCAGTTACATCATCCTCAACCTCTATATCATGCCACTTTCCGTTATGACAGAATGCACGTACCTTTGACGGCATTCCGCAGATCCACTGCAGCAAATCCAAATTGTGCGGACACTGATTTAATAAAACGCCGCCGCCTTCGCCGTCCCATGTTGCTCTCCAGCCGCCTGAATTATAATATGCCTGTGTGCGGTACCAGTCTGTGATGATCCAATTCACACGCTTTAATTTTCCGTAATCACCGCTCTGTACCATATCATGCATCTTTTTATAAATACAATTTGTTCTCTGATTGAACATCATACCAAATACGCGGTCGCTCTTCTCTGCGGCCTCGTTCATTTCTCTTACCTGCTTTGTATAAACACCTGCCGGCTTCTCGCACATAACATGAAGTCCATTTTCAAGTGCAAGTATTGTCAGACGCGGATGATCATAATGCGGTACTGCGATCAATACAGCATCACATGTACCTGATTTGATTAAGCTGTCGCCATCCTCGAAAATTGCTGTGCCTTCCGGCATATTTTCCTTTGCCCACTCTCTTCTGCTCTCACGAAGATCTGCCGCTGCCGTAATACGCACTTCCGGCACTTTTCCTGCCATGATATTGGCGGTGTGGCCACTTCCCATGTTACCAACACCAATAATTCCAAGTCTTACCTGTTCCATCTATCTTTTTCTCCTTCTTATATTCACTATCATAAAAGATTAACGATATCCAGCCTTTGCAAGATTATCATAACTTGTCTTCAAACACTCAAATGGGCTGCCCTGTGTGCAGACATCCTGCTCTACCAGCATATATTCACAACAACTGTTCTCAAGTTCCTTAAAGATTGCCGGGAAGTTTAAATTACCCTCCATAACTGGTGCCATGATCTGGTTCCAACCCTTAATCTGCATATCTTTTAAATGAACGCACGGAATACGATCCTTTAACAGACGAATCCACTCGCATACATCAGCACCCGCTGCTGCTACCCAATAGGTATCCAGAGTAATTCCCATCTCATCTGGTGCAAATCCTTCCATAAGATACTCAATCATGCGTTTTTTCGAATTTGCATTTGGTAGATTTTCTGCCTCAAATGCCTCAAACTCAGTATTGTGATTGTGGTACATCAAAAGCTTTCCTGATGCAGCAATCTTTTTTGCCGGCTCCTTAAAATCATCCATGAAATGGCTCAGCCACTCCTTTGTACGATAGCGATCTGGCATCATTCCAAGTCCAATATAGCGGCATCCCATGATATCATGCTCCTTAATAAGTGCTTCAGTATCATAGAGGATTCGATTAGGATCACTGTGTGTCAATGCAATCTCAAGACCATTTGCATCACAGATTTCTCTAATCTGCTCTGGCTTAAGATCCTTTCCTACTGCGGAAATCTGGACAGTCTTATAGCCCATTTCTGCAATTTTTTTCATAGAGCATGCGAAATCCTTTACATTCTGAGTATACGATTTAATCGTATAAAGCTGTGCACCTGTTTTCATAATAAATCTCCTTTTTAATTTTATTTTTTGTTGGTTTTTATCAAGTTTGTTTCATTTTTTCTAGGCTTCTATGTCTACTATACTTCTTTTAATCCAAAAGATCCATTGCAAAAAGGAAACAAAACATTGCATATATAGCGATTATATGGTATCCTGTTTGACATAAAGAAACTGTAATCGTTTTCGCTGTACTATTACTGTTTGCAGAATACAAAAAAGGTACGAAAGGTTCTGATCATATGGATTCAACGGCACATATCAATACCGATCTTGTTTCATTTGGCTATTCAGAAAGCACATATGTGATGACAGATTATGCGCTTCACTGCCACAATTTTTATGAAGTTTTTTATTTTCTTTCTGGTGACGCCGACTATCTGGTAGAGGGTGTTAACTATCAGCCGACACCTGGAAGTGTGCTGTTACTATCACCGCACGCATTTCACGGTGTGCGTGTTAACAGCACTGCCCCATATAGGCGCTATTCCCTTCATTTTCACCCAGATCTGCTGCTCCCAGAGCGGCGTGATTTTTTGCTGCGCGCATTTCCTCAAACAGGTGAAAATGCCAGACAGCCTATTTATTTTAAACATACTGAACAATTTCATCTGCTGTCCTATCTGGAAAGTCTTGAATCCTGTTCTCGTAAAAGCAATGAATTTCAGGCACAGATGCTTCCGATCTGCGTAGAAGCGCTGCTGATGCAGATTGCAGATATGAGTGATTCGTGCAATGCTTTTTCAAAACAGTCTGACACTCCACAGACACAGCTTAGTTCCATTCTTTTTTATTTAAATCAGCATTTGAAGGACCCAGTGACACTTGATGAAATTTCAGATCATTTTTTTATCAGCAAGCATCATTTAAATAAAGTTTTCAAAAAGGCAACCGGAACAACTGTAATCGACTACCTTTTAAGAAAACGAATTGCTTATGCACAGATGCTCCTTTTTAATGGCTGCCACGCAAAAGAAGCCGCTGCAGACAGCGGCTTCCTTGACTATTCTTCTTTTTATCGTTCTTATGTTCGCATACTAGGACATCCGCCGGGTGCAGACCGCGGAGTCCTCGCCAAACCGAATGATTCTGGTATTGGAAATGTGACGGTGCAAATTTAGCTTGACGTAATCCTTTTATACCATGTAATTTGTGCAAGCACCTCTTGCACAATTTTTCTATCGGAAAAACGGGTGGCAAACTTCGCCATGTACTTTAGATTCCTGACGGAGTATCCTTTTCTCTCTGGAAAAGCTATTTGAATATCGTAAGAAAGATTATCAATAAATTTATTTCCCCATGTTTTGTACTTGTTAATGACTGTTCCAATATCATAATAAAGGAGCAATAAATCTGGATTCCTAAATTTTACGAATCTCTGCATTCTGATCAAGCGGATCGCGGTGCTGATAATCAAACAAAACAAACTGCTTTTCATCTGTAAATGGTGGCACAAAAACTTCTATATGATAATCACGGATGACATCCTTATAGGAACTCTCCGGAAATGCTTTCAAGCATACTGCACGTATCTCTTCCTTATAAGAATCCTGCTCAAGCGCAAATGATGGGCGCTTTCTCGCATAATCACGCAGATAATAGTCAAGCGTCAGAACCTGTCGTACAAGTATATCATCAAGCGTTGTACGCGCTGCAGCGAAGTCTCGAATAAACTGATACTGTGCTTCTCTGCTGTGCTTTTTTTCATGCATTTTTCGAGCACGGTATTCATCTGAAAGAGCCTCGTACAATAAAAATGGACGGTCAAATTGTTTGCACAAAACTTTAACGGTGTTGGAAAACTGCCCACTGTTGTAGTATGTCTCAACCATCTCCTCTAAGCCTTTCAGCCTAATAATGTCATCATAAGAAAGCCATGGTGTTTTTAATACTTCATATGGCGGCTCTGCCTGTGACAATATTCCATACTGGCTTGCCTGTGCCTGCATCGGGGAACCCTTTAATACCTTTAAAAAGCCTAACTGCAGCTGGCTTGGCTTCATCTTATACACCACATCAAATGAATGACCAAAACTCTCATAATCCTCTAATGGCAGACCTGCAATCAGATCAAGATGCTGATGAATGTTGTGCGCCTGACGAATTATTTTTGTCACCTGCGCCACACGCGCCAAATCCATCTTTCTGTTGATTGCACGAATCGTATCTGGATTTGCAGTCTGAACACCGATCTCAAGCTGCACAAGTCCAGGACGCATTGTCTTTAAAAGTGCAATTTCTTCCTCATCAAGAACATCTGCTGCAATCTCGAAATGAAAGTTAGTCACGCCATTGTCGTGGTCGCAAATAAACTGCCAAATTGCCATTGCATGTGATTTTTTACAGTTAAAGGTGCGGTCTACAAATTTAACCTGTGGCACGCGCTGCTCTAAAAAGAAGGCGAGCTCCTTTTTTACTGTATCGAGTGGGCGAAAACGCAGTTTCTTATCTATTGATGAAAGACAATAGCTGCAAGAAAATGGACAGCCTCTGCTTGTCTCATAATAAATAATTCTATTCTTAAAACCATCCATCCGTCCTGCCTCATCATAAATAAATGGAAGATCTTCCATCGGTGTGAGCGGCTGCGGACTTGTCTGGTGGAAGATTCCGTTTTCATCCAGCCATGCCGCCCCATCTGGAAATGTTTTGGATAATGGATTTGCATCTTTTTCACGCGCTGCGTAATACTCTATCAGCGCTGGAAAGCTCTTCTCTCCCTCTCCGTATAAAACTCCATCCACCTGCAAAAGTGACCTCAAAAAACTCTCACAGTCATAGGAAACTTCCGGTCCACCAACCCAGATTTTGACACTTGGACAGAGATTTTTTAAGTTTCGCACTAGCTGTCTTACATACTCGATATTCCATATATAGCAGGAAAAGCAGACAAGATCGGCATGATGAAGATAGATATCATCAAAAATCTCTGATGCGTGATGGTTTATTGTGTACTCAGCCAGTTCCACCTCTACCCCAAAAATCTGCTTTTGCTTTAGATCGCGCAGTGCGCACTCGCGAAGCAGGTAAACTGCCGGGTTTGAATGAATATATTTTGAATTGATGGCCACTAGAAGGCACCGCATAATAAAATACTCCTTTTGATTTTCTGTATACCATACAGTGTATCAAAAGGAATATCAAAGAGCAATCATTTTAAATTAAATATATATCAATAAATCTTGAATTACACTACTTTACAAGTTTTGTGATTGATGATTCTGCTTGGAAAGTAGTGTTTTGTGTTTTTTTGCTTAGCCTCTTAGAACACTAAGTACTTTTCAAGAATCTTCACGCAATGCTCCAGTCCACTCTGATCCGTCTCATCAAAGCGGTCCAGCTCTGGACTGTCGATATCAAGTACTGCTGCCACTGCACCGTTCTTGTCATGAATTGGATTTACAATCTCCGAGCGAGATGCACTATCACATGCAATATGTCCCGGAAACTCATGTACATCCTTTACAAGCTGTGTCTCATCCTTTTTTGCTGCTGTTCCGCATACACCTTTTCCAAATGGAATGCGTATGCAGGCAGGCTTTCCCTGAAATGGTCCTAGTACAAGCATATTTTCCTTCACAAGATAAAATCCAGCCCAGTTAATATTTTCTAACGCCTCATTTATCGCAGCGGACGCATTTGACAAATTTGCAATCAGATCTGGTTCTCCCTCGATTAATGCCTGAAGCTGCTGTGCAAGAAGTTCATATTTATCGTTACTCATAATACTGTGTTTTCCTTTCTACTGATGTTAAAGTTATCACTGTTTTTGTTACCACCATTTAATAGTTATCTTGATGGTTATCATTTTTGTTTTTAGACTAATACATAATAGCTATGTTTTCCAGCTCCCTGAGCCTTCATTTGTCCTTTTTCGCATAGCTCTTTAATCAATTTGGCGCTTCTTTCTCTTATTATATAAAAGTGAGAAAGAAACGTCAAGAGTAAGAAAGAAAGCTGCTACTAATCAATCCAAACCTTTCGTGATATGTTTTTCTCTGTATTCTGTCGGTGTCATTTTATAATATTTCTTAAACATTTTGCAAAAATAGTCGACATTTTCAAAACCAACATTCTGAGCGATCACCATTACTTTTTTCTGCGTTGTAACCAATAGACTGGCAGATTCCTGCAAACGATATTTTAACAGGTAATGTACTGGTGTATCATGCAAATATCTTCTAAATAAATTCAATGCCGTGCTTTTACTCACAACTGCCTGCTCTGCAATATCCTCCAATGAAATTTTTTCTCCAAAATGTTTATGAATATATTGCATCATAAGCTGCAGCCTTGCCTGAGAGGATGTAAAATTTTCCTTTTTCTCCTCAAGCTTTGTTTCTTCAACATGCAAATAAACCAAATGCCAGAGTTCCTGTATTAAAAAGGACGTTTTCAATTCTGCATCCTTTTCCTCTTTCTGTACTTGCACAATCTTTTCTATGACATGCAAAATGTCTGCCTGCCACGGTATTTCTGGCAAAAAAGTCAAGCCTTCCAGCGTGGAATGTTCGATTGGTTCCACATACTTTTTGTAGATTAAGCTGCTCTGTGGTGCGATAAATGCCGGTACAAAAACAAAATTAGGGATCACTGCCCCCTCTTTTGAATAAAAGCGGTGCAGTATCTTAGAGTTTACAAATAAACCTTGTCCCTTTTCAAGCGTAACTTGCTTTTCGCCCACACAAAACACAGCAGTTCCCTTTTCCACATATACAAATTCAAATTCAACATGCCAATGCCATTCAATGCAGTGGAAATCAAACAGTGCTAAATTATCATAGTAAAACTGAAACGGATACGCACTTGTGCTGTGCCGAATGGTTTCCATCATATTTTCGTCTGTCAAAATTTTATTATAAAATGTGTTAAAATTCATTCTTTCGAATTCCTCCCAAATCAACACAAATATACGATATTATACAATAAAAATCAGATATATTCCAGTGAAAATAAAATTATTTTGCGCTATTATACAGCAAGACGTTATCGTATTTGTTCTTTTAAGGCAAAGACTACGATACCTAAAAGTTTAATAGGAAGGATTTTTTCTCTATGAAAAGCAAGTATCAAAAAACACTGATTGCCTGCTATCTTGGCTTTATCACGCAGGCCATCGCAGCCAACTTTGCGCCGCTGTTGTTTTTGACCTTTCATCGGACGTATCAAATTTCACTTGGAAGGATAGCTTTTATTTCAACAGCATTCTTTTTTACACAGCTTCTTGTGGATCTTTTCTGCGCTAAATACGTAGACAGGATTGGATACAGAAGAAGTGTTATTGCATCTGAGGTTTTCTCCGCTGCCGGACTGATCGGACTTGCATTTTTGCCAAGTCTTCTTCCAGATCCTTATGTTGGCATTTTAATCAGTGTAATCATTTACGCAATGGGAAGTGGTCTCATCGAAGTTCTTGTCAGCCCTATTGTAGAAGCATGTCCATTTGATAATAAAGACAGTGTTATGAGTCTTCTGCACTCCTTTTATTGTTGGGGATCCGTTGGTGTTATCTTACTATCAACGATCTTTTTTGCCATCTTTGGCATTGAAAACTGGCGCATTCTTGCCTGCATCTGGGCTTTGATTCCGCTGTACAATACCTTCAACTTTATCTCCTGTCCAATTGAATCTCTGACAGAGGAGGGGGAAGGCTTAAGCATCCGCCAGCTTTGCCATATTCCAATTTTCTGGATTGCACTCATTCTTATGGTCTGTGCCGGTGCAAGTGAGATTTCTATGGCTCAGTGGGCATCAGCTTATGTAGAATCCGCTCTTGGCATTTCCAAAAGCATCGGCGACATCATCGGTCCCTGCCTATTTGCTGTTATGATGGGAATGAGTCGTTCCTTCTATGGAAAATATGGTGAGAATATTGATCTGATGAAGTTTATGATTGGCTCTGGTGCGCTTTGTCTTGTGTGTTATCTTCTCTCTGCGCTCGCCCCACTTCCATTCTTAAATCTTGTTGGATGTGCCGTATGTGGATTTTCTGTCGGAATCATGTGGCCGGGTACAATCAGCATCGCCTCCAAAAAAATCCCACTCGGCGGAACCGCCATGTTTGCGCTTCTTGCTATGGCTGGTGACCTTGGCGGTTCCGTAGGTCCCGGCATTGTTGGCTTTGTTACGCAAAATGCCAATGATAATTTAAAAGTCGGTATGCTGGCCGGCTGTGTTTTTCCAACTGTCTTAGTTCTTTCTGTTCTTCTGTTAAAAAGAAAGCGAGCAGAAGGTTAACTTTATAGCAAATACAAATTAAACTATAGTTTCAAACACGAAAGGAGCAATTTACAATGAATTTTCAATGGCTGAATGAAAGCAATTTAACAAAAGAAGGTGAAAAAATCACCATCTATGCCCCAGCAGGAACTGATTTTTTCTGCAATGACGGCACTGTTTCCGAGGAAGGCGTTACCCCGGAATCTCTTCACAATGCACCTTTTTATTATACCGAACTTTCCGGCGACTTTGTACTGACAGTTAAAGTATCTCATGATTTCAAAGACACCTATGACTCCTCTTCACTCATGGTTATGGAAGATCTGAAAAACTGGGCAAAAAGCTGTTTTGAAAAAACGGATTTTGGCACACACGCCGCTGTCAGTGTTGTTACAAAAAACGGCCGCTCCGATGATGCCAATGGATGCAACCTCTCCGGCAATACCGCATGGCTTCGAATCTGCAGAGTCAACAATTCTTTCTCTTTCTTATACTCTGAAGATGGTACACATTTCTACATGACAAGATTTTTCAATCTTTCCGGAATGGAAACCGTAAAAGTTGGTATGCTTGCACAGGCACCACAGGGCGACGGTGGTTATCGCGTTTACGAAAATCTGACCTTTGAAAAAAGAACTGTTAAAAATATCCGCGCTGGCGAATAAAAGCTGTCTATTTTCATGACTGATCATTGATTTTCACAGATTTGATAAGGAAGCCACGCCCCTTTAGGGGCGATTTTGTAATGTGG
>ERZ1106941.255-NODE-255-length-84308-cov-5.099569_pt1 | contig 84308 bp, 67 predicted proteins | sample MGYA00403670_ERZ1106941 | MGnify/ENA primary metagenome ERZ1106941 (study PRJEB35170, sample SAMEA104062400) | human gut metagenome | biome: human gut; feature: human-associated habitat; material: faeces | place: Denmark | collected 2012-06-04 ...
GATCAAAACGAGCACCATTTTTATTTGACTTTCCACCAATCGTATCAAAGTCCATCAATTTCTTAAAATGAAGCTCTTTTCCATTTCCAAACAGACATCTCTCGACACCGCACCATACACGATCTGCTTCTGCCTGTACCTGCTGAGAAGAAAGAAGTTTTGAAAATTGCTTTCCACAGACTTTTAGATAGTGTTCCAAAGAGGCTTTTGACAGTCCCTGTTCGGTACGGCAAGCTGCTAATTGCTTTGCCAATTTTTTCTTTTGCGATTTCTCCTCTTTCGACATTTTTTCTTTTTTCACCAGCTCATTGTATAACTGTCTGAGTTCTGCATATCGCTTATCGTGCTGAAGGCGTATCATGCATTTACGGGCATGCTTTACACATACATTATGCAAATGTGCCAATGCATGAAAACGACGATCGATTTCATGGCGTTCGTATTTAGATGTTTTTAACAGAAGCTGTACCGTATGCATATGTGCCCTCCTTTAACTGCGAATATGAATATATGTTCTTTACTGATATAAACAGTATATCATACAACACACAAGGACACAAGCACAAAACGAGCAGTTGCCTGTACAACATTTCGACAAAATTCGACATCATTGTCCGATAATTGCAAAAAGTTTCTTGGCTTTCCCGCCCGACTTTTGTAAAACCGCCTCCATTTTCCTTTGCCCGTTTGTAAAAGCCCTGATAAAATTGCTTTGGAAGTGTATTCTCATACATGCGAAGCGAGCTGTAAAGAAGTGTACCATCCTCCCCAGAAATTTGTATATCAATATCATATTCTGCGGTAAGTTCATCAAGCTGCTGCTCCATCACACTTAGATTTCCCAGCTGATCATCCAAAATCTGCTCTACTTTGTCATTCGCATTGTTAAGTGTATTCTTTTTTGCTGCCTTATAGATATCATCCAGATAAACTGTCTGCAACAAAAACAGCAAAAGCAGGAGAATTGCCAAAAAGACAAGAAGTCCGGCAAATATCCCCCACTTAATGCTCAAATGCTTTCTTTTAAATATGATCATCGAAACGATACCCCACTCCCCTTAACGTTACGATACAGCTTCTATATTCCTCAAGACTGCTTCCAAGACGTTTAATATGTGTATCCAACGTTCGGTCATCTCCGTATCGTCTACCACAAGAAGCCTCGCCATATTAAACCTCCCTGAGTGATCTATATAATGAAATGATACCTACGAATTGCTCCGCTGCTTCGCAGCTCTCGCAATTCTAAAAACATTCGGATTCGCTGATTTTCGATGAAAATCGCTGCATCCTCATGTTTTGTCGGGTCTCAAGATCGCAAGCTTTTCATGCAAGCATGATCAGCTTGTGACTTTTCGACCCTAGTATCATATTACAGTCCAAGAAACTCAAGCACGGTCTGCTTCATCTCATCTCTGTCTACAACAGTATTGTGAAGAACGGCTGCACTGCGAATCTCTTCTACTGCGGCTGGAATCTTTACACCAGAAATACGGCAAAGTTCATCGATCAAAGCAAAATCTTCACCGTTTTCATACTTGCTGTCAATTGCAGACATAACGCTTCTGGCAAACTTATATGGGCTTGCGGTGGAGGCGATCAATGTCTTTGTGGTATCGCCTGTCTCAGCCTTATACTTCTCATATACGGCAGAGGCTACTGCAGTATGGGTATCCATCACATAGCCGTCACTCTCATATACGCTCTTGATCTGTGCTGCGGTCTCGTCCTCATTTGCATAGTTTCCATAGAAATCGCCAAGTCTCTCTGCCATTTCCTCTGTGATGGTATATTTTCCGTTCTTAGACAATGATGCCATAAGCTCTGCATTTACAGCTGAGTCATCACCTGCAATACGATAAATCAATCTCTCTAAGTTGCTTGAAATTAAAATATCCATAGATGGAGATGTTGTTAAAATAAACTCTCTGTTTCGATCGTAGCTTCCACTTCTAAAGAAGTCAAATAAAACCTTGTTGTCGTTTGATGCACATATCAATTTTCCAATCGGAACACCCATGTTCTTTGCATAGTAAGCAGCTAAAATATTTCCAAAGTTTCCAGTCGGAACAACTACATTTAACAGCTCACCATCCTTTAACTCACCGTCACGAAGAAGATTTGCATAAGCATATGCGTAATAAGCAACCTGTGGAACAAGACGGCCAATGTTAATGGAATTTGCAGATGAGAACTGGAAGCCACCTTCTGCAAGCTCTTTTTCGAGTTCCTTATCACCAAACAGTGCCTTTACACGGCTCTGTGCATCATCGAAGTTTCCGTGAATGCCAACTACCTTTACATTCTTTCCCTTCTGTGTTACCATCTGCTTTTCCTGAACAGCGCTGACACCGCCCTTTGGATAGAATACAACAATTCTGGTGTCTGGTACATCTGCAAAGCCTGCCATAGCAGCCTTTCCAGTATCACCGGAAGTTGCAGTCAAAATAACAATTTCTTTATCACAATTATTCTTCTTTGCTGCCGTTACCATTAAATGAGGAAGGATTGAAAGCGCCATATCCTTAAATGCAATTGTCGGGCCGTGGAACAGCTCAAGATAATATGCGCCTGCCTTCTTTACAGTCGGTGCAATTGCCGGTGTGTCAAAGCGATCATTATAGGCATTTTTGATACAAGTCTTTAATTCCTCTTCTGTATAATCTGTCAAAAACTGCTTCATAACTTCGTAAGCCACTTCCTTATAATCCATGGCTGAAAGTTCTTCCATTGTCTTATCGAGCTTTGGAAGTGCGTCCGGAACGAACAATCCACCGTCCTTTGCCAATCCCTGCAGAATTGCCTGTGATGCTGTATATGCCTGCTTGTCTCCTCTGGTGCTATAGTATAATACTCCCATCCTTCTCCTCACATTCTGCTGCAGAAGCAGCCTTTTTTGCTATGTTAGACGGCTAACCGCCGTTGCTCACAAGTATATCAGACTTTCTTTACCGCGTCAACACTCTACTATACAACAAAAATGAGACTTTCAAAACTCTTTTTTAAGATTTCTATAAGGTTTTGGCTCTCCCCTTTTTTTCCCTGTTTCTGTCTGCTATACTGGTCGCATCTTACACTTTTCAGAAAGGAACAATATCATATGACTACTACAACTATATCGAAAAAAAAGACGCGCCGTCCCAGACGCATCCTTTTCATCCTGCTGTCGATTCTCCTTATTCTGGTTCTCGGCTTCAGTATTTTATTCTTTTTAAGTCACCAAAATCTTATCTTCCAGTTTCGGAATAATCTCGCTGCAACGTTTCATAAACGCAGCCTCCCACAGACTGTTTCCGTCTCCACATACACCATCCAACTTGATGATCTTCTTTCTGATCCGAACTGCACAAAGAATCAGGCGCTGATGCTGATCAATGACGCGTATCCTCTTTCCGATTCTTTTCAGCCGGAAATCTCTTACTATAAAGATACGGATGTACAGATGAATTCCTGCATTCAGGACGCTTACGCAGCCATGTCTGCTGCCGTGCGCGAGCAGTTTGACGTTCCGCTTTATGTGCGGGAAGCATACCGTACCGCCAAAGAACAAGAAGAGAAAACAAAGGAAAACAGCGCGGTTGCCGCTGAAATCGGCGCAAGCGAGCATCAGGCAGGTCTTGCACTCGACCTTTATATTCCGCAGTTCGGCGGATGGGCCTTTACAAAATCGGCAGCCGGACGTTTTGTTGATACCAACTGCCGATATTATGGTTTTATCGTCCGCTATCCGTCCTACGGAGAAAAGCAAACTGGCATTCCCTACGAACCGTGGCATCTGCGCTATATCGGCCTTCCCCATTCCCAGATCATCATGGACGAATATCTGACTCTCGAAGAGTATATTGACTTGTTGGAACCAGGTTCCTTTTATCAGTATGGTTCTTATCTAATTTCCCACCAGAGCAGTCCAGTCGTTGACGCACCATCCGGCTGGAAACATGTAACCGTATCCGAAGATAATCTCGGTGGCTACTTATTTACGTGGGAGCTTTAACAGTGCAAAAGAAAATGGGCTATTCTTCTTACAGGGGCAGCAATCCAGCCAACGTACCCACTTAAAAAGTCATTGATTGCTGACCCCTTAGCAGATTTGTTATTCAATCCGTACAACACGCTCAAACTTATCCATACCTGTCATCCTATGTGAAACCATAATTACCGTTTTATTCTTTAACAATGCTTTCATTGCTTTAAGTAATACGTTTTCACTATATGTATCCAGTGCTGATAATGGTTCATCCATCAATACAATCGGTGCATTTTTCATAAATGCTCTTGCAATTGCTATCCTTTGACGCTGACCACCAGACAAATTAGTTCCACCTGCTGTTACTTTTGTATTATATCCATCCGACAAATGTTCAATAAACTTGTCAGCATACGCCTCCTTTGCCGCAACAAGAATCATATCCATTAATTCATCATTTTCATTGTACGAAAATTGCAAATCAGATATTTCAAGGACTGGCTGACCTTCCCCGAATACATCGCTATTTTCACCTTTAAGCTCTTTTTTCCCAGACTTCTCACCAGTGAACCAATTTATCTGTTCTTCCATGTCTAGTTCCATAAAATCAAACACATGGCTGGCACGAACCATTGATGTTGTCAATGCCAATATAGAGCCTCCTAGTCTCTGCATAGCATTACTTACGCTCATTTGCAAGGTAACCACCGCCATAACTGTACCAAAATCAAGAGTCCCTTCTGAAACAAGTACAGCCCCAGCAATAATTGTTCCAAAACTTCCAATAACGCCTAACAAAAAAGCTGTCATTTCAAATGAGGCTTCCACCTTAACTCTGGATTTTTCTAATTGAAAAGCCTCTTCACATTCCTCATAAAAATGATTTAAAACTATCTTAACTCCCGAACTCATTTTTAATGTTACAAACCCTGCTATGATATTGCTTAATAATATAGATAATTTCGTTGATTTCTTTTGCACCATTTTCGCATATTTCTTAATTGATTTATTGATTTTAACAGAAACAAATGCTGTAAAAGCACATATAATCAATGATATTCCCATCAATATCGGACTATAAAAACACATCGTAATAATAGCGGAAGCAACCATCACAATCTTTCCCAACACCCAATAGATATGTGAAAACCACGAATCTTTCAACGAATTCGCATCCCAGTTTAACGTCTTTATTGCATCCGCACTATGCGTACTTTTGAAAAAATCCATATTCATAGACAATAGTTTCTCATAGAGCTTTAACTTCAATTCATAAACCATTTTACGAACCAGCTTTATTTGAAAATACCTTAGATATGGAAAAAGACACTTTAATATTACAATGATTACACTTGCAATCACTGCTGTGCGAAACAGTTCAATATTCTGAAATTCAATAGCATTGATAATTCTTTTCGTCACATATGAATAAAGTATCTGCAAAAAAGATTCTATTATCAATGTTGCTATAAGAATAAACCAGTATGTAAAACTATTTTTTCCCATATACGATAAAAATCTTTTTAAATCTTTCATGCTTATTCCTACATTTCCTTTCTTACATAATCCTGATACATCTGACAGTATTCTCCCTGTTGACTCAATAACTCCTCATGAGTTCCCTGTTCAACAATCCTGCCATGATTTAATACATAAATCCTGTCATAATTTTTAATGGTATTAAGTCTATGTGCCACTGCAATAACAGTATGATTCCTCGATACCTCATCAAATGTATTACAAATATTTTTTTCTGTTTCTAAGTCAAGAGCAGATGTCGGTTCATCAAGTAAAAGAATTGGTGCATTCTTTACAATTGCTCTTGCAATGGTAAGTCTCTGTCTTTGCCCACCAGACAGATTATTTCCTTTTTCCGCAAGAATTGTATCGATTCCTTCTGGCAATTCTTTAATAAATTTCTCACAACCGGACATTTTTAGTGCCAATATTATATCTTCAGTTCTGACATCAGGATTCCCTATCCTGATATTGTCCGCAATTGACACTGGAAACAATGTTGTCTCCTGTGAAATAAGCGCCAATTCATTACGGATTTCATTAGGTGTGAAATTATAATAATCTATTCCCTGATAGAATATTTTTTCCTTTTCCATTGATATTTGTCTTGAAATGAGTTTTATAATCGTGCTTTTTCCACTTCCGCTTTCTCCTACAAAAGCTATTCTTTCCCCCTTTCTCACATTAAAACTTACATTTACCAAAACATTTTCCTGTCCATATCCAAAAGTAACATCTTTAAAACTAATTATAGGAGAATCTGCCATATCATTATAATTACTGGCGCCTGTTAATACATTTTTTTCCGGCTGGATATCAATAACCTCAAACACTCTTGATACAGAAACCAATGCCGTCTGCGAACGGACAACTAACTGATAACATCTTGATAATGGCTCTATCAATTTTTTAATTGTACTTATATACGCAATCAGTACACCCATTGTAATAGCATTATTAAACACCAGCACACCACCAACACATATAGCAATTGCCATCGGTACCTCTTGTATTGCTCTTGAAATTGGTTCAAGATTATACTGAGCAAGATCATTTTCTTTTGACGTTTTAAATGTTTTATAAAGGGCTACTTCATATCTATCCATCATTTTCTTTTGAAGATTATACGACTTTATTACTTCCGCGCCCGCAAATGCTTCTTCTACATTATTATTGGTAAGCCCCAGTTCTTTTGCATACTGAAATTGACGAAGTTTTATGGGCTTTAATAATTTCACATTTAAAGGCACCATAACCGCCAATGGAAATAAACATATTACTGCCAACGGAGCATTCATAATAAAGAGATATACGGAATATACAACTGTAAGAATAGGTACATACATGCAATCTTTAAAATACCCCGACATAAAACCAGCAAGTCCCTCAATATCTTCTGTCACTCTCTCCATCAAATCACCATAATTGCATTGATTGATATACTCTGGGGAAGCTTTCATCAATGAATCCACTGCATCATTTCTAAGCTTCTTTAATAACCCAACTCCAACAAATCCTGTCATTGAAACAACCATATAATTCGATGCAATGCCAACACCTATCACAATTAACATTTTCAAAATAATATTCTGGACTTCCTGCATCAGATTCCCTATTGAAATACATTCTATTATCTGCCTTAAAATATCAATAATAAAAACTGTAGCTATTGATGCTGTCACGCTGGAAATGGCAGCTATTGTGATTTGCCCACAATAATCCTTACTGTACACTAATAATCTTTTCATATAGACATCATTCTCCTTATATTTTATACTATATGCAAGTATATCTTATGTACTATAGGCTTTCAATCGCATATACGCAGTAGATATTTATACTTTTTGCAATTCAAAATTGCATATAGTGTATTTAATATTTCATTTTTATAAGGAGATTTGTATGCCTCATACTGATAGACATAAAGAGAGAGAAATTCCAATTGAATTTGATTTTTACAATACATTAGAATCACTGCCGGTAGATAACAGATGCACTATCATTATGGTTTCCTGTGGCAGCGCAACGATAAAAATTAATGAATATATCCAGACTGTCACAGCTCCTACCATACTGTGTATATCACAATATGATAATTTCCAGTGTCTGGAACGCACACATTTAAGTGCCAAGGCATTTCATTTTGATCCTTGGTACATAAAAGCATGTTTAAAATTTGAAAATCTTGATGATTCAGTTTTAATTGATAAACAATATGTTTACGATAGAAATATGCTTTATATGTTCACAAAACATTATAGAAATTTTCAGGGTATTTTTAACTTAACGCCCCAGCAATATGTTCACCTTAATGAGCTTATGCTTATGATTGGAGCTGAAACATATGCCCAGAGCGATGACTACTGGACTTGCCGTATCAGAAGAATGCTTCGCCAAACACTTAACTGCATATTTGACATATATGTAGACCAGTGCAAGTTAAAATTCTATGAGCTGTCCGAGAATACCAATCCAGTCACAACCTGCACCGATTACATTCATGCCAATTACCAAAATGATATTACATTGAGCTTTCTATGCGAGCTTGTTCACTTAAATCGAACCACACTTAACCAGCGTTTCAAACAACAGCTCAACTGTACCTGCATTGAATACCTGCTTCATTATCGTCTTAAGATATCACAGGAATTACTATCGAACACGAATCTTAAGATTGATGATATCGCTAATCAATGCGGTTTTAAGTATGGCTCATACTTCAATCGGCAATTTACAAAATGTCTTGGAATTTCACCATCGGAATTCAGAAAGAATCCTACGGGATATAGCATGTTTGAGGGAGATAAAGTCATGAAATTATAACCATTGAGGTCAGAAAGCCACTGGGGTCAGGAACCAACGGCCCTTTTGTTGGATCCGCTAGCTCACTTACTGTCCCCAGTGGCTATTCTTCCATTGCAAAACACGCTCTATTTTTCTATTTCAAAAACGCTGAAATTCTCGAACCATCATGATATCCTTTTTCTCCTGATCCTCCTTGTTACCAACGATAGCAATATAGTTCTTTACATTTTCAAATTTTCCATAATGAGCCATAAAAGAATCAAAACATTTTGGTTCATCATAAAAAACTTGTATCGCCAGCTTGCTTTCTGCATTGATAGCATTTACAAATGCGTTAATTTCTTCTCTCTTTGAGTGGTCAATCACCTGATTCTTATACTGTCTTACGCTGTGTCTTTCTTTCATGATCGCTACTATATCCATTACCATATCCTCACTTTCGTTTAATTGATCAAATCAATTATATCATATCTTTCCGTAAAAAATTCAATGGTAAAAAAAATCGCGACCATTAAACCAGCGAAAAATATAGTTTTTATCGACAAACACTTGCAAAAATATCAAACCCGTGATATTCTCATACTAGAAAGGAACATTCTAAGGTACAAAAGAAAACCGCTGGATAACACAAAATACATCAGATAAGTACCGAAATTCGGAACTACATAAAATGGAGGACTTATTGATGAACAATAACTTAGAAACTGTACAATTGCTGCCCTTGACTTCTGATATCGTATTTAAGCAGGTATTCGGTCAGGAAGAGAGTAAGCCAATTCTTCGGGTATTTTTAAACGACGTTCTTGGATTAGATATTCAATCTGCTGAGCAGATCACTCTTTTAAATCCAATCATTGATCCGAAATATATTGATGATAAAATGTGCATACTGGATATAAGAGTTCAGTTAGCGAATCGAAGCCTTATTGACATCGAAATCCAAGTACTGAATCGTCACAACATGGAGCAACGCGCACTGTATTATACTTGTCAACTTTGTACAGAACAATTGCATACCGGAGATGATTATTCAAAAACTGCACCAGTCTACGGATTAAATCTGTTGTGTTTCGACTTATACGAAGATTCCCGTTACTACAGAAGCTTTATTCTTAAGGATGAAGAAACAAACGAAACTTACAGACAAAATTTTAAGATTGCATTTTTTGAGTTACGCAAAGCAGTCAATGAACTATCTAAAACAAAAGAAGTTGAAACTCTTAATCTTTCTGGCTTAACTGCACGAGATCAGTGGGCACTATTTATCAACTCTGATCAAAAGGAGGTGTATGAAAAATTGGTTGAAGAAAGCAAAACATTTGAGGAAGCATATGAGCGTCTGAAAAAAGCCAGCAGCGATGAAACATTAATGGCTATGTATCGAAATCGTGAAAAAGCAATCCGTGACTGGAATGATTCCATAAATTCAGCTAGAAAAGACGGTGAACAGCGTGTTAATGCGCTTTATGAGAAATTATTACAAGAAAATAGAGGATCTGAAATTCCAAAAGCGATTGCAGATCCAACATTTCGAGCTAAACTATTTAATGAATACGGAATTTAAATAGATTCTGCAAAAAAGACTGGATCTTGCTTCAAAGCAAAATCCAGTCTTTTTATATTCTAAAAATTTATTTTTCTAAATGCAAATACACATTATATCGCTCTCGTATACTCCTTCAGCCACTCATTCTCCTCTGATGTCATGTATGGAGAAATCTTCTCATAAACCATCTTATGATAGTCGTTTAGCTGCTTTACATCCTCTGCATTTAAATACTGCTTGTCAATACCATCGAGGTCAATCGGAACATATGTAATGTTCTCAAAGCCCATAAACTGACCGTACTGGTTCTTCTCACCCTTAACGCAGATAAGCTCATTCTCAGTGCGGATTCCGTACTGATCCTGTAAATAGATACCTGGCTCATCTGTTGTTATCATGCCTGCCTCAAATGGATTGTCAAAGCCTGGACGATACTGCCAGCGGAAGCTGTTTGGTCCCTCATGAACGTTTAACAGATAGCCTACGCCATGACCTGTTCCACACTGATAGTCAAGATTCTCCTTCCAGATTGGCTCACGGCAGATTACGTCAAGACTGATGCCGTTGCAGCCGTAAAGAAATTTCACATTTGCCAGATTCAGGTTACTCTTAACTACCATGGTGAAGTGCTTTTTCTGGATATCAGAAATTGGTCCTAACACGAATGTTCTTGTAATATCTGTTGTTCCAGTGTCGTAATGACCGCCTGAATCAACTAAAAGCATACCCTGTGGCTCTAGCTTTGCTGCCGTATCCGGCTCTGCCTTATAATGCATCATTGCTGCATTTGCATTATAACCTGCAATTGTATCAAAGCTGATATCACGATATCCTTCCATCTGCTCACGAAGACTTTGCAGATAGTCTGATACACTAACCTCATCCATCGGAATCTTTCCGACATTCTTCTTTAACCAATACATAAACTTAGTTACGGCAATACCGTCAAGAAGATGAGCCTTTCTTGTATTTTCAAGCTCAATCTCGTTCTTGATAGCTTTCATCAGCTGAGATGGATTTGCCTTGCTTACAATATGAACAGTCTCAGACAGTGCATTTGTGATGCGATAATTTACCTTTCTCTTATCAAGAAGAACGGTGCTGTGCTCAGGAATAGTCGCTGCATATGCATAGACGTCATCATATGGGCGAATGGTAATGCCGCACTCTGCTGCCATCTCTTTAACTGCATCACTTAATGCATTCTCCTCAACAAACCACATTGCATCTTCTTTTCCGATTACAAGGAAAGAAAGCACAACAGGAACGTGTGGAATGTCATTTCCTCTGACATTTAAGATCCATGCGATATCATCAAGTGTACTGATGATGTGATACTGTGCCTCTTCCTTTTCCATCTGCTCACGGACACGTGCAAGCTTAGAAGCAGTTGCTTCACCATTAAATTCGTCCTTTAAAACATCGGCTGGCTGATGAACAAGTGCCGGGCGATCTGTCCACACCTCATCTAAAAGATCCTTGTCAATCTTAAGACTTCCATGCTTCTTTGCTGCGATCTTTGCAAACTCCTTTGCATCATTTGTGTTGACTACTCTTGCGTCAAAACCGATGCACTGTCCTTCCTGCAGCTTTTCACCTAAATACTGCATAACAGTCGGAACACCTTCCTGTCCCATCTTCATAAGGCCAAAGCCTGATCCTTCAATCTGGGCTGCCGCCTGAATAAAGTAGCGTCCGTCTGTCCAAAGCCATGCTTCTTCCTGTCCAATAACTGCTACACCTGCAGAGCCGGTAAAGCCAGTTATAAACTTTCTTGCCTTGAAGTACTCTACCACATATTCAGACTCATGAAAATCTGCTGTTGGAATGTAGTAATAATCAATTCCCTCTCTCTTCATGATTGCCCGCAACGCGGTAATTCGTTTGCTGTCCATTTTTTCTCCTTTTTCCTTTGCGTCTGTCCGTTCTCATTATTACAATCGGTCAATTTAGCCGATTCTTACTTATTATTTTTGTCTTCAGCCTCTGCATGAAGCCGTGTTAGATGCTGCACAATCGTTCTTTCATATCCATTCTCAGATGGGCGATAAAAATGCTCATTTTCCATGGTATCAGGCAGATACTGCTGTTTCACATAATGGTTTTTATAATCGTGCGCATACTTATATCCGTCTCCATGACCAAGCTTTCCTGCACTCTTATAGTGTGTATCCTGCAAATGTGACGGCACTGGCGGTGTCTTATGATTCTGTACATAATTCATCGCCTCTGAAATTGCCATATACGCAGCATTGCTCTTTGGTGCACATGCCACATAAGTAGCAGCATGTGACAATATAATCTGCGCTTCTGGCATACCAATACGCTCAATGGCCTGAGAAGCCGCAACTGCTACGACAAGTGCCTGAGGATCAGCATTTCCCACATCCTCCGATGCACAAATCATGATACGACGTGCTATAAAGCGGATATCTTCACCTGCATACAGCATACGCGCCAGATAATAAACTGCAGCATCAGGATCAGAGCCACGCATACTTTTAATAAATGCACTGATCGTATCATAATGATTATCGCCGCTCTTATCGTAACGCACAGCACGCTTTTGAATACATTCCTGCGCCGTATCAAGCGTGATATGAATCATTCCATCGTCAGAGCGGTCCGTCGTCAGCACAGCAAGCTCAATGCCATTTAATGCGGCGCGTGCATCACCGTTTGCAGCATCACTTAAAAATTCAGCGGCATCATCATCAAGCATAGCATGATAGCTTCCCATACCACGCACAGGATCGCTCACGGCACGCTTAATCAGCTCTTTGATGTCTTCCTTTTCCAAATTGTGCAGCTCAAAAATAATGGATCTGGAAATCAGAGCTGGATTTACCTCAAAATATGGGTTTTCTGTCGTTGCGCCAATCAAAATGATTGTTCCATCCTCTACAAATGGCAGCAGATAATCCTGCTGTCCTTTATTAAAACGATGAATCTCATCAATAAAAAGAATAGTCCTGCGTCCGTACATTCCCTGAAGGTCTTTTGCACGCTTTACTACGTCCTCCATATCTTTTTTTCCGGCTACAGTTGCATTAAGCTGTGTAAACTCAGAGCTTGTCGTATTGGCGATCACCATCGCAAGCGTTGTCTTTCCTGTTCCTGGCGGACCATAAAAAATAACGGAGCTAAGCTTATCTGCCTTAATTGCGCGGTACAGCATCGTATTCTTCCCGATGATATGCTTTTGACCAACAACTTCATCAAGTGTTTTTGGACGCATACGCGACGCAAGCGGTGATTCCTTTTGCTGAGTTTCTCTCATATAATCAAATAAATCCATACTCATTGTCCTGTCCATCTCTTACTATTCACGGTGGAGACTGGCAAATCACTTTGCAAGTTTCTTTGTGAACTGTATCCAATCTTAGCACGTTTAGCAGCAAAAAACAACTATGCAAACAGCAATTCCTCAACAGTAACAAATTCATATCCCTGACGCTGCAATTCATCAATCACAATAAAGGCAGCCTGCACACTTGTCTTATAAATATCATGCAATAAAATAATATCCCCCGGCTTAACCTGACGCAAAATATCTGCTGCGATCTGTTTCGTATCTGTGCGCTTCCAGTCAAGCGGATCAACATCCCAGTAAACTGCAATCATATTTTGCGGACAATCTTTTTTATGATCCCATTCTCCATACGGTGGTCTTAAGTAAATAACTTCCTGCCCTGTAATCTCCTTAATTACATCATTTGCTGCCTTTACCTGTGAACATGCCTGACTGCTGCTTAACATATTCAGCTGAACATGACTATATGTATGATTTCCAATTAAGTGACCTTCATCACTCATACGGCAAATCAACTCTGGATTTTGCTCTGCCTTCTCACCAATCACAAAAAAGGTGGCACGCACTTTTCTTGCCTTAAGCCCATCAAGCAGTAACGCTGTTGTCTTAGCATCCGGACCATCATCAAATGTAATAGCAACCTTTTTTTCGTCCCTCTGCCAGACGATTTGCTCAGACTCTCCTGCTGCCAATACATAAAAGCAACAGGAAATAAGTACTGCTACGGACAAGAGCATTACTATACTCCGCATTTTATTTACTTGTGTTCCGTATATTTTTGACTGTTTGGACATACCAGACTCTTTCTTTATGTCTTACCTATTTTTATGTCACATTCAAGTTTCTAATGCATTGCACTCGAACCATTTGCCTAGATATTGGTACACATACAAAAAGGCACACCAGCCTTCTAAGCTGATGTGCCAATTTAAAAGCAAAATTACTGTGCCTTCTGCATCTGAACCTGAGGTTCTTGAGTCTCTGCTTCGGAAGAACCCTCCTCTGTATCTGCCTCAGTCGTATCAGTAATAGTTGAACGATCTGCCAGTGTTACAGTAATCTGAGTCTCTGTATACTGGTTGCCGTTTGGTCTTTGGACTGTGATTGTAACACTCTCACCTGCTGCGTAGTAAGAAAGTGCAGATCTAAGTGTTTCAAAACTAGATACCTTCTGTCCATCAACTGCGGTAATGATATCATTCAGCTGCAGTCCCGCATCAGATGCCGGGCTTCCCTCTGTGATCTTCGTTACCATTGCGCCTTCTGGCATACCAAATCTCTGTACATACTCAGTCGGTACGTCAACGCCCTGAATGCCAAGATAACCTCTCTGATCCTCATCTATCTGAACCTTTGTCTTCTGATTCATCATGTTGTTGATCAGATCCTCTACGGAAGAAATCGGAATTGCATATCCCATGCCCTCTACGCCTTCACCTGAGCTCTTTGCAGAGTTAATTCCAATCAAATGACCATTTGCATCAAACAGTCCGCCGCCGCTGTTACCAGCATTGATAGCCGCATCAATCTGCATCATACTTCTTGTTACATTATCATCAGATGTAGTTACGTCCTTGTTAAGTGCACTTACATGACCAAATGTAGTAGTCTGACCAAGACCAAGGGCATTTCCGATTGCCATTACACCCTGACCAACCTTAACACCATCAGAATTGTCAATAGTAGCAACAGAAATTGCATTTAAGGTATCCTCTGGAATGTCCGACAGCTTTACTGCCAAAACTGCGATATCTGCATCAGAATCAGCACCCTTTAAGTTTGCCTCAACCTCAGTTCCATCAACAAATGTGACTTTTCTTTCCTTGGTGGAAGCTGTATAGCTGTAATACATTGTGTTGCCTGATTTGTCATATACAGCAACATGGTTATTTGTGACAATCAGAAGCTCATCCTCTGTCTTTCCGATAATTACACCTGAACCATATGCCTCAGACTCCTGTGTTGATGTCTGATTCTGATTCTGACCATTTCCATAGAAGAAATTAAAGAGATCCGAACCACCGTTTGATGTACTGGTAACTTCAATTACATTTGTTACAGAAACAACCTGCGGCAGGCACTGTGCGGCCAGATCTGAATAATCAGTAAGGGAAGATGCCACAATATCAGGTGTTGTCTCATCCTTTGAAAGATTCATTGTGGATGCTGCCTGAACGGTATTTTCCGTGTTCTGAGTCAAAAGTGATCCGCCCCAGAAGCTTCCGCCAATAACTGCAACACCTGCAAGAACTGCTGCTGCTTTGTGCAGATTTCTTCTTGACTTATTTTGTCTTCTCTGCTTTCTATTTCCTTTATTTTCATTATTGCTGTCATAATTAAAATTGGTTTCTGGATACATCATAATAGAACCTCCTATATAATAAGCCTTACATTTAGCTTGGCTTTGTTTCTTTGTTATGTCTATATACTATCAATGATCTGTGTTTAAATTGTGTACTTTTCTTTAAGCATTCGTGAAAAAAGCCCTGCATACCACATATTTGTGATATACAAGGCTTTTTAACTTTATATCGTTTCTGTATTTACTGTCCGACTCCAAATGCTTTCTGAATGGTATAGCTAATGTCTTTTACTGTCTGAGATGGTTCATATCCATCATCGCCAAACAAATATGTGTGAAGCTTCTTTACATCTCCTGCCAAATCAGTGCAGACTAATGAATCCTTTACGCCAAAGACACCAAGCGTTCCAAGTGTCAGATCATAAGTATATGGAAATCCCTCTGTATCAATAATACTATAGCTGTTTACATCTGCTGCCAGAGCAAATAATTCATCATTTGACAGCGTTGTATTGATATTTGGACACGCATAGCGCACTGCTGTAAGAAGCGCTGACGGTGATGCTACCTTTGCCTGCTGAAGCATCTTATCGATTACTTCACGCTGACGGCTTGTTCTTCCCATATCCATACCTGTCGTATAACGGTTACGACAATATGCAACTGCATATACACCATTAAAAAGCTGATAACCTGCCTGTGCCAGCTGAGGCTGCCAGATACCTGTTGCCTCCTCGATCTCCGTGATGTAACCTGTAATATATCCCTTTTCAACTTCTTCCGGAGTGATATCAAGATAAATGCCGCCGATCGCATCAATAACACGAATAAGTGCTGCCCAGTTAACTACAACAACATCCTGAATCTGAAGATCAAGATTCATATTGATCATACTGATCATATCAGTGTCGCTTCCCTTTGCAAACTCAGAATTTGCAAGGTCAAATTCATCTCTTGAATACATCTTAAGAAGTGTATCACGATAAATAGACACCAGCTTAACTTCCTTTGTTTTTACATTGATGCTGCAGATCATCATAACGTCAGACTGAACACCATTTCCACCGCCAAGATTAGCCTGATCTCTTGCATCAACACCAACTAATAAAATATTCCAGTAACCATTTACTGTTTCCTGATGACTTAAAATATCATCGACTGTCGTAGCCTGTGTAACCTCACTTACATTAATCACACTTCCAGGCTTTGCAGATGAAGACTCTGGCACACTTTCCTGCTCACCAGATTTTTCAGACTCTTTTTCCTGTTCCTTGCTTTGCGGCTCCGTCGTGGCTGTCTGCGCCTCCTCCTGCTGATCATTATCTCCATTATTTGCAAACGTTGCTACGTAAATTTCTTTCTGATTAATTGTTGAACGCTGCATCGTGTTGAGAATACTAACTGCATAACAGCAAATAGAAAGTGCACAGACAAGAAGGAACTCTGTAATTACTAAAAGAGTTCGTCTGACTCTTCTTGCCTTAGCAGCCTTTTTTCTCTGCTGCTCTCTTTTGTTTTTCATTGAGGAACGTTTTTCAGCCATTTTCTTATTATGCCTTTCTGTAGCCTGCCATCTATACAGGTACTATTTTTTTAATATGCATTCTTATTGACAAAGCCTTTAAATACAGTCAAGAATAAAATCCGGATATCAAAGCTGACACTCCAGTTTTCAATGTAGAAAAGATCAAGTTCAATACGCTTACGAATGGATGTATCTCCTCGAAGACCATTCACCTGTGCCCATCCAGTCATACCTGGACGAACCTGATGCTTAATCATGTAACGTGGAATCTCTTCCTTAAACTTATCGACAAAAAACGGTCGTTCCGGACGCGGACCAATCAGGCTCATATCGCCCTTTAAAACATTAAAGAGCTGTGGAAGCTCATCAATACTTGTTTTCCTTATAAAGCGGCCAACCGGAGTCACTCTCACATCGTTCTTTGTCGTCCATTTGCTTACCTCCTCGGAAGCCTTCTGAACAGTCATTGAACGAAACTTATACATTTTGAATGTACGATTGTGAAGCCCGACACGCTCCTGCTTAAAAATGAGCGGTCCCGGTGAGCTTAACTTTACTGCAATAGCAGCTGCCAGCATAATTGGTGAAAACAAGACTATACAAAGCAGCGCTCCTACAATATCCATCGCACGCTTTATAAATGCATTTCCTGCCTCCATAAGCGGTACATGGCGTATATGGATAAGCGGAAGGCCAAGAAAATCAACCGTATATGGCTTCGTGGAGATGATATCGTTATAATCTGGAACAAACTCGGTGTGAACACCTGATTTCTCACAAACATGAACGATCTCCTCGAGACGGTCGTATTCCTTTAGCTTCAATGTAATGATGATGCTCTCTGCAATATTTTTTGAAAGATATTCCTCCAAAGACTCTATTGGACCAAGAACTGAAATGCCCCTCACTGACTCATTTGTGTGTAAATGATCATCTAAGATACCTAGAATATCATATCCCCACTGCTTATGCGTCAGAACACGTTCAATATAAGCCTCTGCTGCCTGACTGTAACCGACAATCAATACTGGTTTTCGGTTGAAGCGGCTGTTTCCAAGCTTCATCAGGATGAATCGGAATATATTTCTCCAGACAACCATAAATATTGTATTTAAAATGGTCATCCATAAAATCATCATTCGCGAAAAGCCAACAATCCAGTTGTAGCCATCTGTGTTTGAGATTACAAAGAATACGGCAAATAAAATCAATGCACCAATAATATTTACTTTGCCGATTAAAACTGCCTCTTTTCTTCTTCCTGTCATGCGAAACGAACCATATATATGGAAGAACGCATACAGCATCAGATAACTTATAACAATAATCACAAGCGGCGGCCAGTAATTACGACTGTCAAATGGCGCCAGATTATTTTGAAGTGCAAACTGGATCAGATAACTGATCACGTAAGATACGGTCAGCACAATTGCATCAATCACAACACTTACTGCCGTATAGGTTTGTTGTTTTCCTGTATTCATAAAAACCCTTTCAGGAACTGCTTTTTAAGCAGCATGTAAGCCTTTGATAAAGAAAAACTGCCAAAAGCCGTACCTATCATACTTGAAAATTGCCAAAAGTACAACCCCAAATTTCCTGTATTTTGAAATTGTAAGAAAAACGTAACTATTCTGCTTATAGCTTTCGCTTTGCCAGCTCTATAATATACGTAATTGTATTTTCCCACAGTTCCTTTTGTATCTGCCAATAGTTTCGTATATCTCTTCCTCTAAAAAATACCTTTTTACATTTTTTTCTAGTTGAGATTCCTTCCTTTAATCCATCGACATAATCCTTTCCAAAGCCGATCTTCATAAAGAAACACCATTTTACAAAATATCCTGCTGCCAATGCCGGTGCATTTAAAATAAGCTGTGGCAGCGGCATATTCTTATAGTTGACATACACTGAATTTCGTGCAGAAAGCTTTACCTTGAAACTATTATATTTAGAACCGCTTGTTCCACTGCCCACATGGTATACCTTTGCTGTCGGACAATATACATTTCGATATCCCTGAATCTTCGCCCTATAGCCAAGATCCAGATCCTCTAAATACGCAAAATGCAGTTCATCAAATAATCCTACCTTTGCAAACAGTTCTCTTCTGTACATAGCAGCACCTGCACAAGCTGAAAAAACTTCAGCCGGCTCACGATAGTCACCAACTGGCTGACCCACACCTCGCTGAAATGCCCAGCCAAGACAAGTGTAAAGATCACCAGCATCATCCATCTTTTCATGGTCATGAAACTGAATCATCTTGCAGCTTACAGAAAAAATATCATCAGCTGATTCCATTGTCTTTATCAGTTCCTCTACCATCTTCGGGAAGGAACGTGTATCGTTATTTAACAACAGTACATATGGTGTCGTGCACATGCCAATTCCCACATTGACACCTCCGGAAAAGCCAAGATTGTGTCTCATTACTGCAATCTTTACCCACGGATAATGTTCTCTTATATAAGAAACACTGTCATCCTGCGATGCATTGTCAATCACAAGCGTCTCAAAATCCTTGCTTGTCTGACGCTCCAATGAAGAAAGGCAATCATCTAAAAAACGCTTTCCATTATAGTTCGGAATGACAATCGTTACTTTCTTTTCCATTCTGCTACCCATGCCTTTCCACAATTATTTTTTTGGTGCTGAATATTCTCCTCGCGCAATCAGCTGCTGCTTACGCGCTTCTTTTATAGTATGGTTAATTTTGTAATACTCCAGATAAGAAAAATTCGGGTTGTAATATGGATCAACAAAAGTTGACAAAATATCCCACTTTGAATTTAAAAGCATCATCTCGTTTCCAAAACGAATGAAACGCTCTGTCGTATCTTCCATACCTCTTGATTTTGACTCATAGTGGAAAAGTTTTACATCGGCATCATATACAATAAGATAACCAGCTTTTCTTACCTTCAGACAAAAATCAACATCATTAAACGCAACCTGGAACTCATCTTCAAGTCCGCCTACTTCCTCATATACTGATCTTTTTACAAGAAGACATGCTGCTGTAACTGCTGACACATCCTGTGAAGAAATAGCTCTTCCCATGTAACCTGGATCATCCTCATGAATCCCCTTAAAGACATGATCTGCCAGTCCGCCAGCGCCTACCAAAACACCGGCATGCTGAACGGTATGATCATTGTATAACAGTTTTGCACCAACAATACCAACCTCAGGACGCATGCAAAAGCCTAACATACTCTGGAAAATATCAGGTGTTATAAGCTCAACATCATTATTCAGCAGCATGATATAATCACCCTTTGCAAACTTAAAGCCAAAGTTGTTGATTGCAGAGTAATTAAAGCCAGCTTCCCAATACACAACCTTTACGTTGTCATGCTCCTTTTCAATCTTTTCATAGTAAGCAAAAGTTTCCGGCAATACACTATTATTTTCAATGATAATAAACTCATAATTTTGATAGTCAGCACGCTCAAAAAATGAATTTAGGCATACATCTAAATCGTCTGTGTGGTCCTTATTAGGAATCAGGATAGATACAAGCGGTTCTTCTTTTAATGTAAACTTTGTCTGATACCAGCCATCAACGGCACCTTCCTGTGCACGTGCGTTCCATCCAATACGCTTATAATGCGCATTTAATGCTGCCTTTCCTGCATGAATCGCATACATCTTGTTTCCCTGATTTGCTGCGGTCGACTGATTTGAGCAGCGCCAATGATACAAAATGCGCGGACAGTGATAGATTTTTTTAGTGTTCTCCGTCAGACGAAGCACAAAATCATAATCCTGTGCACCGTCAAATTTCTCGTTCAGTCCTCCTACAGTGTCTACAAGTGATTTTCTCACTGCAAGAAAATGGCACATATAATTATTTGCATGGAGCAAATCGATATTAAAATCAGACTTGAAATGCGGATAAAAATAATGAGCTGCATACTCATCTGTCTTATCCTCATCACTGTAGAATACATCAATCGTCTTGTCTTTATTTAGTGCATCCGCATAGCAAAATAGTGCATCTGGCTCCAAAAAGTCATCATGATCCAAAAAAGCAATAAACTCACCTGTTGATGCGGCAATACCAGCATTTGTGTTTTGTGCAATTCCAAGATTTTTTTCAAGACGAATCACCCTGATACGCTTATCTCTCATTGCCCAGTTTTCTAATAGTGATGTCAGATGTACATCCTCTGGAGATGCATTTACAAGACACAGCTCCCAGTTTGCATAGCTTTGGTACATCATAGAACGCACCAAATCCTTTAAAAATTTTGCCGGAGTATGATAAAGCGGAACAACAACAGAGAACTTCGGTGCATACGAAAACTTTGTTTTCCTCTGCTCAAAAAGCTCCTGTCTGCTTACACGCATAATACGAAGCCATGTATCGTAATCCGCATACTCATTTCCTGTCAGCTTCTTTTTCAGCCAAATCAGACTTTTCTTTGTACTTACGTACTGTGCCTTGCTTTCCTTTAAAAACTTTCTTGCTGCAATCAATGCTGGGTTTAATGGAAGGCTCTGCTCAGAAATAACATTTCCCTGTGCATTCTTTTCCTTAAAATAAACTGTTACCAGATGCTGACCATGAAATGGAATCTCAAGAAAGATTCCAACATGGCCTGCCTTTGGATCGCCATATTTAGCAAGACCTACATCTGGTCTTGCTGCCCATGTAACGATTGCATCAACTGGTGTCTTTTTCTCATCGGTAACTGTAATTTCAATTTCATTCTCCGCAACAGATGACACAGCCCAACCAGTTGCAAATATTTTTCCGTTTTTTACAAATATCGAATCAAAACAATATTCCATTGCTTTTCCTTTCGCGTTTGATACCATCCTGCCTTATGGCAGCTTGTAATAACCGTTTTTCAGTGAAAGATTTCTATTGTAATAAGGATCAGTGCCCATTACATGCTTCCACTTATTTTTCATATATTCTGCTTCTCTTGCCAGTCTTGCCTGCTTCTGCGGTGAATCCTCATAGCCTCTTGAACGTGACTCATAATGATACAGATGTGCAAATGCATCATACACAACAAGATATCCTGCCTCGCGAAGCTTCAGACACAGATCAACATCATTGTAGGATACTGCAAGATGCTCGTCCATACCACCAACTTCTTCATACACCTTCTTACGAATAAGAAGACATGCTCCGGTTACTGCAGAAAGATCCTGTGAAAATGAAGCTCGTCCCATATAGCCTGGATCATGCTCTGGGTATTCCAAAAACTGATGGAATGCCACTCCCTCAACACCAACTATAACACCAGCATGCTGGACTGTATCATCCTCATATAACAGCTTTGCACCTACAGCACCTACATCTGATCTTCTTGCATAGCCAACCATGCTTACAAGAAAATCCGGATCAATTACCTGTGTATCGTTATTTAATAAAAGAAGATATTCTCCATTAGCTTTTTTAGCTGCAAAATTTTGAATTGCTGCATAATTAAAGCCATGCTTCTCAGAATGACGTGCATCATCCATCTTCCAGGTCTCTACACGTATGCGCTCATCCTGTTTCTTTAACTTTTCATAATAGTCGAAAGTTGCCTGATCCTCACTATTATTTTCGATAATAAGAATCTCAAAATTTGTATATTCTTTTGTGGCAAGAAGTGATCTCACACAGCGATCAAGATCCTCTATATGGTCTTTATTAGGAATCACAATTGTCACAAGAGGACGCTCTGTATACAGATACGTTGTCTTATAATACCCTGGTAAAAATGTATTGTCAACCTTCGCCTCAATTCCATGACGATCATAATATTCCTGCAGTGCACGCTTTCCAGCCTCAAATGCATATGATTTGCTGTCTGTATTAGCAGAAGTGGAACCCTTATGGCAGCGCCAGCTATAGAGAATCTTTGGAACATGAACAACACTCTTACTCTCATCAATACAGCGAAGCACCAGATCAAAATCCTGCGCACCATCAAAATTCGGGCGGAAACCGCCGACCTTTTTTATAATAGATGTCTTCACTGCAAAAAAGTGACAGATATAATTGTTTGTGTGAAGAAGATCTGGATTATAATCTGACTTAAAATGAGGAAAATAATGAAGCTTTCCTTCCTGATCTACCTTATCCTCATCACTGTATATACAATCAGCATCACCATTTTCATTTATTGCTTTTACAAATTCAAATAAAGCATTCGGTGACAGAAAATCATCATGATCAAGAAGTGCTGTATAGCTACCTGTCGCAAGCGCCAGTGCCTCATTCGTATTTCCTGCAATTCCCAAATTTTTTTCCAATTTACGGTACTTGATTCGTGGCTCTTTGCTCATATATTTACGCACCTGCGCATCAAGTTCTTCATCCTCTGGGCTTCCATTTGCAAGGCACAGCTCCCAATTTTCGTAAGTCTGCTTTTGTACACTTTGAATCATATCATCTAAAAAATCTAGCGGTGTATGATACAGCGGAACAATAATTGAAAACTTCGGATGAAGTGCAAAATGCGTAGTCTTTTCTTTTAGGCGCTTAGCAAACCCTGGATACTGCTTCTCGTACCAGATTGCATATTTTTTTTCCTCTGGTTCAAGATCCATATATTTTTCCTCGAGACAGAAATCTTTAATGCTTTTGGCACGCTGCAGTCGGCGAATACGACCCTTAATGCCATGCTGATAGCGATAAGCAGCCAAAAGACCTGGACAGTCAATAAGCTGCTCTAATACATCCTTTGGATGTTCCTTACTTGTAAATACCGCGTAGCAATTTGTCATTTCACCCGGCTCAAATGAAAATGTAAGACCATATTTGTCAAAGGACGCATCCTGATAAATGACCTGTCCTACATCGGCACGTTTTACGCGGCTTACCTGAACATCAAGGATGCTTCCATCCTCCTTGCGAATGGTAAGACACACCTCATCTCCTGCCATTTCTGGTGCCGCCCATCCAGCACAAGTCACTTTTCCATTCAGATATACCACTGAATCTAACGAACTTCTCATACCAATCCTTTCTGCCCGAAGCTTTGCATCTGTTTTTGTTACAGTCTGTAGGCGTCACACACTTCCTTAACATCGCCAAACATCTTCACCGTATGGTTTTCAAGCCATACAACACGGTTGCACATTTCACGAATCTGATCCAGATTGTGTGATACATATAAAACTGTAGTTCCTCCCGCCATCAATTCCATCATACGTGCGTGGCTCTTTTTCTGGAAATTTTCATCGCCAACAGAAAGGATTTCATCAACGATCAAAATTTCAGGGTTGACAACCGTTGCGATTGAAAAAGCCAGACGCATCAGCATACCTGATGAATAATTTCGAATCGGTGTATTGATAAACTCACCGAGTTCTGAAAATTCCAATATGTCGTTATAGCGTGATTCAAGAAATTCCTTTGAATATCCTAAAACCGCACCGTTTAAATAAATATTTTCCTTTCCGGTCAAATCGTAGTCAAAGCCGGAGCCAAGCTCAAGCATCGGCACAATACCACCTCCGCGATAAACGCTTCCCTCTGTTGGTTTTAAAATTCCGGAAATGATCTTTAAAATTGTACTTTTTCCAGCTCCGTTTCGGCCTATTAAACCGATTACCTCGCCTCTTTTTACATCAAATGACACATTCTTAAGCGCCCAAAAATCCTTATATTCCACCTGGCGCTTAAGCATCTTTGTCACCATCTCCTTAATACTCGTAACCCTGTCGTTTGCCATGCGAAAACGCATAGACACATTTTCGACGCGGATTATGCTGTTATTTTCATCTGCCATTTTTATTAACTATGCCTTTCCATAACCTGCAAAAACCTTCAAAAGCTTTCAAAAGCCTTCGAATTGTAATGATCTTTATAAACTTAGATATACAGTACAAACTGATCCTGCGTCTTTTTAAATACTGTGCCGCCGATTATAATCATGACAAGTGAACAAATCGCACAGATAAAATACTCGCTGATTGCAGGAGAACATCCATCAATAATAATAGTACGTACAAACGTTACATAATGATACAGAGGATTAAACTGCATCACCTTAGCCAGCCATCCTGCACCACTTCTTTCTAGCATACCTGTACTGTAGATGATCGGTGTTGCATACATCCACATGGTAGAAATAACTCCCCACAAAAACTCAACATCATGGAAAAATACCATGAGGCTTGAAAGCAGAAATCCCATGCCAACTGCAAAAGAAATCACAAAAATAAGTGCAAGCGGCAGTAAAAGAATTGACCAGCGAATATACAAACCATTAAACAGACCATAGAAAATCGTAACCAGAAGAAGCGGAACCATTGAAAGCACCATGTTGATGCTTGCAGACAGAACCTTTGTAACCGGATAAATATATTTTGGCACATAAACCTTTGTAATCAAAGATGCATTGCTGATAATTGCACGCATTGCCTGATTACAGCAATCATTAAATCCATTGAAGATTACAATACCGCAAAGCAGGTAAATTGCATAGTGCTGAACACCTGCATCACGCACGCCTAGCAGCTTACTGAATACAACATACTGTACGGTCATCATCAAAAGCGGATTTAAAAAGCTCCAAAATACACCAAGCACTGATCTCTTGTACTTAATTTTAAAATCTCTTGAGATCAGCTGCTCCATCAAAAACTCATACTTTGCAAGTGTCTGAATAAAGGAGCCTCCCGCTGTAGTTAAGCCCTTCTTTTCTCTGTTAACCATGTGCACACCATATAATGCAAGCGCTAACAAAACTGCGACCTCAAACACAAAAGCTGTAACAATTCCTGATGTGCTTGATCCAATCTGAGGCCATGCTAAAAAATCCACAAGCAAAAATAAAAGAAATAATGTCGCAACTGCTACTTTACTGACCTTTTTTAAATCATATTTTTTATTATTCATATTCTTTCTTTATCCTGCTATCACCTTTTTTATTCAAAATGGAAGGTATCCTTTAATCCCAACCACTTCTTATCCTTCTCAGAAAGAATCGGCTCTACACCCTCTGGAATCGGCCAGTCAATTCCGATCTCAGGATCACTCCAAAGCACACCGCCCTCATCGCCTGGATGATAAAAATCAGTACACTTATAAGCAAACTCAGCCTCATCAGTCAATACTACAAATCCATGCGCAAAGCCTTCTGGAATATAGAACATCTTCTTATTTTCAGCAGTCAGCTCAACACCAAACCACTTTCCGTATGTCTTTGAATTGGCACGCAGATCGACAGCTACATCAAACACACCACCGCGAATTGCACGAACGAGCTTACCCTGTGGATACTGCTTCTGGAAGTGAAGTCCACGCAATACACCCTTTACGGACATAGACTGATTATCCTGAACAAACTTCATATCTAATCCAGCCTCAGCAAAATCATTATAATTATAAGTCTCTACAAAATAACCTCTCTCATCCTTAAATACGGTAGGCTCGATTACATATAATCCCTCAATATCACAGCCTGTTACTTTAATTTTTCCCATTTTATCTTTTCCTCCTATTTTTTGTTTATGAGATTTTTATTCCTGCCAATATTTTTTATTCATTGTGCAGAAACTAATCAGCTTCTTTGGCAGCTTATAATATTTTTCTCCAAGCTTGTAGCCCACAACCTTGCAGCCTGAAATATATAAAAGGCGAAACAGTTGTCCAAACTCATGATGACGAATCAGATAGCGTGCGGTATCGAACACAAGGCGTTTGCCCTCACCAAGTGTCTCCACATTGTGAAATGCCTCCTGATTATCTGCATGTGAAACACCATTATCGAAATTTCTTTGAAACTGCTGAAATCCTGTATAATTGTGTGAGTGAATCACTCTCGCCTCCGCCACATAAGCCACAGAGTAGCCCGCATTGATAGCTGTGGACGCAAAGACCATATCTTCATTAAATATTGCCTCCGGCAAAAATCCACCTAATTCCTCATACGTACTTTTGCGGTACATTGCACATGAATTTGAACAAAAATAAGTTTTAATTCCAAGTGCCTGAATATCTGCCTGTGTCTTTACCCTGCTTTCTGCCGGGTAATTAAAATTTCTGGTAAAGCGTTCAATTGCTGAGTCTGTCTTTTTGGCAAGCTGTCTGGCATATGCTGCTGCTACAAGCGGATCGTCAAACGCTTTTGCTAAATACTCTACCAAATGAGTATCAGCCGGGACTGCATCCTGTGTCATAAACAGCATCAAATCAGCAGTTGATTTTCTTGCTGCCATATCTCTTGTCGCACCATGATCAAATTCTTCTGGTGCAATATGATAAACTTCCATATTGGCTGGCCATCGAAGATTCTTTGGAAAACCAGCTTCGTCTGTGTTGATCACAATAATGCGTTCCACCGGATGGGTCTGCTTTTCCAGCCGGTCTAAAATCTTTTGAAGCTTTTCATCCGGATAACTCACCGGAATAATTACATCTACTGTTTTCTTTTCTTGCATATCTACCCACATTTCCGCCGTTAAACGGCCTTTTATCGGCAATCCTATTTAGGATACCACAATATAACTTTTTTGTAAATCTACTTTTTTACATATAAATAGAGTGCCCCCGTCAATGCAAACCAAAACCATGTGGTTGGCACGGTAAACCACGACGAGAAGAACGACAATGCTAAATACAGTGCAAGCTGTGCGTAAAACAAATACAAAATTGGATTATTGCTTTTTCTGATTTTTTGTGTGAGTGCTGCACAGACAGCACCAAGAATCAAGCCAAATAAAAATACACCTATTAAACCAAAATCATAATACGCATCATAAATTAATGTCAGTGTATTAAGTTCTTTAATAGTAACAGGCATCTCAAAGGCAACTAACGCAGGAAAAACAAATTTCAATCCTGTAAGTGCAAACACCGGAAACAACTGCTTTAATCCAAATGTGTGCTCTACTAAGCCCTGCTGCAAAGCCTGTGTCAGGCAATTAAAATTTGAGTAATTATTTGCAATATACATATACGCATACTGCAAGAAAAGCGGCATATTCTCATTTTTCATCTGAAAAATGCTGTTTAAATAGCCCGGTTCATAATTTCTTCTGATTGTCATGAAAACTGCTGCCGCAATTACAACTGCTGCCGCTGCGCCAAGTATGGCAAACAGCTTCTTTTTATTTACGTTTGGACGCATCAAAAGAAAAATTAAAATTGGGAGCACCAGCGTCAGAACAAATTGAAACTTAGAAACACTAAAAATCGGAATTGAAGCTGACAGTGCATTATACACAATCAGCTGAATCAATTTTCCTTTTTCAAGCGGCTGCCTGTCTTTTCTCTTTTCCGTGTACGTTAACATATAAATCAACGTCAGCGAATGCGTAAACATGCAGCTGACTGTAAAATAATGTACACCTGAAATATGAAAATGATCATATGCGTGTGTCTCTGTTGAAAAAAGCGGCACATATCCTAAAATGACAGCTTCAAGAACAAATGTTGCAAATGTCACAAGTGATACAATACGTATGCAGCAAAATAAACGATTTTGAAACTGCTCTTTGGTGACTTCTTTTTTTGACATCTGGCATTTGCTTTCTAATACAATCACCCGTTTTGAAAGATATATTTCGATTACTTCATATCCTGCTAAAAATAAAAGATAAAAGCCACCAAATGAAAGCCACGTCTGATTAGTCCATGAAGACTGCAGATTACTTAGCTGCATAACGCCAAGTCCCTCTCCTGCCGTCCAAAAAACAGAAAGCAGAAAGCGAAACGACACCAAGCTTTGATCTTTCTTATAAAAGTAAAGACCCATCACAGATGCTGCCACAAGAAGTACACAGCCTGCTGCCACAAAAAAATCATTTTTTTCTAACACCATAGCCAAAAAAGCAAAAGCTCCATATATGGCATAAGGCAGAAGCAACTGTCTGCCTCTGCCCTCTATATTATTCGCCAAGACCATTTTCAATCCCCGCTATTACGGCCTTTAACGCTTCTTCTTCATCAACTCCGTCACAGACAACTTCAATTTCATCACCGTTTTTTACACCTGCACCGAGCACGCTTAATACGCTCTTTGCATTAGCGGTAACGCTGTTAAACTGAAACTGAACCTTTGATTTGTAGTTCATTGCGATCTTACATAAGATCCCTGCCGGTCTCAAATGAAACCCTGTCATATTTTTTACTGTTATCTTCTGGCTTACCATACTGATCCTCTTCCTTTCTTACCTCTATAACAAGACAAACTTTTGTCTGTCCGTTTCTACATGTTTATTTTATTGTGCAGCAGTTTCTTGTGAAGTACTTTCCTGCGTTGTCTCAGTTGCTGTCTGTGATGAAGCTTCTGATGTTTCCTGCGTATTCGGCACTGAAGTACTCTGCGTCACAGTCGTACTCTCTGTCGCTTGCGTCTCTTCTGTCTGTGCTGTTTTATCAATAATGCGAACTGATACAATCAGATCCTGCGTCATTGTATATGCACTGTCCAGCGTAAGAGTAACAGGAACATTTATATATTCTCCTGCTTCAAGACCTCCGACATCAATCGTACCCTGAAGCGTCTCTGGATTAAAACTATCAAGATCGGCCTGCAGTGCCTGAAGCGTCAATGTCAATGTAGGGTCAATCAGTTCGTATTCATACTCTGGCTTTGTATTTACTAATTGAAACTGACTTGCATCAATCTGAAAGCTTTCCATCTGGAGCTGTTCTAACTCGATTGTTACAGAAATTGTACCACTTTGCCCTTCAGAAAGTGTAATTCCATCAGGCAGATACTGTTCAATAGCAATCTCAAAAGTCTTATTGCTGCTTGCCCCAGTAATATCAAGCTCCCTGCTTGGAATACTTACTGTTGAAATGTTAGCGAGTGCATTTTTAGAGCCGGATATTGTCAAAAGCTTCGGTGTGTAGTCTACCTTGCTCACCACATATCCATCTGCTGGTGTTCCACTGCTTCCTGCTATACTTATACTTATTTCTTTTGCCTGATTTAAGCTTACCGTAACCTCTACTGTACTCTGACTGATTGTCAGGCCGCTTCCTGATAAGGTGCGATTATTTCCATCATATAGTGCAAGCGGTGCTGTCACGCTTCCTCCGTCTGTAATCGCGCTTAGATCTACATTTGCCTTGACCGCCGCCAGATTCGAAAATGCACTTGTCGGACCGCTTACAGTTACACGAGACGGATCGCTTGAAAGTGTTCCAACCTGATATCCTTCTGGAAGCTCTTTTGTAGTATTAAACTGCACAAGGTATGTGGCCGATTTTAATGTATCAAGCACAACCTTTACATACCCTTGTGACTGTGGATATTCCCAGCTTTGAATATATGTGGCAGATGATGCCTTTGTAATTTCAATGCTGATCTTGCTGGCTTCCGGTGCTTCCTTAACATCACCAATCACTTCTGTAAGATCCGCTTTTACTGTAAAATCATCGGCAGAAAGATATCTTAAACGGCTTCTATGAAGCTTAACTGGAATTGTGATAGCATTTGGTTTTGAAATTGCCACCATATTTTTCTCAGCCAAACCGCCTTCTTCATATGTGATCGGAACACTTACACTGCTTGTTATAACTGGATCCTGTGTATTGTTTAACACTATCCACAAAAGGACTGCCAGTACAAACCCCAAAAGCTTAAGTGGAAAATTTTTGAGAAAAAGTTTTTGATTTTGACCTTTATTTTTCATGTCTCTTCCTTCCTTTCCTCAGCCTATCCCACACAGTCTGCGTCTTTTCACTGCTTTTTGTTCCGCCAAGCAATTCTCTGAGCTTGTCACTGTTAACATTTCGATATAGCTGTCCGTCCTTTGTCAGTGATACCTGTCCTGTCTCCTCTGACACAATAACTGTCAGAGCATCCGTCACTTCACTGATGCCAAGACCTGCGCGATGTCTTGTTCCAAGTTCCTTACTTATCGTTTTATTTTCCGATAAAGGCAGATAACATGTAGCAGCCGTGATTCTGTTTCCGCGAATCACAACAGCTCCATCATGAAGCGGAAGGTTGTGCTCAAAGATCTGCACCAGAAGCGGTGCACTTACAATGGCATCCAGCAAAATACCAGTTGCAATATATTCGTTCAGCACAAATTTCTGCTCAATGACAATCAATGCTCCTGTCTTTGCACGCCCCATGCTAAAGGATGCACGAACAATCGCATCAATAGTATCATCTGCATTTTCTGCAACTTTATCTTTTGTGCTAGAAAGCGAAAAAAGTTCAAATAAATGATTTGTTCCAAGCTGCTCTAATGCACGGCGAATCTCCGGCTGAAAAATAACAAGCAGTGCTGTCGCTACATACGGTGCGATTCTATTAAAAACCATTACAATATTATTCAGCTGTAAAATAACTGCCAGTATATACATCGCAAAAATAGCTGCCGCACCCTTTAACAGAATCCACGCCTTGCTCTGCTTAATCCATAAAATAATATGATAAATAAAATAGGTGAATATAGCAATCTCCAGGACATCGCTTAATGTCATGGAAGCCGCTGACCAGCGTATATAATTTTCATAAAATCCTCTGATGGCTTCCATCCTTCTATCCTTTCTCCTGCTTACGTGCGGAAATAATCATCCAGAGACTGGTCATCATCCAAAAAGGAATCCTCCTCGGACGTTTCGCCATCTCCTGCTTTTGTTATCGTAGTTACTTTTTTATCTGTTCTCGCAACAGAATATTTTGGTATTGCTCTAACATAATACACATAATTTTCATCCTCATATTCAAGAAATTCTGTATGCGTTCCATCTAACAAAAAGAGAAACACATGAAGAACACTCGAAATAAGAACACCAAGTATAATAGAAATACTTAGATACAGCAAATGAACAGTTACACCAAATGCTACATTGCCTACTAGGACAGTCAGAACATAACATGCTGTTCCTGCTGCGATTGCAATTGCCCATGCGTATGAATATGGAAGCTTTCGAATCATGTAAACAACAACAATTGTGACTACAAGTGCTGCCATTAAGAGTAAGATACGTTCATTGCTTCCAATTGCCTTTATAAAATAAGCTGCCTTTTCCATTGATGTCAATCTTTGAGCTGATGCCTCAAGTACTGAACTATTTTGGCGAAGCGTCAAAATCATGCCATATACAAATGTACCTGCCGCTGCCGGAATCACTGCAATTGGTCCACATAAAAGACCAATCGGAATCGCTGCGGCACCTGTCAGATTCAGCATTCCAGCAAGACACATAACTGTGATCAGCACTGACTGTCTTGGCTTAAATATAAAATATGTCAATAACAAAAATAAAAAGAATGCTACGGCAGTCACACCTGCTTCCACTGAAATCATAAGCATATGGACTATTACAAATATTGCTACCAAAATTGAGCAGGCATCAATAGGAATCATCACTGCAATAAGAGTAGCAACCACGATTTCTGCCAAGCTTCTAGGATTCATACTGCCTGATAGCTGACTGTGAATCATATAAAATACAAGAAATGCCAGCAAACATTTTGTGCAGATGCGCACATATGCTTCATAGCGGCCATAAACCTCACTTATCTTTTGCCGTAGTTCCAGCAGAGCTGTCATTGATCTGGCTCCTTTCCGTATAGTAATCCTCAAGTGCCATCAAATGCTGTCTATATTGACGAACTAAAATAGCTGCTGTGCGATAGCGTCTGCTATAACACTGATGAGCCATTGCAAGTACTGCTGTTAAAAAGCCAAGATATCCAACAACCCATATACAGCCGATTCTAATCAGCACCTGCCTTGAAAAAGAAACTGCCTGTGTACCATTGCCCATACAAATAACGCCTATAAGTGTAAGCAGCAAATAGGCCATTGTATAGCAAATCCATATTTTAATCATCTGAATGGATACATAATCTTTTTTTCGGTATCCACAGATTTCAATAGCGCGGCGTTCTTCCCTTTTTTGAATCATTGCCACTTGTGTCATCATGCGGATCTTTTCCTCTTTGATCATGCACTCACCTCACTCTACAGATTCTTTTTTTACTCTTTTTATAGTATAGCACACATTACTGGATTTTTGTAGAAGTTTTTTTTAAATTGTTAACTATTTAACGCGGTATAAAAAAAATAAAACAGCCCCTATGTTTTCACACAAGGACTGTCTTCTTCTCAATTACAGCTCAATGCTTCCGGTGATCTCACCGTTAATTACATAATGTGCCTTTCCTTCTTCTGGCTTTACATATACCTTTAAGTCAACCAACTCTGAAATCTTTCTCTTCATCTCTTTCTTCCACATTTCCTCAATGCGTGCAGTGATGCTGCTTAACTGAACTTCTTTACCATACCACTGAAGATATACTTCTCTTGTCTTCTTTACTGTAGCCTTCTTTGCTGTTTCTTTTGTCTCTGCAACTGCTGCAGTTTCCTTCTTTGTTTTTGCTGCCATATGTATAATCCTCCCATCTTGATCAATTCATATATAATGTACAAAGCCATTCTGTTAAAACAAAATGGCAATGCACGTGCAACCTTTATTTACATCAATTATAAATTATACTCTCCGCGTTTTAAAAAAGCAACCCATTTTATGAAAAATGGTTGTTTTTTCTAGCTTTATCTACTATAATCAAACTAGTTCTATCTAAGTTTCATAATAAAATCAGGCTGCTGTGCCGGCCTGCTACACGAATGGTACAGAGAAAAGAGGTTATCATGAAATTTTTAAAACAAAATTCCGTTAATCTTTTGATAAGCCTTTGTGAACTGATTATCGGAATCCTGCTTCTCATTGACCCTACAGGCTTTTCAAACGGAATCATAATCGCCTTCGGAGCAGCCTGCCTCGCCTTTGGTGTTGTACAGATCGTGTTTTACTGGAAAAAACCGCTTGCAGAGGCAATCTCGCGTTTTTATTTGATGAAGGGACTTATAAGTATTTCCGTTGGTCTTTTTTGTATATGCTTCTCCCACTGGTTTTTAGAAACCTTCAAGCTTCTTTCTTTCCTGTATGGAATTCTTCTTCTTATTTCTGGATTTTATAAGGTTCAGTGGAGTATTGATCTTCTTCGCCAAAAAGAAAAGCGTTGGTGGCTTGCCGCAGTAAGTGCAGGACTGTCCATTCTGTTTTCTCTTATTATCATCGGAAACCCATTTTCAACTGTTACTGTCACATGGATTTTTTCTGGTGTTGTGCTAATTGCAGAAGCAATTATTGATATTGTGATGCTTCTTTTAATTCGCGTATTTGTAAATGCTAAGTTTCCAAAGATAAAGAAAAAAGAAAAATCTGTCAGTGATGATTCCGTGCAGCAGGCAGATACATCTTCACAGCCAACCTCATCTGAATCATCAAACGACTCAAATGAAACTCCATAATTAATATTTTATCAAAAAAGATCAGTCAGCAGTTATGCCGCCTGATCTTTTTATTATTTCTTATCTAAATAGCTTTTCAACACGCTCGAGCTCTTTGCGAATCTGCAGATGCTGCGGACAATGACGCTCACAGAAACCACAGTTCTTGCAGTCTTCAATCAGCTTTCCGCCATCCTTTACATAATTATCGTACATCTTCTTTGCATGATCCTTCAGGCCGTATACATTGTAGTATGTAAACATGTTAAAGATCTTTGGAATCTCAATTCCTGCCGGACATGGCTGACAATATTTGCAGCCTGTGCAGTAAAGCTCACTAAACTTCTTTAACTGCTCCATTGCCTCTCCAAGCTGCTGCCACTCTTCTTTGGAAAATCCTGTGCTGTCAGATGCAAGTTTTGCATTTTGCTTTACCATATCAAGTGTCTGCATACCAGATAATGCGCAATTTAAGTCTGGATTGCCCAGAACAAACTTAAATGCAAGTTCATATGTTGCAATTGATTTCTTTCCAGTAAGCTTTGCATAAAGCTCTGTCGGTGCTGCCAGTCGTCCGCCGCCTACAGGACCCATTGCAACTGTTCCAACTCCATTAGATGCTGCATAATGAAGCATTTCCTCATTTGTTCTGTCAAGCAAATTGTACTGAACAAGCATACTCTCCATCGGAATACCGCGTTTTTTTGACTCTTCAATAATATACTTAATTGCAAGCGGTTCATCATGGAAGGAGAAAGAAATATGACGAATCAGTCCCTCTTCTTTTGCTTTTGCAGCATCAGCAAGCAAATCCTGTGCCATGATTGTCTGATCAAATTCTTTACGATTAATTCCCCAGAAATGATAAAAATCCAAATGATCTGTTCCCAGCTTATCAAGACTATGCTCCAGTGCACGGCGATAATCACCAGGCTTCTTACAGACATCTAACGGAATTTTCGTTGATAACAATACCTTATCACGGAAGCCCTTAACTGCTCTTCCGACAGCTTCCTCACTATTACAATTGCAATATTTTGGTGCAGTATCAAAATAGTTAACTCCCTGACGATATGCCTCTGCCACCATCTCATCTACCTTGTCCTGATCCACATACATCTTTCCATCCTTTTCATATTCTGGAAAACGCATACATCCAAAACCAAGTGCAGAAATCTTCTCACCTGTATTTCCAAATTTTCTGTAATTCATACTTTTTACCATTCCCTTCTATAAGTAAATACTGACAGCAAAGCCATCTCTTTAACTGTCAGTATATCATATTCCATTACTTAAAAAAAGAAAAAATTCTTTTCTTTTGATGGAATATCGTAGTATCATTCTTTAATCTTATTCAGCCAATCCTTACGGCGGTCTTTTACGTTAGTGATTGTTCCATCCGGATTTTGAATCTTCATCTGATCAAGAGAACTTCTCATATTTTCGCGGATTGAACGAAGATATTTCTGGCGCAGAGCTTGCTGTTCTTCCTTCTCTTCTGCTGTCAATGTTCCTTCTTTTTGCTTTTTTGCCAACTCATTGATTCTGGCAATTTCCTTTTCTGTTACCATAATTTTCTGCCTTTCTTGGTCTTTTGCTATTTGTTTATTAGACCTGTGTCATTATATTTACATTGATAATTTTCATATTTTCCACCGCATCTGCCTTAAAGCCATCATTTTTTGCCCGAATGTCCAGATTTTCAAATGTAAAATCAGACAACTCATATTGTGCCTTATTTGGCTCTACATTAAAGTATGTTTCACACTCGCACTTGCAATTTTTCATTGTCACATGATCAGCATAAGACAGCGGAATATCTTTACGATCCTTCAGATCGAAAAACTGTGTCCATGGATTAATATTGATAAAATTTGTAATGTTGCCCTCAATATTCTCAAGCGTAATATACTCATAATGCTGCGGTGTATCTGGGCGCATCTTTAACCATAAAAGATTACTTCCGCTTCCTACCTTAATGCGGCGCAGCAAAATATTTTTGTTGTGTACTGACTCTGATCCACATGTCAGACAGCCATGGCAGAAACCATACACACAATCCTCAACAAGAATACGCTCATTAACACCATTCTCAGGCGCAGTATCTGCCCACGGACCCTTTCCGCCCTTTAATACAACAGAATCGTCATTTACCTCCAAATAGCAATTCTTCACCAGAATATCGCTGCACACATCAATGTCAATTGCATCTGTGCTTGGCGCCTTAACAGGCGATGCCGGTGAAAAAATACGACAGTTGAGATATTTGACATGATCACAGTGATAAAGATGTGTTGTCCAAAAATGTGAATTTTGCAAATTCAAATCTGCAATAAGCACATTTTTACAATTTGACAAATACACAAGGCGCGGACGCTGTTCGTCCTTATTCGTGCACTTTGGATTCCAGCTGCGGCGAAGCCAGAATGCTTTCCAAGAGCGCATACCGTTTCCATCAATAGTGCCAGGTCCGCACATTACAAATCCATCTAACCCATCTGCATTGATTAGTGCCGAAAAATATAGACAACTCTCTCCCTCAATTCTAGTCTCGCAAATCGGATAATCAGAACAGTCATCGCTTCCCTTTAACATACCGCCCTGTGCTACGTATAAATGAACGCCCTGCTTAAAAAATAGTGCACCTGTCAAATATGTTCCTGATGGAACAACAATAACACCGCCGCCATCTTTCGCTGCCAGATCAATCAATGCCTGAATTTCCTTTGTGTAAAGCTTTCCATCATCAAGGATACCATATGCAGTCAGAACATACTGTTTTCCAATTTTCTCCAATGAAGGTACATTTGTATCATAAAACCATCCATCTATTGGAGTGCCGTCTGGGAAAGTTTCACATACATTTATATTTTTGGTTTCCATGTCAGATCCTTCTTTCTTTTTTTCGCTCTTATTTTTATTCCCACTTCATCTTACCATGACTCGAAAAATTCTTCAAGCATTTCCCACGATTGGCTTGATGCAAAACAAAAATAGGAGTACAATCAAATAAAAAATAATGAAGGTAGGTACATTTTCATGGAAAAAGTATGTGAATATGAAGGCTCTTCTCTCTGGGGCATGAATGGCGGTCAGCCAGAAAGTCCAGACGGGACGCTTCTTGTCTACGCAAAAAAGCCTAATTTGGAGGACAAGGAAAAGCAGATCACCGAGATCTGGATCTGCGACCGAAATACGCTGGCAAACGCACGCTGTATCTTTACAGTAAGCTGCGGCAACCACAATGGTCCATCTGCCACTTTTACAGATAATGATCACATTGTTTTTCGTGATATAATAAATGGATTTAGCGCATTTCGTGTCCTGAATATTCATACAGGAGAAGTTGTTTATGGACCAATCTTCGGTAAAGAAAGCCACTGTGCTGAAAATGGTCAGTATCCATTCTCCATCTCAGAGGAATTTCTGGACAAGAACCCCGATTACCCAGAACTTGATACATGTGGTATTTATCTGCTTGATTTAACAACTGGAAAGATTCGCCGCGTTGCCGATAAAAAGACTGTTTATGACATGGTTGTAAAAAGTGGCTGTACACCAAATGATCACACAACTTCAATGAGCCACGTACAGTTAAATCCATCTGCGACAAAGGTGATGATGCGTTTAAGCGTTGCCAACTGTCCTGTATTTGGTGCCCTTGGCTGCATTGACCTTGAGACTGGTAAGACACACGTCATTCCAGACAAACCAGTTCATCAGCTTTGGTTTGACGATGATACATACATGGCAACTCGTCAGTACTATGACGGTTCAAAGATTGAGATGGAAACGAGCCGTATCCAACGTTTTACACCAGACGGAGAATGCATAGAAACGCTTGGTGGAATTGGAAATCATATTGATGGTTCTCCAGACCGCAGCTACTTTGTCGGAGACCGAGCTTATCCTGGCTACCCAGCAGACATTTTCCTGTATCGCCGCGGCGAGACCACTCCTATTGCTACATTTGGTGGACAAAACTTCCAAAACTGTACTTGGAAGCTTCAGATTCATCCAAATCCAACCTTCTCACGCGATGGAAAACGAATTTACTTTAACCACCCAGTTAGCGAGAACCGCACAGAAGCTTGTTTTGTTGAAATCGATGAGCTATTAAAATAATATTTGCAAATATAAATTTATTTTATAACAAAGTAATTTCTAAAGATACAATATCACTTAATATGAAAGGTTTTGATATGGAACGACCTAAAACGACTCATTATCAATTTTTCTGCAATCGAGAATGTGAATACTTTCCATGCCATAAAAATGCGGACCCGGACAATTTCAACTGCCTTTTTTGCTACTGCCCACTATACGCACTTGGCAAAAAATGCGGTGGGCAGTTTCGCTACCTTCCAAATGGAAATAAAGACTGCTCAAATTGTACTTTTCCGCACAAACGAGAAAATTATAAGGCAATTACATCACGATATAAGGAAATTGCCGAACTGATAAAAGAAAAAAACTAATTATTATTGCACAGCCACAATACTCAGGCATTGACATAATTTTCATATATCTCTTTTGTCTCTGCCTGATGTGTACGGCTGACTGGTACCATTCTTCCATCAGCCATATAAAGCAACGTCCTTTCAAGGCGTACCACATATTCTAAATTTACGATATAGCTTTTGTGACACTGATGAAAATAATCAGGAAGCAAATCAACAAGATCCGTCAGCTTCTGATAAATGCGAATCTCCCGATTTTTCGTATATATGTACACATTATGCCCTCTGCTTTCCATAAAACATATTTCATGGCAGTCAATGCGCTCCATCGTCTGTCGTATTGGCAACATCAGCTGATCTCGACAAATACGTATCATGCGATCTACCAGATACTCGGCAGGTTCCTCTCTTTTTTCAAGCACTTGTGCTGCTATGGTACAATCGCTCATATAAAGTCACCTTCCCCTCTTCTTTTTATAATAGCTTTATCCTATAACTAGTTCTATGCTTTTATATTCTTCTTTAGTATACAAAGAATCATATATAAAAACAAGCTGTGCCAAAAAGTGTGCCCGTATGTACTTCAAACTTTGTCACACAATCGTCAAAATTTGTTATCAAACAGCAAAATTTGTTATGCCAAACTGTTTGATTATATGGTACAATATACTTTAACTATATAAAGTTTTAAAGGGGGACTTCTTTGTGTCGAAATTCAGTACCTATTTAAAAAGATTAATTGCCGACAGTGGAGAAAGCATCTCTTCACTTGCCCGTACGATTGGAGCAGAACGCACTTCAATTCACAAGGCACTTGCTGACGAGCGAATACTTTCCTATAAAACAGTTCAAGCACTCGCACGCCATTTTAATCTTTCCGTTGATGAACGAAAAGATTTTTTTCAGCTATATGATATCCTTCTTCAAGGCGAGGAAACGTACAACAACCGGCAGGCCGTCTGCCGTTTGTTAAACAATTTGGCATCTGTTGATTTTTCCATGGCTCCGCCGCCAGAGGTTTCTTCTCTAAGTATCTCAGAACGTCTGATCAAGGGTGAATTTGCCGTCCGAAGCGCTATCCGCTCAGTCTTGATCTATGAGATTTCTCATACCGAAAATGCTGAGTTTAACCTTTTTCTTCCGACAAGTTTAAAGTTAACCATTGACTTTATGGAATTTTGGCTTGACAACCGCAATTTTACAGTAAATGAACTGCTTTGCTTTGAAACAAGTCCAAACGCTGCTGCAAAAAATCTTGAACTTTTGCATGCTGTTATCCCACTGTGTCTTGCCTCTCGTGGTCACTACAAACCTTACTATTTTCATGAGACGCCAAAGGCGGCATCGCTCTCTCCAATGGGATACTACATTATTTCTCCGCATTATCTGATTCTATTTTCAGAGGATTTATCCACTGCACAAATCCTAGAATCAGAAGACCTTATTTCGTATTACCGTAACTTCTTCAAAAATCTGCTGCTCCAGTGCGAACCGTTAACCCAATGCAGTTCAGACATGGCAGAAGTGCTAAATGAATATATTTCTGTTGCCGCACCTGATTCTTTGCATATAATTATGCCGCAGCCATGTATCGGTCGCTATATATCGCACAATATAGTTGAGAAATATTTGAATCGCTCCCAACTTCCACTTGAGCCATACTTGCCGCTAATCGACCAGCACTATTCCTTCCTGCGTCAGATTGAAAGCAACTACTATACCATTTTTACAGAGGAAGGTTTGCAGAATCTGATTGAAAGCCGTACTTGTGATGACTCGCCAAAGGAACTGATTCCATATCTTGACCAGTCAGATGTCTGTGATTTCTTAAAAAAGCTGTATCAGGAGATTGAGACTGGCACTGTACTTGGACTGATTGCTCGTCCAACACAGCTGCATTTACCAGATTATCTTTCGATCTACATCAACCCTCAGACTGGTTTGCACATTTATACGACATTAAAATTTGTCTTTGGTTCTTACTGCTGCAATATTCATATCACAGAAGAGTCCATTCGCAGTCTGTTCCTTGATTTCTTTCACTCACTTCCAGAGAGCAATCTTGTCTACTCAAAGGAAGATACGCTTTACCTGTTAAAACATCATATCAATCAGTTAGAAGCATCAATTAAAACAAAATAACAAAAAATGAAGACCGGTCAACAGTTACATTGACCGGTCTTCATTTTTTTATTAAATACTTTTCTATAATTGTCCCAATATTTTGGCTGCGGCTAAAAGAATGACTAATAAAATCACATTTGCTGCCGTAAACCAAATAAAATATTTGCCTCGTAGTGATGCATCTTCACGTGAAATATATTTAAAGCTGATTAAACTAGCCATAGAAGCAATCATAGTTCCAAGACCGCCTAGATTAGTTCCAATAATCAATGCTCGATAATTATTTGTAAAGCCCGACAACAAAATTGCTGCCGGAACATTGCTCATTACCTGACTTGCTGCAACCGCTATTATGACCTCCCTTGTTTGAATCAAATTCTGAAGAATACTGCAAAACTGAGGGATTCTTCCAAGATTTCCAATAAAAACAAATAGTGCTGTAAATGTTCCAAGCAACGCATAATCTGCATTTCTAAATAATTTACTGTCGAATGCTGCTGCCCAGGCAATCACACAGGCAAATACTATCCAAATAGAAATTAAGCGGCCTACTGCAAGAAGACTTAAGAAAAATAATATCAGATATATAGTCAGACGAAGCTTATCTGAAATTTTTCTGCTTTGTGTCTTTACATACACAGCTTTATGTGTTGAACCATCCATGCAATTAGTTTCATTATCTGTCTTTCTTTTTGTATGAATTGCAATCCATATAATCAGAAGTAACAGCGACAATGCTGTATACGGAATCATCAGCAAAAAAAATGATGATGTCTGCAAATTTGCTTTTCCATAAAGATATAAGTTCTGAGGATTTCCAATAGGTGTCATCATGCTTCCCAAATTGGCTGCTGCTGTCTGCATAACTACGCAGGGAATCAGCCAATGGCATCGCACCTCTTTAGGAAATCTCTTTAAAATTAGAATGGCAAATGGAACAAATGTAATCAATGCCACATCATTTGTAATAACCATTGATAAGAAGAAGCAAAGAAGTACGAGAATCATGACAATACCAGAAATACTTTTCACTCTGTTTAACAGACTTTGTGCGATATAGTCAAATACCCCTATCTCTCTCATTCCTGCAACAATCACCATCAGACAAAATAAAATAGCAAGTGTGCGAAAATCAATATATGATGCATACGTATCATCTGGATGTACAACAAACATTGAGATAACTGCCAAAATCACCGCAATTGACAGAACTGGCTCTTTCTTCATCACATTCTTTATCATTGTTTTTATTGTCACCAACACTTTTTGCATTTCTCATACCCCTGACTTACTGCATCTGATTCTGTTACCTGACGCGCATTTGCTGGATTCATATTTCCGCAATTATTTCTGCTGTGATATTTAGATCCAGTAGCAGACAGCCATACCATGTTTCCTACCGGCTGGGTTGGAGCAGCCTGTGTCATCGTCTGTGGATCAATGTCACTCAGGTAAGAAGACTGAATATATGTAGTAGCACCATTAAATACAATAGTTGCCCAATCATTGTCATTTCGGTTTAATACCTGTATCTGATTGCCCGGTCCAAGCTCACCAACAGTACTGCTTGTGTCATTCGGTTCTTCTTTTACAGATACAAAATCAGCAGCATACAATACTTCACCGTTGCTTGGTACATTATTCCAGGTGATCGTCTCACCGTCTGATATCGCAATAATATTGCCCTGCAGATCTGTTCTAAAAATCTGTGCCTCAATTGATTCCAATTTTTCTATTGTATCTGGGTCTGGATGACCATAGGAATTATTCACACCACATGAAATAACTGCATATTCCGGAAGAACAGCTTCCAGAAAATCCCAGCTTGTGGAGCTTGCAGAACCATGATGTCCTACTGACAGTACATCACAGTAAAGATCTTCATTTGCTGCTATGATATCCTTTTCTTCCTTTGACTCAGCGTCACCAGTAAATAAGAATGACGTATCGCCATAATCAAGACGAACCACAACAGAATTGTTGTTTGAATCATCCCTAATCTGTGTCGGTCCAAGTACAGTAAAGCTGCCCTCGCCAAACTCGTACTCTTGACCCACTTCTGGGTATGTCACTTCCTTATTTTGAGACGACAATGTATTGTAGAATGACGTATAAAGTTTGGAATTATGTTTATAGTCCGGTGCAATGATTGTCTCAGTATCAAATGCATGAAGTGCACCGACAAGACCATTTAAATGATCTGCATCGTAATGAGACGCAATCATATAGTCAATGTCCTCAACACCCTCATCCTTCAAATATGAAACAAAGTATGATGCTGCGTCCGAGTTTCCGCCATCATATACAAGTACATCATCACCAGCCTTTGCCATTATTGCGAGTCCCTGACCAACATCAATAAAGTGAACTGTCAATTCTTCCTGAGGCAGATTGCTCTGTGTGTTTTCGGCAGCCGGTACAGCCATCGTCCCCGGCAGCATCATGGTTGCTGCAGCGATGGCTGCCATCCATTTTTTCAACTGCCCTGTCAATTTTTCTGGCAATGGTTTTTCAAGCATGTGTTTCATCTTTGGTGTGTTCCTCCTTTTTTTCGTATGAGACAATCAATATTTAATAAGAAATCGATTGCTTCACACGGTACTAGGATTAGTTTAACACACTCAGATGTGGAATGCCATAAAATTCTTCTGAAAGAGTATACACAGGTTCTTCATTGTTCTCTTCTTTGGTTACTTCTACATACTCGCTCTGTGCCAGATCAATATATGAAAACTCAGTACAAGCAAATGCCTGTTCCATTATCATTGCAACCTCAAATGGTTCATTCGATAATGTGATATCTGCGTTCACCGTGGATAAGATTATAATGCTGGCAACCGTTATCTTTTCATAATCATTGTTTTGCTCAGCCATTCGTAAATATAATTGTTTCAATGCCTTAAGAAAACGCGATCCTCTTACACCATTCTCTGTATCACGCACTCTGCACCATGCTACAGTCTGTGGACCATCAAGAAGCTGAACTCCGAGTTCTGTAATCTGCCCCTTTGTTGCAATGCCTGTCGATTCCACTACTTCTGTCAGGTACCCATTTAACTGAGAATACTTTGGATCTAAATCTGCCTCTGTAACCTCTAATTCCAAACCTCCATACATATTAACAAGCTGTGCAAATATTGAAAATGATGCTGTCACTTGACCCTCAATTTTAATTCCAAAATTTCGTTCAATTGCACTCCAAAGATCATTAGTACTCTGATACCACCAGTCGTACTCACTCGCTTCTTTTCCATCCAGCTCTAGGCGACGTGGAATTGAAATAAGTTGAATTTTTCCTTTGCTCGCATCCATCCCTGCCAAAACAATTGCATCTGCATGCGTACCTGTTTTTTTATCTGTGCGACCATCCGTTCCAAGTAACAAATAATATTTCATTTCTTGATTTACTTGCACGGTCTGTGAATTATCTTCCTTTGTACTCTTTTCCACCTGTGCTGCAGGCTGATTTGTATTCTTATTTCTTATAATGCCTGGCATAGCTGTCACAATAAAAAATACAATAATCGCTGCCGCTGCCATTGCAATTTTCGCAAATCTGCCCATCTTTTGCCTATTTTCTTTTTTTGTCTGCACTTTTGCTCTCGCAGCTACCCATATTTTATCTTTCTGTTCTTCCGAAAGCTTTATTTCATCGCACATATTTCTATAATCATCCTGCTTCATGCTGCACCTTCCTTTCTGTTTGTTAAATTCGTGAACTACTATCTGCCTGCGGCTCCACCAGTTCTTCTTTCAATTTTTTTCTCGCTCTAAGTAAGAGTGACCGCACCGTAGATGACTGTTTTTCCATAATTTTAGCAATCTCTTCCGTTGAATAGCCGACATAATAATATAGATAAATTGCTGTGCGGTATTTTGTTGGCAATGACATTACACTCTCCCACACATCGCTAGTCCGCACACCTACCTTTTCCATATCAATAAGCGATTCGTCCGCTGTCACCTTACGTCTCCACCATTGGCGATGAAGCTGCCTGCATTCATTAACCCCAACCTTAAGTAACCATGACTTTTTATGACTTTCCGACTCAAATGTTCCTGTGTACTCCATTAAATGTACCAATGTATTCTGCACCGCATCCATTGCATCATGTACATTTCCAGTGTAAAAATAACATAGTCGGTACAAATCATCACCGTAGTCATTATAGATTTGACGTACCTCTCTTTCTTCGTGTTTCATCCCTTATCACCTCCGCCTTGTAACGATCAATGCATTGAATTTTCTACTTGTGTTTTATTTCCTTTCACCTATATCATGCAGCTGCCTTAAGAAATGTTGCAAACTATTATAAAAAAGAATCTGTTTCTAGGAAAAATCCGAACAAAAAAGAAAAAGTCCTGCTTTCGCAGGACACATAGCAGCTTGTAGGAGAATCGAACTCCTGTTTTCGCCGTGAGAGGGCGACGTCTTAACCCCTTGACCAACAAGCCTTGCAACGATATGTATATTATCACATCTCAATTCTTTTGTCAACACTTTTTTCAAGTTTTTTTAATTTTTTATTTTTTTTGTTCTTTTTCGACACTTTACAGTGACGCGCTAATATTCCATTCGCAGCAATCGTTTGCAAAAACATTCGCGGGATACCATCACTTTTGCGAATTGGTATCCCACGAATAAATTGTCTAGCTCTGAATAGTTACAACTTACAGCGTAATAATCTCGTCAAGACCACAGCCTTCCATCTGCTCTGCACCACCTACAACACAGATACCGCCCTCTTTCATAGCAGTACTAATCTGCTCTGCGGTCTGCGCTAGTTTTTCTGGTGTTGTCTCGAGAATCTGCTGCCAACGTGTGCAGCGCTCCTCCCAACTAATCTGTCTCCAATATAAGTTATCTGCTGCCTGTCCCTTCATTCTAGGTGTCTGAAGCGGTGACTGATCTGAAACTGTTCCAATGATAAAGCCTGTCAGATCTGGATTTTGTGCCGCAAACTCTTTTAAGAAGCTGCTGCATTCTAAATATTTTCTAAGAGATTCTCTGGCGCTCGGATCACGATACGAATAGCAGTAAAATCCTCCATTTGCCCGAGTAAGCATACCTGTTCCGTAAGCACCTCCCTGAACGCGAATTACATTCCACAAATAGCTCAGGCTCACAATCTTGGCTGCTGTTTGCCATGCACCATTATAATTTCCTGTAATTGTACCGCGCACTGCAAAGGCGATATCGGCTGGAATGATGATTCCCTCTTTTTTGATGCCCCATGGCTTTATTGCAATTGTCTGTGTCTTCAAAAGATCTGGCTTTGACGGCAAAAGCTCCTGCAGCATTTGAACAACATTCGCTGCATATGCATCTGTATTTCCTGTAAGACTGATAGTCAACTGTTCCTTTGAAACTGCCTTTGCATACAGCGCTGTCAATTTTTCAAGAAGACTATTCCAGTTCCAATTTTCTTCCTGAGCTTTTAACCACTGATAGAATGTAACACCACCAGTACACTCTGAAACTATACTTGAAACACTCATCTGCGCTGACACACGACCAAGTGCTGCTGCATGACCACCCATTACTGTCTGCTCAAAGCATCCCATCTTAATCTGACGCAACAAATCAAGAACTGCTTTTTCAGAATTGGCAGTATCAAATCTTGTCTGCGTCAAAATCTCTGCTGCAAGACTAACTGCCTGATCTACATTTGACTCAAGCGTGCTAAAGGATGCGCAAAGCTTTACTGTACAGCAGCTGCTGTCATCCTTTATATTGAAGGTACTGATAAAAAAAGTCATGCTTCCGCACAAAAGACGTACACGGTTGTTTAACTCCTCTACACTTGACTGTGTTGTTTCCAGATTTCCAAAAAGACGACATAAAAGTCCAAGTGCTGGAAGTTCTGCCTCTGTATAATGGTTTTCATCGAAATAAAGCGTAATATAAGCAATTCCGCTTGAATTAACGCGATGAACCAATACCTTTTGTCCATCAATTACAAGTTCTTCAATTGGCTGCTCTTGCGGTGTGCGGCTTAAATCAGATAACTCTAAATGTGGAAGTGCTGCCAACTGCTCTGGCGTATCTTCGCTGTTTTGCCATGCCTCTAGTCTTTCCTGTTTTGCAATAATCTCTTCTCTTACCTTATCACTCCACATTGCAGACTCATCTTCAATTCTCTTTGCTTCCTTTGCTCGGCGCGCTTCTCCTGCTGTTTTAGACGGAATCAATGTAACCTTACAGCGATGCGGATTTTCAAGCAGCTCTTCACGAATTAAATGTTCAAAATATCCCTGTTTCATCTTTTCACGAAGATGTACAAATAAGTCACCAATCTGCAGATTAGCCTCTGGTGCGCCTCCATACAGCCAGCTGTCAAACACCTGCATTCCAAGAATCAGTCCCTGCGGATAGCTTCCATAATCGCGTTCTCTCATCTGGAACTCAAGATTTGCCATAGAAGCTTCTAACTTCTCATGATCAAGACCACCATTTGCTAATGCATTCAGTGTGTCGAAAATTCGCTTTTCTACTTGTTTGCAATTCTCTTTTTTCACATTGCGAGCCTCAATTTTTACCCACGGATTTGCGACACCATCTATTGTATAAAGACGCATTGTTTCTGCAAGTCCGTCTTCTAACACTGCCTTCGTAAGCGGTGCCTGATTATTTCCAGTAAGCACATCAGACAAAATCTGCATTGCTGTAAGCTTTTCGCGCTCTGCATAGGTTCCGATCACACGCCCCCAGGACAGACGAATTTTTCCATCTTCATTCTCATCGGCACCAATCTCATATTCAATTTGCTGCTCACCTGCATCCACTGCTGACTGAAGCGTTGGCGGATCCATGCGCTTTGTCTGTTCAAATGAGGACAGATATTCATCATTGATAATACCAAGAATAGCATCTATATCCATTGCGCCATCAAGATACACATAGGCATTCGATGGAGAATAAAACCGTTTATGACTTTCAATAAATTCTTCATATGTCAAATCCGGAATTTTTGTCGGATCACCTCCTGATACATAACGATACGGTGTATCAGGAAATAGCGCTCTATTGATTGTCATATCCATCAGTTCATCCGCATCTGCAAACGCTCCCTTCATCTCATTAAAGACAACACCTTTGTAGCCTGGCTTTCCCTCGCTATCAAACTCATAGTGCCATCCTTCCTGATAAAAAATTTCTGGCTTTGTATATACAGCTGGATAAAATACAGCATCGAGATAAACACGCATCAAATTGACAAAATCCTTATCATTTCGGCTTGCCACCGGATAAAAGGTCTTATCCGGAAATGTCATTGCATTCAAAAATGTGTTCATGGAATTTTTTAAAAGCTCCACAAACGGCTCCTTGACTGGATAATTTTTTGAACCGCATAAAACGGAATGCTCTAAAATATGAAATACACCTGTATCATTCCAAGGCAGAGTCTCAAAGCCAATGCCAAATACCTTATTTTCTTCCTCTCTGCTTATCCATACCAGCTCTAAGCCTGTCTTTTCGTGCTTCATCTGGTACATTACTGCATCCAGCTCAGGAAGCGGTACTTCTCTTTCTACGATAAATCCATGAACTGTATCATGTACTGTCATAAAAAGTCCTCCTTATTCTCTATTTTTCTTACCTACTGATTAGTATTATACTGATTCTGACAAAAAAGAGCAAGAAAATTCTGACATTTACTAAAAGTCTCTCAAAATAAAACGCCCCTTGAAAATATCACATTCTCAAGGGGGTTGATATTCTTATTTTGTATCTTTAAAAATCAGATTAGTTTCCCATCTGCTTAGCAACTTCTGCTGCGAAATCCTCTTCCTTCTTCTGCATACCTTCACCGGTCTCGAAACGAACGAACTTCTTAACAGCAACCTTTGCGTTGTTCTCCTTAGCTACCTGAGCTACGTATGCGCTTACGCTCTGCTTTCCATCCTCAGCCTTTACGTAGGTCTGATCCATCAGACAGATCTCCTTAAGCTCCTTGTTGATACGTCCGTTGATCATGCCATCGATAACCTTCTGTGGCTTCTGGGACTCCTTCGGATCGTTCATGATCTGAGCTAACAGAATCTCCTTCTCTCTGGAGATGTAATCAGCGTCAACCTCTGCTCTGGTGGTGTACTGTGGCTTTAATGCTGCTGCCTGCATAGCAACGTTCTTTGCCATTTCCTTAATTGCATCATTAACAACGTCAGTCTCAACGTCTACTAAAACGCCGATCTTTCCGCCTGCATGGATGTAGGAAACAACGATACCGTTCTCCTCGCTAACCTTTGCAAAACGACGGATGTTCATGTTCTCACCGATGATAGAAATCATGGAAGACAGCTTCTCCTTAACGGTCATGGATGGATCTAATGCCCACTTCTCAGCCATGAATCCTTCGATATCCTCTGCCTGAGTATTAACTGCCTGAGCAGCAACCTCTGCAACGTAGGTCTGGAACTTCTCATTCTTTGCAACGAAGTCAGTCTCAGCGTTAACCTCAACTACAACTGCATGCTTCTCATCCTCAGAGATGCAAGTAGCAACAATACCCTCAGCTGCAATACGTCCAGCCTTCTTCTGAGCACCAGCTAATCCCTTCTCACGCAGGAAATCTACAGCCTTGTCCATATCACCTTCTGTTGCAGTCAGTGCCTTCTTGCAATCCATCATTCCTGCGCCGGTCATCTCACGCAGCTCTTTTACCATACTTGCTGTAATAGCCATCTTAATCTTCCTCCAAATAGTTGTGTACAGTATTGATACTTAACTTAGTTAATAAAAACAATAACGATTCAGAAGCCGCAGTCCGCCGCCCCTGAATCGCTATTTCCGACTTGATTACTCAGCGTCAGCTACTACGGTCTCGATATCAGCTGCTGCATCAGTAGTGTCAGCTGCCAGCATCTCCTCGCCAGCCTCTGCAACCTCATCAACTTCCTCAGCCTCGCCCTGCTTAGCCTCGATAACAGCATCTGCCATCTTAGAAGCGATCAGCTTTACAGCTCTGATAGCATCATCGTTACCCGGAATTACATAATCCAGCTCTTCTGGATCACAGTTGGTATCAGCGATACCGATCAGCGGAATACCCAGAGTGTGAGCTTCCTGAACACAGATCTTTTCCTTCTTAGGATCAACTACGAAGATTGCATCCGGGATACCTGGCATATCCTTGATACCGCCAAGGTTCTTCTCAAGCTTCTCCCACTCCTTCTTCAGCTCGATAACTTCCTTCTTTGGCAGTACATCAAAAGTACCGTCCTCAGACATGGTCTCGATCTGACGAAGACGAGCGATTCTGCTCTGGATGGTCTTGAAGTTGGTAAGCATACCACCAAGCCATCTCTGGTTTACATAATACATACCACATCTCTGTGCCTCAGTTGCTACTGCATCCTGTGCCTGCTTCTTGGTTCCTACGAAAAGGATGTTTCCGCCCTCTGCAGCAATGTCGAAGATAGCCTTGTAAGCTTCGTCAACCTTGCCTACAGACTTCTGCAGGTCGATGATGTAGATACCGTTTCTCTCGGTATAGATGTATGGAGCCATCTTAGGGTTCCATCTTCTGGTCTGATGTCCAAAATGAACACCAGCTTCAAGCAGCTGCTTCATAGAAATAACGCTCATGTTTTTACTCTCCTTTGGTTTGTCTTCCGTATGCCATACGTACAGGCAACTGCTTGCGCAGCACCAAACCTGCCAACCGCATACGTGTTTTTTAAATTTTTAAGCCCTACAATCATATCATGGAAAAAATACAATTGCAAGGCTTTTTTTGTTTTTTCTTCTATTTTTTTTCGTTTTTATGCATTCGTACCTGATGTATTCTCTGCGCTAACCTTAACCTTAGCCAACTCATCAAATACAACATCATTAAGAACCTTGATGTAAGTTCCCTTCATACCGGATGATCTGGACTCGATAACACCGGCACTCTCAAACTTACGCAGTGCATTTACAATTACAGAACGTGTAATTCCGATGCGGTCTGCAATCTTGCTTGCAACAAGAACACCTTCGTTTCCGTCGAGTTCACGGAAAATGTGAACAATTGCCTCTAACTCAGAGTAGCTAAGTGTACTGATAGCAGATTTTACGATCTGCTTCTTTCTATTTTCTTCTGCGCTCTCTTCGTTTACAGAACGAAGCATCTCCAGTCCTACTACAGTGGTGCCATACTCACTTAAGATGATATCATCAATGCCGTATCCTGTGTGCTCTCTGTAGATAAACAGTGTACCAAGTCTCTCACCTGCGATTTCTATTGGTGTTACAATTGCCTGGTATTTCTCACCGTTTTCCTGAGAGAATCCAAGTGTAGCCAAATTGACATTCTCTTTTGTGGAAAGTACGCTTAACAGACGCTCGTTGAGCATATGATCCGCAAATGATCCGATGTTGTTTTCCATCAGCTCATTAATTACATCCACATCCTTCCAGACACTGAAACCTAAAACCTTACCCTTCTTGCTGAGTACCAGAATATTGGATTCCAGAATCTCACTTAATACCTCACAGATATCATTAAAGACAACTTTGCTGGTATTGTTGTTATGCAAAAGTTTGTTGATTTTTCTTGTTTTATCTAGCAACTGCACGCTCATATTGGGTTCCTCCAATGCAATTTATTCTTTGTACAGTATCATATCACAAAATGAATAATTTTACAAGAATATTTCGCAGTTTTGTCAGATTTATTCCTCCGACTTTGCAATATAGCCGCACGCAGCGTCAGAACAGCACTCTCTGTTTCCCTTTTTGATCATATAAGAGCCACATTTCGGGCAGTTATGTCCAGTCGGACGATTCCATGACATAAAATCGCAATCTGGTGCACCCTCACAGCCATAGTACACACGACCCTTTTTCGTCTTTCGGATGACAAGATCTTTGCCGCATTTCGGGCAGGCTACGCCAATCTTTTCAAGATATGGCTTTGTATTTCGACAGTCAGGAAATCCCGGACACGCCAAAAACTTTCCATGAGGACCATACTTAATAACCATCTGTCTTCCGCACAGCTCACAAAATTCATCTGACAGCTGATCCTCGATCTTAACGCTCTCAAGCTCTCTGTTTGCAGCTTCTACTGCCTCATGAAGATCTGGATAGAAGTTTCTAACAATGCTCTTCCACTCAACCATGCCCTCGCCAACCATATCAAGCAAAGACTCCATATTGGCTGTAAACTCAGCATCTACAATGATTGGGAAGGATTTCATCATAATGTTGTTTACGACCTGACCAAGCTCCGTCACATACAGATTTTTCTTTTCCTTTGTGATGTAGTGACGTGCAAGAATGGTAGTAATTGTCGGTGCATAAGTAGAAGGACGTCCTATTCCCTTTTCCTCAAGCATACGAACAAGTGTTGCCTCTGTAAAGTGAGCCGGAGGCTGTGTAAAATGCTGCTGCGTCTCTTTTTCACTCACAGAAAGCTCCATGCCCTCACTAAGATGATCAACAGCTGGTGCGCTCGCCGCTTTTTCTTCACCGTCATTATAAATACTCATAAAGCCGTCAAATGAAAGCTTTGAACTTACTGCTGAAAACTCATATCCGCCTGATTCAAGCTGTACATGATTCATCATATAAACGGCATCTGCCATTCGGCTTGCAGTAAATCGTCTCCAAATCAGCTGGTACAAACGGAACTGATCGCGTGAAAGAGATTCCTTTACGCGAACTGGCTCCCTTGTGATATCTGTAGGACGAATACCTTCATGCGCATCCTGAATATGACCTTTGGCAGCCTCTTCTTTTTTTGCCTGCGTCAAATATTTTTCGCCATACGTTTTTTCAATATATGCTCTTGCTGCTGTATCAGCCTCTGCTGCGATACGTGTGGAATCAGTTCTCAGATACGTAATTAAACCTATAGTACCTTCACCCTCAATTGAAACACCCTCGTACAGCTGCTGTGCGATACGCATCGTTTTTTGTGTTGAAAAATTCAGCTGATTTGCAGCTTCCTGCTGCAGCGTACTTGTAGTAAATGGCATTGGTGCCTTCTTTTTTCTTTCTTTATGCGCCAATTCCTTTACAACAAATTTGTCGCTCTCCACTGCCTTTACAATTTCATTTAGCTGAGTTTCATTTTCAATTGTAAGCTTTTTGGAATCTTTTCCGTAAAATTGTGCCTTTAATGGCTTTTTAGAACCTGGCACGTCAAGCAAAACATCTAAACTCCAATATTCCTTTGGAATAAATGCCTCGATTGCTGCCTCTCTGTCACAGATAAGTCTAAGTGCAACAGACTGGACTCTTCCTGCACTAAGACCTCTTTTTACCTTTGCCCAAAGTACAGGACTGATCTCATATCCAACCATACGGTCTAAGATACGTCTTGTCTGCTGTGCATCAACCAGATTCATATTAATCGCACGCGGCTCCTTTAAAGATGCCTTTACTGCATTTTTTGTAATCTCATTAAAAGTGATTCTTTTAATCTGGTCATCTTCCAGCTTCAATGCCTTCGACAGATGCCATGAGATTGCCTCTCCCTCGCGGTCAGGGTCCGTTGCTAGATAAATCTTTTCAGCCTTTTTTGCTTCCTTACGAAGCTTCGCCAAAATATCCCCTTTTCCGCGGATTGTAATATACTTTGGTTCGTAATCATTTTCAACATCGAACCCTAACTGACTCTTGGGCAGATCCCTTACATGCCCATTAGAAGCCATAACCTGATAGTTAGCTCCTAAGAATTTTTTTATAGTGTTAACCTTCGCAGGTGACTCTACGATAACAAGATACTTCGCCATGCTTTCCTCCAGCAATGTACCATGCGTACATTTTTTCAATCGGAAATCACTATACACTCTTATTTTACGGATTGCAAGTCCTTTTTAGCCCTTTTTATTTTATTTCATATAAATTTTACGAATCTGACACATTAAATGTTCTTTTATAGCAGCCACCTGCTTCTTCGCTGATATAACCTTTTAGCTCCATCTGAAATAATGCACTGCATAAAGTTCCAGCCGGATATCCTGTTTTTTGCAAAAGAATTTCCATATGAACAGGTTCTCTTTCGATAAAGCGATACACATCCTGTTCAATTTCTGTCAAAGGCATCTTTTGTCTATGCATTTTTCTTGCCGCAGCTTCTAACTTAAAATCTGCAAGTATCTCCTGTGGTGATGACAACAGTACAGCACCATTTCTAATCAGCTCATGACAGCCTTCACTAAGATCTGAAAATATTGAACCTGGCACTGCATAGACACTTCTGCCCTGCTCACCCGCAAATTCTGCCGTAATCAAAGAACCGCTCTTTTTTCGTGCCTCTATAATTATGACAGCATCACAAATGCCGCTTATAATCCTGTTTCTGCGCGGAAAAAGAACGGGAATACTGCGTGTTTTCGGACGCATCTCAGAAATCACGCCGCCTTGACGTATTAGCTTTTCATACAATCCAATATTTTCCCGTGGATAACATATATCAACGCCACCGCCTAGCACTGCATATGAACTGCCTGCCTCAAGTGCTGCCTTTTGGCTGCAGCAGTCAATGCCATATGCCATCCCGCTCACGATCTGTGCACCTGCCGCTGACAGCTCTCTTGCGATTTCCTCTGCACACTCCTTCCCATAGCTGCTGCATGCACGCGCTCCGACAATTGCAATTTTAGGAAAATCAGACTTTGGAAGATTCCCCTTCACAAAAAGCCCAATCGGACGGTCTGCCACTTCCTTTAAAAGCACCGGATACTCTTCATCCTCTATTGTAACAAAACGAATTCCTGACTGTAAAAGCTTTTCGTATTCCGCCTCTATTGTTTTTTCCATTGCGCAGGCTTCATGATAAATTCTTTGCTCCCTTGCAGTAAATCCCATTTGAACAAGCTTCTCATCGCTTTGTCCAAAAACCTCACTCGGACCGCCAGCCTCCTCAATTAAACGGCGCACCTTAATAGGTGTAATCATCTGAAGGCATGTACACCAGTAATATGCTTTTTTTCGCTCCATTTTACATATCCCCCCAATATTTTCGATCAATACTCCGATAGCTTATCGCCTCTGCCAAATGTGCTTCTTTAATCTGCTCACTTCCCTCAAGATCGGCAATTGTTCTTGAGACACGCAAAATCCGATCTCTTGCACGAACACTAAGACCCATTGACTCAAATGCCTGACGAAGAAGTTCTTCTTTTTGCTGGTCAAGATTACAATATTTTGAAAGTCTTGATCCCTTAAGCTGCGAATTAAATAATATTCCCTCATCCTTATAGCGCATGCGCTGACGATTAATTGCCTCTGTGACACGTGCACGCATAGACGACGAATCCGCTCCCTTTTTTGCCTTTGACAAATCATCAAATTTTACTGCAAAGGCCTCCGTGCAAATATCAATACGATCAAGCATCGGTCGTGAAATACGGTCTCTATAACGTCTGATCTCACCCACACTGCAACGGCAGCGGCTTCTGTCTGGAAAATAGCCGCACGGACACGGATTCATCGCTGCAACTAGCATAAATTCTGCCGGATAACTGCAGCTTCCATTGACACGGCTTATTGTGACCTTTCCATCTTCTAGCGGCTGCCTCATAATTTCTAGTGTATCACGCTTAAACTCTGCCAGCTCGTCTAAAAACAATACTCCATGGTGTGCCAGGCTGATCTCTCCTGGCTTTGGAAATCGCCCTCCTCCAGCAAGTGCAGTCGCCGAAATTGTATGGTGCGGACTTCGAAACGGACGCTTTTTTATAAGTCCCTCCTTGTAGTCAAGAAGCCCAGCCACACTATAAATCTTTGTCACCTCAAGCTGCTCTTTATATGTCATTTCGGGCATAATTGTAGGTATTCTTTTTGCACTCATACTCTTACCAGAACCTGGTTGTCCAATATATAAAAGATTATGAAAACCTGCTGATGCCACCATCGCTGCACGCTTCATGCGTTCTTGTCCATAAAGCTCATCATAGTCAAGCGAATCGTCTTCTTTGTCAGAAGTCTCATAAAGAACTGCCTGTCTGTTTTCTTCAAGCCGATCTGGATTATTTAACAGTTCCACAATTTCCTTTAACGTTTTCGTCCCGTAAACAACTGTCTCCTGCAGACAGGCAGCTTCCTTCGCATTTTCCTTCGGCACAACTGCCTTTTTTATCCCTGCCTTCTGTCCGCATTCTGCCAATACAAGCGTGCCGTTTACAGGACGTATTTTTCCGTCAAGCCCCAGCTCTCCAATAAATATTTTATTTTCCAATTCATCCATGCGCACAAAGCCTGCAGCAGCAAGCACTGAAAGCGCAATAGGCAGATCAAAATAGTTGCCCTGCTTTCTTAAATCGGCAGGTGAAAGATTGACCGTGATATGGCTTGGTGGCAGTCGAAAGCCTGAATTTTTAAGTGCTGTTCGCACCCGCTCTCTTGCCTCCTTCACCTCTGCCCCAAGATAGCCTACCATATCAAACATTGGAAGTCCATCGCTGATATCTGCCTCCACACACACAAGAATACCCTCGATTCCATTTGTTGTTCCCGTATACACTTTTGCAACCATTGCTTTACCCTTTCCTGTTCATTTTAAATAATTTTTTGTTTTTGAACGCACAAAGACAACCTGCCATATTTTGACAGATTGTCTTCTCTTAAGGTACCTTAGCTTTGGTTTGTCATTTTATGTAAATGTGCAAAACTATATTTTCTTTTGTGTATAATCACTCCTGTTCGAAGTGTTCTTCGATCCAAGAAAGAATATCCTCCTGAACCTGTTTTCTTTCTGTCTCATGAAGAAGCTCATGACGCATTCCCGGATAGAGCTTCATTGAAACATCATGTATCCCCGCCTTTTTATAACGGTCATACACGCGCGTCACGCCCTTTCCAAATTCGCCTATTGCATCATCCCTGCCTGACAAAAGAAGAATTGGCAGTCTCTTTGGAATTTTTGCTGTTCCTTTATTTTGAGCAAGTTTCATCAAAATTCGGAAGAAATCAAGATATGCACTTACAGTAAACTGAAAGCCGCAATATTCATCACCGTGATAACGATCCACCTCATCTTGATTGCTGCTTAACCAGCTTGTGCATTCCTTTTCAAAAAAATAGTGATCGTTACTGTCTAACATCAGATAATTAATAAGATCACTCCTGTAAAAATCACCGCGAAGCACACGTGTAAAGCCCGCCACTGCAAGACCAAACGCTACCTTTAGCTTTCCTGGATCTCCTGTTCCCATTAAAATTGCACCATCAATCTTAGAGCCATACTGTGTAATATACTGTCTGGATACAAATGATCCCATGCTGTGGCCAAGCAGTACAATATGACTATCTGGATACTGCTTTCTAATGTAAGCTGTCACACGTGCAACATCTGTAACAAGACAGCGATCTCCATTTTTCTTGGCAAAAAAGCCAAACTGTGAGCTAGTCGGCGCACTTTTTCCATGACCAAGCGTATCATGGCCAATTGCGCCGATACCGTGCGCATTCAAGTATTGTGCCAGCTCCTCATAACGCCCCATATGTTCCACCATACCATGTGTCATCTGAACGATAAGACCTGGCTTTGGTTGGTCTTTTGGCATCCAGATATACAAATGCAGACGATCTCTTCTGCTGCTTGAATCAATATACTTTTCTTTCATTTTCCGTGCCTTTCTGTGTTTTACATCATCAAAAAGCTTCTTAACTTCTCAAGTGCACTCTTTTCAATGCGGCTGACATACGATCTTGAAATACCAAGCACACTTCCCACCTCTTTTTGTGTGTGAACGAGATGTCCGAAAAGTCCATAGCGAAGAACCACTACTCGCTTTTCTTTAGGAAGAAGCACCGTCTGGATTCCCCTGTGCAGACGACATATATCCTCCTTTTTGCAGTAATGCTCTGAGGCATCACATTCACCAGATTCAATCACATCAAAAAGACGAATCTCATTTCCTTCCTTATCCGTTCCTATTGGTTCATATAAGCTGACTTCACGGCTCATCTTTTTTTCTGCACGCAGCAGCATCAGTATCTCATTGTCAATACATTTTGCCGCATAGCTCGACAATCGGTTTCCCCTTGAAACATCAAAAGTGTTGACTGCCTTTATAAGACCAATCGTTCCGATTGACAACAGATCATCCGTCTCCTTATCTGTAAATGCATATTTTTTGATAATATGAGCCACTAGACGCATATTATGCTCAATCAAAAGAGTCCTCGCCTCAGATGATCCCTGATTCATCTGTCTAAGATACTCCTTTTCCTGTGCCGCCGTAAGAGGTTTCTTGAACGTCTCCAAGCAAAATCCCCCGCTATGCACCTTTCTATATCATATGCAGTGACTCATTATTTCGTGCTTTTTTACCTTGCTTATACAGTTACCGGAATCTCACTTTCAGCCTCTTCTTTAAATTCCATGATCTGCTCCGGTGCTGCCTGAGGCAGTTCTGCTACAGATGACACACCAAAGCAGCGTAAGAACTCTTCTGTCGTAGCAAATAATACAGGACGTCCTGGCGCATCAAGTCTTCCAATTTCTTCAATCAGATCATAATCCATAAGCTTTGCGATTGCATGGTCTGACTTCACACCTCGGATACGCTCAATTTCACCTCTTGTGACAGGCTGCTTGTACGCCACAATAGAGAGCGTTTCAAGCACTGAATCACTTAAAACCTGCTTTTGCGGTCTTGAAGCAATGCGTATCAAATACTCATAATACTGCGGCTTTGTGCAAAGCTGAACACTATCTTCCAAAAAGACAAGCTGAATGCCTCTTTGCTTTTCACTGTATTCCTTTGCCATATCCTGTAATATCTGTTTTATTTCTTCTTGTGTAAGCTTAAGTGCCTCTGCTAACGTTTTGATTTCTACGCTTTTTCCCATTGTGAATAAAATACTTTCCAAAATGGGATAATAGTCGCGTTTTTCCATAATGCTGTTACTCCTGTTTCTATCTGGCACATGCCTGTCAGCTGCCATCTTTATTCATTTGTATAAGCAGTTAATCATACTGCTCCATATCTTCTCTTGTGATCGTCGTGGTACATTCCTCATTCCAGTCAAGATGAATATCCCTAAATGTTCCCTCCTGCTTAACAGTAAGGCGTCCAATCTTGATTAACTCAAGACAAGCGAGAAACGTAACAACCACATCTGCCTTTGTATACTGCTTTTGAAGCAACCCTCGAAATGAAAAATGCTTCTTTTGCTGAGCATATTCATAAACAAGTGCCAGCTTTTGCGACAAGCGCACCGGATCCTTTTCAATATTGCCAAATTTGCTTCTCACAGGATCAATCTTGTCCACCTGACGGCGCGTTACCATACGATAAATTTCCTGAAGACGCTCTAATGTAACTTTGCTTAACATATCCTGCACATTAACAGGAGGCTCATATTTTGACACTTCATCTGGGATTGTGGGATCCTTGTAAAGCAGGCGTGACGCCAAAAGCTGTCTGCTTTTTAACTGCTCACCTAAACTTTTGTATGTTTTATATTCAACAAGACGAGTCACTAATTCTTCTCTTGGGTCAATCTCGTCGCCATTTTCATCCTTCTCAGCAGGAAGCAGAAGTCTGGACTTGATATCCAGAAGCGTCGCTGTCATGACAAGAAACTCGCTGACAATATCAAGATCCTCTTCCTCCATGGCATTGACATACTCCATATACTGATTTGTAATTTCAAAAATCGGAATATCGTATATGCTGACTTTATTTTTTTCAATCAAATGAAGGAGCAGATCAAGCGGCCCCTCAAATTTTTCCAGTTTGTATGATAACATCCGACACTCCTTTTCTATAGTTAGACGACACCAGTATAGCATACTATACAATGAAATTCAATGAGTTTTCCATGTCAAAACAACGAGCTGCGGCAAATTGTTAAGGCGCACATTGATACTGTGCGTGCCTAAACCTCCGCTGACTATGATATTTGTATTTTTCTGTGTCAAATTTCCTCTTGCAAGAGGTGAGAAAAACTGCAGCTGCGGTGTCATCACTCCGCCAAGACCAGGGATTCTAATGGTACCTCCATGAAAATGGCCACTAAGTACCAAATCGGCACCCCAATCGGCATATGTCTTTGCAAAGGTTGGTGTGTGAGCAAGCAGCAGTTCAAAGTTTTTGTCTGAAGCTTTTCCAATTTTCTTATCTATATACCCGGCTGATAATGACGGAATACGCCCTTTTCGATAGCACTCCCGCGGCAGCGTGATGCCGCTTATACGCATCGCGGTACCATTTTTTATGATCTCTTCACTTTTATTAACAAGAACATGCATACCACTATCTTTAAGCACTTTCCAGTAGCTCTGCCACCAGCCAGGATACGTAAGCGGTTCTTCCTTCATGCGCTGCTCATGATTGCCAAATGCGTAATACACAGGATATCGCTTAACAAGTTTTTTATACAAATTTGCAAGCATATCAAAATGAGGTGCAGCCCACTCCTTTACTACAAGCATATCACCGCCAATTACAACAATATCAGGCTGTTCTTTTTCAATTGCCGCAAGCAGCTCTTCATTCTCCATGCCAAAGCTATTATCATGCAGATCAGAAAGAAAAACAGCCTTAAAGCCATTCCATTCCAAACCAAGCTTATCTGTTTTAATGTCATAGTGCACAATGTCGAGATGAGTTCGTTCATATTCTGAGCGGGCAAACGCAGCTGCACCCATAAATGCAGCTGCTGTGCCTGCCATAATCCATTTGTTCATTTATATTTCCTTTCGTTCTTTTAATCAAATTGCGGCGGATTTATTTAAATAACTGCCATCCACTGCAGCACAATATTAAGCAGATAATCGAAAAATTTTGCCTCACGGACAGACTCTCCTGCGTAAATGCCAATGCTGCCAAGCTCTTTTCCATTCAGCCGGTACGTTACCGTACCGATCTGCTCTCCCTTTTCAATTGGTGCTGTAAGCTCATTTGTTGTGAGCATCTTTTCTATATTTGAAAAATCTTCACCTGACACAAACAGCCATGAAAATTTTTCCTTATATACAGCCGGAACCTGTTTATCTATTCCTCCCTTTACTAGTATAGGCATAAGTTCGGGAGGATTTTCATCCTGATACAGCTTACATGTTGTATAGCCAAATTGGAGCAGTGACTGTGCCTCAGTGAAGCGATCCTTATAGTTTGGACATCCCATGATAACAGCTATTAACTCAACACCATCCTTATTTGCTGTCGCACATACACAATACTTTGCTTTATTTGTTGAACCTGTTTTTAAACCTGTCGTATATGGGTACTGCTTTAAAAGCTTATTGGTATTGGCAAGTCCAAATTCCTTGCTTCCCTGCATTGTTACATGGGTAATATTTTCCATCCAGATCGTCGTATATGATTTAATCTGCGGATAACGTGTTATCAGTTCCTGCGCCATAAGTGCGATATCACGTGCTGTTGTATAATGATTGTCTGAATCAGTTAACCCACAGCAGTCCTCGAAATGCGTATTTTCCATTCCAAGAGAGGCAGCACGCTCATTCATCATCTGAACAAAGCTCGACTCGCTTCCCGCTATGTACTCTGCCATTGCAACGCTTGCATCATTTCCACTAGAAACCATAATGCATTTGATCAATGTGTCAACTGTCTGCTTTTCTCCTTCTTCCAGATAGACTTGAGAGCCTCCCATTGATTTTGCATAGGCACTTGTCACAACCTCATCCTCAAGGGAAATCTTTCCCGCTTCAATAGCATCAAAAATCAAAATTGCCGTCATGATCTTTGTTATGCTCGCAGGGCTTCTTCTTTCATCGGGTGCTTTCTCGTATATAACGCTTTTTGTAGAGGCTTCCATCAAAATTGCAGATGGACAGGTGAGCAAAATCCCACCTGTCGTCTCATCTGCACAGGAAGGCTGCGGCAAGCCAAATGTAGTGCCAAAAATAATAAGGCATAAAAAAGCGATCAAAATTCGTTTTTTCACTGTTTGCTCCCACAGGATGTTCACTATCATTTTAATTCAAATTGAGTCAAAAGTATACCTTGATTTTTACATTTTCTATTCTTCTTTTGTTTTGTTCGTGCATAAAATTTCCTGTTTTATGCGCTGCTTTTCAAGCCACAGCTGCGAAATCATTTCTGCGTTTTTTGCCGCTGCTGCAAGTGAAAAACAGACAATCACAGCCGCAATGATAATTATCATAAAAACAATCAGCCACATAGAAGATCTCCTTTCAAACATTTACACTTTTATAGTATACCTGAAACGATAATCTTTACACTTGACATTCCAAATCTTCCTATTTATAATTGTGAGTGTCTTTACTAGATGAGAAAAGAGGAATTACTATGAGTTTTAATTTTGTGAAAAAGCTTCCTACACCTGCTGAAATTCGTGAACAGTACCCGGTATCTGACGCGATTATACAGGTAAAAAAGGAACGTGATGAAATGATCCGCAAGGTATTTACCGGCGAGAGTGACAAATTTCTTGTCATTATCGGTCCTTGCTCTGCTGATAACGAAGATGCAGTTTTAGATTATGTTCACCGACTGGCACGCGTTCAGGAGAAGGTTTCTGACAAGCTGATTCTGATTCCGCGTATCTACACAAACAAGCCGCGTACTACTGGTGAAGGCTATAAGGGCATGGTTCACCAGCCAGACCCTGAGAAAAAACCGGATATGTTAGCCGGAATACTTGCAATACGCCATATGCACATGCGTGCTGTTGCTGAGACCGGTCTGACTGCTGCCGATGAGATGCTGTATCCAGAAAACTGGCGTTACCTGTCAGATATTCTTTCATATGTTGCTGTCGGTGCCCGTTCTGTTGAAAATCAGCAACATCGTCTGACAGTAAGCGGAATTGACATTCCTGCCGGTATGAAGAACCCGACAAGCGGTGATTTATCTGTTATGTTAAACTCCGTTGTTGCTGCACAGCATGGACATGACTTTATCTTCCGCGGCTGGGAAGTTCAGACAGATGGAAATCCATTAACTCATACTATTTTGCGCGGTGCTGTTGATAAATATGGAAAAACAATCCCGAACTATCACTATGAAGATCTTTATCGTCTGTACGAAATGTATCAGGAAAGAAATCTGCTTAATCCGGCATGTGTTGTTGATGCTAATCACTCCAACTCTGGAAAAAGACATATGGAGCAGATCCGTATCGTAAAAGAAGTTATGCACAGCCGTACTCACTCTAAAGAAATTGAAAATCTTGTAAAGGGCGTAATGATTGAAAGCTACATCGAAGCCGGCAGCCAAAAGATTGGTGAGCATATTTATGGCAAATCAATCACTGATCCATGTCTTGATTGGGACAGCTCCGAGCAGCTGATCTACACTATTGCAGAGCGCGTATAATACATACAAAAAAGTGCCAGCGTTTGACCGCCCGGCACTTTTTTTATTGGAAATAAATTTTTATCTACGCGTTCTTGCCGAATCAAGACGACGTCTCCATCCTGCTGCTCCGATACCGCCTCGCTGTTCCATCTGAGCAACATGGCGTTCTGCTTCCTCAAAGAATCTGCGTTCCTTTGCATACTTGTCCACATTTAATACCATTCCAAGCTCTGCAAGCAGGAAAACAACAGATGTACCACCCGCACTGAAAAATGGAAGTGTAACACCTGTTGTCGGAATTACACTCGTAACAACCATCACATTTATCAATAGCTGGAGTGCGATCTGCGTAAACACACCTATTGCCAATACTTTTCCTTCAATATCCCATGCATTCTGCGCAATCTTGTAAATACGATACAGCAAATAGCCAAATAATGTCATCATCACGATAACACCAAACACGCCAAGCTCTTCGCAGATAATAGCCAAAATAAAGTCATTGTAAGAATACGACAGCTTGAATTTAATAAGGCTCTGTCCAAGACCCTTGCCCCAGAAACCGCCTGCGCCAATTGCATAGCGCGCCTGCATCGCCTGAAGACCTTCATCTGCTGCATACTCCTCTGGATGAAGCCATGCACGTATACGCACAAATCTAAAGTTTTCTGCGCCCTGATGCATCAAAAGATAAACAGTAACACCAATTGCTGCTATGATAATTAATGCAAGACCAATCAGGAAATACCAGTAAAGATCCGGCTTTTTTACACTTGATAAAATTATAACGGCACAAATACAAAACAAAACGATAACCGTACTTAAATTATTTGAGAAGAAAAATAAAAATCCCAAAAGCGCAATAGCAAGCAGGCACGCAAGCAGCTGGTTATACCACCTGTTTAATCCCCAATAACTCACATAATAAGCGAAGAAAATAATTATGGCTGCCTTTATTGGCTCCGCTGCCTGAAAGCTTACAGGACCAAGTTTTATCCATCTTGTTGCACCAAGCTCACTGTGAGCTAGTGGTGTCTTTAGTGCCGCAATAATGGCCACTGCAGCCAAAAGCCAAAACCAGCCCCAACCAAGCCGCACAATACGGTGATAATTAACATATGACGCAACAATCATTATAACAAATCCAAATATTACATTTTTAAGCTGATTATTCATAAAATAGCTATAATTCTTTGTAATCGAATTGTTATAGCTGGCACTGTATACCATAATAATTCCGTATACATTTAAGAAAATAATCGTAAAAAACAGATTATGATCAAGCGGTCCCCATACAACGCTTGTTTTCACAAACTCCTTCATACGACGTACAAGAGGCGCTTTCTTTTTTTTCATACAATATTAACCTTTCATTCTTGTTCTTATTTTTGAACTAAAGATGCAGCCGGAAGCTGAACAAGAAATGTACTTCCCACACCTGACTGACTCTCTACACTGACACAGCCGCCATAAAATTCTGTTACATGTTTTACAATAGAAAGACCAAGTCCTGTACCGGCAACTCGCTTGCTACGTCCTTTATCTACACGATAAAAACGCTCAAAGATACGCTTCTGATCCTCCTTTGCAATGCCTATACCACTGTCTTCCACACGAATTGAAAGACTTGTGCTGTCCATTGTGATATCGGTTTGGACAAAGCCGCCTGGTCTGTTATATTTAACTGCATTTCCCATAAGATTAGACAATATTCCCTGAAGATGGCTGCGATCCATATAAACAAACTCATCACAGCAATGGATTTCAAGCGAAACATTATTCTCATCTGCTAACGGCTTAAGTGTTTTTTTTACCTCTTCTGCCACACTCTTGACACATAGCATTTCCTTAGTCGGCATTAACTCCTTGGTCTCTAATCGGGAAATCATCAATATGTCATTGATCAGGCTTGTCATTTCCTCCACCTCTGAGTGAATGCGTCCTAAAAACTCTTTTTGCATCTGTGTATCTGATGCCATACCACTTTGAAGAAGCTCGGCATAGCCGCGTATTGCTGTAAGCGGTGTTTTTAATTCATGAGAGGCATTGCTGAAAAATTCCTGACGAATCGTCTTTTCTTTTTCAAGCTTTCGTATGTAATCCTGCACGCTTTTTGACATGTCAGTTGTTGTGCGCGCAATGATATTTAATTCATCATACTGGTAATGAGGAAAATTAAAATCAATTTTCTCATCATAGATACCCTCAAGCTTGTGTGAGATTTCAAGAATTGGCTTAGTGACGGAGGCAGCAAATTTATTAGTCAGCACACCAGCAACTGATAATGCCAGCAAAAGGCTAATCGCAATAGACGGTACCATCATTTTCATCAGATCTGTAATCACATCGTGATGGATAGAAATACGAATGACCTTATGCTGCGTTGGTGAACAATATGCCGCATACATCATACTTCCTTTGATTGTGCTGGAATTGCGCACCTTTGTTCCAAAGCCGTTTTGAAAAGCCTCCTTGACTTCCTTTCTGTTTTTGTGATTTTCCATCGTCTCTGGATTTCCAGTTTCAGAATCAGCCAAAACACTTCCATCATTATCAATAATTGTAATTCTATAATCATTATTCATCTGACTGCTGATTTCAACAATCTGTTTTTCCAGATCGCTGCTCTCCCAGTCAATTGTGGCATCTAACAAAAGCAGTACTGGCTTCATATCTTCCATGACGCGATGACTTGCCAGACGATAATATGACATACTGATGACAATACTGCTTATTGCCATCGCCACAATCAGTACAACAATAAACCGCTTTACAATCGCCCGTTTCATATAGAAGTGCCTCTTTTCCACTATATTTTTCTTACTTACTGATTTTCTAGTGCTTCATCTTCCTTTTGTGCTGCCTCACTCCTGTCAACAGCAACAGCATTGATGGCTTCCTTCATAACAGCCTGTACCTCATCCTCGCTCATCTGCATCTTTGCTGCGATTTCAGAAAGGTTAGGCTCACGTCCAAGCTCTTCTGCAAGCTTTGTCATGACTACATTTAAGACATTAACAGAAGCTGTTAATTTTTCTGCTGTCTGCTCACTTTGTTTTTGCTCTTCTGTAACTGCTTCCATTGCCATATGAACTGCGCGCTCACGAAGCTGATTAAAATAGGAAACTGCATCATCACCTACAACTGGATGCGACGCATAATTTTTTAATACAAGCAAAAGTGCCATGTTTCCTTCCTGAACAAGATCTGATATTTCAACATCATTTCCTGCATACTTCGCTGCCTCACGCACGACATAGGCAAGGCTGCCCTCTGTCAGACGCTTCACTGCCTCCTCGTTTGGAAGACTATTTAACAATGCTTCCATCTCCTCATTTGTACACTCTGGAATTTCACTTAACTCATCCAGATACATCTGATAAAACTGGTTTTCCATAATTTAATTGACTGCCTTTCTACTATTTCTCCGTTAAATCTGCCTTCATTTTATGCTTTATGCATCAGTATTAGCCCTGCTGCAAATCGTCTTTATTATAGCGGATATTACCACTTAACGCAACCCTGCAATTACCAGAAAACAAAAACTATTGCTCAATATCTTCCCAAAACTGTTCTAACAGCGCTGTACAATTCGAAAGTTGTACAATGTTCATATCTGTCCAATCCGGCGGAAACTGACTTCGATACGATCCCTGCAAAAAACGCTCGTCTAACAGGGCTATAACACCATAATCTTTGCTTGTACGGATTAAACGTCCTGCTGCCTGCAATACTTTATTCATTCCAGGATAAAGATACGCAAATAGGAAACCATTTTTTCCTTCTTTTTCGTAGTGACTTTTTAGAATTTCCTGACGTGACCCTGTCTGCGGCAATCCCGTTCCTACAATAATAACACCAATTACAGCTTCGTTTTGCAAGTCAATTCCCTCTGAAAAGATGCCGCCCATAACGCAAAAACCGACAGTCGGTGTGTCCTGTTCTCTAAATGCATCAAGAAATTCTTCTCTCTGCGTTTCTGTCATGCTGCTTTCCTGACGAATATAGCGTACATTTTCTTCTTTTTCCATATAGGCTTCAACTTCATCGCGAAATGTGTATGATGGAAAAAAGACAAGATAATTTCCACGCCTGCTATTTGTTATTGCCTTAATATACTGGCCTATACGAGTATATTCCAATGCTGTTCTTCTTGTATATTTTGATGATACATCTGCTGCTGTTACAATGAGACGATTTTTCGGGTCAAATGGAGATGCAGCATAGATTGCCTTTGATTCTTCACCTTGTCCAAGAAGCTCCTTGTAATAACGAATTGGCAAAAGTGTTGCTGAAAAGAATATCGTTGAAATTCCCTGTGTGCAGCATTCCTGCAAACGCTCGGCCGGATTTACACACAGAAGATTTATCTGAAAGGTTCCCTGCGATGTATGTTCCATATATACCTCGTAATGCTCATTAAGCTGTTCATATACTTCCAGGAAATCTCTTACATGAAAGAAAAACTCACTTGCCTCTTTTGGAGCTGTCCATTCTGGATGTGTTTCACTCAATCGGTTTAACGCTTCATATAGTCGCTCTAATGCCATGACAAATGATCCAATTCCTTCACCCTCTGGAAGAACCTTCCATACATCACACTCTCTTTTTAATTCAAGGAGTTTGCGATTGCAGCTATTTATCTGTTTTACAACTGACTTAAATGGTTCATAATATTTTTTCGCGGCAAGAAATTCTTCTTTTTCAAGTTTAGCACTGTACATCTCTCTTGCACGCTCCACCAAATTGTGAGCCTCATCTACTAAAAATATGTACTCGCCTCTTTCACCGTCTGCAAAATAACGCTGCAGACGCACATGAGGATCAAAAACATAATTATAATCGCAAATTATGGCATCTACCCAATAGCTGACATCTAGTGATAACTCAAATGGGCAAACCTTATATTTCTCCGCGCAGGCAGCTAATTTTTCTCTTGTAATCTGCTCACAATCATGAATCAAATCAAATGCTGCCTCATTTACACGATCAAAATGACCTTTGGCATATGGGCATTGCACGGGATTACACTCCATAACTGTGTTCGGACAGATTTTTTCTTTTGATGTCAGAGCAATGTATGACATTTTAAGACCATTTTCTTGCAAAATATCAAACGCTGATACTGCCGCTGTGCGCGTTATCGTCTTTGCTGTCAGATAAAAAATCTTATCAGCGTACTCCTCTCCAACTGCCCATACAGCTGGAAATACAGTTGAAAGTGTCTTTCCGATCCCTGTCGGTGCCTGAATAAAAAGCTGTTCTCCATTTATCATCGTGCGGTATGCTGCCGCAACAAGACGTTTTTGTCCAGCACGATATGGATAAGGGAAAGACAGTTTTTGTACAGAAGCATTTCTTTCCAGACGATGCTCATACAAAAACTGCGCCCATTTTCCATATTCACTTATATAACGATCAAATTCTTCTTTGATTTCTTTAAAAGTATATACTTTTAGGAAACGCTTGATTTCTTCAGTTTCTGGATGGCAATATGTGATTTGTATGCCAATACAAAGCCTTTTTTTCTCCTCGTTTTCTTCTGTAACACCTGCTGCTTTTGTATTCAGTACTTTTGCATACATATAGGCATAACAAAGCGCCTGCGCTACATGAACTTGTGCTGCACTATCTAACTTTTCCATATCCTGCCGGATAACTTTAATCTCATCAATGATAAAAGAAATCTCTGCTGATACATTCTCATCTGTTTGTGTCTGATAAAGTAAATTGGCTTGTTCTCCCTCTACTGATTTTTCATCTGGTGTAATAATGCCATCAGCTCTTCCTTCAAGTAAAATCTCAACATCCCTGTAGTGTGCTGTATGCTTTAGAGAAACCTCTGCCTTATATGTACCCGGCATCGAACCTTGTATTTTGCGATGCAGACGACTTCCTATCTGCATCGCATCATACTGTGCTTTTGTGGAATGGCGATTATCAATATCACCGCTTCTAAGAATAAATTCTACCAGATTTCGCACTGAAATCCGCACTTGATTTTCAATCAGCTTATGCATTGATCTTTTCCTTTATGCAAAGTGCTCCTGCGCTGCGCCAAGTGCAATATCAAGCGCAGTCTTTTCTGGAATTTTTACTGTTACATTCGGAAGCTTCTTTTTAGCCATATTGATAATTTGCTCGCGGAAAAATGTATTCTTTACATTGACACTTCCCCACATCCATAAATCTGCCTGCAAAGCTTTTGCCTCTTGATTTGCAAAAAAGGCTTCATCAAGCTCACGTTTAATACGATTATCTGGCTTTCCTTCCATCTTACAGCATGTATCCCATACAATCGCAAAAATCTTAGCCGCACACTCCTTTATAATTGTTTTTGCTACCAGATCACCTTCCTCTGCCGCCTGTGCGCATAAAACAGCCAACCCTCCGACAGGACTCTTATCAAGCAAATGATCATTTACATAAACGTCAGCCTGCTCCAATGTTTTAACACCTGTCGCATTTGCAATCTTCTTTGCAAGAATTGGACAATTGATCCTTCCATCCAGCCAATCTGCATACGCTTTAAATGTCTGAAGACCTATATCATATGCACTTCCTTCATCACTCAATACATGATTCCATCCGCCGGTGCGAAAAACTTCTCCTGCCTCATTTCTTCCATAACAAATAGAACCTGTTCCAGAAATCGTGACAAGCACAGGTCCTTTAGACAAATATAAAAAGAGTTCACAGTCATTTACAGCCAAAATACGCTCCTTTGCAAAGCCCATCTCCTCAAAGATGCTTCTCATCTGCATTTCCTGCTCCTTAGAGTCAATACCGCTTGCCGCAATGCATATGCCAAGACAATCAGAACTTTTTAGTTCATACTTTGAAAGAGCTGCATCCATCAGTTTACGATACTTCTCTCTTCCAATCTCATATCCTTCTGTATTAAATGCACAGCCCTCACCTAAATATTCCCCAATCAGAGTCTTATCTTCTGTCGAAAACTTTACTCTTCCTGATGTTCCTCCGACATCTAATCCTGCATAAAACTTCATATATGTATCCTGCCTTTCTAAAATTGTATTGCTTCTATATATATTGTACTGATCTTCCCTTACCAGGGGGATTAACTGCAATGTATTATATCATACTTTTACAAATAAAGATACCCGGCCTGTAAAAGCCGGGTATTTTTATTTGTATTTACATTTATTGTTTTACCTTCAGAGTGTAAACTCTCTTTGTCGGCGTATATGTATTGCAGTAGATTGTATATCCATCAGCATTTACTTCTTCGCCTGAATAATGTCCCTTAAAATGATGCTCGCATGCACCTGGTCCAAACTCGATGCTTGTAAGTCCCTTTGTCATTGTTACATAATCATCTGACAGAACCATTGACTTTCCAGCCACTGTCTCCATGCAGAAATGATCATTCTCTAAAGTCGTTTGTGATGGCACACAAAGCTCCATACGAAGCGGCAAACGCTCTAACCCGTCTGTATCTACGCTGATTTCAAGACCATCTGCTAACTCTGTGATGACTACCTGAGTGTGAAGATCACTTGTAATCATAAGATCACGCTTTTTGTGATCCATCTGCCACCAGTCGCTTGTATTTTGCTTTTCCTTCCATGGCAGATAATACCAGCCTCTTGCTGTGTGTGAAAGAACAGTCTTTCCTTCCTGTACATCCATCTCATCTGGGACAAAATTACGAATCTCACAGTAGCTTTCGCCAATCTTTAAAAATGCTTCTAAACCATTTACGTTAAAGTACAAAAAGGCGCTTCGATTCTTCATAACAGTGTAGGAATAATTTTCTTTCTTCACACGAAGTACACCAGCTTCTTTGAAAAGCTTGTGGTATGTCTTTAAGAAACCACAATTTTCAAATGTATAATCAAGTGTCTTATCATAAATCATCAAAAGATGAAGACAATTTGGTGCCTGACGTCCAGTCTCAGCACAGCCCTTTATAATCTGATGTGCAGCACCATCAAATCGTGCATGTTCCTCTGGTGTCAGCTTGATAAAACCATCTGTGCCATCGTATGCAAGCAAATATAGGTACTGATACAGATACTTGTCCATAAAAATTTCTTTGCCCTGATCCTGACGTGTAGAGTTCTGAGTAAAGACCATATCATTTGGTTCAATGTAGTACATCATCATATTTAAATTGCGCTCTACATATCCCAAATACTTCACATCTTTTGAGCACTGATACATTGCCATCATTGCATTGTTGACAACAGCATTATAATTTCCGGTGGAACGCTCTGCATACTCACCCTCTGAATTGCCGTCAATGCCTTCCTGAAGGTATAAAACAGTGCGGTCCATAAGGCTCTTTGCAAACTCAGTATCATCAGCAAACAGTTCGGCTGCCTGCATAAGTGCGGCACAAATACCCCAGCGATGGTTCGGTGTATGGAATCCACCATCACGAATAGCCTCTGCTGCCATTCTCATAATAGCAAGATACTTTTTCTGAAGAATAGTTGTATCTGCTACATCCTGATATTTTTTCATCAGGCGATAGCCATCATTTAATCTTTTATAGCAAAAGCTTGTATCTGGTGCTGAGAAGAAATTACAGCACGGATAATCAATATAGCCGCTTTTTCTCTGAACACGTGCCACACCATCTGCCGCCAGCTGCAGCGCTTCCATCAGCTTCTCGCTCTTATAATAGCGGCTTCCGCTATTTAAATATAATGCCAGTGCCGTTGCCATCATATAGATCGTTGGCTTTGCCTCAATCACATCGCCTCGCATCAGCCCATAACATAAATCGTTCTTATCCTTAATCTGCAAAAACAGCATTTCATCTACGCGATGTTCCTCGCTGCGAATCAGATAATCAATATAACGCTTCATTTTCTATACTCCTCCAGCTATTTTAGCTGTTTTTATTTGCAAAGCTTCAATGCTTCCATGAAGAACAAAATTGCCAGTGCCTGTCCATACGGCATAGGAATAAGCGGGATCTGCTTATAGAAATCCTTGCTCTCTCTTCCCATCGGTGTTCCGTAGGAAACCTGCTCTACCTTGCCTTCTTCACTGACACATTTTAAAATTGGTGCAAGCGCCTTCATTGCAGAATTTGCGCATGACTTATCAACAATACCAAGATCAACTGCACGAAGGATACCGTATGCGAAACCACATGTTGCACTCGCCTCTACATAAGAGGTCGGATCGTCTACTAAAGTATGCCACATACCAGATTCATCCTGGAAATGCATCAGTGCGTTGACCTGAGCACGCTCGGACTCCTCTAAAATGCGGCGAACTGCTGTCGGGCACTCTACCATATCAAGAAATTCCGGAATTGCCATTGTAATCCAACAGTTTCCTCTTCCCCACAGTGCCTCTGCAAAGTTGTGATGACCATCAAAAGTCCAGCCGTGGAACCACATACCTGTCTTTTTGTCTGTCAGATACTTTACATGAAGAAGAAACTGATACTGCGCTTCTTCAATATATTCCTTATTGCCGCGAATACGTCCCATATTAGCTAAAAACAATACTGTCATAAATAAGGTATCATCCCAAAGCTCACCATTATTCAGGGTATCAGAGGTTTTGTGCTGAAGGCCGCCTTCCTCTGTGCGCAAAAAATCGTGCATAATGCTCTCAGCCCACTCGTCACAGATTCCCAGATACTCATCATTTTTCGTATACTCTGCAAAATAAGACATTGCAAGAAGAGGGGTTACGGTATTGATATTCTTTCCAGGAAGACCAACCTCCATTTGCTTCTCATAGAAACGCTTTAAAATGTCAAGATACTCTGGCTTCTTTGTCGCTTCAAAAAGACGCCAGAATCCATATAAGCCAACACCCTGTGTCCACTCCCAATGCTGGTATCTGCGAATATCATCGCCCTCCAGATTCTTTGTCTTCATATTCTCTAAAAACTGCTCATCATCCTCATACAATACAGTCTGAAAGCTCGCAATCACACGCTCTAAAGCATCCTTTACCTGTGCTGCTGTTACGTTCTCCATCGTCCCCGCTCCTTTTCTTTTATATTATGCTTGGATATATTTACATATCCCATGTAAACTGTTACACTTTATGCATAAACTGTTACATCTTGTACTCAGTATACAAAATGACATACAAAATATCTATTTAAAATTTGTTTTCTTTTTCAATATTCCTTGCATATTTTGCTGTAAATCGCTATACTGATGTTACAGTTTTATAAATACTATTGGAGGTTTCAATGGATCATCCACTTCAGCTTAAATATCAACGCAATTACAGCATTATTATAAATGACTGTGATGTTTCTCTTTTTTATTATTTTGATTACGGAGAGCGCTATAAACAGATCAATATGGAGTTTCAACACTCGCACCGCTTTCATGAAATCATGATACCGCTCTCTCCTGATACAATACATTTTATTGAAGGCGTGCCATATTCTCTTGAGGAGGGCGACATTGTGCTGCTGCCTCCGACTATTCTTCATCGGACTGAATATCCAACTGGGGCGCCAAGTAAACGACTAATCATTTCCTTCTGGTACCCTAAAGATCTGTTTGGCATGGCAGACTATTATCTGCCGCTTTTAACTATTTTTAATGCCCAGACTCCAATCTTTCGCTTTCCAGAGGAAATACGAAAACAAATTCTGGGCATTCTTGATGAAATTTATACATTTTCAAGACATCACGACTATCTGGCTCACCCAGAACAGCGGCTTATTATTCACTCGATGTTTATACAGTTTTTGTATGCGATTAAGCAAAACCAGGACAAAAATCTATATACCAATAAGTCGTCAGGCAACTCAGCAACGCAAAAAATCTACAGCATTACCTATTATATACACAGCCACTATGATGAGGAATTGTCGCTTGATTCCTTGGCTGACAAATTCTTTTTAAGCTCATGCTACCTGTCTCATCAGTTTAAAAAAGTGACTGGATTCACGCTGATAAGCTATATTCAAAAAGTACGTATTACACGTGCAAGGGATCTTTTGCTCTCAACTAGTCACCCGATCTCTGAAATTGCACAGTCATGCGGCTTTCAAAGCTTCTCTCAGTTTAACAGAATTTTCCGCCAGACTTATGATCAGTCTCCATCTGCAATGCGCGCCAGCTCAACGACTATCACAAGTCAGCAATCAAATGTAGAATTTTAATATTTGTTTTCGCTTGCTGCGGCTAGCTCTTTTAACCACTTGCTCACAGTTTCAGCGTTACGATTTATAATCAGCTCCTGTGGAAAATCAAGCTCATCAAGAAGCTTTCTTGCACAGTCATACACTCCAACAAAGGCGCTGAAATGAGCATCTGAATCGACACTTATAAAAGCACCATACTTTTTGCACTTTGCAATGATCTTACAACAATTTGCAATAGAAGAAGGACGCACATGAAATGTAGCTTCATTTAACTCGATTGCCTTTCCAAGACGTGCTGCCTCTTTAATGACAGTATCATGGTCATACGGATACTGTGCTGTTCCACTGTGGCCTAAAATATGGATTTTTGGATTTTTAAGTGCCTGCATATAAGCATTTGTGTGCTGTTCAACTGTTCCTGCCTTAAAAGTCTGCTCATGAAATGATGCTACAATGCACTCAAGACGTCCGAGTGTGTGCTCTGTCAGATCAATATTTCCATCATAATCTACAATATTGGCCTCAGCACCCTTCCAAACCTTTACACCATGGATATACTCTGGCAAAATCCTCATATTAGAAAAATGACCTTCATACGGTGCATCAGGCATTAACGGTCCATGATCACTCATATTGATTCCTTCAAGACCGTTTGCAAATGCACCGCGACAGTTTTCCTCTAGCGTGCTATAGGCATGAGTGCTTGCAAGCGTATGTGTATGAAGGTCTGTCTTTATCTCATAATTTCTCATAGTTTTCTCCTTTCTGCACGAATACCACCGTCTTTTAATGCCTCAAGAAGCATCGCATCATTGTAAAGACAGTGCATACGTTCCGGGTAATCTACATCCTCATGAAAATGGCCAAACAGCCAGTACTGATAAGAAACCGACTGCCATACGTGTTCTAAAATTTTATTTGTCACTGACAGATCCTTATCTGGAAACCATGCCTTTACCATGCACTCTGGAACTGTATGTGTGAAAATCAGATCAAATGTATGATCATTTTCCTGCAATGATTTTAAAATTTGCTTTTCATCCTCTTTTGACAGATCCTCATCTTTCTGCCAGATATCAGGATGATTTTTCTTATACCCAGGGCCGGTTGTACTTCCGCCAATTAAAAGCATAGAAAATCCGTCGATTTTACATACACTTCCTCTTTTCAGGTAGTAAATGCCATCTGATGCCTTCATTGTATTTTCTGCTGTTAGGCTGCATCCGCTCTTTTGAAAAAGTAATTCATTTTCACTATCACTAATCTTAGGAAGTCTTTTTAATACATCATAATCTTCATGATTACCATCAATAAAGAAAACAGGATATGGCAGCTTCTTTATATATTCTGGCAGTTTCATCTCCTCTTCTGGCTTTGTGTCTTTGCGATTATCTGTGAAATCGCCGCAGATAAAAAGTGCACGAATACCAGTAAGCTTTTTTAGTCCTGTCTCCATAATCTTTTGCCGTTCTGCATTGGATGGAAAATGCACGTCGCTGATTACTGCTATCATCTTGTTTCCTCCTTTATGAAGTAAAAAGCGGGAGCCGTGTAAGCCCCCGCTTTCTGTATTGCGTATTCGCTTATATTGTTACAATTTATTCTGCAGCAGCCATTTCTTCATCATACAGAGCAGCTCTTCCTTCGATAATGTCAGTCAGACCTGCATTGTCCATATCACTCTTTAACTGAGCCTCTAAGGAATCAAACTCATCTGGCTTGCAGCTGATCAGTCTGTATACATACTCGATCAGATCAGAACGGATCTGAGTACCATACTCATTCTCTGCCTCAGCATTGATAGAGAATACTGGATAACGATACTTGCCGATTGCAACAGTCTCATAGAAGTTCTCATACCACTCCTTGGAGTCGATCGGATCCTTACCCATAGCACTCTCAACAATACCAGCCTCATCATCCATGAATGCGAAATGCTTGTTTACGATGTTGTAATCATCAAGTGTTCCCTTGTAGCCCATAGTACTTAACTCATCAGCAGTAAATGCAACCGGAACACCATTCTCACTAACCTCATGCTCTGGTGTGTAAGCTACGTTCTCTGCATTAGTCGGATCTGCTAACCAGTTCAGATAAGTCATGCACGCATCAACCTTATCCTCGCTTGCTGCCGGAACCATTATCCACATACCATACATCTGCTCGTATACGTTACGGATATCTCCATTCTCCTGAGTGAAGCACTCAACTGGAACGAATGTGGACTTGTCAAGGTCATTATTTAAAGTGTGAATATTCTCCCACTGAACAGAGTTATCATCCAAGAAGAATGCAACCTTACCAGCTGCGATGTTTGACTTATGTACGGACTCATCTGTATCAGTAGCAAAATCCTGAACGATAATGCCATCATTGTACAGCTGGTTCATCTCTCTAATACCGTCTAATGCGCCGTCATGAGCTACGATATAGTTCTCGCTATAGGTAAACTCATCCTTCTCATCCTCGAAGGTTACATAGGAACCAACGAAGTTCAGGTACATCTTCTCAGTATCCTGACGTCCGCCCATGCTCCACGGAATCATATCCGGATACTTCTCATGAATTGCGTACAGATCATCAATCAGCTCCTGCTTTGTAGTCGGAACCTCAAGTCCCATCTCATCAAGGATATCCTTGCGGATGTAAGCGGTATGACGCGGATTCTCAGTTCCTCTCTTTGAAAGAAGCGCATACTGAACACCATCATACTCACCCATGTTCTGAACCTCACCAGCATACTCCTTGATGTTAGTTCCGATTGTCTCATACGCCTCTGTCAGATCAGCCAAACCACCCAGATTTGCGTAATTTAAGAATACGTTCTGGTCATAGGAGAAAATGATATCAGGTGCATTTCCACCAGTCATCATAGTTGTCAGAACATCCTCACTGGTAGATCTTGGAACAGCTACGAACTCAACCTGAATACCCAGATCCTTTACCTGCTCGTTGATCCACTCGCTCATCTTGTTCTCCTCAACAGTCATACCCTGCGGAGCATCTCCACGGTCCCAAACCATAACACGAATTGTAGTGGTTTCATCTGCCATTGCCGGAATCACGCCCATGCTTGTTACTGCCATTGCTGCTGTAAGAGCTACTGCAGCTGATTTTCTCATCTTTCTCATTGTAAACTCCTCCTAAAAGATTTTTATGATGTCACTGCCCGTCTGGCTAAAGCCAGACAGCGCAGACATTCACTTTGAAAAAATATTGTGTAAAATCAACCCTTTACTGCACCCAGCATAATACCCTGAGTGAAGAATCTCTGGATGAATGGATATACAACTAACATTGGAGTCATGGACAGCGTAATACTTGCTGCCTTAATATTCTCTGCTACAAGCTGTGTTGTTCCACTCTCCTCAGACTGAACATTTACAGCCTCTATCATCTGCTTTAATGCCATCTGAACAGTGTGAAGACCTGTCTTTTGTACATAGTACAGCTGATCATCAATACCATTCCAACGACCTACTGCGTAGAACAAACAAAGTGTTGCGATAGTCGGTACACAAAGCGGAATTGCGATACGGTACATAATCTTGAACTCACCGCATCCATCAATACGCGCTGCCTCATACAAGGAATCATCAATACTTGCGAATGCAGTACGCATGATGATCATGTTGTAAACACTAAGTGCACCAGGAATGATCAATGCCCATACAGTATCAATCATGCCGAAAGACTTAATATTTAAGTAGTTCGGGATTGTACCAAGGTTTAAATACATGGTGATAACGCAGAACAGATTGACAATCTTTGAACCCTTTAGACCCTTTCTTGAAAGCGGGTATGCCAGAAGGATAGTCATAATCATATCAACTGCAGTTACAACTGCCATAAGAATAATGGAATATCCAAAAGAGCTTACGAATGTACCACTCTTTAATGCCTTTGCATAAGCATCTACATTAAATCCAATCGGGAAGATAAATACCTGTCCCTTGTTGATTGCATCTCTACCAGAGAACGAAATGGAAATTACACGAAGTACCGGGATAATTGCAATCACACTGATTAAGATAAAAAAGATTACCCAGAACGTCTGAAAGCGGCGATCTTCTTTTGTTTTTAATCCGTCCATTACATGACACCTCCCTGTCCCATTTTCTTAGCGATCTTATCAAAAATAATTACCATAGCGATACCGATTACAGACTGGAACAGACCAACTGCTGTTGCGTAGTCAAAACGTCCCTTACCGATACCAACTTCGTATACATATACACTAAGTACATTTGATGCATCCTTTACAAGCATGTTGCTCATCATATATGGACGGTCGAATGCGATATTGATAACTTTACCAAGCTGCATAATAAGCAGTGTGGATATGGTCGGCATAATCTGAGGAATTGTTACATACCAGATACGCTGTAATCTTGTTGCACCATCAAGGTAAGCTGCCTCACTCTGTGACGGGTCAGTTCCCATAAGTGCTGCCAAATAAATGATCAGTGAATAACCAGCTGACTGCCAGATACCCATTACCCAGTAAATAATTCTCCACCAGATTGTATTTGTTAAGAACGGTACTGTTGGTAAACCAAATACACCAAGTACACCATTTAACAGACCATTTCCTGAGAACAGCTGAGTACTGATACCAGCGATAATAACCCAAGAAAGGAAGTTTGGCAGATACAAAACGATCTGAGTCATCTTGCGGACGCCCGTACTTCTTAACTCATTTAAAAACAGTGCCAAAAAAATCGGGAATGGAAATCCGATAATCAAATCACCGATATTTAAGATCAATGTATTCTTTACTGCAAACCAGAACTCACTTGATCCGAATGCCTCCTTGAAATATTTAAAACCAACCCACGGAGACTCCCAAATTCCTTTGAAAATGTTATACTTTTTAAATGCAACAACGATGTACAGCATCGGCTTATATTTGAAACAAATCAGCCAGATAATCGGTATCAACATCATCACATACAGCTGCCAGGTATTTCTCAGGTATGTTTTCCAATTAACCTTTTTCTTTGCCACACCCGGCGTTTTTTTGTTTGCCATGTCCGCAGCCCTCCTTTTTTTATTGTTTCTTTAGAAACTTTTCATATCTGATGTGTTGATTATAGCAAAATTGCACACCCAAAAGCTATGCGTATTTGGTCGGTTTCTTCGGAAAAACATTGCATTTTTTGCTCTTTCATTGTGTCTTTTCCACACTTTTTCAGAAGAAACCTTTTTTTCTTACTGCACTTTTATATTTATACTAGTAAAAATGTCTTAATCTCAAACGGTCTGATCTCAAATTTTGCTCTCTGTCCGTCAAACACAACTTCTCTTTCTTTTTGTTCCATCATATCACATTCATAGATGTATTTCGGGCAAAGACCCTCTAAATTCCATTCCACATTTGTGCGGATACCGCTTGACTCATACATACGAACAATCAGTCCGCTTTCATCTTCTGCACGTTTTACTGATGTCACAATAACATTTGGTGATGACACCTCACACATTGTATATCTGACTGAAGATTTTTCTTCTGTCAAAAGCGATGGCTTATAAACAGAAAGAATCGGCTTTTCATTAAGCTTTCCTGCCTCGTGTACCACATTTGCCTCTCTCCAGTCACCCATATGCGGCATCAGGGCATATGTAAGTTCATGAAGTCCCTTATCAGCATCTGGGAATGGGAAGACACCTGATGTAAGAAGCGTCAGACTAACAAAGCTGTCCTCAATAGAATGACCATATCGTCCATCATTTAACAGTGCCACACCAAAGCCCGGCTCAGACAGATCCACAAAGCGATGTGCACACATCTCAAACTGGGCACGCTGCCAGCTTGTATTTCTATGTGTTGGACGCTCCATCACACCATATGGAATCTCGCATGCTGCTGTTCTTGTCATGACATCCAAATGAAACTCTGCCTTTACAAGCTGCTGCTGTTCTTTCCAGTCAATCTTAGTCTTAAAATCAATTCGTCTTGTGTGTGCAAAGAATGCAATGTCCTGCTCAATAACTGAAGACTCATAAGAAAGCTCTGTGTGAAGCACAGCACAGATTTCTCCTGCCTCAGTCATCATACATGGCTTTTTCACAGACATCTTCCAATGCTTTCTTGAATAATATGACTCCACATTCCAAGCATCGTAATCCTTAGGAATATCTTCATAAACAACTATCTCGTTTCCTACAGTACCTGCTTCTAAAACTTCACGCTTTGCCTCCTTATCATAAAGAGAGGTCAGTTCGCCAAGCTCATTCCATGAAACAATATACCAAGGTGTCTCAAGTGTATTTTCATCACGTAAAGCAAAATGTTCTTTCTTTGCCTCTTTGTCTAAGCTTTCTTTCTCTGCAGATGCTGCCATATATAAGCTGCCCTTTGCAGGAAGTGAAGCTGTGACAAGCATTGTGCCATCTTTAAAGCGCTGCGCGGCTGTCACATTAGTAAGAGAACAGCCCTTGTCGATACCGCATTCATGCAGCTTCTTTTTATCAAGCTCAATCACCTGCTCTGCTGCAAAGCCAAGTGGATTCCATGCACAGATTCCGTTTTTTTGCTCGCTCTTATTACTGCTCAGGCTTTTTAATACTTCACTAATTATCTCTTCATCCATTGCCTTAATCTTTGCATAGTCAATATCTGACTGCTCATAGACTTCAGCAATTGCAGATCCCGGCAAAATATCATGAAACTGATTTAACAGCAGAAGCTTCCATGCCTTATCAAGCGTCTCTTTTGGATATGCATTCTTGTTTGCATTCTCATTTTTCTTATTCATCCACCACAAAAGTGATGCCAGCCACTCTGCCTGCTGATTTTTATACTCACATATACGGTTATTCTTTTTATTCTCTGCAATTGAACTAAATGTACCGCGATGATACTCAAGATACAGATCACCGTACCATGTGTTTAACTTTTTATTCTGTAAATTTTTATCAAGTACCTGTAAGTACTCTTTTAGTCCAGACAGCTTTACCTTAGGAACTCCTGGGATGCCGTAAGACAAACGCTTACTTTCCTCAAGCATACCTTCTGTCGGACCGCCGCCGCCATCACCGTAGCCATAAACTGTGAGAACTGCATCATTTAACTCTTTATTTCTGTAATTCTGCCATGTTCCCATTGTCTGGCTGGCATTCTGTCTGCCATTGTATGTAACCTCGCGAACTGGCTTTTCAAAACGCTCCGGGTATGCTTCGTAATTCTTTGTTGTGATATAAAGGCCTGTTACGCGGCTTCCATCAATTCCTTCCCAAAGAAATGTATCATCTGGCTGCTGATCGGCATCATTCCAGCCCATCTTTGTTGTTAGGAAGTAGCGAATACCGCTTCTCTTCATGATCTGCGGCAATGCACCTAAAAAGCCAAATGCATCAGGCAACCACAATATCTCCTGCTCTTTAATGCCAAACTCTTCATTGAAAAATTTCTTTCCATATAAAATCTGACGAATAAGTGACTCACCGCTAGTTAAATTGCTGTCAGACTCCAGCCACATAGCACCGTCTGCCTCCCAGCGTCCTTCCTTTACACGTTCCTTTACCTGCTCAAAAATCTCAGGTGCATCTTCTTTTACATACTCATAAAGCTGCGGCTGACTCAAAAAGAAACGATACTTTGGATAACGCTTCATCAAATAAAGCACTGTCGAGAAGCTTCTTACAGCCTTTTCTCTTGTTTGGCGAAGTGGCCATTTCCAGGCCACATCAATATGCGTATGACCAAGTGCATAAACAGTTGGACCGTCAAGCTCCCATTCCTTTTCATATAAATTTTCCTTAAGCCATTCGCTTGCTGCTATAAGGGATGCACGATACTTATCACTTTTCTTAACACGAAGATCTAATAAATCACCTGCCTGATTTAAAAGCTCCAGAAGCTTTCTTCTTTTTTCTTCTTCTGGGCGCATTTGCTTTGCTGCCTCAAGCGGAAGCTTCATATCATAATAAAGTGCCTCTGCCTCCTGTTCCTTCGCAAATACCTTAAGATATAAAAAATTGCTCTTTCCTGGACTGTTGACATATGCATATAATCGAATATCATATATCTTTCCTGGCTCTGCACAATCACTTAATATTACTTCATGATGATTAAGATCCATGGCACACGTAAGCACTCCATTTACATAAACCATAATCTGTGGATTATCAGTATTCCATATATCATCTGCGCCAGTGTCAAGCGAAAAGCCAATAATGCGTCCCTTCATCTCTTCTGTAATTGTCACAGAAAAAGCAAAAATCCCATGGTAATCCGGACCGCCCCACGTATCTGCACACGAAAAAACTGGCCAGCTGCTGCAATCCTCCAGTACAAGACTTCTCTTAGCATAGCCCCTTGTGTGTACTGCATCCAGATTTGGCGCTATACCATATTTTTTATTCTCATCCTCTTCGCAGTCTGCAGTCATATCTGCGCAGTTGATCTCATCTGCCATCAGATCCAAAAAACGTACCTGTTGGATCGTTTCAAGCACGGTACGTCGCTCGCTGTTTAAGCGATTCACATACGCCTCCACACGATTCATATAGTCAAGTGATCTCATGTCTCCTCCTAGTGAAAATCAGGGTCAGGTTTTAACCCTGATTTTCAGATTTTTTATTTATCATCAAGCAAACAGAATTGGGTTTGAAATTGCAAGGTTATTTTCTCCTCCATCTGCCACAAACAAAGCCCATGCAGCATCGCCAAAATCAAACTCATCTGCCGCTATATCATACATAAAGCCGCCCTCTGCTGCATCAGCCTTTGCACAAAGTTCAACCTTCTTATCAGCACCTGTGTACATACACAGATGATTGATCGGTTTCTTTGAAAATACATGAACTGACAGTGTACCTGTCCTATCTTTAAGTACTGCCTTCTCACCATAAGAAACTCCATTTACTTCTGCCGTCACAAGCGGACCATTACTTATAAAACTATGTCCCTCACGGATAGCCTGAAGAATTTCCTGAGGCTGATTTTTTCCATTTGTATACACATAATTATGGATTGTAGACGGTGTGTTAGACTGCTCCACCCACGATAAAAGACGCGGCCATACCTTATTGTACAGCCAAGTCAGATAGGCAACCTTCTCATTCATCTGCACTGGATAAATCTCCGGGTGTTTCATCACAATATCCATCATCCAATCTAACCACTCTGTCATGCCAAAATAATCGTCACCATAAATGTTGTGTGTATCACTTCCCGTTGTAGCAGTCAGGCGCTTTCCCTCATCTAAAAGAGACAGCCACTTTTTGAATGCCTTAGCATTGATTGTGCCAGCTGCAAATGGAGTCGCACCATTCCAAATCTCCATTGATTCAAAAATTTCAACCATATCCCAAAACTCGCTGTTGTAGCGAGTGGAAAAACTCACATCAAACGGATGATTTACCTGCGGCAGACCACCTTTTTTTCGAATCTCACTGCAAATTCTGATAAATTCATTGCGAAGCTTATCTGTCGTGCGTTCCTTTCCCTTTGGAATCTCATATATCACGTCATCATCTACACCAAGCTGCAGCACATGACCATTAGAAGTGGAAATTTCCTTTGAAATAATAGGTGTAAAGTTATTATTTTGTCTTTGCCATTCTTCATGGTTAAGCACGTTATGATGATCACTTAGCGCACCAAACTGCATTCCAAGAGACTTCATGGAACGACACACCTGATCCGGAGTTTCTATTACCGGATCTGTTCCGCCATATGCCGGACTGCTGTATATACTATGATGATGAAGATCACCTGCTGTCCATCCATGATCAGTTAAATGTGCTATACGCGCCAGTCTTGCCTTAATTGTTGTCACTTTATCCTTTGTGATTTCAAATAGCACAAGAACAGTACTGTACTCTGGTCCGCATGTCACCTCTGCCTCATAGCTTCCGCACGGCAGCTTCACAGACAATGAGCCGTCCTCCTCGGTCACTAAACGGCGAAGGGAAAAACGAGTGCGAATCTTATGCTCTTTATTATCCCAAATTTTTACCTGTGCCACAATAGGATCATCATTTTCTGCTGTCTGCAGCTTCATAGTACCAAATTCACTGCCTGGTGCCTGCAGATTATAATAATACCCTGCCTGCGCTGCACATCTTTGAAGAAACTGCATCGTATTGATCAGTTCCTCTCGATTTAATTTTTCAAGAAGTGTCTGATTTTCTTCTGCTTCTATTGTTGTCTCCATTTCCTTTAAGAGATCGGAAGAG
>ERZ1106941.261-NODE-261-length-83546-cov-9.776802_pt1 | contig 83546 bp, 72 predicted proteins | sample MGYA00403670_ERZ1106941 | MGnify/ENA primary metagenome ERZ1106941 (study PRJEB35170, sample SAMEA104062400) | human gut metagenome | biome: human gut; feature: human-associated habitat; material: faeces | place: Denmark | collected 2012-06-04 ...
TCGAGCCCAGTTGGGGGAGCCACGAAAAGCAAGTCTTAATTGACTTGCTTTTTTTGTTTTACAGTCCATAATATTTCCCTTAAATATAATTATTATTGAAATTCTTTTTGCTAATTGATATATTTATTTTAGAATAAATATGAAAAGAGTGAATGTTATGGCAAAGAAAAAACATACCAAAATTATCACCGAGCCAGATGGCACAAAAGTTGAGCTTGATTATAGTTTTAAGGCATTTTGGGAAGCGACAATAAACAATCCCCCTTATGAAGCAGCGGCAAGTATCAGGCGCAGCCGCAATGCAAAGAAAATGGCAAAGAAGCGCAAAAGAAATCGCCGTAAGGCGAGAAATTTGGTTATTGCCCGACATTGCGGGAAGGCGTTAAATGAATTTGTATTTGGCAAATAGGAGTGAAATTTATGGCAGTAAAGAATGATTATGACCTTAACTTATTAACAATTTATTTAATGAGCAGGTCAAAAAATGAAATCAAAATGTCGATTGATGAAATTGAAAGAATTGCTTGCGGTAAATTACCTGATTTTATGCATACTTATTCAGGCAGCTATCGCTTTTGGTATAACGATTATAATCGTAATCCGTCATATGCGCATTATTGGCTTGACGCAGGTTACTTTGCACAACCTGATTTTAATAATTCTGTTGTTTATTTTACTAAGTCAGTGGATAAATTCATTAAGCGAAAGACCGATTATAAAAAGCCTGCCGCTGTTAAAAAAGCTGATATAAATTTAGATACCGCATTAAATGCAATTAAAAAATATCATAACTCAGTAAATAGCAACTATACAAGATACAAATCTTGGGAGCACTGCTATAATGCTTTTAAAAAATATAGAAAAGACGAAAGCAAAACGGAATTATTATGCCTTCATTTAAGCTGTTACCTTGCGAGCTGGGGAATGCTTCGTAGGTCGTGCTTGATGAATTATGATTATTTTGTTCATAAACCTTTTATTGAGGAAATTTCAAAGCCGAAATACGATGAATTATACAGTGATTTTTGTGATATTGATTCTATATTCCAAGCAGTAAAGGAAATTGAGAATAAATATCCGAATGATATCTCATCAACGGATACATTTAAAACGAAAATATTATTGGGCGTGTTCGGTTGTGCTCCTGCTTACGATAAATATTTCAGACAAGCGGTTAAAAAATATAAAGTTTGTTCTTCTAATTTTAATGAACGTTCTATGGCTCAACTTTATTCATTTTATAATGATAATAAAGAGGCTTTTGAGAATTTGCGAAAGCAATTTGAAAGTAATGGGACGTCATATCCGCCTATGAAGCTGATGGATATGTGCTTTTGGCAAATCGGGATTGATTTAGAAAAAGAAAAAAGTTAATATTGAAATAAATAACCCCCTGGTTCGGTATTAGCGAAACAGGGGGTTTTAATATTTATTGTGTTTGTTGATTTTCTTCGGCAAAAGCACAATATTACATTCTAATTTTACCGAATGAATATGATTTTATTTAAACTTATAGCCTCTGCCCCAAATGGTCTTGATACAGTCAGTGTTTTCGTCTGCCTCCTTAATTTTGTCACGCAGGCGGTTGATATGGACTGTAAGAGTGGAGGTGTCGCCGAGGGAATCATAACCCCAAACGCTTTCAAAAAGCTCTGCTTTTGAATAAATCGTGTTAGGGTGGGAGGCTAAAATATAAAGCACCTCAAATTCCTTTTTGGTAAGCGTGATTTCCTTATCGCCGACAAATGCCTCGCCCGTATTTTTGAAAAGCTTGATATTGTCACGCACAAGAACGTCCTTTTCCTGCTCGTTTTGGCTTGTAAGAGTTTTGTATCTGTTAATGTGCGCCTTAATCCTTGCCACAAGCTCGGCAGGGGAAAACGGCTTAACAATATAATCGTCCGCACCAAAACCGAGGCCCGAAATTTTGTCTATTTCTTCTCTTTTTGCGGTAACGAAAATAACGGGCGTGTTCTTTGTTTCTCTGATTTTTTTGCAAATATCAAAGCCGTTAATACCCGGAAGCATAACGTCAAGCAAAATTAAATCGTAATCGTTATTAAGCGCAAGCTCAAGACCGTCGTTTCCGTTTGTTGCACCCTGCGCCTCCATATTGCTTGCTTCAATATAATCCTTTTCAAGTTCGAGGATGTTCTCATCGTCTTCAACTATTAAAATTTTGCTCAATATTATCTGTCCTTTCCTTAATTTTCGGCATTGAAATGAATATTGAAAGACCCTCTCCCTGCTTACTGCTTGCCCAAATTAAGCCGCCGTGAAGTTCGACAATCTGCTTGCAAACAGCCAAGCCTAAACCGGAGCCTTGCGAAACCTTTGTTCTTGCAGGGTCTGTTCTATACATTGTATCAAAAATTTTAGTAAGGTTTTCACTTTCAACGCCTGAGCCGTTATCTGTAAGTTCAATAATAACCGTGCGATCGTATTCGCTGACAATAAGACGAACCATACCCTGCCTGTCATCACGTGCATATTTTATTGAGTTCATAACAATGTTTCTGAAAACTCGTGCAAATGCGTCGGTGTCAACACTTATTTGTGTGTCTTTGTTGACATTGCATTGAAGTGAAAAATCAAAATTGCTTCTTTCAAGCAGTTCTTTGATTTCTTCGGCGCCGTCGTCAATAAATTCTTTTAAATTAACGTTTACCCTGTTGAGCTTGTAGCTCTTCAGCTCATAACGTGAAATATCTAAAAGTTCGTTAAGTATTTTTTCCGTATCGTCAATTGAGGAGCAAATTCTGTCTATATATTTCTTCTGCTTCTCAGGCGTTGCGGCAATTCCGTCACGAAGCCCTTGTGCATAGCCTTTTGCCGAGGTAAGCGGAGTTCTTACGTCATGTGCAATTCCGGCGATTAGCTCCTTGCGCTGTTCATCTGCCTTGTTTTGCTTTTCTATGGAATTTTTCAGCCTCAATCTCATTTGATTAAAACTTTCAACCGTTTGCCCAAGCTCGTTTTTGGATTTGTAATCTATTTCATAATCAAGATTGCCCCGTGCGATTTCGTCCGCACCGTCGGCAATTTTTTTGATGGGATTAACTATTGTTTTAGACGTTATAAATGAAATAATCACTATTGCAAGAACAAAAACGGCAACAATGATTAAAGCAATTATGCCCGTTCTGCCAAGCAAAAGATTAGTAAATTCCTTTGCCGCATAGTGCGTGCTTGCGTTTTTAACTGTGTAGTTTTTATTTACCGCCACTATCAAATATTTATCGGATTTTGAGTTGGCGTGTGTTACGATTACAAGACCGTTATTTCCAAAATAATTCAGATTTTCGTCTTTGTTTACTTTGACTATCTCGTTAGCTTCTTTTAATATATCGCTTTTTGATGATGAATAAAACGGCTTTTCGTTTTTTTCGATATATATGCTTGAACCGAGACGCTCAATGGGAGAAATAAACTCGCTTAAGCTTTCGGTTTTTTTCTTATCATTTTCATCCGATAAAAGTGAGTTTGAAATGCTGCTTATCGTTTGCGACCATTGAATTTGGTTTACGGTGGAGTATGAATTTGTAGTAACACTCGAAATGTTAAAATATGAGCCTGTGAAATATATAAGCAAAGGAGAAAAAGCGCCGATTAGAATAATAGGTATAAGTATACCCAAAATTGCCGTTAAAAAAATCCTCGTGCTGATTTTTAAATTTTTAGAACTTCGATTTTTTTTCGGCTTTTCCTTTTTTGTTTTTTTACTGCTCAATTGTCCTCTCCGTTTCTCTTTGATTCCTGCAAAGCCTCAATAAGCCCGCCAAAATGAATTTCAGCAAAGCGATACGCCTCGTCTGCAATGTTAGACGATTCGTGAGTGACTTGGTATTTGATTATTCCGCAGATGCCGGAAATTATGTATTGAAGCGAATATTCGCTTATGCCATCAATGTCTGAGCTGATAAGGTCAAGCGCACGTCGAATACCTTGCTGCAACTTTTGAGTAAGCAAATCAGAACCTGAACTTGAAAGCAAAACCCTGTAAGCCTCTCTGTCCTCTTCAATGGTTTTAATTCCCATTTTAATAACGCTTGCCGCACCGTAGATGTCAACCCTAAGCTTTCTTGTTTCACGCCTTAATTGCTTGCCTACACCGATAAAAAGCTTAAACACAAGCTCGTCGCAAATCTTGTTGAGCAAATCAAACTTGTCGTTATAGTGCAGGTAAAACGTGTTACGGCTTATCATTGCACGCTCTGTGATGTCTTTAACCGATATGTGGTCAAAGCCCTTTTCCACGATAAGCTCATAAAAAGCATTTTTGATTGATTTTTGCGTTCTCTTAATTCTTAAATCTACTGTTCCGTCCCTTTTTGCCATTTTATTCTCCTTACCATTTAATTATTAGTCATGGTGTTCAATAACTAACTATTAAGTTTATTTTACCATTATTTAACACAACAATCAACAACTAATTGCTTATTTGTTTGACAATGTATTAACTATAAGATATTATAAATGTAATACGGTAATTTTTATAATTTCTTTATTTTTTCTTTGCCACTCTTTAGATTATATGATGTTTAATATAATCATCGGATGGGAATTATTTTATAACGGAGAATATGATATGCAAAATGTACTTGTTTGCGATGATGACGAGGCTATCCTCGAATCATTAAGGATTTATCTTGATAATGCAGGATTTAATGTTATTACGGCGGTTGACGGTCAGGATGCACTTGAAAAGGTGCAAAATAACGAAATTCACTGCGTTGTGCTTGATATTATGATGCCTCGCCTTGACGGACTTAAAGCAACACTGAAGATTAGGGAAAAATATAATTTTCCTATTATTCTTCTTTCTGCAAAAAGTGAGGATACGGACAAAATTACAGGTCTTGGCTTCGGCGCAGACGATTATGTGACTAAGCCGTTTAATCCGCTCGAACTTGTTGCAAGGGTTAAATCGCAAATAAGACGTTATGTAAATCTCGGCAGTATGGTTGCTACCCCGACAAGGCTTGTAACGGGCGGTCTTGTGCTTGATACGGACGCTAAAAGCTTGTCTGTTGACGGCGAGGGCGTTAAGGTTACACCGATTGAGTATAAGATTATGGAATATCTTATGACAAATATGGGCAGGGTACTTTCCTCCTCTCAAATTTATGAGGCGGTGTGGAACGAGCCGAGCTTTACAAGCGAAAAAACAGTGACCGTGCATATCCGTAATATCCGTGAAAAAATTGAAATTAATCCCAAAGAGCCGAAATATATAAAGGTGGTGTATGGTCTTGGATACAAATGTGAAAAAATTTAAGTATTCTTATTTAGGAAAATTATTGTGCATAGTTCTTGCGCTTATAACAGGTCTTTCGGCGATATTTTTAACTACTGCCGAGGTTTTGACTGTTATAAATAACAAAGTAAACGGCAATGATTATTCATATTATACTTTAAATACCGGCGTTGAGGATAACATTGAGCAAAGCATAGCCAACGGAGTAAACAAGGTACATTTAGACCCAAAGGGGCTTGAAAAGAATCTTAATTCTCAAAAGACGAAGGCTTGCAAAAGTGTTTATAAACAGGTGATGAGCCAGCTTAATTCTTATCTTGATAAGCTAACGATTGATGAGGACGGCTTTGACCAAAACGGTATGCAGTACAGCGAAAACAATCCAATCAGCTATTATTTAGATGATGATTCTGCTTCATATAGTGTAGACGGCGGAAATTATTTTAAATATTTGGATACCTGTTTAGACGTATTTTCATACAGTCCCGACGGCATAACTCTAAAAAATTATGAGAGTAAGCTTTATAAGGATATTGAAAAAAGTTATGATAATTACGTAAAAACTCAAATTTCTCAATATAAGAACTATGAATATTGGGGTATTAAGGACGGCATTGAATACATAATCATAAAAAATAATAAGGTTGCTTATAAAACCTCGGATTTGTCCGTAAAAGAGATTATGGCAAAGCACGACAGCTTTAAGATTGAAAACGGAAAAATTTTCAGTGAGGAAATTCCCGAAAAAACGCTTAAAAGCATAATGCAAAGCTACAGTGGAAACTTTAAGGCAAAGGACTATTCCTTGTATGCTTATATAAACACCTCAAAAAACGAGCCTAATGTTTCAAACTATTTTGAGACTATGAGGCAGTTTAACGATTATGCAGGCAAGGTTAATGATAATCTTGTTAAGCTTGCAATTATTGATGTCATTTTGCTTGCCGCTTCTTTTGTTATTGCGTTTTATTATTTCAAAATAGTAGGCAAAAAGGACGATGACTCGCCTGCAAAGCTGATATTTATAGATTATATTCCTCTGCTTCTTCAGCTTGGTATAGTCGGCGGTAGCGGCTTTGGGCTTGTTGCGCTTTTGATAAGCGCATTTGATGAGTTTGATGATATAACGCTTCTCTTAGCAATTTTTGCAGGAATTTGCTTTGGCTGTTGGGTGCTTCTTTTTGAGCTTTGCTGTTCTGTTGCAAGGTATTCTAAAAGCGGAAAGAAATTTTACAAGCATCTGCTTCTTTATTGGCTTGGCTTTGCACTTTTCCATATTTTCAAATTTATAATTAAGCTGATTAAGGCTTGGCATAGGTTTAATAAAAAGCTTTTCGGCACATTTAAGCTCTACGCTTATAAGCCAAAGACGTTTGTAAGAAATATAATTTTGCTTTCGCTTGCATTTTTTGCCGTAAATATAGCCTTGATAATTATTATTGCAGTTTTCTTCTCGACTTCGCTCAATGGTTTTGCGTTTGTCTTTATTGCAGGCGATGTAGTTGCAAATACCTTTGCACTCAGGGCGGTTTGCAAGTATTTTAAAACGCTTGACGAAATTATTTATGCGTCATCACAGCATATCGACGTGCCTATGGCATTAGATACGCTTCCTCAGTCGCTGAAAATCCTTGCCGACAGTATGAAATATACTAATGCAGAGCTTCAAAATGCAATTGCTAAGGCGGTTAAGGACGAGCGACTTCGTGCCGAGCTTATTACCAATGTTTCCCACGATTTAAAAACTCCTCTTACATCAATTATCACTTATGTTGATTTGCTTAAAAATTGCGATATTGCAGACCCTAAGGCGCAGGAATATATCCACGTGCTTGATGATAAGGGCGCTAAGCTTAAAAGGCTTATTGACGATTTGATTGAGGCGTCAAAGGTTACGAGCGGTAATGTAAGCGTTAATCTTGCGCCTATGAATTTGTCGGAGCTTTGCTTGCAATCAACTGTTGACGTGCAGCAGGATTTCGATAAAAACAACTTAAATCTTGTGGTTAAACAGGGCGAAAAACCCGTAACTGTTACTGCCGACGGCGCAAAAACGTTTAGAGTTATTGAAAATCTGCTTTCAAATGCACGCAAATACAGCGCACGAGGCTCACGTGTATATGTCAGCGTGTATGAGCAGGGCGGCAAGGGAGTTTTCGAGATTAAGAATATCTCGGCTCAACCTCTTGATATAACACCAGATGAGCTAACAGAGCGCTTTGTGCGTGGCGATAAATCACGTACTGCCGAGGGCAACGGCTTGGGCTTGTCAATTGCAAAGGAGCTTTGCAAGGTGCAAAACGGTGAGCTTGAATTGTCAATCGACGGCGATTTGTTCAAGGCAAAGGTAGAGTTCCCGTTAGCATAAATATATAATAAAAAAGGTTCGGATTTTTCCGAACCTTTTTCTATATGGCTCCCTTGTAAAGGGAGCCGGCAAACCGATAGGTTTGACTTAGGGATTAATCAAAAACAAATCCCTCCACTTCGCCTCGTCGTCGCTGACTTCGTATCATTCAAAATAAATTTCTTAATATTTTTATGAAATTTATTTCTCATTCACTACGTAGCTCCTCCTCTCAAAATCTGCCGTACGGTTGTGCGGCAGATTTTGAAATAGACCGTAGGGGCGACCATTGGTCGCCCGCTTCTCAAGCACGAAATTTATCTCACTTTCTCGAAGTCTATCTTATAATTTATTTTCCCTTTAAAACATGGGAAAGCGGTTTATAAATAAGCATTGTTATTCCTGCGCAGATTAAGCCCTTAACGAATGTAAACGGCAGATTGAAAATTAACAATGCCTGCAAAATGCTCTTTGTTTTCGGCAAAATCACTTGATACATTTGAAGCACTGCCGCCTCAGGAAAGCCCAAAACATTATAATAAAGAGGATATATAATAAAGTAGTTAATCGGCACGCTGATTACTGCCATAACAAGTGATGCTGCAATTCCTGCCACGAGCGCTTCGCCCTTTGTTTTTTTATGCTTATAAATCAAGCCTGCCACAAGTGCAAAGCTTGCGCCGAGCAAGAAGTTTGAAAGCTCACCGACAAAGCCACTCTGGCTTACAGCCATGTGAATTAAGTTTTTTAAAAGTGCAATAATCACACCTGCAAGCGGACCGTAAGCGAATGCGCCGATAAGTTCGGGCAAATCTGAAAAGTCAAGCTTGATGAAACTCGGCATAATCGGTATGGCTATTTCAACATATTGAAGCCCTACCGCAACCGCCGTCAGCATTGCCGTGCCTGTAATAAGTCTGATTTTGTTTGTTTGCTTTTTTTCCATAATTTTCTCCTTTTGGGCAAAAGAGAAGCCCCAACAAATATGTTGGGGCGCAATGCTTGAACTTGGCAAAATTATTATTACAATTTGCCTAAACATTTCTCTCATCCGGACTTTAACCGTCGGTAACGGAATTGCACCGTTTCGGCCGCCTTGGCGGTTCGCAGACTTTACTGCCGGTGAGGAATTGCACCTCGCCCTGAAATATTTTATTGATTTTAAAAATACGTTGGATTTGCGATTATCAGGCGAACAATGTTCGCCCCTACGGTATTCCTTTTCCCTCGCAAAATACTTAATGCTTTTTCAAAATCTATAATCATTATATTCTATTTTACAAATTTGTCAATAGCTTTGTTGAATTCGTCGAGCATGGCGGTGTCGCCCTTTTCAACTGCATGAACAATGCAATGGTCAAGATGGTCTTTTAAAATAACTTTGCCCGTATTGTTAAGCGCAGATTTAACAGCTGCAAGCTGAATTAAAACGTCTGAGCAATCGTCGCCGTTTTCAACCATTTGCTTAACCTTTTGAAGATGACCTATTGCACGTGCAAGGCGGTTTGAAACCTCTTTTGTATGCTCGTGGGAATGAGTATGGGCGTGCGAAAGATTTTGCTCAATTTGAGTTTTAGAATTTTCTTTTTCACTCATACTCTCACTCCTTTTTGCATTAAATTTGCGCAAGCGCCTGTTCAATGTCGGCAATAATATCCTCGCAGTCCTCAATTCCGCAGCTGAAACGGATAAGGTCAGGCGTTACGCCGCATTCCTTAAGCTGTTCGTCAGTAAGCTGACGGTGAGTGGTTGAAGCGGGGTGCAAGCAACAGCTTCTTGCATCTGCCACGTGTGTTACGATTGCCGCAAGTTTAAGCGAGTCCATAAACTTTGTAGCCGCAGCTCTGCCGCCCTTAATGCCGAAGCTTACTACGCCGCATGTGCCGTTTGGCATATATTTTTGTGCCTTTGCATACTGCTTGTCATCTTCAAGCATAGCACAGTTTACCCAAGTTATTTTATCGTGATTTTTAAGATATTCAGCCACTTTTTTAGCATTTTCGCAATGCCTTGCAACACGAAGATGGAGTGATTCCAAGCCGACGTTTAATAAAAATGCATCATGCGGTGACGGCATAGAGCCAAGGTCACGCATAAGCTGAACGGTTGCTTTTGTGATATATGCGCCCTTGCCGAAAGTGTCAGAATAAGTTATTCCGTGGTAGCTTTCGTCAGGTGTTGTAAGCCCAGGGAATTTGTCGTTTTGCGTCCAATCAAAATTGCCGCTGTCAACTATTACACCGCCGATAGTTGAAGCATGACCTTCCATATATTTTGTTGTGGAATGGGTTACGATATCAACGCCCCAATCAAATACACGGCAGTTAATCGGTGTTGCAAAAGTGTTGTCAACAATGAGCGGAACGCCGTTTTTGTGAGCAACTTTGGCAAATCGCTCGATATCAAGAATATCAAGGCTCGGATTAGAAATTGTTTCGCCGAAAACAGCCTTTGTGTTTGGCTTAAATGCAGCTTGAATTTCCTCCTCTGTAGCGTCAGGGCTTACAAAGGTAAAGTCAATTCCGAGCTTCCTCATTGTAACGTTAAAAAGATTGTATGTTCCGCCGTAAATTGCAGAGGAGCTTACAATATGGTCGCCTGCCTGTGCAATGTTAAACACTGCATAAAAGTTGGCTGCTTGACCGCTTGATGTAAGCATTCCCGCAACGCCGCCCTCAAGCATAGTGATTTTTGCGGCAACGGTATCGTTAGTAGGGTTTTGAAGTCGAGAGTAGAAATATCCGCTTTTCTTTAAGTCGAAAAGGTCTCCCATTTCTACGCTTGAATCGTATTTGTATGTTGTGCTTTGAACGATGGGCAAAACCCTCGGCTCACCGTTTTTCGGGCGGTATGCGCCCTGCACGCAGATAGTACCTTGTTTCATAATATAATATTCCCCTTATTTAGGTTGTGAATAAGCAGCCATAACCGCACCTGAATTGTTAATGTTATCACGTTTTATTTAATAAAGTATATGTATAATTAAATAATCTATATCAACAACTTTGTAACGATACGATTTTAGGTATCGAGATACCGTAATCGTATCGTTAGGTGCTTTGAGCATTTTGCTCGGAGTCAGTACACACGTACAGCTCCCACTCGCAAAATGCTCAATTCTGACTACTTCTTCGCAACCTTATTATTTTATTCGTCGTCACAAACTTCGTATCATTCGTGACGAATTTTTATAATATAAATTTAAAATTCATCCCTCATTCACTACGTTGCTCCTCCTTTCAAAATCTGCCGTACAGTGGTGCGTCAGATTTTGTATGAGAAACAGGTGAATGATTTTATATGATTAATCAATCATTCAAAAAATGATTCATAATGCTTGGGCCGTGGTCAATATAATTGCCCGTTTGCTTTGCCGTTTCCTCATTGATTGTGTCAACGCCTTCAATCTCGTTTTGCTTATGATAAATAAGATAAGGAACGGGGTCGCTTGCGTGGGTACGTGTAACGATAGGAGTAGGGTGGTCGGGCAAAATCATAATTTTGTAATCATCATACTTTTTAAGCCCTTCAAAAAGAATAGGCAAAACTCTTTCATCAATAAGTTCAATTGCTCTTACCTTATTTTCAGGCTCGTTTCTGTGGCCGCATTCGTCAGGTGCTTCAAAGTGAACGTAAACAAGGTCGTTTCTCTCTAAGCAGTCAATAGCGGCATTGGCTTTGCCCTCAAAGTTAGTGTCAATATAGCCTGTTGCGCCCTCAACCTCGGCAACTTCCATTTTAGCACAGCCGCCGATACCCTTGATAAGGTCAACGGCAGAAACAACAGCACCCTTGATGCCGTAAATTTCTTCAAACGGTGAAAGAGCAGGTCTTTTGCCCTCACCCCAAAGCCAAATTGAGTTTGCAGGTCTTTTGCCTGCCTTTTTCCTTGCAAGGTTTACAGGGTGGTCTTTAAGCAAATCATAGCTCTTTTTCATAAGTTCTATAAGCGGCTTTGCATTCTCGCTTGTTGAAAGATATTCTGTAATAACCTTGCCCGTAATGTCGTGAGGAGGAGTCATTTTGCCAAGGTCGGTTGTGCCGTTGTCCCAAATAAGGCAGTGACGGTACGATACACCCGGATAGAACTTAAATTCGTCAGTGCCGAGCTTCTCATCAATATACTTGATAAGGATTTCAGCCTCTTCGGTTGAGATATCGTCTGCGCAATAATCCTCAATCGTCTTTTGCTCATAAGGCAAATCATCTTCTGAAAGAGTAACAAGATTTGTACGAAGTGATACATCCGTAGGCTTCATATCAATGCCGATTGACGCTGCCTCAAGCGGACTTCTTCCCGTGTAATACTTCATAGGGTCAAATCCCAAAACACTCATATTTGCAACGTCGGAGCCGGGCTTTAATCCTTGCGCAACAGTCCTGATAAGCCCTACCTCAGCTCTCTTTGCAAGGTAGTCCATATTAGGCTTTTTTGCACACATCATAGGTGTTTTGCCACCGAGTGCAGGTACGGGATAGTCAGCCATACCGTCATATAAAACAACTACATATTTCATAATAATCACCATAACCTTTCAGGCAACAAATAGTTTGTTAAAAATCACCTGATTGACCTGCGTTGCCTGAACAGGTGTAAATGGTGATTTCAGCCATTTCAAAATTATGCCGCAGGCAAATTTTGAAGGCAATATAATTTTTTAGTGTGATTTTTCACACTAAAATTCCTTTCAATATGTATCAATTATTTAAAATAATTTACGCCGCTTTCAAAGATTTTCATATCCTTTTCAAACGGAACGTTGGCATAAAGGTTATTGCCCTTTCTTTCAACGTGGCCCATTTTGCCGAGTACACGTCCGTCAGGAGATGTGATACCCTCAACTGCGCAAACCGAGCCGTTAGGGTTAAACGGCATATCGCTTACCGGAGTGCCGTCAAGATTTACGTATTGAGTAGCAACCTGTCCGTTTTCAATAAGCTTTTTCATAACATTGTCGTTTGCAACAAAACGTCCCTCGCCGTGGCTGATAGGCACTGCAAATACGTCGCCTGCATTAACACTGCTAAACCAAGGAGATTTAACGCTTGCAACTCTTGTATATGCCATTGATGAAATATGCCTGCCGATAGTATTAAATGTAAGGGTAGGGTCGTTTTCGTTAATTTCCTTAATCTCGCCGTAAGGCACAAGGCCGAGTTTGATAAGAGCCTGGAAGCCGTTGCAAATGCCGAGCATTAAGCCGTCACGGTTGTTAAGAAGCTTTGTAACAGCCTCTTTAACCTTAGGATTTCTAAATGTTGTAGCAATAAACTTGCCTGAGCCTTCAGGCTCATCACCGCCTGAAAAGCCGCCGGGAAGCATAATGATTTGTGATGATTCAATCTCTTCAACCATTTTGTCAATTGTTTCGTTAATAGCCGAAGATGAAAGGTTGTTTACAACAAGAATGTTTGCTTTAGCGCCGGCTTTTTCAAATGCTCTTGCAGAGTCAACCTCGCAGTTAGTGCCCGGGAATGCAGGAATAAATACCTTTGGCTTTGCAACCTTGTTTTTAGCAACAAAGATTGAGCGCTCTTTATAAAGCGGTACGTCATAAGGCATATTGGCTTTCTTGCCCGAATCGGTAGCAAATACCTTTTCAAGCTTGCCGCACCAAGCGTCAATAAGCTCGTCAACAGTCTGAACGTCGCCGTCAATGATGAATACGCCGTTATCGTTTGTTTTACCGAGAACTACGCCGTCATAAGCATTTTCGTCTGCAAGTTCAACAACAAAAGAAGCCTCTTTTGCGGCAAATAATGTTTCTTTATCAAGCCCCTGAGCGAAGGTGAAGCCGAATTTGTTACCGAATGCCATTTTGCATACGCAAGCTGCTGCGCCACCCTCTTTGATAACGGAGGCTGAAAGGATTTTGCCGTTTCTTATTCCTTCGTAAACGCTCACCATAAGCTCCATAGCCTTGTCATAAATCGGTAAGCCTGTTTCCTCGTCAACAGGAAGTTCAAGAAGCTTAACCGTTGAATTAATGCGTTTGAATTGCGATGATGCGGTTTTGGAAGCCTCGCTCATACCTACTGCGAATGAAACGAGAGTAGGAGGAACGTCAAGGTCGTTGAAGCTGCCGCTCATTGAGTCCTTACCGCCGATTGACGGGCATTTATATCCAACCTGAGCCGTAAGTGCACCTAAAAGTGCGGCTGTCGGCTTGCCCCAACGTGACGGTACATCATTAAGTCTTTCAAAATATTCTTGGAATGTAAGCCTTGCCTGCGACGGGTCACAACCTACTGCAGCAAGCTTGGCAAGCGATTCCGATACTGCAAATGCGGCAGAATGGAACGGTGACCAACGTGAAAGCTTAGGGATAAAGCCGTAAGCCATAACCGTTGCCGTGTCTGTTTCACCCTCTAAAAGAGGAATTTTTGCTACCATTGCTTCCTCAGGAGTGAGCTGATATTTGCCTGCATAAGGCATAAGAACGGTTGAAACACCGATTGATGAGTCAAATCGCTCAACAAGACCCTTTTGACTGCAAACTTCAAGACGTGAAAGGTTTGCTTTGAGTGCGTTTGCAAGTGAAAGATTATCAAGAGCAGCAGGCACTTCTTTTCTGTAATTCTTATTTTCGTCAACTGCGCTGATTTCAACCTTAGCGTGCTGAGTTACACCGTTTGTGTTAAGGAAATCACGGCTGAGGTCAACAATCTTGTCACCTCTCCATGTCATTTCAAGCCTGTTTTCATCTGTTACAACAGCAACAGGAGTAGCCTCAAGGTTTTCCTCATTGGAAAGCTTGATGAATGTATCAACGTCTGCCTTGTCAAGAACTACAGCCATTCTTTCCTGCGATTCTGAAATAGCAAGCTCCGTTCCGTCAAGGCCGTCATATTTTTTAGGTACTTTGTCAAGGTCAATCTTAAGTCCGTCTGCAAGTTCGCCGATGGCAACTGATACACCGCCTGCGCCGAAGTCATTGCAGCGTTTAATCATTTTAGCAACCTCTGCCTTGCGGAATAAACGCTGGATTTTACGTTCCGTAGGAGGATTACCCTTTTGAACCTCTGCTCCGCAGGTTTCAATAGAAGATGAGTTGTGAGCCTTTGACGAGCCTGTTGCACCGCCGCAGCCGTCACGTCCGGTTCTTCCGCCCAAAAGTACGATTACGTCGTCTTTTTGCGGACATTCTCTTTTTACATTATCTTTAGGAGATGCACCGATAACAGCGCCAATCTCCATTCTCTTAGCTACATAGCCCTCATCATAAAGCTCTGTAACCTGACCTGTGGCAAGACCTATTTGGTTGCCGTAGCTTGAATATCCTGCAGCTGCACCCGTTGTAATCTTGCTTTGAGGTAATTTAGCATCAAGTGTTTTTTCAAAAGGAGTAGTAGGGTCGCCTGAGCCTGTAACACGCATAGCCTGATATACGTATGCTCTGCCTGAAAGTGGGTCACGGATTGCGCCGCCGAGGCAGGTAGCCGCACCGCCGAAAGGCTCAATTTCAGTCGGGTGGTTGTGCGTTTCGTTTTTAAACTGAACAAGCCACTGCTCTGTTTTACCGTCAATAACAACGGGTACTTCGATTGAGCAGGCATTGATTTCTTCACTCTCGTCAAGATTGTTTACAAGGCCACGCTTTTTGAGTACCTTTGTGCCTATGCAAGCCATATCCATAAGGCAAACAATCTTATCTCTGTCGCCGTAAACTTCTTTTCTTATGTCAAAATATTGCTCTAAAGCTTTGTTGATAGCGTCTGTGTATTTGCCGCTGTCAATCTTGATTTCGTCAAGCTGTGTTGCAAATGTTGTGTGGCGGCAATGGTCAGACCAATAAGTGTCAATAACTTTAAGCTCCGTAAGGCTCGGATTTCTGTTTTCGTCATTTTTAAAATAATCTCTTACCCAGCATAAATCCGCAATGCTCATTGCAAATCCCATTGATGAATGGTAAGCCTCGATTTCATCATCGCTCATATCAATAAAACCGTCAATTCTTGCGATATCGGCAGGAACGTCTGATTTAATATTGAGCGACTCCGGCATTTCAAGGCTTGCAACTCTTGACTCAACAGGGTTGATGATATAATTCTTGATTTTTTCAAATTCTTCGTCTGTGATGTCACCCTTAACGGCAATTATTTTTGCACTTTGCACCTCAGGGCGTTCGCCGGCTGTGAGAAGTTGTATACATTGAGCAGCAGAATCGGCTCTTTGGTCATATTGACCGGGGAGATATTCCATTGCAAAATATCTGTAATCCTCAGGGATTGAAAGCTCGGTGTAAACATTGTCGAGGTTAGGCTCTGAAAGGATTTGCTTTACCGCAAGGTTAAATTCTTCTTCGGTAAGACCTTGAGCATAATAGCGATTGATAATTCTCAAATCCTCAAGAGCGCTTAAGCCGACATTGTCACGCAAATCCGCAAGGGTTTGACCTGCTTCGATGTCGTTTCCCTTTTTCTTTTCAACAAAAATACGAAAAACCTTTGACATATTTTGTTCTCCTTTTACTCATCTTTTGAAACTTGATGTATATAAATACTTTTCTATTTTAACACAAATCAGTCGCTTTTCATATAGTAAAATAATATTTTTATATAAAAAATAAATATAATATTTTTCAAAATTTTAGAAAAGTTTACAAAACGTATTCATTAACACTACATTTTATGTTATAATTATTATGTTAGAAAGCTGTGATTCGGCGATTTCATATACACTTTAAATAATTCATAGAATTTATTGCGACAGCTTACTATGGATATTCTAAAGGGGGAGATAAAAATTTACAGCATTAATGACGATGAGGTGTACGAGGTTGATTTTATGAACCTTGTTGTTGATAAGGCAGATGGGCTTAAGGTTGTTGACTGCGACAATCATTTTTGCGAGTTTACAGGCGTTCACCCGTCAAAAATAAAGCAGGGAAAGCTCTTTCTTCACAATATAATAAAGCCGATTTACAGGGAAGAAATTATGAGAGCGCTTTGCAAGAAAAATTCACCCTATGTCTATTTTGACGCAGAGTTTATTGATAAGGATAAAAATGAAATTTTCATCCATTGCACAGGTCAAAATTATGATAATTCAAGCCTTTGCAGGCTCACCCTTGCCGATGTGTCAAAATCGCAGGAGTTGCAAGAAAAATTGCGCAACAAAGCGAAGGAAATGAACTATCTTATTGACCTTGTAACAGGCGGTGTCTGCCTATTCAAAGTTACGAGTGATATGCACATTGAGGTGCAATATTTAAACGAGGGTGCTTGCCGCATTTTCGGCACTACCAAGCAGGCTTATGTCAAAAAAAATTACCGCCTTGATGAGCTTATTCACCCTGAGGACAAGAGCATTGTTTTTCAGGCTATAGGCAAGGCGATGGCGACTGACGGCGAGTGCGATTTGGAGATTAGAACCATAGTACATAAGGGCGAATACAAGTGGTGCAAATTCAATGCCGCAATTGGGCGATATGACGAGGATAACACCCCGATTTTCCATGCGATGATAACCGATATTACGCAGATAAAAAAGGCTGAGGAATCGGCGGATAAAATGAGGGATATGCTTGTTGAAATGTTTAAAAATCTTCCCGACCCGATTTTTTGCACGGACACCGACGATATTTGGCAGCTTCAAATTGTCAGCGAGGATTTCATCAAATTTTTGGGATTTTCACGTTTTCATATTTTTGATGAACACAAGGGCAGGCTTGACGATTTTGTGAGCGAAAGGGAAGCAAAATTTATTGAAGCGCAGATAAAAAAGCAAATTTCCGATGGCAAAAGCACCACGGTTTCACGTTACAGCGTAAGAACAAAATCGGGCAGATTTCTTGTTGTTGAGGACAGAAGAAAGCTTGTTAAACAGGCTGACGGCTCGTATTCTATGATTTGTAGGCTTAAAAATGTAACGAATTCGTATTCGGAAATGTTTTGATGATTTTGCAGATTGTAATAATGCTTTAATATACACTTTCAAAACGGTTGTGATTTTTGCAACCGTTTTTTATTATTTCACGACAAAACGTCGACAATTTGTATATTATCGAACGGTTTGGTAAATATAACCAATCCAAGTGTTAAAAGTTTGTTAATAATCACGAAATAAATTTCAGCTCGTTTTCTTGAATTATTTTATAAATAATATTATAATTAAAGTGTGTATTACTTTGGGTAATATATGCCATTACTCAATGGATTTTCAGGCAAAAATGATTAAAAGGAGAATTGCGTATGAAAAGGAAAGGCAAAAAGCTTATCAGCGTATTGCTTGCAGTTCTTATGGCTGTAACGGGCATAATTCCTGCGGCATCTGCTTTTGCGGGCGACGGAGTTGAAGGCTATTGGGATATCGAGCTTTTTTATAAAGACACCGATACAATGGTACCTTCGTATGTTGACGAAACAGCAGAAGAAAAGCAAGTATATGTTGAGACTATGAAGGAGGGCGAAAAGCTCAACCTTACATATAAGCTTATCGATACCGAAATGCCGGATAACGGATACATCAAATGGTACAGCGATATGCCGACTTTGGTTGACGTTGACCAAAACGGTGTGGTTAAGGCATTTGACTCATCAAAGGGTGCGGTAATTCAAAACTGGATTGATAATGAGGTTAAGCCTATTCCGCTTGTGGGCAAGGTTATGGCTACCGTTCTTGAAAAAGCGCTCTTTAATGACAAAATAGATATTGATTCTATGGACACCGAAGCAATTATTGATATTGTTGAGGCCGCCTTCGGCTCGGATTCACCTATTGCCGGTTGGATTGATTCATACAAGGGCGAACTTATCGATTCTCTTCGCAAATATCTTAATAACATTAACTCGGTTATCCACGTTGCGCTTTATGACAAGAACGGCACCGAGCTTGATAACGATTCACTTCGTATCAATGTTGTTAAGAATGACGAGTGGTATGCCGCTTTTCTTCCGAACGGAACACATATCACCAATAAATCGCAGGTTCCTACTACAGTAGCCGTAGGCTCAAAAGTTCAGCTTTCAGCTATTACAACTCCACTTCGTTTGCATTACGGAACAATGTATTCTGTTAAAAGTTCTTCAATCTTTACTCAAGGCAAGGTTGTTGCAACCGTAAATGACAGCGGACTTGTAACGTTTAAGAATAAGGGTAAAGTTACGATTATGGCATCGCCTGATACAGACGACATAATTAACGGTATTCTTGGGCTGGTAAACAAGTTTTATGAGGTAAAAGGAACAATTGATTCAGATAAGCTTGCGGGAATTCTTATTGATTATATCGGAATTGATATAAACAGGGCGGTGCTTGCCGCAATTCTTGACGCTTGCTTTGCAATTAAAGACATAGTCGGAGATACGGCAGACCCGGTTCAGCTTACCGCTACTGCAATCAAGCTTATCAGTAACCTTGTTCTTCAGTTTGTATATAACGATTCAATCACATTTGAGGTTGTTGACTCTAAGCCGCTTGAAAGCTTTGATATTGACGGTGCAAACACCGTTCAAGAGGGCTCTCAAATTCAGCTTGCAATCACAAATGTTAAGCCATCAACGGGCGACACCTCGGATATTACTTGGACATCGTCAAATCCTGAAATTGCTTCTGTTGACCCGGTAACGGGTACCATCACAGGCAGAGATGCGGGCGGTTCTTTAGGCAGTATCTCAACTCAAAAATGTACTATTACTGCGACTTCGGCGGCAAACGGAATTTCAAGAGAAATACAACTTACTGTAACAGGTAAAACCGGTAAGTATTTGTCAGATGTTGAAATTACGGGCAAAAACTATCTTGAAGCAGGTCAGGAAACAGACCTTACATATCAGGTATTCCCGAAGCGTGTTGCAGAAAGCAATAACCTCTATGTTACTTGGGGTATGGTAACAGGTGAGGACGAAAACGGTGATACAACATATTCTTGGGCTACCGATGACGCTCCCGCTACCGACGGCAGAGGTCAGATTGACAAAACGGGTCATTACACCGTAGTGTCCGGCGGTAAATCAACAGTAGTTCTTAAGGCGCAGACGGGTTACTACGTTTCGAACAGCAAATTTTATGAAATCTCCTCAAAAACAGCAACATTTGAAATGACAAACGGAATTCCTGTTGAGAATATTACAATCAGTGTTGACAACGCTCTCGGCGTAGCAAGCAGTATTAATAAAACAACAGACGTTACCGTTGGCGATAAAACATATAAATATGTATCTGTTAAAGCAGGTACTCAGTACGCAGGTTTGGGTGCTCAGCTTTCGGCAACGGTTGAGCCGGAAAACGCTTCTAATAAGGACCTTACTTGGGTAGTTGATAACAGTTTCTATTCAACTGACCTTTCAAATGAAACTCATACCGCAAAAATAACACAAAATGCGGCTCACGAAAACGCAGATTCGTTTAATGTTTATGCAGTTTCTGCCGACGGAAAAATAAAATCAAACGAGATTACCGTTACGGTTGCCAAGAATACGACAAGTTCAAACACGATTGACAAAGATTCGTATTCCGTAACAAGAGGCGAAACGGTTGACGCTACTCATACAATGAAATTCAGTGGCTTTGACGGCACATATTCGGCATGCTACAAATGTAATTGGTATTCAAGCGACGAAAACATTTTTACTGTTGAAACAAAGAATAATGAAAACGGAGATGCAACAATTAAAGGTGTTGACGTAGGTACGGCTACTCTTTATTGCGTGTCAGCCGACGGAGGTTATGTTGACACGGCTGAGGTTACCGTATATCCTGACAAGGATTATCTTTCCAATATCGTTTCTCTTTGCGATTCAACGGTAGTTTTGTGCACAGATGAAAATCAAGAGCAGTACGACCAATATTGCGGTTCTCTCGATATGGCATACTATGTTCTTTATGATTCGCCTATGGCAAGCCAAGACACGTGTGACACCTACGCCCGTGAACTTCTTTATGATTTCTATAAAATCGGCGGCTTCGTAGGTATTTTAGGTGTAGATATTTTAGGGCCTAACAAAACACCGCTTTCAAGCAACCACGTAACGGTTAAGGTACCTGCTGCCGGTAACTATACTAATTATAAATATGACTTTGATATGCAATTAAAGCCTGCTAACGCAATGTATAACAGCATTAATTGGACATCGTCAAATCCAAATATCACAATTGATAAAAACGGTATTGCAAGGCCAAAGTCTAACGATGCTTGTTCGGCAATGATTACATGTACCGTTACCGACTATATGGGTACAGCCACAAGCACAAATGCGTTTATCACATTTGCAAAAATTCCTGTAACAGGCGTGTCACTTGATACAGACACTATTGAGGGCGGTAAGATTGGCGAAACTAAAACGCTTACTGCTACTGTTACACCGAAGGGTACACCGGGTATCGGCGCAAGCTGCACAGACGTTTATTGGTATTCAAGCGATGAAAATATCGCAACGGTTGACCAAAAGGGCGTTGTAACCTTTAAAGAGGGCGGCGATTGCGTAATTACCTGCCAAACGTATGACGGCGGATATGAAGCAAAGTGCAATGTTAATGTTGTAACTAACTACACATCACTTGAAAATCTTGTTAAATCATATAACGACCAGCAGCTCAATCAGGTAAACTATTATCCTGACAGCTGGGAAGTATACCAAAATGCTATGAGCAAGGCTCAGGGTATGATTGATAAGGGCGGATACTCGCAGACTCAGGTTAATGCAATGGTAACAGAGCTTGAGGCAGCTTATAACGGTCTTGTCAAGTATAACTACATTAAAAAAGTTGAGCTTTATCTTGACGGCGAGCCTACTAAGGAATTTTATCAGTATGACCTTAGCGTGCTTAAAGACGGTATTAGTTATAAAAACGCCGTGCTTGACCTTAATGTAAGGCTTTATCCTAACAACGGCTCATACAAGTCGGTAACTTGGGAATCGTCAAATGAGCTTATCAGCGTAACTCAGGACGGTAAATGCACCCCTACTCAAAATAAATCTTGCTACGGTTTGATTACCTGTACGGTTGAGGACCATTTTGGCAATAAATATCAGGATACGGTTTGGGTGTCATACGCATTCTATCCGGTAACCGATGTTGTAGTAAGCCCGTCAAGCATTTCAGGCGCACTCGGCACAAGTGCTCAGCTTTCAAAGACCATTAAGCCTGAGGGCACAAGCCTGCCGCCTCATGTCGGCAAGGCAAGTATTCAAGACGTTTATTGGGAGTCCGATGATGAAAATATCGCAACAGTTGATGAAAACGGACTTGTAACATTCGTTTCAGCCGGTGCAACTACTGTTCGTTGCGTATCGTATGACGGCGGTATTTACGGTGAATGTCACGTATCGTCTGACGGCGACCGTACAGCGCTTAAGGCAGCGATTGAAGAATATAAGGATATTGATTATAAGGATTATGCTTATGACTACGGTCAAGTGTTTAAGGCTGCGTATGATGCGGCAACCGATGCTTTGACAGACGATACATTAACTCAGGAAAAGATTGATGAAATAACTCAAAATCTTGTTGCGGCTTATGAGGCTATGATTGAGCACCCGTATGTTCACGTAACAGATGCGAAGATTACTTATCAAACTGCAGCTAAGCCGCTTGTAGGCGGATATAAGGATGCAGAAAACGGAATAATCGGCGATAACAATTCAATTTCGATAAATCTTTCAGGCGATAAATATACAAATTATAACAATTATAATAAGATTACATTGACCTCAACAGCTCTTCCTGAGGGCGCAATGTATCAAGCGGTTGAATGGAGCGTTGTTGAGTCATATAAGATGGATTCATCAATAAGCGACAGTTCAATTACGCTTACACCGTCAGACAGAAGCAACGGCGGTTGGGCTAAGGTTAAGATTGCTTATACTGACGAATACGGCAGAGCCTTTGAAAAGACTATCAATGTTACTATGAGTGACAAAATTGCAACAGGCTTTGACATTAAGGAATCGGAACTTACCTATTACGCTACCGATGCTGAAACTCAGCTTGAATATACACTTTCGGGTTCACCTGAATTTGGCAATATCACATGGACTTCAAGCAATGAAAATGCAGTCAAGATATCAAATGACGGCAAGCTTACCTTTGTTGAAAAGGGTGAGGCTGTTGTTACCGGTACAACGTTTGACGGCGGATTTACAGATAAGGTTAAAGTCGCTGTTTTGACAGACTTCAGCACTCTTGCCAAAAAGCAGAGTGAATATAACGCTCTTATTGAAGAGGTTAAGGATTCATATACATACACCAAAGCAAGTCTTGATGTATTGAGTGCCGCAGTGGCTGAGGCTAAGACAATGATTAACGAAGGCAAGGCTACCCAGGCTGAAGCTGACGCAATGCTTAAAAAGCTTAACGATGCATACGATTCACTCATTCCTTACGTTGCAAGTGAGGGTGTGGAAATCGGCTACTATGAGGCAGAAGGCGTAACAAATCCAAATCCGGGCTACTTCCGCTACACAGGCACATTCATAAACGGCAAGAGTATTAGTCTTGTTGCTAATGAGCAGCCTAAGGATTCTGTTTATAAGTCAGTTGAATGGACTTCATCTAACAGCAACGTTACCGTAAGTGAGAGCGGTGTTGTAACTAACAATTCAGCTTCGGCTCAGGCTGCGGATATTACTTGCACAATTACAAATGAAAAAGACGAGAGTTATTCATCAACCGTAACGGTTACGTTTGTAAGATACGGAGTAACAGGTATCAGCTTTGCCGATGAAAAGGTATTCGGCGCTCCTGCTCAAACAGTTACTCTTTCGCCTAAGTTTGAACTTGGCGGCAATATTTCCGTAATCAAAGATTGCAAATATGTATCTGATAATAAAGACATTGCAACAGTTGATGAAAACGGCGTAGTTACATTCATTACTCAGGGCTGTGCAACAATTACCGTTACCGCTAAGGACGGTGGATACACCGCAACAATCAAGGCATATACTACGTGGGATACGGCTGCGCTTAAGGCGGCTATCGACGAGGCAAGCAAAATCAACCCGACGGATTATGAGGTATCTTACGCTAATACCTTTACTGCCGCACTTGACAAGGCTAATGAGGTTTATGCAAATATGCAAGCTCCTCAGTCAGAGATTGACGCTGCTTGTGATGCTCTTGTAGCCGCAACAACAGCACTTGAGGGCCACGAATTTATCGTGCCTGAAATTAATGTTAAAAACGGCGATACCGTTATTGGCGAAACAGCGCTTATTCAGGTACCTGAGGATACTCAAAAGGCTACCCTTTCGCTTGCACTTAATGACGGCGCAATGGTTAAATCAACCGATATTGCGGTAAGCGATGAAAACGGCGTTAAAGCTTCTGTAAGCGGCAATGATATCAATATTACAAAGACGGCTGACAAGGGAACGTTTAACCTTACTGTTAAGGTTGTTGACGAATGGGGCAGAGAATACACTAAGGCATACGCAATTAGTGTAATCAATGTTGTTATTCCTGTCACCTCGCTTGAGCTTACCGTTGACGGCAATGTTGTAACCGACGGTAAATATACAGTAAGTTCAGGCAGCAAATTAACTTTCAGTAAATTTAAAGGTGTAACAGTAGGCTATATTCCTACTCCTGCCGACGCAAACGCTATTACATCGGTAGACTATAAAGTTGACGATACAGCGAATTTCTCAATTGATAAAAACGGTAAAATTACCCTTACAACAATAGGTAATCTTAACCCATTGTCTTCAATTGCAACAAAAGTAACAGTTACCGTTACAAATGCAGACGGTTCGACGGCAATGTCTGAATTTACATTTACAGTCACAAAAGGATAACGGGAGGCACAAATGAGTAAAAAGTTAAAAAAATATTTATCTGTGCTTCTTGCAATGGTTTTGGCAACAGGCTGCCTTTCGGCAGTCGTTGCCTTCGCCGATGACAGCGTTGCACTTAATGAGATAAATTTCCCCGACGCTAATTTCAGAGCGTATTTATCCGAAAACGTTGATACAGACGGCAACGGGGTATTGAGTGTTGAGGAAAGAGATAATCACCCTATTATTTCAGTTGCAAATCGTGGTATTACAACTCTTAAGGGTATCGAGTATTTTCCTAATTTAAAAAATCTCAGCTGTTCAAAAAATCCGCTTGATAAGCTTGACGTATCTACTCTTACCGAGCTTACGTCACTTACGTGTATGGCTGACGGCTTGAGTGAACTTAATCTTTATGAAAATAATAAGCTTCAAAGGCTTAATTGTGCAAACAATCAGCTTACTTCGCTTGTTGTTTTGTCTGATTCGTTGACAAAGCTTGATTGCTATGTTAACAAACTTGAAAAGCTTGATTTAACTCTTGTTCCTAATTTGAAATCGCTTCGATGCGACCAAAATAGCTTAAAGAGTCTTGACCTTTCAAATAACCAAAGCTTGACTTCAATCAATTGCACATATAATAATTTGACATCGCTTGATTTGAGCAAAAATACAAGCCTTGCAAATGTTACAAATGCTATGATTGGCAATCAATCTGTAAGCCTAAAAGCGAATTTTGACGGCAATATGATTGTTATTCCTTTTGAAAACAGCAATCTTGACAATGATAATTATGTTTCAAGTACGCTTGATGATTACGGCGACGGTTCAGGCTTTAATTTTGAAAGCTTTATTGCTTATGACGTAAGCGAAATTGACGGCGGTATTGAGTATTATTGCAATACCAAGCTTGCAGGAAGCGAAAATATGAAAGTAAGCGTTACCGTTTCAAGAGATTTCCATCAGGTTAGTTTCTATGCTGACAGTGAAAACACCTCGCTTATCGGCAGGGCTTTTGCAAATGACGGGCAGTCGGTAACTGCTCCCGAAATTAAAAATCCGCCGCAGTGCAAGGTGCTTGACACATGGAGTGACACGCTTGATAATGTGACGGGGGATAAGAGCATTTATGCTAATTGGAAGGATGCTCATTCTTACAGTCTTTCTTCATTCTCGAATGATACTGCAACAGTTAAGTGTTCTGCTTGCGGTGACACATTTACTTTAAGCTTTATTAACGCAGTAAATTCAAAGAAGGGCGACGAAAAGTACAGTCCATATCTTGACGTTACAAAGGACGGCGTAATCAACGCTAAGGACTATGCTCTTCTTAATAAAATGAAATAAGTTATACTATTGATAAAGTGGCTTGAACATCACGTTCAAGCCACTTTTAGTTCTTGTCAAATATTATCATTTATTGTTTTGAAAATTTTTGATTTTTTAACTGTGTTTACCGTTGCCTGAATAACAGGACCCGAAAGCAAAACTGTGGCAACGGTACAAATTCCGAATTTGCCGCCGAGTAGCACCCCGATAACTACCATTAAAATATCAAGTACCATTCGCACAATTTTAATTTTCCAACCATTTTTTTCTGCAAGCGAAAATGTGACCGCCTCATAAGAGCCTCTGCCAAAATCTGCGGCGGAGTAAAGCCCTGTTCCGAATGAAAAAATTATGATTCCGAGCAGCATTATAATAAAATTAACTGCTTTAATATCACTGTAGTGCTGAATTTTTGTAAACACGTCTACAAAAAAGCTGTAAATTATTTGGTAAAGAATTGTGCCAACGTTGATTTGCTTTTTGTCATAGAATAGGGCAAAAATTATCATTGCTGCGGCAACTACAAGCGAAGAAGTGCCTATTGTCATACCTGTTACATTTGTAAGCCCCTGCCACAGTATTGCAAGCGTTGCACCGCCGAAGCCTGCGCCTATTGCGAGCGTGATTCCGTATGCAGATATGATTGAACCTGCAATAACTGTTAATGTCTTTATTAAATATTTCTTGAATTTCATTTTTACCACCAAAAAAATAAGACTATAAACCCTGCTGTTGTGTTCAGAAACAGCAAAATTTATAGTCTCAGTCAGCCTAGACAGCTTTATTATTTTATATTTTATACTTAAAATTTGAATAAGTCAACGATTATTTTAAATCATAAAATTATTTACTATTTTCATATTTTATGCTATTATAAAATCAGAGGTTTTATACCTAATTTTATTATTTTAAGGGGATATAATTATGAAAGATTGGTATAAGCAATTAGTTGTTTATCAAATTTGGCCTCGCTCTTTTTGCGATGGCAACGGCGACGGAATAGGCGACCTTGAGGGCGTGCTTTCAAAGCTTGATTATTTGCAGGATTTGGGCATAAATTGCATTTGGTTTTCTCCTCTTTATCCGTCACCTAATGCTGACTTTGGCTACGATATTGCCGACTATAAAAATATACATAAGGAATACGGCAATCTCGATTTGTTTAGGCAGGTGCTCGACGGCGCACACAAGCGTGGAATGAAGGTTATTATGGACCTTGTTGTTAATCACACGTCTGACGAGCACGAATGGTTTATTAAATCCAAAGACCCGTCCTCGCCATATCACGATTATTATTTTTGGCGCAAAGGCAGGCTAGGCGGCAAGCTTCCGCCTAACAATTGGCTTTCCTGCTTTGAGGGCAAGGCTTGGGAAAGGGATGAAAAAAGCGGAGAATATTATCTCCACGTTTTCGCAAAAAAACAGCCCGACCTTAACCACGATAACCCAAAGGTAAGGCAAGAGGTTAAGGATATAATGAAATTTTGGCTTGATATGGGGGTTGACGGTTTTAGAGAGGATGTTATAACATTTATTTCAAAAAGACCGGGGCTTCCTAACGGTATTCCGCTTCCTATCGGCTGCGGAATTGAGCATTATATGGACGGCCCTAATATCCATAAATATTTGAGCGAATACAGAGAAATAACAGATAAATACGATTGCTTTACAGTCGGCGAAGCGCCGATGATGACGCCTGACAATGCGCTTAAATATATTGACGAAAGTCACAAAGAACTTGATATGATGTTTCATTTTCAGCATATCGAGGCGGACGCATTTTTGATTGACTTCTTGCAGACTAAGTTTAGGCTCAAAGAAATGAAAAAAGCATTTACAAATTGGCAAAATAAGTTAAACGGCAGGGCTTGGAATACGCTTTATATCGAAAATCACGACCATCCGAGGATTATAAGTCGATACGGAAACGAAAAATACAGAGTTCAGTCGGGCAAAATGCTTGCAAATATGTATATGCTTCAGCAAGGAACACCGTTTGTTTATCAGGGTCAGGAGCTTGGTATGCTCAATACCCGCCTCGGCTCTATTGATGATTATGTTGACTGTTTTGTGAAAAATAATTATGACGTTGCAATCAATAAGCTTCATATGAAAAAGGAAAAAGCATTTGAATTTGCCGTTAAATCGACAAGAGATAATTCACGTACACCCGTTCAGTGGGACGACAGCAAAAACGCAGGATTTACTACCGGTACGCCGTGGTTTCCTGTTAATGAAAATTACAAGCAAATCAATGCAAAAGCCGAAATGGCAAATCCTGATTCTATTTATAACCACTATAAAAAGCTAATTAAGTTTAAGAAAGAAAACGATGTTGCAAAGTGGGGAGATTATAAGGAATATTACAAAAATTCCGATAAGCTTTATGTTTATTCACGTTCATTCAACGGCAAAAGACTTTTGGTTATTAATTCGTTTTCCGATGAGCGTGTGCCGTTTGAAGCGCCAAAGGGCTTTGACCTTGAAAAGGGAACACCTATTCTTTGCAATTATGAAAATAATTTTGTTCAGTGCAACGGTTTTAAGCTCAGACCTTATGAAACAAGAGTTTATATGTTTGAATAATCTTAATAAAATTGTAAGATATACTTCACAAACAATTTTGCTTGGTGTAATATAATTATACCTTATAAGGCTCCCTTAACAAGGGAGCTGTCAGCTACGCTGACTGAGGGATTTGCGGCTATCGTATCCGTTGGAAATTATCAATTAATTAAGAGGAAAACATTATGAATATTCTTGTGCTTGATGATGAGGCGGAAATTGCCGACCTTGTGGAGCTTTTTCTTAAAAATGAGGGATATAACGTATATAAATTTTATTCAAGCAGTGAGGCAATAAAATGCATTAATTCAACACCGCTTGATTTGGCACTTCTTGACGTTATGCTTCCCGATACAGACGGCTTTACCATACTTCGCACAATAAGAGAGGAGGGATATCGCTTTCCTGTTATTATGCTTACGGCTAAGGTGGAGGATAACGATAAAATTATCGGCTTGTCGCTCGGCGCTGACGATTATATTACAAAACCGTTTAATCCGCTTGAAATGGTGTCAAGAGTTAAGGCTCAGCTTAGGCGATATACTCTTTATAACGGCGCAGAAATATTGGAAAACAAAGAAATTTTCGATTCTGCGGGCTTGATAGTTAATCATCAAACCCATGTTTGTACCCTTTATGAAAAGGAAATTGCGCTTACTCCGACCGAGTTTAATATTCTCTGGCTTCTTTGCAAAAATGCCGGCAAGGTAGTTTCCACCGAGGAGATTTTTGAAAAGATTTGGAATGAAAAATACCTTGACAGCAACAATACGGTTATGGTACATATAAGAAGAATAAGGGAAAAACTTAACGAGCCATCAAGAAATCCTAAGTTTATTAAGACTGTTTGGGGAGTAGGGTATAAGATTGAAAAGAAATAAAGATAAAAGAATTTTTGCAAAAATTTTAATTCGATACATAATCTGCACAGTCGTTTTTTCAATTCCCCTTTGGGTATTTGGAGATCGGTATTTATTGTTAATCGAAGATGTAACAGGCAGTGAATCTTTTTACGATATCGGCACTGTTATAGTTACAAATTTGGTTCTTGTACTTGTGATTACGCTTATTTTTATGCTTCGTGCGGCACGGCTTCTTGACAGGGAATATGATGCACTTGACGGAATAGTCGACGATGACTATGTAAGCCCTAAACTTCCCAATATTATTTCACCAAGGCATAAGGACGTTGAGGAAAAGATTAAAAAGGAACTTAAGTTTAAGCAATACGTTGCAAACGAAGCGGAGCAGAGAAAAAATGACCTTGTTGTTTACCTTGCCCACGATTTAAAAACTCCGCTGACTTCTATTATCGGATATTTAAGCCTGCTTGATGAAAATCCCGATTTCAGCGTGGAATACAGGGCAAAATATACGGGCATTGCGCTTGATAAGGCATACAGGCTTGAGCAGCTTATCAATGAATTTTTCGATATAACACGTTTTAATCTTCAGTCCTTTCCGCTTGAAAATAATCATATTGACCTTTCCCTGCTTCTAAGGCAAATGGCAGAGGAATTTTATCCTGTTTTAAAGGAAAAAAATCTTACCTGTACCGTAAAGGCGGAGGATAAGGTTAATATTATCGGCGATTCCGACAAGCTTTCACGTGTGTTTGACAATTTGATGCGCAATGCTTCAAATTATTGCTACGAGGGTACAAATATTGAAATAAACGTTTTCAAAAAGGATGAAAATGCCGTTGTAACTTTTATTAATCAAGGTGATAAAATCGAAAAGGAAAAGCTTGATATGATTTTTGAAAAGTTTTTCCGTGCCGATACGTCCAGAACGAGCAAGACCGGCGGAACGGGCTTAGGACTTGCCATTGCAAAGCAGATTGTTGAGCGTCACGGCGGAACAATTACAGCCAAAAGCAATGAAAAATACACGATTTTTACTGTTTCTTTGCCGCTAAATAATCAATCTTAAGAAAATCGTAAGAATTTTGAAAGTTAATATTAATGCAAAAAATCTCCTTTTGGTATATTGTATTAATATCACCGAACGAGGTAAAATGTATGAAAAGAAGATTCAAGAAAAATATAATATGCTTTGTCTTGATTATGGCGATAATAATTGCAAGCGCAGCTGTTGTTAAAAGGGCAACAGTCGGCGAGGCTGAAAATTATTCAAAGTATATTCAGGTTGCTGCTGAGGATAAAAATATTTCAGCCAAAAAAAATGATTGAAAATTATGCTGACGAAAACGGCTATACGCTTTCCGATTATCCCCAAAGTCTTGTTGATTTGCTCAAAAGAAATAAGGAAACAAAGGAATTTGTGCTCAATTATCCTAAGTATAAGGACAAGCATTTTAAGATTAATATGAAAGAGTATAAAAATTGCGACAGCGTTCCTCTTTTTATGCAATGGGATATCAGATGGGGCTATAAAATGTACGGCAACGATGTGGCAGGCTTGACTGCTTGCGGCCCTACTTGCCTTTCAATGGTTGCGGTTTATCTTTTGCAAGATATAAAATATTCACCCGATTATATGATTGATTGGGCAAAGAAAAACGGCTACTGCGTTGACGGCAGCGGTTCGCTTTGGACTCTTATGAGCGAGGGTGCGCAAAAGCTTGGTATTGACTCAACCGAGCTGCCTCTTGATAAGCAAAGGGTGATTAATAATCTTGAAGTCGGCAACCCTGTTGTTTGCATAATGGAACCCGGTGATTTTACGAAAAAAGGGCATTTCATTGTAATGACGGGTATAGAAAACGGCAAGATTAAAATTAATGACCCAAACAGTATTGAAAATTCAAATAAGCTTTGGAATTTCGATGATATTTCTTCGCAAATCAATAATTTATGGGCAATGAGGGTGTAGAAAAAATTTTTTATATTCAACAACGTAGGGGCGAACATTGTTCGCCCTCTACTTTGTTTCGAAAGAAATTTTTTCTGAATGTCGGTTGATTTTATGGTAGACAAATTGATTTTTTGGTGCTATAATCTTTGCAGTTTTAGAAATAAGGAGGCGAAATATATGGACAGTTGTGATAATCGAAGTAGCTTTGGCGATGGGCAAGGTTTGAAAAAGCAAATGTCTTTATGATTTCGCATTAATATATTTTCAGCCTTTCCGTCGTTTAAGAATGTCACAACTATTACTTTGATTGTGTATTTTTGCACGATGGATTTTTTATGCCCATTTTTGGGGGAACGGAGGCTGAAATGGAATTGGATTTAAAAGCAAATAAGCTTATTGAAGAAATTGTTGCCGTTATCAGGAGCAATTTGGATAAAGAAAAATTAGTCGAAAAGCTTGACGACTACCACGCAAACGATATTGCGCAAAGCTTGGAGTATTTAACAAAGGATGAGCGTTTGTCGCTTTATGAAATTTTGGGCGATGAATGGGTTTCGGAAATTCTTTCCTATGTTGAAGAGCCTGAGCAATATATTAACGAACTCGGTGTTGAAAAACTTGCCGATATCATTAACGAAATGGACTCCGACGATGCAGCAGATTTGCTTGAAAAGGTTGATGAAAGCGTTAAGGAGAAGCTTCGTTTAAGCCTTGATGATGATGTTAAGGCGGACATTCAGCTCATCAATTCTTATGATGAGGACGAGGTCGGCAGCTTAATAACAAATAATTATATTTGCATTTCAAAAACGCTTGACATTCGTGGAGCAATGCACGAGCTTATTAAGCAAGCAGGCGATAACGATAATATTTCTACTATTTATGTTGTTGACGAAAACGGCAAGTTCAGCGGCGCTATTGATTTAAAGGATTTGATTATAGCAAGGCAGAGCGATACGCTCGATTCTATAATTATTTATTCCTATCCTTATTTTTATGCTGATGAAAAAATATCAGACAGTATTGAAAAAATCAAGGATTATGCCGAGGATTCACTTCCTGTTTTGAACCGTGATAAAGAAATTGTCGGCATCATCACGGCTCAGGACGTTGTTGAGGCGGTTGATGATGAAATGGGCGAGGATTATGCAAAACTTGCCGGATTGACTGCAGAGGAGGATTTGCAGGAAACGACAAAGCAGAGCATAAAAAAACGTTTGCCGTGGCTTGTTGTGCTTCTTGTTTTAGGTATGGGAGTTTCGGCTGTTGTAGGTGCATTTGAAAATGTTGTTGCCATTTTGCCTATTGTCATTTGCTTTCAATCGCTCATTCTTGATATGGCGGGTAATGTAGGCACGCAGTCGCTGGCAGTTACAATTCGTGTTTTGATGGACGAGGAGCTTGCGCCTAAGGATAAGCTTAAATTAGTGCTTAAAGAGGCAAAGGTTGGCTTTAGCAACGGCTTTTTGCTCGGCATTTTGGCAATAGTATTTCTGGGATTGTACATTTTCCTTTATAAAGGATATGATATTAGGCACGCATTTTTGATTTCACTTTGCGTTGGGGTATCGCTTCTTCTTGCAATGATTGTTTCAAGCCTTGTCGGTACGCTTGTGCCGCTGTTCTTTAAAAAGATAAAGGTTGACCCTGCCGTAGCTTCGGGTCCGCTTATTACAACTGTTAATGATTTGGTGGCTGTTGTTATTTATTACGGCCTTTCGTGGGTATTTTTAATTCAAACTATGCATATTCTCGGTTGAAATAATTGACATTTTTTATAAAAGTGTTGTCTTTTTGCACAAATAATTATCGACCGATTTGTACGATATGTCGATTTTACGGCAAAAAGTTGCAATTTATCTTGTTATATGTCAAAATAGAGTTCTGATTTATTACGTTTATTAATTTAATAGGAGTTAAACCGAAATGGACAGAAGAATTAAAAGGACACGAACAGCTGTTTTTAATGCCGTTCTTGACCTTATGGTTGAAAAGGATACAAGCAAGATTACCGTTTTGGAGCTTTGCAAGCGTGCGGATATTAATAAAAGCACATTTTATTTGCATTACAAAAGTATGGACGATTGCCTGCAAAACTGTTTTCAAATCATTATGAACGGTATTATCAATATTTCAAAGAAGATTGATTATAATGAAATTAAGCATAACCCCCAACCTGCGGTTGACAGGCTTCTTGACGAGGTGGAGAAAAATATTGAATACCTTTCAAAATTCAAGTCGAGCAGCATTTGTGCACCGGCAATAAAAATGCTTAAGGAAAATCTTGTTGCATCAATTTCTCAAAGCAACGGTTTCACTATTGAAGATAATTATTTCGAGGTTTCAACAATTACGTTTGGTGTTGCCGGCTGTATTGATGCTCTTATTGAGCCACTTCCTGTTTTTAATAAGGAAGAACTCGGCAAAGTAATCGTTTCGATGCTCAAATCGTCAAAAGAATAATTATTTGACATATGTCATATATATCGTGTATAATTAAAGCATTAAAGTTTTAATTAAGGAGCGGCTTATGGCAAGACCCAAAAAGGCGAGAAAGGTTTGCTTTGAACCGAATATTGCAGAATTAATAAAAACAAAAAACGGCAGGGGCTTTGTTGAACTTACTGTTGATGAATATGAAACCCTGCGACTTATTGATTATATGGGGCTTACCCAATATGAATGTGCATTGCAAATGGAAGTCGCTCGTTCAACCATTGCCGCAATTTATGAAAATGCAAGATACAAGATTTCCGATTCGCTCGTAAACGGAAAATCAATTAAAATCAGCGGCGGAGATTATATCCTTTGCCAAAACAGCACTCATTGCTGCGGCAGATGCGGCGCTAATACCTGCGGCAGATGCAATCACGGAGCTTGCGAAAGATGCACGGGAGTATTTCACCCAAAGGGCAAGGAATGTGACATTTTAAACTAAATAAAAATAATGAGCTGTCCCACATATTTAGTGAGACAGCTCATTTTGCGTTTTATATCAAATTAAAGCTGGTCGGCAATTGTATAAATCATTTCCTTTGTTTTTTCCCAACCGAGGCAAGGGTCGGTAATTGATTTTCCGTAAACTCCGTCCTCAACCTTCTGGCTTCCGTCCTCAATATATGATTCAATCATGAAGCCCTTAACCATTTTTTTAATGTCGTCGCTGTGGCGCATTGAGTGAAGAACCTCGTTTGCAATTCTTACCTGCTCAAGATATTTTTTGCCTGAATTGGAATGGTTGGTATCAACGATAACGGCAGGATTTTTGTAGTCCCCTGTGCAATATGCATCGTGAAGCTTTCTTAAATCCTCGTAGTGATAGTTAGCATGGTTGTTGCCGTGCTTGCTTACGCTGCCTCTAAGAATTGCATGCGCAAGCTCGTTGCCCTTGGATTCAACCTCCCATCCTCTGTAAAGGAAAGTGTGGTCTCCCTGAGCTGCCTTGATAGAATTGAGCATAATTGAAAGGTCGCCGCTTGTAGGATTTTTCATACCTACAGGAATGTCAAGCCCTGAAGAAACAAGCCTGTGTTCCTGATTTTCAACACTTCTTGCGCCTACTGCAACGTATGAAAGAAGGTCTGAAAGATATCTGTGGTTTTCAGGATAAAGCATTTCATCGGCACATGTTAAGCCGGTTTGCTCAATTGCATCCTTGTGAAGCGCACGAATCGCCTTGATTCCTTCAAGCATATCAGGCTTCTTGTCAGGGTCAGGCTGGTGAAGCATACCCTTGTAGCCGGCACCGGTTGTTCTCGGCTTACCTGTGTAAATTCTCGGAATAATCAAAATCTTGTCCTCAACGTCGGTTTGAACCATTGCAAGGCGGTGAATATAGTCAAGAACAGCATCGTGCCTGTCAGCCGAACACGGGCCGATAACAAGCAAAAACTTGTCACTTTCGCCCTTGAAAACCTTAGCGATTTCTTCATCCCTTTTAGCCTTTATTTCTTCAGCCTCTTTTGTAAGCGGCATTTCTTTTTTTATCTCCTGCGGAACAGGAAGCTTTCTTTTAAAATTTGTATTTGTCATCAAATCCATAGTTTTGCCCTCCGATAATAACTATTATAATTGACATTTTTAATTTGTCAACTTTCAGCAACGCTTTAGCACTTGAAAGTGTAGCGCTTTTAAGTGCTAAAGTATTATGCTCCAATTATACCAAAAGGTTTATAATTTGTCAATAGTAAAAATTAAGGCTGTAATTTTTGCAAAACCGCTGTATTTATTGCTTGCGATTTGATTTATATGCTGTTTTGTTTGCCTAAAAAAATATAATATGATATAATATCTAAAGGTGATTTTATGTTAGAACTAAAAAATATTAAGAAAAATAAGGAATATATCAAAAAAGCAAGGTCGCTTTATAACAGCGCATTTCCAAGTGCCGAACGTATTCCGTTTGATATTTTGCTTTATAAAGCAAAGGGCAGTAACGTAACGTTTTTTGCCGTAGTTGACGGATCTGAATTTAAAGGTCTTACTTATACTGTTTGGTATAATGATATTGTTTTTATTTTCTATCTTGCCGTTGAAAAGCAGGCAAGGGGCAACGGTATCGGCTCTCAAATTCTGAAACTTATTAAAGAGGAATTTCCATCCTGCCGTTTAGTACTCAATATTGAAGCCCTTGATGATAATGCGCCCAATAATGACGAACGTATCCGTCGCCGTGAATTTTATGTTAAAAACGGCTTTTTCGGCGCAGGTTATAATGTTAGGGAATATAGCGTCATTTATGAAAATCTTTGCTTTGCTCCTAAAGACAGGCCTGTAACTAAAGAGGAATACACCGCCTTGATTAAAGCATATCTCGGTCCTTTTATGTATTCTCTTTACAGGAAATTGAGCGAGTAGTGTTGACTTTTACTGTTTGTTATGATAATATATCAAGCGTCGGTATTGATTGCAACGAGGGTCCACCCGTTCCCATCCCGAACACGGTAGTTAAGCTCGTTTGCGCTGAAAATACTTGCAGGGCAGCCTGCCGGGAAAATAAGTAATGCCGACTTCGTCGTCGCAAGCTTCATATCGCTTGTGGCGACTTTCTTTTTTTCTTTTATAGATGAATAAAGCAATCCACTTGCTACGAAACAGTACACTGTACTGTTTCTCCCAAATTCACAAATGAATTTGGAGCCACGTGTCTCTTGTGCTTCGCACAATTCACTCTCATTACGCTGCTCCTCCTCTCCCCAAAAAGCTTACGCTTTCCGGGGGCCCCCGATTTTTTTCCTCACGTACTTCATATAGTTCGTGGCGACTTTTTTATTGCTTAGATAAAAGTCATCAGTTCATTCATTTTAAAAAACATAAGAAAAACCGGTCACGAATTCACGTGACCGGTTTGTTAATTTAATTATTTCAATACTTTGAAATCTACTTTGCCGATTTTTGTTCTCGGAAGGGCATCTATAAACTCGATAATTTTAGGTACAGACCATTTTGAAAGGTTTTGCATACCAAATTCAATGATTTTTTTCTTAAGCATTTCTTCATCATCGTTTTTAAATTTTTTATTTTTAACAACGAAAAGCTTAAGCTTCGTCTGTCCTTCTTCTCCTACGCCGATAACACAGCAGTCATAAATTTCTGCCATTGCTCTGTAAGCCTCTTCAATAAACGAAGGGTAAACAAGATAACCGCTGATTTTGTAAACTCTCTTGAGCCTTTGGCGGTAATAGATATCACCTGTTTCTTGCTCAATGTAGCACATATCGCCGGTATGAAGCCATACTTTGCCGTCATTGTGCTTAACAAGAACCTTTGCCGTTTCGTCAGGGTCGTGGTAATAACCCTCCATAAGAGTCGGAGCGTAAATACAAAGCTCGCCGTCCTCGCCTTTAACTTCATCTGTAGTTCCCGGTTTAACGGTCATAGCCTCAACATTGTAGCAAGGAATGCCGATACAACCCTGCGGTGCTTCTCTTCTCGGGTCGGTAAATGAGCAAACGGTTACACATTCCGTAAGGCCGTAGCCTGAAACGAAGTGGCAGTGAGCGCCGTTTTCCTTAAGAAGTCTATCCATTTTTTCAGTAAGCGAATAAGGAACAACGTCTCCGCCTGAGCCGATAAGCTTCATATTCGACATATCAATTCCTTTGAGATAACCTGCCTTATATACCTTTTCAAAGAAATCAGGAACGCCGAAAATATAGTTGATACCGTATTTCTTGATAGCGTCTGAACACATTTTAGCGTCAAACTGAGGAAACAGCGACTGAGGCATACCTGTGCAGATTGAAACGTGCATACAAAGCGCAAAGCCAAAACCGTGGAATACGGGAAGTGCAGTAAGCATAGCGTCTGATTTAGGGTCACATTTCATATCTAAAACATTTTCAACTACGTCGCAAAGTTGATATGAAAGATTGTTGATAGCCTCATTGCAAAGCTGAACACCCTTTGGATTGCCTGTTGTACCGCCTGTCATCATAATTGCGGCAACTGCGAGTGGGTTTTCTGCAATAGGAATTTCATTGCCGGCAGCAATATATTCCTTGCCCTCTCTTAAAAGTTCCTTCCAGTCAATATTTTTCTTGACGTCAGTTGCCGGAGCTGTTTTGCCTTTGATTTTCTTTTTATAAAGCTGATTTGCAATAAAGCCATAAGGAGTTTTTGGAAAATACTCGGCTGTTTTGCATCTTACAAGTGTAAGATGGTTCATACCCTTAAATGCTTTTTCTGAAACGTCAAAGCAAAATGCAAACTTAGCGCCTACAAGGTCAACCGCATATTGTGCTTCGCTTGCAACCGAAAGAGGGTGAAGCATTGAAGCAATAGCACCGATTTTGTTTACTGCATATATAGCTGTAATGCACTGCGGCATATTAGGTGCGCAAATAATAACTCTGTCGCCCTTTCTGACACCGTTTGCCAACATACCTGCGGCGCAAAGGTCAACCATTTTTTCAGCCTGCGCCCAAGTGATTGTGTTGTTGTAATAATAAAAACAAGGCTCGTTTGTATGTTGAGCGGCAGAATCCGCAAATTTTTCATACATTGTTTTTTTGACATCATATCGTGTTGTATATTCTATCATATTATCCTCCAAGCAATTCAAATAATGAACACAATGTACCGCTGTGTGCATTATTGACTCATTACCCCAATTATAACAAATAATATAAAGTAAATCCACAAAAATTAAATAAATTAAGTTTTATTTAATAAATTGACTTTTTTTTCATATATGGTAGAATAAGGCGTATAAATTGCAGGCGGTGAAAAAATGGCTTATAAAGTAAAAAAAGACCCTATTGATAAAATACCTAAGGCGCAGTTTGTTTTTTGGATTATTGTGCGTATTTCCATGCTCGTTTGCGCCGGATACTCGTTTATTCACGGCGACTTGGTAATGGGATTTGAAAGTGTATTTTGTTTTATATTTACTCATCTTTGGGATATGTTTCAGGTTTTCGGCAACGGCAGTTTTATTGAGGAAGTTCCGCCGCTTAGCCAAACAATGCTTAATATTATTATTTTTATAGGAATAGTTATCGGCTCATATTTCGGATTTTTTGATGAAATTTCGTGGTTTGATAATTTTATGCACATTATGTCGGGTTTGGTTTGTGCCGTTTTCGGCTATGACTTTGCTTGCATTATTCAGCGCAAAAAGGGGCAGTGTGCGGCAACTCTTGCGGCTCTTTTTTCAATAATGTTTGCGCTTTCAATTGCAGTCGGCTGGGAATTTTATGAATTTTTGATGGATTATTTTCACGGCACAAATCTTCAGCTTTCAAAAGCAGGGAACGAAACGGCTATGTTTGACCTTTCAAAATACCATAATGAATACGGCTATCTCGGTCTTGTTGATACTATGACGGATATGATGATGAATGCCGTAGGGGGTATCATCGGTATGATATTTATGATTATTTTAAGAAATGGGAAAAAGGGGAAGAAAAAGTAATTTATGGCAAAAACTAAGGATTTGACGCAGGGGAGTGTGTGGAAACTTCTGCTTGTTTTTGCATTTCCTACTCTTTTGAGCAATGTTTTTCAACAATTTTATAATCTTGCCGATACCGCAATTGCAGGCCATATTTTGGGCGATAATGCGCTTGTTGCAATCGGTGCAAGTTCCACGATTAACAGCCTTGTTTTGAGCTTTGCGTGGGGGCTTAACGGCGGATTTGGCATTATTATTGCTCAATGCTTCGGCGCAAAGGATTTTAAAAGGCTGAAAAAATCAGTTGCGATTTCGCTTGTGATTAATGCCGTTTTTTCAGTTGCCGTGCTTTTTGCAAGCGTGCTTTTCAGCAAGCCTATGCTCAAACTTCTCAACACCCCGTCTGCAAGGCTTGAGGAGGCTAACAGCTATATTGTCGTTATTTTGGCGTGCATTATCGTGCCTATGCTTTATAATCTTGAGGCGGTCATTTTGCGTTCGCTCGGCGACAGTAAAACTCCGCTTTATTTTCTGATTTTTTCAAGTATATTAAATGTTGTGCTTGATTATGTATTTATCAAATTTACAAATATGGGCGTTATGGGTGCGGCTGTGGCAACTGTTTTGGCGCAACTTTTGTCCGTAATTTTCTGCTTTGTTGTTATTTTAAAGAATTTTAAGATAATCAGGCTTAAAAAAGATGATTTTAAATTTTCTTCGTCGCTTTTTAAAAATATGATGGGCGCAGGTATGACAATGGCGGTTATGAATTCGATTTTTTCAATCGGCTCAATTATTATGCAAGGCTCGATTAATGCGCTCGGCGATGATATTATTGCAGCACATCTCGGTTCAAGAAAGGTTGCGGAAATGTTTATGCAGCCGCTTGTAACCATCGGCACGGCTTGCTCTACTTTTGTAGGTCAAAATTACGGTGCAGGGAAAATCAAAAGAATTAAATCGTCTATCAAATACAGCACGCTTTATTCTCTTATTTGGTCTGTGTTTACTTTCTTTGTTTTATGGTTTTTCGGCGGTCAAATTGCAAGGCTCGTCACGGGCAGTGCTTCGCAAACTGTGTTTGAAAATACACAGCTTTATCTCAGGGTTAATGCGCCGTTTTATTTTGTTTTGGGTTTGCTTTTTACCCTGCGTTTTTCTATCCAGTCGGTTGACAGAAAGGCACCGCCGATTATTTCAAGCACTATGGAGCTTGCCTCCAAAATTGCGGCGGCATATCTGTTTATTCCGCTTTGGGGCTATTTCGGCGCTTGCATTGCCGAGCCGCTTAGCTGGACCTTGGGCGCAATATATCTTTTATTTGTGTTTAAAAAGGAATTTGAAAGGCTTGATAATATTAAATTTAAAGAAAAGGCAGAATGACCAAGACGGGAGAATGAAAGCAAATTTTCCCTACAAAGCTTGACGAGAAAAGAAATAAAAAATCCTTCTGAAAAGAAAATCAGAAGGATTTTTGTTTTTTATGTGAAATTATAATATATGCAAAATTTCAACAATTTGTCTTTTATAATTCAAGAACTCATCTGTAAGATTAAAATCGGCGGTCCTCGGTTTAGGGCAGTCGATTTTAATTTCGTTTGAGCATACACCGTCGGCAAGAATATAAATCCTGTCAGACAGTAAAATAGCCTCGTCTATATCGTGAGTAATAAATACTGTTGACAAATCAATGCTTTGCATAACGTCGAGATACCACTTGTGAATAACAGCTTTTGTAATGGTATCAAGTGCGCTGAACGGCTCATCAAGGAGCGCCACGCCGTTTGACGATAAATATGTGCGAAGAAGTGCCGCTCTTTGGCGCATACCGCCAGAAAGCTGCGACGGATATTTGTATTGCGTGCCGTCAAGACCGAAGGTTTTGAAAAGAGGCTCTGCCTGCTCTCTTGCTTCTTTTTTGCTTACCTTGTTTATAACAAGCGGAAGCGTTACATTGTCAATCACCTTTCTGTAAGGTAAAAGTAAATCCTTTTGAAGCATATAGCTGACACTTCCGGGCTTACCCGTAATATCGTCGCCGTTGAGCAGTACCCTGCCGCTGTCGGGTTTTGAAATACCCGACAGGACATTGAACAGCGTAGTTTTGCCGCCACCGCTTACTCCCAAAAGGCTGACAATTTCGCCCTTGTTAAGAGTAAGTGAAGCACCTTTTAAAACCTTGTTTTCTCCAAAGCTTTTATAAATATTTTCAGCTTTTAAAATTTCCATAAGTTATGCCAAATAATCGTTTGTAAATCCTGTGTTTTCAGGAATTTTTTCATCAACAATTTTTACTTCGCCGAGCCAATTGTAAAATGCATTCCATCTTGCAGGGTCGATATATCCCCATTTAGGAGCGTCGGCAATATATTGGTCTGCCATATACTTTTGGCTTGCCTTTACAAGTTCTTCACTACCCTTGAGTGATCCTGTATCGTCGCCGTCAATAAGCATTTGAGCAGCTTTTTCCGGATTTTCAATAGCATATTCATAACCCTTTTTGGTTGCCGAAAGGAACGCCTTAACGGTTTCGGGGTCATTTTTAATAAGGTCATTGTTTGCAATAAGGATAGGTGTGTAGTAATCAAATGTAGGATTCAAATCCTTAAAGAAGAATTTGTCAACCTCAACATGGTTTACCTGAGCGTTAACTCCGCCCCAGCCGTCAAATACCCAAATTGCGTGATCCGGATTTTGCTTTACATCCTGTGCCTCGTCTGTTACTGTGTTTGGAATTCTCTTAACCTTGCTCCAATCACCGCCGTCTGCTTTGACAACGTTTTCCATCATTGCAAGCTCAATAGGTGAGTCCCAAGTGAGATATGTTTTGCCTACAAGACCCTTAGGAGTGTCCATACCCTCGCCTTTTTTAGACATAATGCACGATGTATTGTGCTGAAGAAGAGCGGCAACAGCCGTAACCTGCATAGGAGTGTCAGAGGTGAAGGCTGAAGCGATAGTATCCTGAGCGTCAATGGCAAACTGTGCCTGACCTGCCGAGCAAGCCTCTGTAGCACCGTTTTCAGGCGGTTGAACAATCTTTACATTAAGACCTGCATCTTTGTAATATCCCTGCTGTAAAGCAACATAAAAGCCTGTATGGTTTGTGTTAGGTGTCCAGTCAAGGCAAAGAGTAACGTTTTTTAACTCCTTTTTTGCTGTGTCGTCAGATTGTGTATCTGTATTTGATTTTGTGCAAGCTGCAAAAGCAAAAATAAGTGAAATTGCAAGCAATATTGCAAGTATTTTTTTTGTTTTACTCATTTCTTATCTCCTGAAATTTCTTTTTTATGTACCCAAGGCATTGAAATTTTTTCAAGCAAAACAACTATGCCCATAAGTACAAGGCTGATTGCCGAAATAAACACGATAACGGCAAACATTTTGTCAAAGGCATAAGCCTTTTTAACTCTTGTCATATAAACGCCGAGGCCCTCAAATCCGCCGAGCCATTCCGAAACAACGGCGCCGACAACCGCATAAGCGGCTGAAATGCGAAGCCCCGAAAAAAACGAAGCCGTAGCATTGGGAAGCTTGATTATTCTGAAAATTTGAAGCCTTCTTGCCCCCATTGAGCGCATAAGATTTATTGCATCCTCATCAACACTTTGAAATCCGTTTAAAAGCCCTATCGCAATAGGGAAAAATGTTGTGATAACAACAAGCGTGATTTTAGGTGCCATACCAAAGCCCATCCACAGCACCAAAAGCGGAGCAATGGCGATAGTGGGAATTGTTTGGGTAACAACAAGAACAGGGTAAAGCGCCTTGTTGATTATGGTAAACCTGTCCATCAAACTTGCAATAACAAACGCAATGGCAATGCCGATAAGAAGACCGTAAAGTGTTTCCTGCAATGTGACAGCCGCCTGTTTCATCATAATAGAAAAATTATCGGCAAACGCTTTTACAACGTCTATCGGCGACGGCAGCATATATGCAGGCACGAACTCCATATCGCAAGCTAAAAACCACAGCAATAATATGACAATTATCGCACCGAGCGGTGCTGTCTTATTGGTGATGCTTTGTAACTTTTTTGTCAATGGTCAATACCTCACCCTCAGGGTTATAAACAACCTTGATATATGCGCTTACACTTGGGCAACCTGCTTTGATTGCAACCTTTTGGCAGTTTGCAACAATTTCCATAAGTTCATCGTAGCTTTCACCCTCGATAGTGGTTTCAAATGGGCCTACATAATAGTTAAGTCCTGTCGACTTAATGTATGCGATAACCTCGTCAACAATACGGATAAGCTCGTCCTCGTTTTGTACATCAGGCAAAACCTGAATTGCAACACTTGCTTTCATAATAAATACTTCCTTTCGTAATATTCTTGATAAGTCAAAAGAAAAAGCACCTATGCAAAACGCAAAGGTGCTAATATGTATATAATCTTCCGTCTTCCTACGCTCGCATTATCGAACAGGTTAGAAGGGTATAATCTCAGCCTTGAAAATCAAAGCACCCCTGACTTATTAAGTTAAGTAAATTATATAACTATTTATTAATATTGTCAATATTTTTGTTTTTAGCTCTTTCTTCACGAAGCCTTGCAAAGAAATCGCTTAAAAGCGACGAACATTCGTCTTTCAGCACGCCGCTAACTATTTCGGGCTTGTGGTTATACGGCAAATTATTAAAATCAACAACAGAGCCGAACGAGCCTGCCTTGCTGTCGCTTGCGCCGAAAACAACACGCTTTATTCGTGAGTTGATTATTGCACCTGCACACATAGGGCACGGTTCAAGAGTAACATAAAGCTCGCATTGCCAAAGCCGCCAGCCGCCGAGTGCCTTGCAGGCATTGTCTATCGCTTCAAGCTCTGCGTGGTAAAGCGCATTTTTGCCAATTTCACGCCTGTTTCTGCCTGTTGCAACAATTTCGCCGTTTTTGGTAACAACCGCACCGACGGGAACTTCACCCTCATCGCCGCTTATTTTTGCAAGCTCAATAGCTTTTTTCATTATTTCTTCATCTGTCATATTTTATCCTATCTTAACTGTTTGCGCAGTCATCACGATTAAAAGAAGAAAAGGAATAATCATACCGGGGAAGAGGAATGACGAAATTTTTTCACCCGTTGTAAGCACGCAATCGCTGTTTTCCTTAGGAAGGGTAAGCTTATGCTTAATTCCCAAATAAACAGTTGCAATAACGCCTAAGAGAAGCCAAAAGCCGAAGAGTGCAGCGGTGATATTTATTTCCTTGCCGGCAACAAAATTGACCGTATCGCTGACTGCCGACATTCCGTTATTAAGCGCATGAATACACATTGCAGGAATGATGCTGTCTGTTTTAATCGTGACATAAGCAAGCACTAAGCCTACAAGAAAAGCAAAAACAAACTGAATAACATTACCGTGAAGCAAACCGAAAACAACGCTTACCGCAACAACGCCAAACGCTTTGCCGTAATTTTTCAAAAGACCGAGCGAGCAGCATCTCATTGCAAATTCCTCGCAAATTGCCGGAACAATGGCTATGCCGATAATGTTAAGCACACATTCAAAAACTGAATTTGGATTTGAAACGTCACCTTGAGTAAGAGTTATGCCGACTGTTTTAAGGAAAGCAACAAGATAGCTTGTTGCCGCATTTGCAATAACGCAAATACCCATACCAAAGCAAATCCAAATTACAGCGTCACCGAATTTGAGCGATTTTGTGGGAACAATCGGAGTTTTGTATTTTTTCTTGTTAATAAGCGCAACTAAGCCAAACGGCGCCGCAACAGACAAAATGGAAATGAAAAGAATGTTCACGGCATAGCTGAATGAGGCGCTCGATTTGTAAATATCATAAAGCGTCTGCCCCGAGTTTATTGTTATTTTGCTCATTGCCAAAGATACAACTACCTGCAATACCAAGTATAAAATTATTGCGCCGCCGAGCCAAGAGCTTATTTTTTTAAGCTCTTTTTTTTGCTTTCTTGCAATGTTATCCCGCTGAATTTGACGTCTCATATATTCACTTTGCTGTTCGTTAAAATTAGGATTATAGTAATATTGCGCCATATAATTTTTCTTCTTTCATTTATTTATAAAAAGGCTGACTATTTTTTAAATGTCAGCCTAAATAATATACCAAAATGATGTATAAAATATTACAATATTTTGTCAATTAATAAAATTTAAAAATTTTCTGCAAGCTCTTTAAGATATGCTTTAAGCTCATCTCTCGTGTCAGGGTGCTTAAGTCCGACTTCAATATTTGCCTGAAGAATACCGAATTTATTGCCCATATCATATCTCTTGCCCTCATAATCAACAGCAATAACGCCTTGATTTTGAGCAAGTGTTTTCATAGCGTCGGTAAGCTGAAGTTCGTTTCCGGCACCGAGCGGAGTTTTTTCAAGAATGTCAAAAATCTCCGGCGGCAAAACAACTCTGCCTAAAATAGAATAGTTAGACATAATTTGCTCAGGTTTAGGCTTTTCAATCATATCTGTGCAGTTAAAGCAGTTGCCCTCGATTTTTTCAACAGCCAGCGAGCAATACTTTGGCACATCTTTTTTTGGCACTTCTTTAACGCCGACACAGCCCTTGCCGTATTTTTCATAAGCGTCGCAAAGCTGTTTTGTAACAGGATTGTCGGAAATAATAACGTCGTCGCCGTAAAGGACCGCAAACGGCTCATTGCCGACAAAGGATTTTGCACAAAGCACGGCATGGCCCAATCCCTTTGTCTCCTTTTGCCTGATGAAAAAGATATTGCCGAATTTTGAGCAGGCAAGAACGTCGTTGTAAATATCCTTTTTGCCTTCGTTATCTTTAAGCTTGCTTTCAAGCTCGTATGCGTGGTCAAAATGGTCCTCAATAGCGCCCTTACCTCTGTTGGTAATAATGAGCACTTCTTCAATGCCTGAATTAAAAGCCTCCTCAACTATGTACTGAATAGCAGGCTTGTCAACAATGTTAAGCATTTCCTTCGGTATTGCTTTTGATGCAGGCAATACTCTTGTTCCCATTCCGGCAGCAGGTATTATCGCTTTTCTGACTTTCATTATGATTCTCCCTTGATTTAGAGTTTTGATATAATAGACGTGATAAGGTCAAGTACGCAAAATGCCAAAACAGGAGAGAATAAGCTTGTTCCGCCCATTTTGTTTAAATATAATTTCTTTAAATCGTCCTGCGACATAGGCGTGCTGTTTCCAAAAGGTATCATTTGTTCAAGCATACCGCCTTCGTCAATTTTTTGATTAACGTCTTTAACCGTTTTAATGACCTTTGCTTTGTAAAAGTTATTACTGCAAAGCGCAATGATAACGTGAAATACTAAATTTGCAACTGTCATAATAAGCATCATCGGCAAAATCTTTTCATAAAGCGTGCTGAATTTGCTGACAAGGTCCGAGTTTAATTTGCCTGACGAAATGGCAACTGCATTGTCGGTTATAAATTGCATTAATTTTGCATAAGGCTTAGCGTAAATACCTTGGGCAACAAGGCTTACTGTAAGCTGAAGAGCAAGGAATATTGAACCCTCTTTATACATTTTTCTAAAGAAAAGATAATAGGGACCGAATATAAAACCTGCCCAATTCCACGAAAACTTCTTGCCGGATTTGAAATTATCCATAAATTTAGGAATATTTGTTTTAACAACGCCTGCGACGTCCTCTGCGCTTTCACCGTCAATTGTTAAATCGCTGTTCTCGTATCCCGTGTTTAAATTAGGAATGAACGGCTGAGAATTTGACAAATCATTCATCGGCTGCCTTGCACCGCATTTGTTGCAAAACGGAGCATTTTTGTTAATCTCTTCGCCGCAGCTTACACACTTTTTGGTGTTGCTTTTTGAATTTTGAGGCTCGCTTTGATTGCTCTTTTCTTCGCCTTGAGCGCTTTTGTCGGGCGAAAAATATGAACCTACAGCCGTGCCCTGATTAACATTATGAGCCTTTTCTTCAATTTTTGTTTCATTTGTTTTCTTAAATTCGTAGCCCTCGGCGTGCTTATCTTCATTAAAGCAGTGACCGATTTTTTTGTAGCACTCTCTGTGGTGCGGTGTTCCGCAGACAGGGCAGGTTACAATATCGTCGCCGTCTTTAAACTCTTGATTGCAAACGGGGCATTTTTCGTTTTTATATGAAGGCATAATTTTTTCCTTTCAATGTGGATACCTATTTAATTTATTATATCTAAATTACCATAATAAATCAACATTATAATTAAAATATTGTAAATCTATTTTAAACTTGACAAGAATTAAATATTCCGTATATAATATATTGATATTAAGATAAATTTGAGCTATTTGGAGTTAAAATAATGATAGAGTACGAGGAATTAAGATTAAGACTTTTGGAGTCTGAAAAAACAGTAAAAAATTTAAAGGAAGCACTTGCGATTGACACCTTGAAGGGTGATATTGCAGAGCTTGAAAAGGAAAGCGCCAAGCCTGATTTTTGGGACGATATGGAAAACAGCCAAAAGGTTATGCAGAAAATCGGCTCGCTTAAGGCTAAGGTTCAGTCATACGAAAATGTTAAAAATGAGTTTGACGATGCGCTTGTTATGATTGAACTTGCAAACGAGGAGGAAGATGCAGACTTACTTGAGGATTGCACTTCTTCTGTTGAGGAAATTGAGAAAAAACTTGAATCGCTTACTCTTTCAACTCTTTTGAGCGGAGAGTTTGACAGCAAAAATGCACTTCTTACTTTCCATGCCGGTGCAGGCGGAACAGAGGCTCAGGACTGGGCAGAAATGCTTTTCAGAATGTATAATCGTTGGGGAGAGCGCCACGGCTACAAGGTTTCAACTCTCGATTATCTCGACGGTGATGTTGCAGGTATTAAGAGTGCAACTATTCTTGTTGAGGGTGAAAATGCTTACGGCTATCTTAAAGGCGAAATGGGTATTCACCGTCTTGTAAGAGTATCGCCTTTTGACTCATCAGGCAGGCGTCACACCTCATTTGCTTCTGTTGAGGTTATGCCGGAAATTGATGATGACGTTGACGTTGAAATCCGTGATGAAGATATCAAAATGGACGTTTACAGGGCGTCGGGTGCAGGCGGTCAGAAGGTTAATAAAACTTCTTCTGCCGTTCGCCTTACTCATATACCTACGGGCATTGTTGTATCGTGCCAGATTGAGCGAAGCCAGCACCAAAACCGTGAGGTTGCGATGCGTATGCTTAAATCAAAGCTTGTTGAAATCAAGGAAAGAGAAAACCTTGAAAGAATTGAAGATATTAAGGGCGACCAAAAGGAAATCGCTTGGGGAAGTCAAATCCGTTCCTACGTTTTTATGCCGTATACAATGGTTAAGGACCACAGAACGAATTTTGAAATGGGCAATATTACCGCTGTTATGGACGGCGACCTCGACGGTTTCATTAACGCTTACTTGAAAATGAAATCTGTTGAGGGAGTTGAATAATTTGGAGGCAATACTTGATATAACTGCATTTTCGGGCTTTACAATCAGGCTTGCGCTTGCTATAGTTTTAGGTTTTGTTGTCGGCTTTGAGCGCCAATGGACAAAGCATCAGGCAGGAATACTGACTAATGTTATTGTGTGCGTAGGTGCTTATGCTTATACTGCGTTTTCATGTATAACGCTTGGAAATAATAATGATACTACCCGTGTTGCGGCTGGGGTTGTAAGCGGTATCGGCTTCCTTGGCGCAGGTCTTATTATTCGTGACGGCACAAAAATCAGCGGCCTTTCAACTGCTGCAACTATTTGGACAACTGCGGCTATTGGAATTTTGTGTACGCTTGATAATATTTATTATGCAGTGATTGTTGCTGCTGCAATAGTTATTGTTCATCTTGTTTTGCACCCGTTTTCAGATTATATCAACAAAAAGAGCCACTACAATAAGGACAGGCGAGACAGAGAAGAAACTATGTATAAAATTTCAATTTTATGCAAGGAAAGCTCAGAAATTGATATCCGTTCTCATTTGATTAAAACTATAAGAGAAAAAAATGACGTTCTTTTACATAATCTTGAAAGCAACGATGAGATAAACGGCGACGTCAAGATTAAGGCTTATATAACAACGGCAAAGAAAAATAATGATGTTGTTGAAAGCATAATTGTTCATATCGGCAAGGACGAAGGAATCATTTCTGCCGGTTGGAAAATTACCGAGTAATACCAAACATAATAATAACCTCCCGGCTAAAAATAATGGCGGGAGGTTTTTTTATGAAAAAAATCATATTAACATTAAGTCTTGTGATTTGTGCGCTTTTGGTAATTTGGGGTTGCACAAAATCATCAAATAATAACGAAACGACAACTCAAACAAAAACGTCGACCTCAACCGAAACAACCGCAAAAGCCGAAACAACAGATAACAACACTACAAATGTTGCCGACACATCTGTTCAGGCAGATGATATGGGCGTTGACGGCTTAAGTACGGAAAAGGTTGTATGGGGTCCCGGCAGGGCGGAAAATCATCAGCAGCCGACAGACCCTGTAATGCTCAACTCTCAATACAAAAATCTCGGCGCACGCTTTATTCTTGATGATAAAAAATCAATTTGCCTAACCTTTGACGAGGGGTATGAAAACGGCTTTACTCCTGCAATTTTGGATACGCTTAAGGAGAAAAACGTTAAGGCGATTTTCTTTGTGACGTATGATTTTGCAAAGGATAATCCAAAGCTTATTAAGCGAATGATTGACGAGGGGCACATCGTCGGCAACCACACCTATCGCCACTACACAATGGACGAGGTTGACACAGCCACGGCTAAAGAGGAAATCACGTTTCTTCACAATTTTATTAAAAAGAATTTCAATTATGAAATGACGCTTTTTCGTTTTCCAAAGGGCGAATTTAGCCAAAGCACACTTGCGCTTGCCAAGGATTTGGGTTATAAAAGCGTATTTTGGAGCTTTGCTTATGCCGATTGGGATACCCAAAATCAGTCTGACGAAAAAACCGCTTTGAATGAGATTACAAAATATCTTCATCCGGGCGAAATAATGCTTCTCCACGCAGTCAGCAAAACAAATGCGTCAATTCTCGGCAACGTGATTGACGAAGCCCAAAAGCAGGGCTATAAATTCACAACGAATGTGTAAATAAAAGTTGAATTTATACAAACTTAAAGACTTCGAGAAAGTGGCTAAACCGTGCCGTGCTATAAAACGAAATTCCATTAGACGTATCGTAGGGCAGGGGTTTACTCCTGCCGTAGGAGATTAGACAAAACAAAAGGAAGTTGATTTTGCTCAACTTCCTTTTATGATTTTTCTATATGCTTCTTAATATTTTTTATTGTTTTTTCGATTTGTTCCAATGAAGAAATCAAATTGTCTTTATTATAAAAATTTTCTTCACTTACACCTAATAAATAATCGGTTGTAACGTTGAAAAATTCAGCAAGCTTGATTATAGCAAAACTATCGGGGTTGGTTTTGCCGGTTTCATAATTTGAAAGTGTTTTTTGATCAATTCCTGTAGCATTTGATACATCAATTTGTCTTAAATCTCTGTCTTCTCGTAAAGTTCTGATTCTGTTTATAATAATCACGTCCTTAAGTGTGATTATACTATAATATTTCTATAGTATCTTGACATAGTAATAATTGTCTGCTATTATTTATATATACTAATTAATTAGTATATACTTAATTTATAGAAATATTATTCAAATGAGGTGGTTTTATGATTTGTAATAATTGCAAGAAAGAAGTAGAAACCGGCACGATTATTTGTCCTTATTGCGGTTGTTTGACAGAAGAAAATTCAAATGATAGTGTTGACACCATTGATGAAATGACATATAGCAATAATGAAAATGAATATAAAGATACCGATAATAATTCGTATAAATTTGGAATTTTTGTAAGCATCTTGGTGTTAATCGCAGGTATTGTTTTCTTTTTCTATTCGTCATTTGGCGATATTGGCTCTACTGAGTATAATACGGAATACGGCGGTGACGCATATACTGGAATACAAAACGCAGCGGCACAGACAGCAAGTAATGTGTATTATTTAATTATTTGCATTTCAAAGGGAATAGGAATATTGACAAGCTCCATAGGACTTATATCTTTAAGCTATTTTATTCAAAAATCTAAAAATGAATAATCGGAGGTATAATTATGGTGTGTGAGAATTGTCAAGCTGAAATTTCTGACAATGCGGTTATATGTCCATATTGTAAATCATTCACAAAAAATATGACGTCTGAAATTCAAAAAAAGCTTGAATACAGTATCGATGATTCAAATTATACAAAGTTAAGAAAGAACATAATAAAAGTAGTATTTGCTTTTATTTTTGCATTTCTTTGTATTTTAATTTTAGCATTCATAACAAATAAATAATTTTCTAAGAAGGCGATATAATAAAACGAAATTCCATTCGTGGTCCCCGACAAATTGAAAATTTGGTGGGGAAGAGGAGTGAATTGTGCGAAGCACAAGTGATAACTAATGTGTTTATTATGAATTTCAAAGAAATCCATTCAAACACGGAATTTCTTTCGACGAATTGTAGGGCAGGGGTTTACTCCTGCCGTAAGATTTGCTCGGATGGAGCAAGCCCCATCCCTACGAAAATTTTATCATTTTAGATTATCTGAATTAGAAAAGTCGTCATAGGAAAGAAAGATTAGACAAAACAAAAGGAAGTTGATTTTGCTCAACTTCCTTTTTTATATGGTTAAATTTTATTTATAAAGCGGGCCGTAGGTCTTGCAAGCCGAATAATCTGCGGCTTGTGTATCGTCTGTGCCGAATGCTGCCCAGCAATGAGGACGGAAAATTTCGTTTTCGTCAACATTGTGCATATTTACAGGAATACGAAGCATTGAAGCAAGAGTGATAAGCTCGCCGCCAACGTGACCGTAAACCGTTACGCCGTGGTTAGCGCCCCAATTAGCCATTACGCTGTAAACATCCTTGAATGCGCCCTTGCCTGTAAGAGTAGGTGCAAACCAAGTTGTAGGCCATGATGGGTCTGTGCGCTTGTCAAGTGTTTCGTGAATATCGTCAGGTAAATCAACGGTGTAGCCCTCTGCAATTTGAAGAACAGGGCCGATTCCCTCAACAATATTAACTCTGAGCATAGTTACAGGCATTTCAGCCTTGCAACGGAAGTGTGAAGAAAATCCGCCGCCACGGAAATATTCATAGTTTGCTCTGCACCAATCGGTAGCGTTAAGGCAAGCCTTAATATCATCGTTTGTCATTTCCCAGAAAGGCTTCATACAGCCGTTGCCGTCGGCATTCTTTGATGCGCCGGAGCCGTCAAGTGCGGTTGCGCCTGAGTTAATAAGGTGGATAAAGCCGTTTTTTGCAACACCTTCAGGTCTTTTGCCTGTTACTCTTTCGCAAGCGTCAGGACTCCAATATGTACGAACGTCGTGGAAGCAAGGCGCAGTGTCGGAAACAAGCAAGCCGAGCATCATTGAAACACCGTTTAATGTATCGTTTTCGGTAGCAAAAGGAGTAGGCATTTTCTTGCCATTCCAGTCAAATGACGAAGCCATAATCGACTCTGTAAAGTCTGCGTTAGGAAGCCAGTCTGTCCAGTTTCTCTGTCCTTGGAAGCCTGCGGCAACTGCATTTTTGCCGAGTGCCTCCTCGTGCCAACCCATTTCGTCAAGCTTCTTGTTGCCGAAAAGAATGTCACGAACGATAAGCGTCATCTTAGTGATAAATTCCCAATCCTTGTCAGGGTCAACTACCTTAGACTTAGTGATAACCTCAGGTAAATCCTTGCCTGCGTTTACGTCAAAGCCTTCCTTGCAGCTTTCCTTAATCCAAGCGTAAGCCTTGTCATATTCGTCATGGTCGTAAATGCCGAGTGTGATTCTTCTGCAAATCTCTGTCATATCAACCCATTCAGGACGAATACCGAGATATTTTTGGAAAAATGAAGCGTTGCAGTATGCGCCGGCAATACCCATTGTTACGCCGCCGATATTAACGTATGATTTGTCCTTCATCCAGCCGACAGAAACAGCACATTTTGCAAAGCGAAGGATTTTTTTCGATACGTCTGCCGGAATTTTGCTGTCGTCCTTTTCCTGAACGTCATGGCCGTAAATTGAGAAAGCGGGCATACCCTTTTGAGCATAAGCCGCCATAACTGCCGCAAGATAAACAGCACCCGGACGCTCTGTTGCATTAAGACCCCAAACTGCTTTAATGGTTTTCGGGTTCATATCGTATGTTTCCATGCCGTAGCACCAGCAAGGTGTAACAGAGAGAGTAGCAACAACATTTTCAGTCGAGAACTGCTCCTCACATTTAGCCGCTTCTGCGCCGCCGCCTATTGTGGTATCGCTTACTACGCACTGAACAGGTGTGCCGTCAGGGTAGCAAACATTTTCGCTGATAAGCTTTGCCGCAGCCTTTGCCATACCCATGGTTTGGTCCTCAAGGCTTTCACGAACTCCGCCCCATCTGCCGTCGATTACAGGGCGAATACCGATTTTTGGATATTTCATAAATCTTACTCCTTTAAAATTATTTATTCAGAATTTTCACAAATCTGTTGTAGTTGCTTGCAAAAGCGCCTGCATTTTCACTTTTGTATGTTGTAAGTTTTTCGCTTGATTTGATTATTTCTCTGCCCTCGTCAACATTCTTGATATCACCGAGTGCGATAAGCTGCAAAACGATATTGCCGAGTGCCGTTGCTTCGGTAGGGCCTGCAATAACGTCCATATTAAGGCTGTCGGCTGTCATTTGGCATAAAAAGCCGTCCTTGGTTCCGCCGCCGAGGAGATGAAGTACGTCAAATTTCTTTCCCGTATTTTCTTCAATCTGCTCAATTGCAAAGCGATATTTCATAGCAAGACTTTCATAAATACATCTAATCATTGCACCGTCGCTTTCGGGCTTGCCTTGACCTGTTTTTTCGCAAAAAGCACAAATTTTTTCAGGCATATTGCCCGGTGCGGCAAAACTTGCGTCGTCAGGGTCAATGAAAAATTCAAAAGCCTTTGCTCCTCTTGCAAGCTGCTCCATATCGTTATATGAATATTGCTTGCCCTCGCTTTTGAAATTACGCCTGATTTCCTGAATAAGCCATAAGCCGCTTATGTTTTTAAGATAATTTATTTTGCCGTTTGCGCCAAGTTCGTTAGAAAGCTCGTCGTTCATACTTTTTTCATTCAGTATCGGCTCGTCATTTTCGCAACCGATAAGCGACCACGTTCCGCAGGAAAGAAAGGCAGGTGTTTTATCGGGATTTGCAGGCATTGCACATACTGCGCACTGCGTATCGTGGCCGGCAACCTTTATAACCTTAATGCCCTTGTATTCTCCCGCTTGCGTTGCGCTTTTAACTATAGGCGGCAAAATGCTTTCGTTCTTTCCTGTTAAATTGAATACCTCTTTTTGCCATTTTACATTTTTAAGGTCGAGCATTTGAGAGGTGGAAGCAATTGTTTGCTCCGCCGTTTTTGCACCGCAAAGAAAGTAAGCAAAAAGGTCCGGCATAAAGATAAAGGTGTCAGCATTGTTAATCTTCTCACTGCAAAGTTGAAAAAGAGTATTGATAGCCATAATTTGATTGCCTGTTAGCGAATAGAGCTTTTTATCAGGCATTTTTTCAAATACTTTAGAAACCTCGTTTTTAGTTCTGTCGTCACGGTAGCAAACGGGCAGAGATATAAGCTTTCCGTCTTTATCAAGCATACCGTAGTCAACGCCCCACGTGTCAAACGCAAGGGAGTCAACATTTTCACACATATCAATTGCTTTTTTAACTTCGTTTAACAGATAGTCAAAATCCCAACACAAAAGTCCGTCTTTTTCAACAAGATTATTGTCAAATCGGTGAACCTCATTGTAGCTTAATTTACCGTTTTTATATTCAGCAAGAATTGCTCTGCCTGTTGACGCACCAAAGTCGAATGCTAATACTCGGCTCATACCTTGACTACTCCTTTTTTCAGCAAAACGTTAGCATAAATTGCCGTTTCGCCTGTTGCAATAATGAGATAAGCTTTCTTTGCTCTTTCGTAAAATGCAAAGCGTTCCGTCATTTCAATATCGTGGTGCTCAGGCTCATATTTGTTTAAAAGCTTGTCATATTCAGCCCAAATTGCAGGGGTAGGGGTGTTGTCACCTTTTACAACTTCCATAAGTGCCACGGGTTTTTCGGTGTATGTATCAAGAGGAATGAGAGATAAAACGGCGTCAAGAATATCTGTTGTTGAATGGCCGTCCGCACGGATAACTATTGCATTTTTGCCAATACTTTCGCAAGGAAAATTGCCGTCTGCAATAACAAGCTCGTCGCCGTGACCCATTTCGCAAAGGGCCTTAAGAAGTTCGGGGGAAACGATAGGATTAATACCTTTAAGCATAATCAGTCCTCCTTTTTGTGAAGCATATCATCATCAGGGTTATACATTTTATATCCCGGATGACGTCCTGTAATTCTGTAATAACTTCTAAGGTCAATAAGCTTTTGAATATTTTTCTCGTCAATATCGTGGCTTCCGCCGAGGATAACTGCGTTAATAGTTATTTTAGCCCAAAGTTCAAGGCTTTCCATACGGTAAAATGCCGTAATAACGTCACTGCCGACTGCGAGCGCACCGTGATTTTCAAGAAGCATTACATCGTGCTCTTCAAGGTAAGGCTCAATAGCGTCAGGCACTTCGGTTGTGGACGGAGTGCCGTACGGAGTAAGCGGAACAGCGCCGATTGCAGCAACGTCCTCAATCATATTATACATATCCATTGCTTTGTGAGCCACGGCAAAGCCTGTTGCTCCGGGTGGGTGAGCATGGATAACGCTCATAACGTCATCCCTCTTATCGTAGCATCTTAGGTGCATTTTGATTTCGCTTGACGGACGAAGTCCCTCAGCTGCTTCAAGAACATTGCCCTTAGAGTCAATTCTGATGAGCTTGTCAGGTGTTATAAACGACTTACTCATACCCGTAGGTGTTGCGAGGATTGTGCCGTCGTCAAGCTTTGCACTTACGTTACCGTCATTAGCCGCAACCCAGCCGAGCTGCCACATTTTATGGCACACATCGCAAATTTGGTCTTTAATTACTTCAATATCCATAATTAATTCCTTTCATAGTAAAAAATTAATATTTCTCTAATTTCAATTATACTGTTGATTTTTTGTGCGGGCAAGGTGTATAATGTGAAAAAGTAGGACAATATTGACTTTTTGGTAAAACTATAACATCTGAGGAAAAACTATGCGATATACAGGATATCAAGAAAATAAAAGCAGAGGTACGTTCGGCTTTCCGATTCAGCTTTATTATGTTGATGTTAATCATCCGCAGTATGAAATGCCGTTTCATTGGCACATGGAATGTGAGCTTATATTGGTGCTTGCAGGCAAATTCCATTTATCCGTCAACGGCGTAAACTATACGCTTGAGGGAGGGCAAAGTGCATTTATTCCAAGTGAATTTATTCACGGCGGTACACCTGAAAATTGTATTTATGAATGTGTTGTGTTTGATATGGAAAGCTTTCTTGCTCAATCGCCGCAGTGCATTGAAAAATATAACAATGCAATTGACAGCGGAGTTATAAGCGAAATGATATTTGAGCCTAAAAGCACGGCAGGCAAAATGGTTGACTCCCTTTTTGAAAATATGGAAAAGGAAAGCGTTGCCTATACGTTTGCCACAACGGGTCTTTTGTGGCAGCTTATAGGGTATATATTAGAACAAAAGTCACAAATTGCGCCGTCATCGCAAAATGCCGTTTATCGCAAAAACAAGCAGATAAAAAAGGTTCTTACAAAAATCAGAAACGATTATTCAAAACCGCTTACACTTGATGATTTGGCGGAGGAGGCACAGCTTAACAAGCAATATTTTTGCCGTGCATTCAGGCAGGCAACAGGCAAAACTCCCATAGATTATCTTAATTATTACCGTATTGAGTGCGCCGCAGAGCAGTTAAGTCTTTCTTATGTATCAATAACCGAAATAGCACTTTCGTGCGGTTTTAATGATTTGAGTTATTTTAATCGCCTTTTCAAGCGCAGTAAGGGCGTAACACCGAGTAATTACAGGAAAAGATTCAGATAAAATAAAACCCGTATTCAAACCAATTGAATACGGGTCAGCGTGTAGAAAAAGTCAAATTGCAAATTTCTACACGCTGGGAGACTTCGAGAAAGTGAGATAAATTTCGTATTTTGCGAGTGGGTGCTGTACGTGGGTACTGCCCCCGAGCAAAAGACGGAAAGTGCCAAAATCGGCTAAAACACTATGTTCAAGCCGATTTTCTATAAATGTTATTTATGATTTGTTTCGACAAGAGTAAGCCCTTGTCCTACAAAATTACTTTATGATAATTTAAGCACGGCACGGTTTAGCCACTTTATCGACAGTCTGTAACGACCGAATTATCGGTCGTTTGCACCTTGAAAATTGAATATAATAATGCGTTTTATGCAAAGCTTTTCTCTATAGCGCCATGTGCCCGCAATGCGGGATAACGAGGATAAAGAGTTATCGAAAATTCGGCGGATGCTCTTTCGCACCCCTTAGTGCGTGACGAAAGCACAAAAACAGACGGCAACGTCTGAACAAAAGCTTGAGATAAGGGAATAATAAAAATAATTAATCATATTAAATAATATAGAATAACTGTAAATGGAGAAAAGCTATGTGTGGAATTATTGGTTACATTGGATATGACAATGCAAAAAATGTATTAATCAAAGGACTTAAATCACTTGAATACCGTGGATATGACAGCGCCGGTATAGCGGTATTGAAAAACAATAAGTGTGAGATAACAAAATGCAAGGGCAGAGTGAGTGCTCTTGAGGAAAAGGTTAAAAATATTGAAGCCACAGCGGGAATCGGACATACACGCTGGGCTACGCACGGCAAGGTGAGCGACGAAAATTCGCACCCTCACAAATTCGGTAAAGTTACGCTTGTGCACAACGGAATCATTGAAAACTATGAGGCACTTCGTGACAGCTTGGGAATTGAAACAAAGCTTAAAAGTGAAACAGACAGCGAGGTTATCGCCGCACTTATTGACAGGCAGTTTGAAAAATATCAAAACTGCGAAAAGGCAATAATCGAAAGTGTAAAAATGCTTCAAGGCACCTTTGCGCTTGCGATTATTTTTGACGGAGAAAGCGAAAATATTTATGCCACGAGAAACGTCAGTCCGATTGTTTGCAATCAAAACGAAAAGGGAGCCTATATCGCTTCGGACATTATAGCCATTGGGCAATACAGCAGGGATTATTTTGTTTTGCCTGAAATGACGGTTGCAAAAATATCTAAAAATAAAATTGAAATAAAGGACTTTTTAGGCAACGAAATTAAGCCCCAAATGCTGAAACTCGATTGGGATATAAACGAAAGCACCAAGGGCGGATATCCTTTTTATATGGAAAAGGAAATTTGCGAGCAGCCGAAGGTTTTAAAGAAAACAATTGAAAACAGAATTGTTGATTTTCTGCCTGACTTCAGAAATGACGGAATTGACGACAGCTTATTTAAAAACTGCCGTGATATTTCTGTTATTGCGTGCGGAACGGCTATGCACGCAGGTCTTATCGGCAAGCACATTATTGAAAACACGTGTGAAATACCCGTCAATGTTTATATGGCAAGCGAATTTATCTATTCAAACCCTATTATAAACAAGGATACGCTTGTAATTTGCGTTTCGCAAAGCGGAGAAACAATCGACACCCTTGAAGCGCTAAAATATGCGCAGAAAAAAGGCGCAAAAAGTCTTGCGATAGTCAACGTAAAAGGCTCATCAATTGCAAGGCAGAGCGACTTTGTTATTTACACCGAGGCAGGCCCTGAAATTGCGGTTGCGTCAACGAAAGCGTACACCACTCAGGTTGCGATTTTTTATCTTATCACGGCAAGGCTTGCTTACATCAGGAAAAATCTCAACTATGAGGGAGTTACTAAATTTATCGGTGAACTTCAAAAGCTTCCGAGTGCTGCAGAGGATATACTAAAGCGTAAAAATGAAATTCATCTGCTTGCAAAAAAACTGCTGTCAAACGAGCATACCTTTATGATTGGCAGGGGGCTTGACTATCCGTCACTTCTTGAAGCATCGCTTAAATTAAAGGAAATTTCGTATATTCACAGTGAGGCTTTTGCATCGGGAGAGCTCAAACACGGCACAATTGCGCTTATCACAAGCGGCACGCCCGTTATTGCGCTTATGACTCAAAGATATTTAGCCACAAAGCAAATGTCAAACATAAAAGAAGTTCTTTCCCGCAAGGCGGAAGTAATTACCTTTATCAAAAAATCGCTTGTTAGCAAAGATATCAAGTGTGATTTTGTACTCCCCGATTTAGACGACGATTTTATGGCAGTGCCGAGTGTGATTGCACTGCAGCTGCTCGCCTATTACGTTTCAAGCGATAAAGGGCTTGACGTTGATAAACCGAGAAACCTTGCAAAAGTTGTCACGGTAGAGTAAAATCAAACTGTAAAACATTAAAAAAACGAAAAGCTTTGCAAACGCACTATTATAATCAAAAATCAAGGAGAGATTATGCCATATTTATTTGCACATTTCAGAGAAAAGCTCACACCCGACGGAGAGCAGATTCACTTTGCGGTCAGCAAAAACGGTTATGATTTCACCGCAGTAAACGGCTCAAAGCCTGTTATCACCTGCGACAAGGGAGAAATGGGTTGCCGTGATATTGACGTTATAAGGTTAAAGGACAATTCGTTTGTTTTTATCGCAACCGACCTTTGCATAGTAAATCGAATGGACGAAAATCACGACGTAAATTGGGCTGATATATCGTCAAACGGAAGTAAATTTATTTCCCTTTGGAGAAGTGACGATTTAGTTCATTTTACCCCGCAAGAATTAAAATATTTCGGCAGGGACGATTTCGGCTGTATTTGGGCGCCTGAGATTTTTTATGACGAGGCGGCAGACGATTATATTATCCATTTCAGCGCAACTGTCAAGGCGGACAATTTTCAAAAAATGGCAATTTATTACACCAAAACAAAGGATTTTGAAAGCTTCACCTATCCAAAATTATTTTTTGAAAAAGAGTGCGGTGTTTTTGATTCTCATTTGGTTAAAATTGACGGCACGTATCACCTTTTTTATAAAACCTGTGCAAAGCCGCTGATGAATATGCACGAAACGTCAAAAGACCTTTTCACCACTTGGCAACACGATTTTGATTTTCAAAATTATATGGCAAACCTTTACCGTCCCGGCTCACACGAGGCAGCAACTACATATATCCTCCCCGACGGAAAATGGTGCTTAATGCTTGACTTTTTTGGCTGTGAAAAGGAAAAAATGGGTTATGTTCCCTTTATAAGCGAAAAAGCAGGCGACGCCCATTTTCATCAGGTAAATCAGCTTTTTTCATTCCCCTACGGCTTCAAGCACGGCAAAGTAATTGAAATCAGCGATGAGGAATATAATAGATTATAATTTATATAAATAAAACAGACGAACATCATACACGATGTTCGTCTGTTTATCTTTTGCGCTCTTTTTCCCTGCCGACCAAATAATCTATGCTGACATCATAAAAATCTGCCAACTTCCAAAGAATATTTATCGGCACTTCTCTTTTACCGTTTTCATATTGTGAGTAGGTGTTTTGCTTAATATTAAGCATTAAGGCAATTTGATTTTGCGTTATATCGTTATCCTCTCTTAAATCTCGCAGTCGCATATTATCATCCCGTAAAAAGTAATACAATAAATTTTACAATATCTCGCTTAGAGATATTGTAAAATATCTCATTTTGTGATATATTTCGCTTTAAAGGAACACAATTGAGATATGAAACTAAGTAAAAAACTATTTAATGAAATAATTTACACCGTTGAAATTTCGCCTTATGAATCCGGCGGATTCTTAGGCGGAGTCAATGATACGGTTACTAATGTTGTATACGACAGCAAAAATTCATATTTTGCCTCATACATACCTGATAACGATTTACTAAATGACAGTATACGCACTTGGGCTAAAAACAGCATTGAATTTCTCGGAATGTTTCACACTCATTATCCAAATTGCGCATCGATGTCACTCGGTGATGAAAAATTTATCAGTGAGCTAATGAAAAATATTTGCGATGAGAATGATATATTATATTTCCCGATTGTTATCGCAAGGAAAGAAATCAGCGTTTATGCGGCAAAACTTATCAATTCGAAATGCGAAATAAAAAAAGACGAGCTTATATTATTAGGATAATACACATTTGCTGTGTTATAAATAAATTTAAGGAGAAATAATTATGAAAACAAAGGAAATCAAGATCACAAACGGAGCTTTTTGCTCAGGAAACTGCTCTGACTGTCTTTACGCTAACTTCCGTGACACCGACAGCTATGGCAGAGTAAGATGCAACGGCGGCTATGGCGGATACAACAATCCTCAGGACAGAAACGGTTGCTTTCATTGGGCAAGAAAATAATAATGGGATTCTATGACGGCAAAGGCTATTACCGTGACAAGTTTAGCGGCGGATACGATGCAAAAGGTTATTGGCGCAACTGTGGCGAAGGCGGATTTGACTACCAAGGAATTTGGCGTTACTCAGGTGAAGGAGGATACGACGGTATGGGCGTATATCGATCACCGGGTGAAGGTGGCTACGATTCAAAGGGAATTTTCAGAGACGGCTTTGAGGGCTGGTCGGTAATATGCACTTAAGCAGAGGTTCAAAATATGAAATTTTTAATTATAGCGGCATTGCTTGCTCTTTTTGTTGTTATTATTGTTAAATCACGAAAAGGCAAAGGTGAAGAAGAAAGCAAACCTTTACATTCTGCGGAATATTTAAATTATTACAACTCCGTATACCGAATGAGTTATGCTCAGCTAAGTAAAATGCACGATGATTTAATTCCATTAGTGACGAAAACACTAATAGGCGGTCTTGCATATTATGACGATGACTTGTCCTATGATGAACAAAAACAAATGGAACAAAATATAAACAGTAAATATGTCACTATACCCGAAAAAGACAGAATTTACGGTTGTGTTACATATGATGAAGCAAGTATGCTAAATCAACTAATCGTTAAGAGAATTGACGAGCTTGACAATTGAAAAAGGAGAACTGAATGTTTTCAAAATTAAAATACATATTGTTTGATTTCAGTGACAATTTTAAAAACGACTATTTGTCACTTACTAAAAAAACAATCATTTTTTTAGTGGCCGGAATTATTATGTTTTCTTTTAAAAACAGCAATAATACAGTCTACACAATAGGTTGCTTTGCAATTATTATATTTGGCTTTTTGTGGGGTATAAATTTAGCGAATTCATTATTCAGCTTTACAAATATTTCTTCAAATGTAATGATTAGAATGACATTAAAACTAATAGTTTTTGCAATCTCATTCATTTTCGGCTATATTTATTTTATATGGTCCACAATTAAATTCATTATTGTTTTGATAAAAAAGCAAGCTAAAAAGTAAAAATGAATAACTAAACTAAAAGCGTTGGAAATTTGAAATTTCCAACGCTTTTTTTATTTTATCTTTTCATTTATCAATGCCATAAGTTCCCTTACAAGAAAGGTCGGCAAATAAAGCGGCTCGGTTTTGGAGCTGATTGAGGCAAAGTTCAAGCCGTTTTTTTCGCAAATATGCTTTGCTCTGAGCTGATGATATTCGCTTGTGACAATCGCAACGCTTGTATCAAAGCCGTTTTCGTCAATAATTTTCTTGGAAAAGCGAATATTTTCATCGGTCGAGGTGGAAAGTTCCTCGCAAAAAAGCCTGCTTTGCGCAATTCCCCTATCCGCCAAAAGCTTTTTAAGGCAAGCAGCTTCGCTGATATTTTCATCCTTACCCTGACCGCCACTTAAAATTGCAACACAATCAGGATTTTTAAGCAGATAAAAATATGCGGCATCTGCCCTTTTTTGAAGTGAAAGGCTTGGAACATCGCCCTTTACCCTACATCCCAAAACTATTAACGTTTTTTGGTTTGTTGCAGTATTTTTGCCGAATTTCATAACGTAAGCGCAGGCAAAAATCAAAATTAGCGAAACGACGAACAGCGCAAAAACGGTATATCTTTGGGCGGTAAAACTCATTTTATTATAAAACAAGCCCTCTGCGCCGAAACACAGCCCCAAAAGCACACCTGCCGCCATACCTAAATTATGAACGCCCGTGGATATAGGAAATATAAAAATTATTAAAAGCAAAACCGCAATAATTAAAGATATAATTTGCATTATTTCTTAGGAACAATTCTGTCCTTGCCGCCCATATACATACGAAGTGCCTCAGGAATAAGAACGCTGCCGTCAGCTTGAAGATTATTTTCAAGAAAAGCGATAAGCATTCTCGGAGGAGCAACTACCGTATTATTAAGCGTATGAGCAAGGTAATTTCCGTTTTCACCCTTTATTCTGATTTTAAGTCTGCGAGCCTGTGCATCGGTAAGATTTGAGCAAGAGCCAACCTCAAAATATTTCTTCTGTCTTGGTGACCAAGCCTCAACGTCAACACTCTTAACCTTAAGGTCTGCAAGGTCGCCCGAGCAACATTCAAGAGTACGAACAGGAATATCAAGGCTTCTGAAAAGGTCAACGGTATTCTGCCAAAGCTTATCAAACCACATTTTTGACTCCTCAGGCTTACAAACAACAACCATTTCCTGCTTTTCAAACTGATGAATTCTGTAAACACCACGTTCCTCGATACCGTGCGCACCCTTTTCCTTACGGAAGCAAGGAGAATAAGAAGTAAGAGTAAGCGGAAGTTTTTCTTCTGGAGTGATTGTATCAATAAACTTACCAATCATTGAATGTTCGCTTGTACCGATAAGATAAAGGTCCTCACCCTCGATTTTATACATCATTGCGTCCATTTCTTCAAAACTCATAACTCCTGTTACAACGTTTGAACGAATCATAAACGGAGGCACGACATAAGTGAATCCCCTGTCAATCATAAAATCTCTTGCATAGCTGATAACTGCAGAATGAAGTCTTGCGATATCGCCCATAAGATAATAAAAACCGTTGCCTGCAACTCTGCCTGCGGCTTCAAGGTCGATGCCGTCAAAACTTTCCATAATATCTGTATGATAAGGGATTTCATAATCGGGAACAACCGGCTCACCGAAGCGCTCAACCTCAACGTTTTCGCTGTCGTCCTTACCGATTGGAACGCTGTCCTCGATAATATTAGGAATAGACATCATAATTGAGGTAACTTTTTCGTTAAGTTCCTTTTCCTTAGCACCAAGCTCTTCAAGCTCCTGTGCCTGAGCCGTAACCTTTTCACGAATTGCCATAGCCTCGTCTTTTTTGCCCTGAGCCATAAGTGCGCCGATTTCCTTAGAAAGCTTGTTTCTGTTTGCACGAAGCTCGTCAGCTTTAGCCATTGATGCTCTACGCTCTTCATCAAGTTCAATTACCTCGTCAACAAGCGGTAATTTCTTATCCTGAAACTTCTTTTTGATATTTTCCTTTACAACGTCAGGATTTTCTCTTAAAAATTTAATGTCAATCATTTTTTATTCTCCTAATTTATTTGCAATTTCTTTTAAATCATCGGCGGAGTAAAACTCTATTTCAAGAGTGCCCTTTCCTCTGCCGTTATATACCTTAACCTTTCTGCCGAGAACTTCCGTAAGCGTAAGCTCAACCTCATCATAAAAGCTGTCACGTCTTTTGCTCTTTCTTTTTGCAGACGGTGAGGTTTTTTCGCTTGTTTTTGCTAAACGTTCTACATCACGAACAGTAAGATTATTTTTAACGATATTTTGAGCAACCTCATAAATCATTGCCTCGTTATCAAAAGACAGAAGCGCCCTTGCGTGACCTGCGCTAATTTCGCCGTTTTTAGTCATATCTCGTACTTCCTGCGGCAATTTAAGAAGTCGCAAAGCGTTTGCAATAGCCGGACGTGACTTGCCTACCGAGGTTGCAACCTCTTCTTGTGTGAAACCGCAACGGTCAATAAGAGCCTGCAAACCCTCCGCCTCTTCAATCGGATTAAGGTCCTCACGCTGCAAATTCTCAATTATTGCGATTTCCATTGTTTCAACGTCGGAAAGTTCCTTCACAACAACAGGAACTTCTTTAAGCCCTGCCATTCTTGACGCTCTCCAACGTCTTTCGCCGGCAACAAGCTGATATCCGCCTGTCACAAGCGGTCTGACAAGAAGCGGTTGAAGCACACCGTGCTGAGTAATACTGTCGGCAAGCTCCTGCAAAGCGCCCTCGTCAAAAGTCTTTCTCGGCTGCTCTTTATTAGGCATAATCTCGTTGAGCGGCAACGTGTTTGTTGCTACCATTTCATCAACCGAGTTTTCAAGCATAAGGGCACTTAACCCTTTACCGAGACCTGATTGCTTTTTAGCCATTATTCTCCTCCTATTTAGAGTTTATGTTAAATCCCTCACATAAATTTATAAATTCAACATATTGTTACATATTTACTGTTTTTTCAAAAATTCATCTGCAAATTTTTTATATGCAAAAGCGGGTTTTGAGTATTTTTCATAATAAAAAATAGGTTTGCCAAAACTCGGTGCTTCGGCAAGCTTAACACTTCGTGGAATAGTTGTTTTATACGCTTTATTCGGAAAATACTGATTAACTTCATCAATAACCTGCGAATTAAGCTTAAGACGTGTGTCATACATTGTATAAAGCACACCTTCAAGCTCCAAATGCTCGTTGTAATGCTGTTTAACTGTTCTGACTGTTCCCAAAAGCTGGCTCAATCCCTCTAACGCATAATATTCGCATTGCAACGGCACAATAAGTGTATCCGAAGCGGTTAATGCATTCAGCGAAAGAAGCCCTAAGCTTGGCGGGCAATCAATAATAATATAATCATATTCCATTACGAGCGGAGCAAGTGCTTTTTTAAGCGCTTTAAATCTGTTTTCTTCCTCTGCAAGCTCAAGTTCTGCACCTGCAAGGTTCATATTGGCAGGGAGGACTGAAAGATTTTTAAATTCCGTCTTAATAACTATATCTTTAGCGGCTTCGTCATTAATAAGGATATCATACGTAGATTTTTCTATTTCTGTTTTATCTATTCCGACACCGCTTGTTGTGTTACCCTGAGGGTCAAGGTCAACAAGAAGTGTTTTCTTTCCTTTTAAACCGAGGGCGGCAGCAAAGTTTACGCAAGTGGTAGTTTTTCCTACTCCGCCTTTTTGGTTAAATATAGATACGGTTTTTCCCATACGTTCACCTCCGTATTGAAGATTATACTACAAGAGAGGGGAGTAGGCAAGAGGTTTCACGTGAAACATTACAATTATTTTTTAACTTTTGTGTCTGACAAAGTAAGGGTATACAATATATAGACGTTTCACGTGAAACAATGATTTTTTATGTTAAACAGACGAAAATTAAACTAAATTAAATCATTAGAATAAGAATCTCACATTATACAAATATATAAACATAATATAATATGAAATAAATATAATTTAAACTGTGTTTATCCTAAAAACTATATATAGGGTAGCTGTTTCACGTGAAACACAAGAGTTCTTTATAAAAGCAGAAAAAACGGACAATTAAGCCCGTTTTTTCCACGTGATGAAAAGAGGAGAATATGTTAAAACGGATATTATCCGTTTTAAGCGAAGTTAATTATGCAGTCTTGTCCTGCATTTTAGCATCCTTAGGTATTCTAACCCTAAATTCTATATATTCGTCAGTTTCTGTCTTATCCGATTCTGCATTAATTCCGCTTTCTTTCATTGTAGCGATAGCCTTATTAACCGTATTGACAAAAATCCTTATGTCTTTAAAAACTTTAATAACGTTTTTCTTATGCTTAATCTCTTTATTAGTCAAAGACTCGATATAAGCCTCTGTTTGCTCAACATTCAGATGACGTTCTGTTATGACTTTAAGAGTTGTCCACATATCCTTTTCGTTATCAATTTTAAGCAAAGCCCTTGCGTGGCGCTCAGTCAATCCCTCTTTGTCAATAAAATATCTGACATCGGCAGGGAGTCGCAGAAGTCTAAGCTTATTTGACAATGCACTTTGACTTTTTCCAAGCTTTTTGCTTATTTGCTGTTGAGTTAAGCCAAATGTATTCATCAAGTGAGATATTGCAAGTGCCTCTTCAAAAAAGTTGAGGTCAGAGCGCTGTATATTTTCTATAATTGAATAAACAGCACTGTCCTCGTACTCACATTCAACCACAATGCAGGGAACGCTTTGAAGATTAGCAAGAATTGCCGCTCTGAGTCTGCGTTCACCGGCGATTAATTCATAGTAGTCGCTGTGATTAATCTGCCTGCACAAAAGCGGTTGAAGTACACCGTTTTCTTTTATCGAGTCAGCAAGAGACAACATATCCTCGCTTTTAAACTGCTTTCGTGGCTGATAAGGATTAGGCAACAGCTTTTCCGTAGGTATTTGAACGATTTGCTCCACGTCTCTCACTCCTTGATATAAATATACCATAAAGTATTACAAAAATAAAGGATTTCTCATCGTGAGAAATCCTTATAATTCGACATATTCCTTTATATTTAGAGCGGTCGGGTATCAATTTTTTTGGGTTTTCTGGGGTATTTTGTCGGAGTTTGCGATATCTTTTTAATAACAAATATCGTTCTGCCGTCGCCGTTGGGCAAAACGTAGCTTTCAGCCGTCTCAATCTCTCCGCCAAGTACCTCAATTGCATTTTTCGCCGCTTCAAGCTCCTCTAATCCGTTAGAGCCTTTCAGTGAAACAAAGCGTCCGCCAACCTTAACCAGCGGCAGGCAGTATTCGCAAAGAACATTAAGCGGTGCAACAGCTCTTGCCGTAGCAAAATCGTATTGCTCACGAAATTCGGGATTTTTGCCGACGTCCTCGGCTCTCTCGTGCGTACTTGTTGCAATGATACCTATATTACTGAGTACATCTTTTATAAAATTTATTCTTTTTCCCGAACTGTCTATAAAATTGACTGAAAGTTGAGGATTGGCAATCAGCAGCGGCATACCGGGGAAGCCTGCACCCGTGCCGACATCGGCAATGCTTTGCCCTGGCTTAAAATCAACAAATTTCATAGCATAAAGGCTGTCAATAAAATGCTTGATAACTATATCGTCAGGTTCAACAATCGCTGTCAGATTCACGTGCTCATTCCAGCGAACAAGCCTTTCTGCATAAGTGTCAAATCTGTCGGCTCCGTATTCACCGAGGTCAACTCCGATTTTCTTTGCTTCGCTTAATAAAAGGTCGTAATCTATCATAACGTCTCCAAAATTATGTTGAGAGCGGCAATATCGGCAGGGTTTACGCCGCTGATTCTGCTTGCCTGCCCAAGATTTTCAGGTTTAATTTTAGATAGCTTCTCAACTGCCTCAAGCCTAAGACCTTTAAGTGAAAAATAATCAATATCGGCAGGGATTTTTTTGCACTCAATTCGGCGCATTTCTTTAATTTGCTGCTCCTGCCTTTTAATGTAACCCTCATATTTAACCGCAATTTCAACCTGCTCAAATACCGCACGTGGCAGGTCGGGTCTGTCATCATCAACACTCGTCAACGCTTTGTATGTAATTTGAGGTCTTTTAAGAAGTTCTATCATTTTGCAGCCACGCTCAAGTGGCGTTGTGCCGCAATCCTCCATAATTTTTTGAAGAGCATCGGTAAGGGGAATTGATTTCTGCTCAATTCTTTCCCTTTCCGCCTTAACCATTTCTTCTTTACTTAAAAATTTATCATATCTCTCTTGCGAAATCAAGCCGATTTTGTAGCCAATCGGTGTTAAACGAACATCTGCATTATCCTGCCTTAAAACAAGACGGTATTCGCTTCGGCTTGTCATCATTCTGTAAGGGTCGGTGCAACCTTTAGTTACAAGGTCGTCAATAAGAGTTCCGATATATGAGCCGCCACGGTCTAAAATCATAGGCTCTTCACCTTTAATTTTAAGCGCCGCATTAATTCCTGCCACAAGCCCCTGCGCTGCCGCTTCCTCATATCCGCTTGAACCGTTGAACTGACCTGCGCCGTAAAGCCCTTTGATAGAGTTAAATTCAAGTGTCGCATTGAGTGCCGTCGGGTCAACGCAATCATACTCAATCGCATAAGCCGTCCTCATAACTTGAGCATGTTCCAAACCGGGAATAGTATGAATAAAAGCAAGCTGAACATCCTCAGGTAGGGAAGAGGACAAGCCCTGAAGATACATCTCCTCAGTTTCAAGTCCGCAAGGTTCGATGAAAAGCTGATGGCGCTCCTTGTCTTTAAATCTTACAATTTTATCCTCAAAAGACGGACAGTATCTTGGCCCTTTGCCCTCAATTTTGCCCGAATACATAGGGCTTCTGTCCAAATTTTCAAGAATAATCTGTTTTGTTTTTTCGTTGGAATAAGTTATATGACAGCAAACCTTATTCTTCGGCGGTGTTTGTGTTTCAAAACTAAACGGTACGGTTTCTTCGTCGCCGTCCTGCTCTTCAAGATTTGAAAAATCAATCGACTGCCTGTTCACTCTCGACGGAGTGCCTGTTTTAAATCTTCTTAGAGGAATGTTAAGCTTTTTAAGCGCTTTTGAAAGCTCTGTTGCCGGAAACATTCCGTCAGGTCCGCTTTCGTATGAAACATCGCCGATATATACTCTGCCGCCGAGAAAAGTTCCCGTTGCAATAATAACAGCCTTGGCATTGAAAAGTGCTTCAAGTTTTGTTTTAACCTGCCACTCTCCGTTTTCCAAGCGGTAAAGGTCAACTATTTCGCCCTGCCTGATATCGAGATTTTCCTGAAGTTCAAGCGTATGCTTCATTCCCTGCGAATATTCTCTCCTGTCAATTTGCGCTCTGAGTGAATGAACGGCAGGTCCTTTTCCGAGGTTGAGCATACGGGATTGCAGGGTGTATTTATCTGCCGCCTTGCCCATTTCACCGCCGAGTGCGTCAATTTCACGCACAAGGTGACCTTTAGACGTTCCGCCGATTGACGGATTGCACGGCATATTGCCAACCCAATCAAGATTGATTGTAAAAACGGCAGTCTTAACACCAAGTCGGGCAGCTGCAAGGCATGCTTCAATTCCTGCGTGACCTGCTCCGATAACTATTACATCATAGCTTCCTGCAAAATATTCCATAGCTTTACCTCCTTAATTTATTTGCCTACGCAAAAACGTGAAAAAATGTTGTTTACTACCTCTTCGGTAGCCTTTTTACCCGTAAGCGCCAAAAGTTCGTCAACTGCGCTGTCAATCATAACATTAATTGCATCATAAGTTAAGCCGATTTCGGCTGCCGATAATGCCTCGTTTATATTTTCACAAGCCATTTGAATACATTGCTTTTGACGTCTGTTTGCAATGAGTGGGGCAGAGGAGTCAAATTCCTCAACACCCAATATATTTTTAACCGCCGTTTCAAGCTCTTTAAGTCCTAAATTATTTTTGGCTGAAATATAAACAATGCTTTCAAAATTATCTTTTATTTTATCCGTATTGATTTTAGGGGAGAGGTCGGTTTTATTGATAACGGCAACTGCCTTTTTGCCCTTGCAAGAGTCAATCAGCATTTTATCGTCATCGTCAAGCTCACGTGAACTGTCAAAAACAGCAAGCACAAGCGAGGCGGTGTCAATTCTTTCAAGCGCTTTTTTAATTCCGATTGCTTCCACAACGTCGTCGCTCTCTCTAAGCCCTGCCGTGTCGGAAAGGTGAAGCACAAGCGAGCCGAGCCTAACCGAATTTTCAACAATATCCCTCGTCGTACCCTCAATGTGAGTAACGATGCTTTTCTCTTTGCCCGAAAGCATATTCATAAGCGTTGATTTTCCTGCGTTAGGTCTGCCTGCAATAACGGTATTTACACCCTGCGTCATTATCATTCCGCTTTCATAATTATCAAGCAACTCTTTTAATTCGTTTTTGGCGAAAGATAATGTATTTTTCAACGTCTTTTCGTCAAGCTCCGGTATTTCCTCATCAGGATAATCAACCCATGCCGCCATTGACGAACTCAACGACACGATTTTATCAAGAACATTTGATATTTTATTGCTCAAAGAACCCTGCAAAAGATTAAACGATGCCTTAGCCGCTTCCTGACCGTTTGCCGATATCAATGTGGCAACAGCCTCTGCTTGCGTAAGGTCCATTTTTCCGTTTAAAAATGCTCTTTTGGTAAATTCGCCTGCTTCGGCAGGGCTTGCACCTGCATCTAAAACAGACTCCAAGGTTTTTTCAACAATAAAAATTCCGCCGTGTACGGAAAGTTCAACAACATCCTCACCCGTGTAGCTTTTAGGTGCACGAAAAACAAGCGCAATCGCATTGTCATACTTTTCGCCTTTTGAATAAACATTGCCGAATTTTGCCGTATATCCTTTAAGCGAGGAGAGGGGAGTATTATCCGCTGATTTAAAGACTTTTTGCGCAATTTCAATTGCACGTTCGCCGCTGATTCTTATTACACCTATTCCCGAAACGCTGTTTCCCGTGGCAATTGCCGCAATAGTTTTACTCATTGTTATCCCTCCTGCTAAAGTGTTCTTATGCAAAATAATGGCGAACAAAACTGTCCGCCATTATAATATAAATTGGTTATCAGTCGTTATTTTTGCTAACTTCGATTTTGCCAAACTTAGGCATATCCGCTCTGTCAGCCTTCTTTTCTCTGTTAGCGTCAACAGTGCTTTGAGCAGGAGCCGGACGTCTGCCGCCTCTTCTGTCATTTCTGTAATTACGTCTAACTCCGCCTTCAGGCTCAATAAGAACTCGTCTGTCCATTCCGCTGCCTACCGAACGTGAGGTAACACCCTCAACCTCCTGCACTGCGGTATGAATAATTCTTCTTTCATACGGATTCATTGGCTCGAATGAATAACGTCTGCCTGTTCTTGCAACGAAATTTGCATTCTTTGTTGCAAGCGCCTTAAGAGTTTCCTCTCTCTTAGCTCTGTAGTCGCCTACATTAAGAGTAACTCTTACATATTTATTAGTTCCATTTTTAATAGCAAGACTTGTAAGATATTGAAGTGAGTCAAGAGTTTCGCCTCTTCTGCCGATAATGATACCGTAATCCTCACATTCAATTAACATCTCAACCGTGCCGTCAACAACCTTTGCCGTAATCTTTGGGTCAACAACATTAAGACCTTCAATCATTGTCTTAAGATATTGGCAAGCATAGTCAAGGTCAATGTCCTTCTCGCTAATCTCTTCTTCCGGTTTATCTGCCTTGGTTTCCTTAATAGGCTTTTCATTGGCAGGCTTCTTTGGTGCCGGCTTTTTAGGAGAATTTGCCTTCTTTTCATAGCTCTTTTTTGGAGCGTCGGCCTTTTTCTCTCTCTTGCCGTCATCATAGCTTACCTTAACCTCGGCATCACAGCCACCGATTAAACCAAAAAACTTCTTCTTCTCCGGATACTTGATAACTTCAACGTGAACGTCAGCCATCTCCGGAGCGTTGAGCTGAAGCTTTGCATTTTGGGTAGCTTCTTCAACTGTTTTACCGGTACCGATAAATTCCTTTATCATCTTTATCCTCCGATAATTATTTCGTCATCTTTTTAATATTTTCTTCACGTGAACGACGTTCAATAGTGTTTTCAACCATCAATTTTGCCTGAGTCCTCTTAGGCGGATGAACCTTGAAAATATAAATCTGCTGCAAAATAGCAATAACATTTGAAATAGTCCAATAAAAACCGACTGCAGCCGTTACCTTAAACGCAATGTAGAAGGAGAAAAACGGCATCATAAGCATCATCATCATCATTTGCGCATTCTGCTGAGATGCTGCCGGGTTATTTTTCTTTTGAATGATTGTAGAAACAACGCTTGAACCGAGCGATGTTACAAGGGAAAGAATAGGAATTATAACAATAATGCCGTCCTTCCAATGCGGAATACGTGTCATATCAAGACCGAATAACGTCATACCCTGCCTGTAGGTTTCAATATCACTGCAAACATTTTGGGTAAATATCTTCGGGAATGACTGCATAAGCGCTTCCTTGTAAGCAGGGAAGTTCTCGAGTATGTTCAACTGAAAATAAGTTATTTTTGCATCAGCATTACCTGTAATTTGCTGATAAATCGGCAAAATTACCTTGTAAATCTCGTTTGATGCATCATTAAATCCACTTGCACCTAAAACATACTGAATAGGATAATAAATAATACCGATGACACCCATAAGGAAAACCATTTGGAAAATCATAGGTCCACAGCCCATTTGCATAGGGTTATGACCCTCTCTTGCATAAAGTTCCTGCATTTCCCTGTTAAGCTTGTCCCTGTCTCTCGGGTCAGGATATTTTTTATTAATCTTTTGGATTTTAGGTTGCAGTCTTGTAGTTGCCGCCATAGATTTCTGCTGCTTAACGTTAAGCGGCAAAAGAAGCAAACGGGTTACTACAGTGAAAATAATAAGTGCGATAAAATATTGATTGTTAAGCACGTCGAGCAAAAACTCCATACATTTACCAAACAACCAATAAAGCGGCTTAAAAACTGCCATACCGTTTGAAACGGCATTAGCTGCCATTATAATACTGCTCATTATTTGTCCTCTTTAGTTTTTTTAGGGGGAACAGGGTCCCAGCCACCTTTGGAAAAAGGATTACATCTCAAAATTCTCCAAGCTGCAAGCAAGCACCCTTTAAAAATACCGTGAACTTCAATAGCTTCAAGAGCATACTGCGAACACGTGGGTGTAAATCTGCAACTTCCGTGGGAAAACCGAGGGCTTAAGGTCAATTGATAGGTCTTAATTAAAAAAATCAATACCTTTTTAATTGCGTTTCTTAAAGCACTCATCAGTCTATTACTCCCAATGCTTTAAAGTGCTGTTCCATTTGCTCAAGCACTTTCTGCATTTTAACCTTTGAGGTTTTTGTACGTGCAACAAAAACAAAGTCATAACTGCCGTTAATTCTTCCCTCAAGCTGAGAAAAGGCGGCTCGAATAACTCTCTTTGCTCTGTTTCGTTCAACTGCACAGCCGATTTTTTTACTTGCGGTAATGCCTATCCTTGTTCCTTTTGCCCCGCTCTTTGAGGCGTACGTCACAATGCAGGAGGAAGCACGGCTCTTACCTTTATAGTAAAGTCGGCGAAAATCTTTATTTTCCTTTAAGGTTTTGCTTTTCACCAAATCGCACCCAATCTGTAATTAGTAAGAAAGTTGCTTTCTGCCCTTTGCACGACGGCGAGCAAGTACCTTTCTGCCGTTCTTTGTTGACATTCTCTGTCTGAAACCGTGTACCTTCTGTGCGTGTCTCTTCTTTGGCTGGTAAGTTCTCTTCATTTTTTTCACTCCATTTCTGAAAATCAAACTTGTCTTAATTTTCGTTTGCTCTGTGCGGTATAGCACAGGCGTGCGGAATTTGCTTATCTTTAAAATTATCGATAGCAACACTTTCCACAATATCGGTAGATATTATATATTAGTTTTACGCCTTTTGTCAATAAAAAAATAATTATTCTTGTATTTATTTTATTATTATATTATAATAGCACTATATCTTGGGGAAAGAGATTTCATATACACAATCTTATTTAAGGGAGATACTGTTATGATAGGAATTATCGGTGCAATGGATACCGAGGTTGATAACATCAAAGCTCAGGTAAAAGGCAAAACAGTCAGCGAAATTGCCGGGGTTGAATTTGTTTGCGGCTTTATTGAAGACGTGACCGTCTGCGTTGCAAAATGCTCGCCGGGTAAGGTCAATGCCGCTTTGTGCGCTCAGGCTATGATTGATAATTTTGATATTGAAATGATTATCAACGTCGGTGTTGCCTGCTCGCTTTCAAACGACGTTGTTATCAAAAACGTTGTTATCGCAAGCGACGTTTGCGAATATGATATTGATATTACCGCTTTGGGTGAGCCGAGAGGCTTTATTAACGGGCTTAATGTTATTAAAGTTAAGGCAGATGAAAAAATTTCCGAACTTTTGGCACGTACCGCCATTTCCTGCGGTGAAAAAATTCATAGGGGAACAATAGCAAGCGGTGATACTTTTATAGCAAGCAGCGAGCTTAAGGATATGCTCAAAAATGAATTCGGCGCAATTTGCGGCGAAATGGAGGGCGGCGCAATAGGCCACACCTGTGCCGCTAATAACATTCCTTTTGCCGTTTTGCGTTCAATCAGCGACGGCGGAGATGAAAATTCCCAGCTTGATTATCCCACATTTAAAAAAATCGCCGCAGAAATCTCTACGACGATTATACTTGAATTTATTAAGCTTCAAAAAAACCAATACACTTTATTCTAAAACGAATGTATTGTAAATAATATTCTCTGCATTTTCAATAAGGCTGTGAAGCGCCGTTTTCTCGCCGAGGTCAGAGCCTGTTCTCGATTTATCCTCAATGAAAACGAATTTTGCGTCCTCAACCGAAAGTGCAGCCGAAGCAAGCTCTCTGCCGAGAGTATAGTCAAGGCTGAACAATTCCTTAGGAAGCAACCCTGCTTTTGCAAGCGTAATTGCTCCACGATAAACGCACAGCGTATAGTAATCCGAAACATATTTCAGCGCACCCTCGTCGCTTCCTGTTACAACAAGGTCAAGCAAATATTTTGTTGCTTTGCCAAGAGTAAAAACGGAAAATTCACCGCTTTCCTCTTCCTGTTTATTCATAGCGTCAAAGTCAAAGCCGTTTCTGCTTTCGCTTACACCTAAAAGATAATCGGTTGTAACGCTGTAATATTCACTGCAACGTATAACAAAATCAAGCCCACATTCCCTGATGCCTTTTTCATAATGGCTCAAAAGTGCTTGAGAAATTCCAAGGTCAGTTGCCGCTTTCTTTTGGCTGATGCCTCTTTCTCTTCTGAGTTCCGAGAGCTTTAATGCAAATTTTGAATTTTTTTCGTTTGTATCAGCTTTTGCGGCTTTCTTTTCATCTTTTTTTGTACTCATAGCAACCACCTCATTTATTACAAATAGTATTATATCACCGTATTACTATTTGTAAAGTGCGTTGTCCTATTTGTAATATTTTGTAATAATTGGCTTAAAAAGGAGCATTTCACAATGAAATCTTATAATTTATATTTCTTCCGTCACGGGATAACCAAGGGAAACTTAAACGCACAGTATATTGGGCATACGGATTTGCCACTCACTACAGATAGTATAAACGAGCTTCATTCAATCAAAGCAAAGTATCACTATCCAAAGGTTGACGCAGTGTTTTCCTCACCGCTGAAAAGGTGCAAAGACTCGGCTGAGATTATGTTTCCCGATAACACGATTATAACAATTGATGATTTTATCGAATATAACTTCGGCGAATTTGAGCAGTGCACGGCTGATGATTTAAAAGATAACGAGGATTTTAAAAATTGGATAGGCGGCGACATTTATGCAAAAACGCCGTATGGCGAAAGCAATGCGGAATTTGCACAGCGAATTTGTGCCGCATTTGAAAAGGTGATTGACGGCTGTATCAAAACGGGAACGCAAAATATTGCAATTGTCGGCCACGCAGGCGTGCTTATGACCCTTCTTTCCTGCTACGGCTTGCCCGAAGCGCCTATGGCTCATTGGCAAATGGATCCTGGCTACGGCTTCAGGCTTCGTATCACCCCATCGCTTTGGATGCGAGCAAACAAGATTGAAGTCATAGATACTTCACCTCAAAGTATGAATAAAGAATAATTATTATTAAAACAAATACCGTAGGGCAGGGGTTTACTCCTGCCTTTTGATATTTTTCGGATGGAGCAAGCCCCATCCCTACGACTTTTCCCCAAAAAGCTTACGCTTTCTGGGGACCCCGATTGAATTTTTTGTGAATAACACGGTTGCGAAGAAATAGTCAGAATTGGATTTTTAGTGAAGGGAGCTGTACATCGGTACTGCCCCTTTGCTAAAAATTCAAAGTGCCCAACGTTTTGTCGCCGTATCCTTTAGGATATTAAGACAAAACGTTCAAATGTTATTGATATAAAAAATTAAGGATTAGATATTCGTAAATTAATACGAATACCTAATCCTTTTATTTTTCCGGCACGATTATGACTGTTTATGCGCAACCGTCTTATTTAACACTTCCGCCGTTGTTTGACGATGCATATCCAATCCATGTTGTGCCAACATTAAGCTTTACATCATTTCCGTTTGTATCCTTAATTACAAGAACGCCGTTGTTTACGCTCCAGTTAATATCAATAACTGTTCCGTTTGTTGCAAGCTTGCCCTTGCCGCCTGCAAGTTTATAGTTGCAATAAACCTCGGATGAGCCGCTGTTTTTGTAGTTAGACTTTGAAACGTATTCAGTCTTATCAAAAAGAACAAGAAGATTTTTTCTTGCAACATCAGTCTTGTAATCGTTTGAATGATACATCTTGTCACTTGAGTCGTATGTCCAATCTCTTGTAGATGTTCTGTTAGAGAAAGTAAGACCGATAGTTTTACACTCTTTATCGCTTACCGTTGACTCCTCGCTTGCGAAATTGAACTTTGTATATTTGCTTTCATTAGCGTCTGTTCTAAAGCCCTCACCTTTAATAGCGCCGGCAATCTTTGAACCGTACATAACGCCGGTATGCTCGGTTGATACACCTCTTGAGGAATCCCTGCCAAAGAGTGCAACCTTGCCTGAATATGTCATTTGGTTGATATGGTCAACATTGTCCTGCCTAAAGATTGTGTTAGCACCGATATAGTTAGTGCCTCTCTTCGTCTGGCTCTGTCCCCAATGGAGGAAAATAGCGTCAAAAAGCTCTGAAAATTTAATGTAAGGAGGCCTTGCACTTCTCATCGGTCCGATTTGTGACGGAACGGCAGTGTAATCTGCATACATCCAAAGCATTCTTGTTTCTCCGCCTTCAACCTCGCCTTCAACAATAATGTCAGGCGGATTCTTGCTGTCGGCAATACCCCATTGCGGCCTTGCCGAAACAGAGTTTTCAACTACGCAGGCAATCGGTCTTTTTCCTACTGCCTTTTCATTAAAATCACTTTCGCCCGTAAGCGGATTTGTTTTGGTCACTACAGGTGTTGCTGTTGTTTGCTCCTGAGTAGTCTGCGGTGCAGTCGTTTGGGGCTCCTTGCTCTTGTTTTTAACAATAAATGCGGCTGCAACTGCAATTGCAACGATTAATACTGCAACAATCGCAATAATAATCGGCTTTTTGTTTCCTTTTTTTGGTGGCTTTTTGTCATTAGCCATATTAACAGCTTCCTTTCTTGTTACCTTTGGGGCATTATCCCTATCGGCTGAATTAAAAGCAGAAAAATCGTCAAAGCTTAGGCTTTCCTTTTTAGGCTCTTCCTTAATTTCCGGTTTGAATTCAGGTTCAGCCGCCTTTGGCGCTTCTTCCTCCTGCTTTGCAAAACTAAGCGGCACTTCCGGCTTTTTCGGCTTTTCTTCCTTCGGCGCATTTATATTTTTAATTTCTTTTAAAATTTCATTTAATTCTTCTGAATCGGGCATTTTGATGCTCCTTTCAATTTTTAATATACATATTGTACCATATATGTACTTAAATTTCACTATATTTTTGTTAAAATTTGAAATTTTATTGATTTAAAAGAACACGTGTAGTAAAATACATATTGTCGGGAGGCGATTTTTTGGCTAAAACAATACCTATGATTATCACTAACAACAGCATATTGATTAAGGATAAGGAGTCGGGTGAATTTAAAACATTTACAATGCCTGCACTTATTGAAACTCCGAATATTCCTTTTTATCATCAATTTGCCGAAAAAATTGCCGAATGTCAGTATTATTTTAAGGAATTTATGAAAACGATTTACGGAAAAAAGCTTTCTAAGTATATTTTTGCTATAATCGTGCCTGATGATACAAGCAGGCTTGAATCAATTTTTATTAACGAATTTTTTGTTAATTCCGACACGTGCAAGGCGGTTGCGCAAATGCCTATGGCGCTGGCACTTCAAAAAGACGAAAATAAATATGTTTCAATTTCAAAATCAAGCAGAAACATTGTTGTTGAATATGTAAGAAATCACGAAAGCGTTGTTACAAAATATTATGATATGACAACTGCCGACCCAAACGTGATTATGGCAGACGCCGCTAAGCTTCATATCGACCTTGAATACGAAAGCGTGCCGGTTTTTATCAATAATTTTAATATGAATATGGACGAATATCTCTCTTTCGGCAATGTCGTAACGCCAAAGCAATTTTTGGATAAAATTGCAGAAATTGATGTTGAAAAACTATAATAAAAAAATCACCTTTGCAAATCATAATTGCAGAGGTGATTTTTTATGAAAAATAATGATAAAAAAGATAAAAAGAATAAGAAAAACAAAAGCAAAAGCAAATTCAATGATTATACGTCGTTTTTAAATCCTGAAATTGTTGCAAGCGACCCGCAGGGAATGTATACGGGTGTGCCTGCCGATATGTATTATAACGGCGAACTTGAAAAACCAATCCAAGACGCAGACGATTTATAAATAATCAACATAAAAAGTAAATAAAATAAGATACGCAATGTCAATTAAGGCATTGCGTATCTTTTTAGATAAACACAAAATGTATCAACAACATATATCCTATTGTGCCGACGGCGATTGACAAAAGCGTATTCTTTTTCCAAATATGTACCCCGGCAGTCAGCGCAACGCAAATAAGCTGAGGAATAATATAATTTGCATCACCCTTTTCAAAATCTTTAAGGCAATAAACTATAAGAATACCTAAAATTGCAACAGGCAAAACGTTGCCGAGATATTTAATAAACTTCGGCACTTCCTTGCTTTGACCGAAAAGTGCAAAAGGGAAAAGCCTTGTTCCAAACGTGACCGCACCGGCAACGGCGATCATTAAAATAAGGTGAGAAGTAGTCATTTCGCCACCTCCTCGGTTTCAAAAAACTTTTTAAACGAGGATAAAATCACAACCGTGATAAGTAGTGAAGGAAGTAAAAATTTATCTGCCCCGAAAATAATTAAGCAAATTACGGCGCAAAATACACCGACAGCACCGATTATAGCCGATTTTCCTTTGTTATTTCTAATCAAATCTATAAAAATAACGACAAAAAGGGCAGTCATTGAAAAATCTATACCCGTAAAATCAATCGGAATAAGCTGGCTTAAAAGCGAGCCGAGTGCAGAACCTGCTATCCAATAAAAATGGTTAAACTCGCCGATTAAAAATCTTGCCTTTGGCTCGTCCACATTTTCAGGTACGCTTAAAATTGACGAATTGACGGAATACGTTTCGTCAGTCAGCGTAAAAATCATAAAAGGATAACGCCATTTGCCCGCTTTGAATTTTTCAATATACGATAAGCCGTAAAACATATGGCGTGTATTTATAAACAAAGTCATAAGCGCAGTTGTTGCGATATCAGCTTTTGCGCTGATTAACGACACGAGCAAAAACTGCCCTGAACCGGCATAAACAATAAGCGATATAAATATTGCCCAAAGCCAATTGTAACCTGCCTTATAAAGCATTATGCCGAAAGCCGAGCCTAAGAACAAATAGCCAAACAAAACAGGAAGCGATTGCTTTAGCGCAAATTTTACAGTCGCACCTTTAGTGTAGTTCATATTTCCCTCTCTTTTATGTAGTATTAAGATTATAACACTAAAAAGAAATTAATCAAGTAATAATATTTAAAATGAGGCGAACAATGTTCGCCCCTACGACAAAATCTGACGCACCACCGTACGGCAGATTTTGAAAGGAGGAGCAACGAAGTGAATGATAAATAACTTTTGCCAAAATAATAAACAAAAGTAATTTTGAGTGATACGCAGTTTGCGACGACGTAAGGTTGCGAAGAAATAGTCAGAATTGGATTTTTAGTGAGAGGAGCTGTACGTGGGTACTGCCCTCTCGCTAAAAATTCAAAGTGCCCAACGTTTTGTCGCCGTATCCTTTAGGATATTAAGACAAAACGTTCAAATGTTATTGATATAAAAAATTAAGGATTAGATATTCGTAAATTAATACGAATACCTAATCCTTTTTCGTAGTGGGTCCCCGGAAAGCGTAAGCTTTTTGGGGAAAAGGAGAAAGGAATGGAGTGTTTATTATAAATTTCGCAGAAATTTATTCAAACACGGAATTTCTTTCGACGTGGCACGGTTATGGCTGCTTATTCACAACCGTAAATTATCTGCCCATTTCGATATATGCAGGCCTGTTCTCGCTTAATTTAATATTTGATTTTCCGTAAATTTCCATTTGAAGCTCATATGCGTCCTTTGGAATATCGGCAAGCCAAATCCAATTGCCCGGAGCGGCTGAGAATCTTGAACCGCCCTTACAATTTTCAACAGCAGGAACATTCTTGGTTTTCATTTCGTAATCAAGCCAGCCATCCCTAAGCGCCGTATTGCCGATAGAGATAAGCTCCTTTTTATTGTAGCCCGTATATACATAGCCTGCAAGCTGATTAACGGTTTTAACCGTATCAACTGTGCCGCTCTTTTTCACTTTATTAAGAATTGCGTTGAGAACGGTCTTTTGCCTGTTTGCCCTTGCGCCGTCAGAGTCAATATGCCTGATTCTGCAATATGCAAGCGCCTGCTTGCCGTTTAACTTCATTGTTCCCTCAGTTCCGTCAAACGTCTGCTTGATAGTAACATTGCCGTAAACTCTCGGATGATTGTTAATTTCATTAATCTCGGCAGAGGTAATCTTGATTGGTACACCGCCGAGTGCGTCAATAATCTTAGGGAATGAATTGAAGTTTACAACCGCATAGTTGTTAATAGCGATTTTATAATATCTTTCAATAGTGTTGATATAGCATTTCATACCGCCCATTGATGCCGCAGCATTGATTTTGCCGTACTGACCCTTGCCGTCAACCTCAAAATAAACATAAAGGTCACGCAAAACAGAGGTGAGATGAATTTCCTTAGTATCAACGTTAATGCTTGCAATAATTGCCGAGTCTGCACGGGAAGTGTCAGTTATCTTTTCATCCCTTGTATCCTCGCCGATAAGAAGAATGTTGAGAACGTGAGTTGAACTTACAGGGTCGCCGTTTTGATACCATTGCTTAAGGTATTCCTTATAGCTGTATACGTCGCCTGCACTTGCCTCCTCAATAGTAGGGAAGTTCTCTTTAAGAAAGTCCATACCGTTATAGTAGGTGCTCATTTCATAATCGGTTCCGCCTTTTTTATCGTCCGTAACCTTATTAAGCATATTATTTGCATAAAAAATCGCAAACACACCTGCCGCAACAATCATTACAAGAAGAACTACTATAATTGAAATTATTGCCTTGCCCTTTTTTGTCTTGGAAAATTTAACCTTTTCCTCTTTTTTAGGCTCTTCTGCCTTTTGCGGCAAGATTGCTTCTCCGCCTGCAAGGGAAAAAAGGTCAACCATACCGTTATTTTCCTGCGGCTCGGCTTGCGAATGATTGATTGATGCAACACTTTCGTTTTCCTCAACCTCATCGGTATCGGTAAAACCGTTTTTTTCCTCCTCAATGGTAGGAATAACAATATCAGCCGTGTCACCCTTAGCGGTGTTTTCCTCTTTTTCAATGAAAACCTCGGTTTTTGTAGGCTTGTCCTCGGCAACGCTTACCTTAACCTCAGGCTGTTGCACTTTTATATCATCTTTAAGCTTAGGCTCTGCCTCGATTTTCTTTTCAGGCTCTGCCTGCTTGAATGTTTGAGCTGAGACTTGCGCCTCGGTATTGGCCTGCTCTCTGTTTTCGCTCTCTCTGCGCCTTTTGACTTCAGAGAGTATATCGTCAATACTGTAGGATTCTTTCTCCAACGCATTCACTCCTCTTTTTCAAACTAAAAACTTTTGACATTATATATCATATCTTATTAAAATACTATAGCTAAATTGTAAAAATTGATTTTTTGCACTTTTAATAGACATATTTAGATATGATTATCTATTATTCGTCGCCATTTTCCTGTTCTTCGCCTGCGTTTTCGACATTTTCGGCATCTTCTGTCTCAATTTCGTCTTCCTCAAAGCGGTCAACAACACTGATTGTAGCAAGCTTTTCGCCCTCGTTTACTCTCATTACCTTAACACCCTTTGCAGGTCTTTGGAATGTAGAAATTTGGTCAACAGGCATACGAATAATAATTCCGTCGGTGGAAATCATAACAACATCGTTTTCTTCCGTAACAGCGGCAATATTAGCAACCTTGCCGAACTTTTCAACCCTGTAATTAAGAAGTCCCTTACCGCCTCTTGACTGAACACGGTAATCGGAAAATTCACTCTTACGTCCGTATCCCGTTTCAGATACAGTAAGAAGCTTACCTCCCTCGTGCTCTGCAACAAAGCCCACAACATAGTCGCCCTCACTTAATGTGATTGCCTTAACACCTCTTGCCGTTCTGCCGATAAGCCTTGCATCGCTTTCCTCAAAGCAAATGCTCATTCCGTCGTGAGTTGCGGCAACAAGCTTTCTGTTTCCGTCTGTAATATCAACCCAGCAAAGCTCATCGCCCTCGTCAAGATTGATAGCAATAATGCCGTTTTTCCTGATATGGTCATATTGGTCAAGAGCAGTCCTCTTGATAATGCCGTTTTTAGTCATCATACAAAGGAATGAACGCTCCTCGTCCTTAGGCACTCTAACCATTGCAGTAATTTGCTCGCCTTGTTCAATAGGAAGAATGTTTACAACATTCATACCCTTGCCCGTCCTTGACGATTCCGGAATTTCATATCCTTTCATTTTAAATACTTTACCCTTGTTGGTGAAAAGCATAA
>ERZ1106941.265-NODE-265-length-82845-cov-5.973366_pt1 | contig 82845 bp, 77 predicted proteins | sample MGYA00403670_ERZ1106941 | MGnify/ENA primary metagenome ERZ1106941 (study PRJEB35170, sample SAMEA104062400) | human gut metagenome | biome: human gut; feature: human-associated habitat; material: faeces | place: Denmark | collected 2012-06-04 ...
TCCCGCATACAGATAGCAAACTTTAGCTATTACGTATGCGGGATTTAGTACAACGACCCGTTTCTCGGTGTGCAACGATGTGTTTCTCACCGAGGAACAAGACATGTACTTTAATTAAGTCGTGAAACTAGCTTAAATGTTCGTTTTTTTTGCAGAATGTACGACTTTGTAATTTCGGATTATAACTCCACGATATTAAAATTCTGATGACTGATTTTGGGCAATAGTATTTTAAGAATGTCCTCCAACCTGATTTTTAGACTGCATGTGTTTACGCATGGATGACATCCTATATATGTTGATTCAAGAATTTCTTTATCAATCAGGAGCTGTACTTTGTTCTCTTTATCGTAGATAAGACCTAGAATACTGACAGCCCCCGGAAAAGTACACAAGAGATTTTCCATTGCCTTTTCGGAAGCGAAAGAGAGATGGGAACTACCTATCTGCCCGGCAAGTTCTTTTGTTTTCATTTTTTTATTTGCAGGCAATAAGAGCATGAAGTATTCTTGCTGTTTATTAGTCAGAAACAGACTTTTGCATGAAGTACAACCTAGCTTTTGGGCTATTTCTGCTCCTTCCTCCATAGTCATTATGGCTGGGTGGTGTAGACTTTGATACGCTATTCCCAGTTTGTCAAGAGTGGCATAGATTTTATTCTCATGTGTTTCTGTATATTCTGAATCAGGACTCATATAATCGCTTTTTTTGATTGTTGCAAAGATAAAAGATACAATAGACATAACCTAGATTTTTATATGTGATTTTGTCTGTATCTTTAATTGCTTATTTTTGGGGGTATCCTATCTTATGAATTTATACCTTCACTATAATAAGTAGATATCGCTACTATGTTTAAAATGAGTATCTCTGCTCTTGCTATTGTTCTAAATGAGAGCTCAATATGTACTAAAAGTATGTTTCTCAACATAAATGTACATTTTCTTATTATAATGCCCTTGCATTCTAAAAAAAATCTTTTAATATTGCATTTGTATTATTTGTCTGACAAATAATACAAATGATAGAATCTAATAATATGAAGATAGAAATTAATCAAACAACATTGATCGATCAGGTAGAAGACAGCTTACTTACCTACTTTAAAAAGAATGATTTGAGATGTGGAGATTCTATTCCCAATGAGAATAATCTGGCCGCAGAATTAGGAGTTGCAAGAAGTGTTGTCAGAGAAGCTTTGAGCCGTTTGAAAATGATGGGACTGATTCATGCGCGCCCTCGTAAGGGAATGGTTTTGACTGAACCTTCCATTTTAGGTGGAATGAAAAGAGTGATAGATCCTCGTGTTTTGAGTGAAGAAACAATTTTGGATTTATTGGATTTCAGAATCGCACTTGAAATAGGAATATCAAGTGATATTTTCCGTAAGATAACTCCTAAAGATATTGAGGAATTGAGCGAGATTGTGAAAATGGGAATTGTTTTCGAGAATAACGAGTATGCGTTAATCAGCGAATCGGCTTTTCATACAAAACTATACAAAATTACGGGAAATAAAATAATATCTGAATTTCAGGAAATCATTCATCCTATACTTGTCTATGTGAAAGAAAAGTTCAAAGACTACTTAAAACCTATAAATATAGAGATGAGTAAAAGCGGCAGAATAGCTACTCATGCTGATTTATTGGATTTTATAAGAAAAGGAGATGAGAAAGGCTATCGTGATGCCATTGAAAGACATTTTGAGGTTTATAAGATTTTTAAAGTGAACCGGAGTCTGGAATTGATGGCAGAGAAAAACGAAGAAGAAAGGATAGATAGTATATGAGAAAACTGTATTTTTTTATTTTATATTTATCTTTAATTTTATCATATATGAATACGGCTTGTTCGAGAAAAGGAGAAAATAAGATAGTAATGCAATGGGAAAACTCATTGTTACTTCCGGGATGTACCGGTATGCTGAAAAACGTTGGATTGGCTGGTGCATACTCAGGAATAGTAGAGGATAAATTACTAGTGCTGGGAGGAGCCAACTTTCCTGATAAATATCCTTGGGAGGGAGGAGTTAAAACTTGGTGGTCTACTTTATATAGTTATGATCTGCACATGGATAAGTGGACTGTTTATGATGATTTCCTTAACAGCCCATTAGCTTATGGAGTTTCGATATGCTTGCCGGAAGGGTTATTATGTATTGGAGGATGCGATCGTATGCAATGTAGCGATAAAGTTTTTCTCATAAAAAAAGAGGGCGTTTCATTTGTAGTAGATTCTGTTAGTTATCCGGCTTTACCGGTTCCGTTGGCAAATGCAACGGGGGCTATTGGGGATAACTGTATTTATATTGCTGGGGGGCAGGAAACTATGACAAATGAACAGTCGACCAATCATTTTTATATGCTTGATTTATTGCATAAAGAAAAAGGATGGCAGAAGATGCCCGGTTGGGAGGGACCATCGCTCGCCTATGCGGTAAGTGTGGTTCAGGGAGGACGATTCTATCTTTTTAGTGGAAGGAGTTATGCTCCGAATGAAGTGATGGTAGAATATACGGAGGGGTACGTATATGAACCAGCTAGCAGGAAATGGAGCAAAATAGCTGGTAATTTTCCTGTAATGGCGGGGACTGCTATTCCATATGAAAAAGACAAGATAATACTACTGGGAGGAGTTGAAGAAATACTACCTACATCTCCCGAGCATCCGGGATTTAGCCGTAAGTTACGAGTCATCAGTACAGAAACAAATTCTTTGGTGGATTCTTTAGACTGCCCTTATCCTATTCCTGTTACGACAAATGCGGTTTATATGGGGAATGACGTTTACGTGGTAAGCGGTGAAATACAACCTGGTATACGAACTCCCTTAATTTTGAAAGGAACTTTCTGAAAATAAAGTAAAATAACAATCTAATTAAATGCACTATGAACAATTATGAAAAACTGGAAGGTATGGTTGCGGCCACCTTCACCCCATTGGATGAGAATGGGGACGTAAATTTATCTGTTATTGATAAATATGCTGATTGGATAGCATCGACTCCTATCAAAGGGGCATTTGTGTGCGGCACAACCGGTGAATTTTCTTCATTGACGATCGATGAGCGTAAATTAATTCTTGAAAAATGGCTCGTTTCTGCCCGTAAGCGATTCAAGGTCATAGCTCATGTAGGCTCAAACTGTCAACGAAGTGCAATGGAACTGGCACGTCATGCTGCACAAGTAGGGGCCGATGCTATTGCTTCAATTGCTCCCTCTTTTTTTAAACCGGGAACAGTAGATGAATTAGTTGATTTTTTTGCACCTATTTGCCACTCTGCTGCTGGCTTACCTTTCTATTATTATAATATGCCATCGATTACAGGGGTTAATTTGCCGGTGGATAAGTTTTTGGTGGAAGGGAAAAAGAAAATACCTAATCTGGTGGGTACTAAGTTTACTCATAATAACCTGATGGAGATGGGAGTTTGCATAGAGTTGGAGCAACATCGGTTTGAAGTATTGCATGGTTATGATGAAATTCTTATTTCTGGCTTGTCTATGGGAGCTGTAGCAGGAGTTGGGAGTACGTATAATTATATACCTAATGTCTATCAGGCTATTTTTGATTCAATGAAAATGAATGATTTGGAAACGGCTCGCCACAATCAGATAAAATCCATACGTACCGTGGAGGTTATTATTAAATATGGTGGCGGAGTACGCGGTGGCAAAGCGATTATGAAGCTGATAGGTATTGATTGCGGTTCTTGCCGGTTGCCGATAAAACCTTTTTCTGTTGATGAATATGAAAAACTAAGAGGTGATTTAGACGCTATAAAATTCTTTGAATTCTGAAGATAATAAAGAGGAGATGACAGTAAAAGTGTATTGCTGGGGTAAGCTACTTTACTTTCTGTCTATCCCCTCCAATCTAGTTAAATGCGTTCAAAATTACCTAAAATAAAGATACTATGAAAGTAAGTAAGAAAATATTTATCATATTTTCGATGATTTTGTTATCGGTACCTTATATATCTTTGGGTAAAGATATAAAGGTAGAACTGGAAAGACCTGTTATTCCTGTTTTAGTTAAGAAACAGATAAATCCGACTATTAAGGCAACGGTCATTCAAACAGGTAACCACTCATACACAATTCGTCAGATAGATGTCGATTTACAAGGAAGTACAGATTTGGCTGACATTGTTTCTGTCGCAATATATGGAGTTCATAAAAATGGATTGATCGATGAGTCACGGTTGATATGCAAACCACTGCCTGCTGCACGGAAAATCTCTTTTACAGATAAAATTCAGGTAGAACAGGATTCTTTGCCTTTTTGGATAGCGGTGACATTGAGAGATACAGTCGCGCTAAATCATCGCGTTAGTGTGAATTGTAGTCGGATACAAACTAGCCGTGGTGAGCTGAAAGTTTCGAATAAAGATGTCATACCTCTGCGGGTAGGGGTGGCATTGAGACAAAAAGGACAGGATGGCATTATTTCTTCACGTATTCCAGGATTGACTACTAGTAATAACGGAACTTTATTGGCTATATTCGATGCTCGTTATGATTCAACCCGTGACTTACAGGGAAATATGGACATCGCCCTCCATAGAAGTTTTGATAAAGGATTGACATGGCAACCTATTCAAACGGTATTGGATATGAGAGAGTGGGGTGGTTTACCACAAAAGTTTAATGGAGTGAGTGACGCTTGTATTCTTGTGGATCGGAATACAAATGATATTTATGTAGCTGGATTGTGGATGCACGGGGCATTAGATGATAATGGTAAGTGGATAGAGGGTTTAAATGAAAATAGTACTTACTGGATACATCAATGGCATAAAAAAGGTTCGCAACCGGGAGTCGGTTTAAAAGAAACCTGTCAATTCTTAATAACAAAAAGCACGGATGATGGTCTGACTTGGAGTTTTCCAGATAATATAACGGGGAAAACAAAACGTCCTGAGTGGTGGTTATTCGCTCCTGCTCCCGGACATGGGATTACATTGGCCGATGGGACTTTAGTTTTTCCTACTCAGGGACGGGATGAAAAAGGGACTGCATTCTCTAATATCACATATAGTAAGGATCACGGAAAGACATGGACAACCAGTAACCCGGCTTATTCAAATGTAACGGAATGTAATGCTGCACAATTAAGTGATGGTGCTGTCATGTTGAATATGCGTGATAATAGAAACCGGGGAAACAAAGAAGTAAATGGCCGGAGAATCTGTACGACAACAGACTTGGGAAAGACGTGGACAGAACACCCTACTTCACGAAAAGCATTGGTGGAACCAACGTGTATGGCGAGTTTGCATCGACATGATTATACAGTGAATGGAGAAAAAAGAAGTATACTTTTATTTGCAAATCCCAGTGACTATAAAACACGGGATAAATTGATCCTCAAGATTAGTTTTGACGATGGAATGACGTGGCCTGAAAAATATTGGATTTTGTTTGATCAATATCGCAGTGCCGGTTATTCTAGTATTACATCCATAGATGAAGGTTCAATAGGGATATTATATGAAAGTAGCCAGGCGAATATGGCCTTTATTAAATTTGATCTGACTGAAATTCTAAACAGGTAAGCCATGAATAGTAAAACTTCAAATATATATCCTTGGGTGGTAGTCGGATTACTATGGGGAGTTGCTTTACTCAACTATATGGATAGACAAATGCTTTCTACCATGCGTATTCCTATGATGGCGGATGTTCGTGAATTGGAGTCGGCTGCAAATTTTGGTAGATTGATGGCAGTTTTTTTGTGGATATACGGACTGATGAGCCCTATTTCGGGAATTATAGGTGACCGTATGAGTCGCAAGTGGTTGATTGTTGGTAGCTTATGTGTGTGGTCAGGGGTTACTTATCTGATGGGATATGCCACTACTTTTGACCAGCTTTATTGGCTTCGTGGAATTATGGGAGTAAGTGAAGCATTATATCTACCGGCTGCCCTGTCTCTAATTGCTGACTTCCATCAGGATAAAACACGATCATTAGCTGTAGGGATACATATGACAGGACTCTATGTCGGGCAAGCGATAGGAGGGTTTGGGGCTACATTTGCTGCAATGTATTCATGGCATAGTACATTCCATTGGTTTGGTATTATAGGTATAGGATATGGCATTATTCTGGCTTTTTTCTTACGCGATAAAGAACGGGGTACCGTTTCGGAGATACAGGCAAAAATAAAAAAAATACCGGTTCTGAAGAGTTTGGGAATGCTATTCTCCAATGTTTTTTTCTGGATCATCTTATTTTATTTCTGTGTGCCGGGCACTCCGGGATGGGCTGCAAAAAATTGGTTACCGACTCTCTTTTCCGAAAGTCTGTCTATTGATATTTCTGTGGCAGGACCTATGTCTACTATTTCCATCGCTTTGTCTTCGTTGTTTGGAGTATTAATCGGAGGATATATATCAGACAGGTGGGTACTTAAAAATGTACGTGGAAGAGTCTATACAGGAGCATTGGGATTAGGCTTTATCATACCTTCCTTATTGTTTATAGGATTCGGGCACTCTATTTTTGCATTAGTGATGGGAACGATATTGTTCGGAGTAGGATTCGGAATATTTGATGCTAATAATATGCCGATTCTTTGTCAGTTCGTATCTGCCCGCTATAGGGCAACTGCTTATGGTATAATGAATATGTGTGGAGTGTTTGCGGGAGCAGCGATAACCAGCATATTGGGTGAGTCTACAGATGCCGGACATTTGGGACGAGACTTTGCATTCCTGGCTATATTCGTATTGATTATGTTAGTCATCTTGGTCACATGTCTACGACCTAAGACTATTGATATGAAAGATTAATATTTAAGACTAGAAATAATGAAAAAGATACTATTCATATTTGTTGGTATACTTTGTGTCCTACCTTTGAAGGCAAAGGTAAGGTTGCCGGCAATTATTGGAAATGATATGGTGTTGCAACAGAACACTAAAGCCAATCTATGGGGCTGGTCTGCCCGTTCGCAGAAAGTTATCGTTAGAACATCCTGGGATAATAAAGCCTATACAACCACTTCTGCTTTGGATGGGGCATGGAAAATACAGGTGCAGACTCCTTCGGCCGGTGGTCCTTTTACGATCACTATATCCGATGGTGAGCCTGTAATTCTTACAAATATTTTGATAGGCGAAGTATGGTTATGTTCGGGGCAGTCAAATATGGAGATGCCTGTAAAAGGATTTAGAGGACAGCCTGTAAAAGGATCATGTGACGCGATTGCAACATCCTTGCCATCTGACGACATTCGCATGGTTACACTCAAAATAAATAGCAGCCAGATATTGTTGGATGATTGTATTTCAACTCCCTGGATGGAGTCCAGCCCCGCCAATGTGGCGGATTTCAGTGCAACTGCTTATTTCTTTGCAAACTATCTGCGCAAAGTCTTAAAAGTTCCGGTAGGTGTCATTTGCTCCAGTTGGGGTGGTTCCAAAATAGAATCGTGGATAAACAAGGAGGTATATATGGAAAAATTTCCGGAAATATCTTTATCGGCACTGACTAAAGATCCTAAAGACATAGCCCGACCAAAAGATGAGCCTACATTGCTATACAATGCGATGATTCATCCGATTACACAGTTCACGATTAAAGGAGTAATTTGGTACCAGGGAGAAAGTAATTTAAATAATCCGAAAGTGTATAAACGGCTGTTTCCGGCAATGGTAGAGTCTTGGCGGAAGGAATGGAAGCAAGGAGAGTTTCCCTTTTATTATGTGCAAATTGCTCCTTATGATTATGGACGAAAAAATGCGGATAATACTGAGGCGGCCGAGATTCGGCAAGTGCAGCTGGAATGTCTGAAAGAAATTCCCAATGCTGGTATGGTCGTTACATCCGATATCGGAAACCGTACATGTGTGCACCCTTCCGATAAAGAGAATGTAGGAAAGAGACTCGCTTTGTGGGCATTAGCCAAGACTTATCAACGTAACGGAACACCTTATAGTGGTCCTATCTACAAGTCTTTTACAATTGATAAAGAAAAGTTGATTGTGGAGTTCGATTATGTAGAAATGGGAATGACATCTTATGATCAAGAGATTACCGGATTTGAGATTGCCGGAAAGGATGGGGTTTATTATCCAGCAAAAGCTACTCTTTTTGATAATAAGACAAAGGTAATACTAACCAGCGAACAAGTTCCCGAACCGGTAGAGGTTAAATATGGATTCAGAAATTATCAGCCGCTGAATCTATTTTCAAACTTCGGCTTGCCGGCTTCTCCTTTTGTAGCAAAATAATATTATGATATATGAAACGAGAAAATAGAAAAACCTGAAATTTGAGTTATTAACTTGTAATCTACAATTTATGTTAAATGCATTTTTATTAAAAAGTAAGCTATTCCGCATGTCGGGTATCTTATTAGTTATCTTCACTTTTTGCATGCCCGCTTTTTCGGCTTCATTTGAAGCTTTGGGCATAGATCAAAAGAAGATAACTGTCAACGGAGTTGTTTTGGACGATACACAAGAACCGTTAATAGGGGTTTCGGTTCTGGTGAAAGGTTCTCAACAAGGGACAGTGACTGATTTGGATGGAAAATATTCCATTAGTGCTCCTGCAGATGGTGTTTTAGTATTCTCATTTGTAGGTATGGAAAAACAGGAAATACCCGTAAAGGGGAGAAGTAGTATTCTGGTAACGATGAAGAGCAGTTCGGTTGCTTTATCAGATGTTGTTGTTATCGGATATGGTAAGCAGTCTAAGGCAGCATTGACGAGTGCGATCACCAAGGTGGACTCTAAAGATATGGCTATTTCGCCAGCGGGAAATCCAATGTCCATGTTGCAGGGGAAAGTGCCGGGAATGGAAATTCGCGTAAGCTCCGGTCAACCGGGGGCTGATCCTCAAATTATAGTACGTGGTGGAACAACTACCGCACCAGAAAGTGATTCTCCTATGGTAATTATTGACGGGGTGATTCGTACTATGAAGGATATTAACTATGCGGATATAGAAACGATACAGGTGCTGAAAGATGCTGCTTCAACGGCAATTTACGGTTCAAAGGCTTCTCGTGGTATTGTTATGATTACGACTAAGCAAGGTAAAGCAGGCAAAGGGAGTATCTCTTTTAGTTATGGTTTGTCTGTAGATCATCAACCGAAAAGAATGCCCTTGTCGGGTGCCCGCGAATATTTGACCGCAACTCGTACTGCTGCGCTACATGCAACCGATCCTGATAAATATTTGTTAGGTACTTTTGCGATGAGTACTGCAAATAAACGGAATGCTTTGAATACAACAGCTTTTCTGGATGACTATATAACCAATTATGGTCAGGGGTATGTAGAAGATCTGTTATCTAACCAAGGATGGGAGATGATGGAGGATCCTGCCAATCCCGGTAAGATGTTGATATTTAAAGAAACAGATTTTCAAGATAATCTATTCCAGACTCCTGTTAATCATGATTTTAATATAAACTTCAGTGGCGGAAATGAGAAAGCCACTTATTATATGAGTCTTGGTTATCTTACACAGGACGGTATTGTTGTAGGTTCTAATTATAATCGTTGGAGTTTTTTAACAAATGCTTCATACAAGATTCGTAAGAATCTGACGGTAAGGGGGATGGTGAATTACTCCATGCGAACGACAGCAGGCATCAATGAGAATAACGTAATGTCACGTGCTGCCAAGATGCCGCCTACAGTACGTCAGTATTATGAAGACGGGACACCGGCTCCGGGAGAATTGACGAGTTCATTCCGTACCAGACTTCATGAAGTTTATTATCAGGAAAAAGAAAACAGAGTGAGCCGTATCAATCTTTCTGCAGAATTAGATTGGGAGATCATTCCGGGGTTACATCTCAAACCGATGTTCTCATATACTAACAACGAAGGTAAAGACCATAATTTTGAACGATATAATGAAGTTGTGAAAAACAGACCGGTGTCGGAAGCACATAATATGGATTTGCATTATCAGTATGACCTTATTTTAAACTACACAAAGACACTAAAAGATAAACATAACCTGGACTTGATGGTTGGTGGTAACTACATTTATGACAATTGGTATCGTTTCAGCGGTTCCGGTTATGGTGGAACATCTGATTATATTGAAACATTGAATGGTATTGCTGCAGAATCGGCCAAGACAACCTCTACTTTTGAAGAGAAAAAGATGAATAGTTATTTCGGACGTGTCAATTATAATTACGACATGAAGTATCTGTTTTCCGCAAGTATCCGTTATGATGGATCTTCCCACTTTGCAGCCAATCATAAGTTTGCAACTTTTCCAGGTGTGTCTGCCGGATGGAATATGCATCGTGAGGCTTTCTTTGAACCTTTATCAAAGGTGGTCAGCAACTTAAAGCTTAGAGCTAGCTGGGGGAAAACAGGATATGATAATCTTGCATTGGAAAATACGGAAGGTTCTTATGAAGCCGGTAAAAACTATGCGGGTGAAGCAGGTATCTTGAATACTGTGTTGATGAATCGTAATTTGCTATGGGAAGAGACGACTTCAACCGACTTGGGATTTGAAGCTGGATTTTTAAATAATCGTATCAATTTATCTTTCGATGCGTATTATAAAAAGACTACGAACCGTTTATTGAATGAAAACCTATGGTCGGAAACTGGGTTTGCATCAATTAAATCTAATTTTGGTTCTTTGAATACGAAAGGTATAGAAATTGCTGTCAATGCGATTCCCATGCAGACACGTGATTTCCGTTGGAATATAGATGCAAATTTCTCCATTTGGAGAACAACCATAGGAAAGTTGCCTAATAATGGTGCAGATAAGAATCGGACTGGTGGAGGAATCATTTTCGATCCTAAGTTGGGAAAATATGTTGAAGTGGGCGGATTTGCAGAAGGAGAGCGTTTTGGTGCTCGCTTTGCTTATCAGTTGGATGGAGTTTATTCAACAGATGAGGACGCTGCTAATGCTCCATATGATGAAGGAGTATCTTCCGGTTGGTTAGGCAAAGGAAAATGTGCCGGTGATGCAATTTGGCGTGATGTGGATGGAAACGGTATCATAAATTCTAAAGATATGGTATTTGTAGGTTATATTCATCCGGATAAGATGGGTTCTTTTAATAACACTTTTACCTATAAGAACTTCACTCTGAGGATTGCAACAGACTTTTCATTAGGTAATGTGATTGATAATCACTTTAGGGCGCAGGCAAATGCAAATTCTCGAAATAACTTCGCAACGATTCATGATGTTGCCAGTAGTAAAATGTGGCATAAACCGGGTGATATAGCTTCTATTCCCCGCTATGATGTAGAGTCCGACTGGGACAATGGGAAACGTAATCATGGTCGCCCAAGTAGTTCTACAATTGGCTTTAGTGGTGGTAGTGCCAATACTTTATATATAAAGAAAGGGGATTATCTGGCATTCCGTGAAGTCTCTCTATCCTACCCGTTACGTGCCAAATGGTTGCGGGCTGCTAAAATTGAAACACTGGATTTGACCGCTGCTGTCTATAATTTAGGATATTGGACAGCTTATGATGGACTTACTCCTGAAGTAATTGGTGCTGACGCCGGTAAATATTCCCGTCCACGTCAGTTTATATTCTCTGTAAAATTTACAATGTAACATTAAAGTAAACGATGATGAGAACTAAATTAATAATGTTTAGTATACTAGCTGCCTGTACTTTAGGTAGTTGTGAATCTATTTTGGATATAGATCCTATCTCTGAAATAACTATGGCGAATTATTGGAAATCAGAATCTGATGTAAAAGGCTATTTGAACGGTCTTTATTCGGATTACAGAGGTATGACCAGTACTACGTTATATGGTGAGGACCGTGGAGATGCTATGGTATCAGGAGTAATTGGAGGTGTTTCGCGTTCACATCAACACGAGTTGAATGAAGAATATGGGTTGGATTGGCGTACTTTCTATGAGAATATCCACCATTGTAATATGATTATTAAATATGCTCCGGGAATTGAGTTTACGCTGGAAAATGAAAAGAAAAGGATTTTGGCGCAGGCATATACGTTCAGAGCAAAAGCTTATCTGACTTTAACACAGATGTGGGGAGACGTGCCTATTGTGTTGAATCCTACGGAATCCTATGATAAGGAATCACGTCCGATGCGTAGTCCGGCTTCTGAAGTAATGAAACAGATTTTGTCGGATATCCAGACCGCTATTGACCTATATCCGGAAGCACATATCCTGGATAAGAACAGACTTTCCAAACCAGCTACATTATGTCTGAAAGCGGAAGCGTTGGCATGGAAATATACAGTTCAGAGGAGCAATGACAAGAATGATTTGACAGATGCAATTTCAGCGTTGGAAGAAGTCGAAAAATGCGGAGTGAGTATGATGGATAAATATGCGGACATATTTGATGTGGCAAATAAGAAAAACAGTGAAATCATTTTCTCCATTTATCTGAAGAAGGATGAATACAACAATATGTATATGTCTACATTATCTATGTCAGCCGCTGCCGGACTGTTGACTAATGATATTGTAAACAAAGAGGATATTCCGTATACCAATTCAACAATCGCACGTCATGTATACGCTCCGTCTCCCCGTTTGATTTCACTTTTCAGCGACAAGGATAACCGGGCTTCATCAGCATATATTAATGCTATAAATTCGAAAGGGACGGTAGTCTTTACTTCGCAGAATAAATTCCGGGGAACAGCTTATACTGACGACCGTTATTATGATAATGATATTGTAGTTTATCGTTTGGGTGAAGTCAAATTGCTAAAAGCGGAATTATTGTGTTATTTGGGTGGTGATAACGTATCCAAAGCTATTGATGCGATGTTTTCTACTCGTAATCGTGCCGATATCGGCGCTTATATCGCAAGTTCGGATCAGAAAGTGGTACAAAAAGAAATATTGGATGAACGAGGCAGGGAATTGTGTTTCGAGTTGAAGCGTTGGCCGGACCTAATGCGTGCGCATTATGCGGGTACGATTGATATTTATGATTACGTCCCTAATCTGGTTGGTAAATCTACTCCGTTGTATTTTCCGATTTTAAGGAAGATGATTGATTTGAATCCTAATCTGGAACAAACTGATGGTTATTAAAAATTAAAAACAATGAAGAATTTAAACTTAATATTAGCGTGGATGTGCCTGTTGTTTATAGCGACAGCATGCAATGATGTGGAGCCGAGCATATCTTCTTTACCGGTTCCTACGAGCAAACCTTACTCTATAAATAAGGAAGGGTATGCTTATTTCAGAATACCGACAATGGTTATAACAAATAGCGGTACAATATTGGCTTTTGCAGAAGGACGCCGCAATGGACCTGAAGATGAAGGGGATATTGATATCGTTCTGAAACGCTCCACTGATAAAGGAAAGACTTGGGGTCCGCTGATAACTGTTAAGGATGATGCTGAAAATCGTTGTCGTAATCAGGTGCCTGTTTATTTAGCGGATATCAATCGTGTCATCTTGCTATCTTGCTGGAACCCGGGGGCAACGGGGACCAACTCTATTTTCATGACTTACTCGGATGATGAAGGGTTGACATGGGCGAAAGAAAAGGATATAACAGCTTCGGTAACTCCAGATAAATATAGATGGTATGCAACAGGACCTTGTCATGGAATTGTAAAACAGTTTGAGCCGCATAAAGGAAGAATTGTGGTATCATGTAATCATAACACCACGACTTCCGGTGCAGGACGTTCCCATGTGATATATTCGGATGATAGGGGAGAAACCTGGCATTTGGGTGGCATTATGGATATGGATTATACCAATGAGAGTACTGTGACCGAATTGAGCAATGGTGATTTGATGTTGAATATGCGTAAACAGTCTGATACAGAAAAATACAGGGTGGTTTCTACCAGTGCGGATGGTGGACTGACATGGAGTCCGTGTAAATACACTACATTGAAAGAACCGATATGTCAGGGCTCTATCCTCTTTTATGGTTTGGGAGAGGATGGCAAAGGCATTCTTTTATTCTCCAATCCTGATAGTCAGACCAATCGTAATAACAACACATTGAAAATGAGTGAAGACGATGGAGTAACCTGGAAAAAACAATATTCCTATACTGGTAGTGACTATGGCGGATATTCGGATATAGCCCGTTATCCGGATGGTATGATTGGAGTACTGTATGAATACGGATTCAAGAATATTGGTGGCATTGCTTTTCAAAATGTTGAGTTATCGCAATTACAATAACCATACGTGGAATTATAAAAATGTAATGATATGAAGATCATAAGAAAGATAATATATTTCTTGTTCGTATGTCTGGGAGTCTTTTATTCCTGTAAAGATGAAGAGCAAGTATTGTTGAACGCTGATTTTGTCTCTGATAAACAAACGATTTCTGCCGGAGAGAAAATTTGTTTTATGGATAAGTCTACCGGAGAGCCAGTACGATGGGACTGGAGTTTTGAAGGGGGAGAACCTAGTGTGTCTAATCTGTTTAGCCCGGAAATCGTTTATAATTATCCGGGAACTTATACTGTGAAATTGAGAGTGGGCAGAGGAACGGAAAATGCAGAGACTGAAATGTTGAAATACGTCACTGTCGTATATCCGGATGAAATAACAGCTGCTTTTAAAGCGGATAAAACTCAAGCTCTAAGCGATGAAACTATAAACTTTACGGATTTGTCTGTTGGATTTCCATCGACTTGGGCATGGGAGTTTACTTCTGTGGGTGGGATAACGGTTACTTCTGATCTGCAGAATCCAAGTCTCATATTTGAACCGGGAGTTTACACAGTGAAATTAACTGTGACAAATCCTAAGACATCAGCTACTGTTACAAAAGAGAAATACCTGAATATTATTGATAAAAATTCAGTAGCCGCAGATATAGCGGCAGATCGGCGTATGATTATAGAAGGAGGAACAATATCATTTAAGGATGCCAGTTTAGGACGTCCTACTCATTGGAACTGGACATTTGAAGGGGGTGAACCGTCTGTTTCAGACCAGCAGAACCCTGTTGTAACTTATTCGACTGCCGGTAGATATAAAGTAACTTTGGTGGCATCTAACGAAATGAATACTTCTACTGCTGAACAAGAAGGATATGTCACTGTGCTTCCTGGTAAGGATCTTGTTCTTTTCTATCCATTCGATGGTGACAGTAAAGATATGGGACCGAATGCCATTCATCCGGAAATTCTTAAATTGGGAGATAATATGGATGTTAACTTTAATGCTCCTGCCCGTAAAGAAGGATTTACTTGTGCCCAGTTTGTAAGTAAGGATAATCAGAATTATGCTTTCCTTTCGTTACCTGATAATGATGCTTTGGATTTCCAGGCAACTCCTGTAACTACATCCTTCTGGGTGAAAACTTCAAATAAGACTGCTACCAATCTGGGAGTGTTCCAGCATGGTGCCGGACCTAATGCAAGTGCAGACGGAATGAATAAACAAACTTGGTTCAGATTCCAAAAGTCCAGTCCATATATAAGATATGTCATTGAATACACGGGACTGTCAGGAAACTGGACTGATTATAAAACGAAGTCTATGACGGATGGGGAATGGCATCATTATGTATGTGTACATACGAACGGAAGTACCTATTTGTATATTGATGGAGTAAAAGAAGCGGAAGCATTGAATAAGGGATTGAAACCGATCGACCGGAAACCTTATTTTATTGGTGCGATGTATCGTGGAGCAGAGGGTGCACGATCTTATGAGAATTTCATGGAGGGTTATATCGATGATTATTTAATTTATCACCGTGCATTTACAGCTGAAGAAGCGAAAACACTTTATGAAAGTATGAAATAGATAGTATTATATATCTAATTTAGGGCGCTATATATTTAGGATAATCATATCTTGAATGTATAGCGCTTTTATTTATAATTTAGTTACCTTTGTTCACTCTAAAAAGAGACAATGAAAATTATACATAATACAATGATACTACTATGAAGCCTTTGTTTATTAAGACTCTTCGTATTTTGATGCTTTTTATCTTTATTATTTCATTGGGCTTAGGTTATGTTATTTACGAAGATACATTAGCATCATGGTGGATACCTGTTGGAATGGCGCTTTTGATTGCTCTTGCTACTATCCCATTCTATAAGAAATGGATATGGCTTACAACTATGGATGGTAAAGTAATTAATTGTTTGTGTCATCTGGCTTGCATCGGTGCCATCAGTTATGTATTGTTTCTTGGCGGTAATTATTGGTTTGCCGATCCTGCTTCCACACACGAAGAAACAGTGATGGTACAGAAAAAATATGTAGAAACACACAAGAAGACCCGTAGAGTAGGCAGGCATCGTTATGTTTCGGATGGCATACGTAAGGAATACTATTTGCAGGTAGCTTTTGAGAATGGAGCTGTGGAAGAATTGCATGTGTCACTTTCCACTTATAATAAGACCAAGGCAGGTGCACCGAAGATACTAACTTTACAAAAAGGCTTTTTCGGATTACCAGTGATTACAAAAGGACTTTAATCAATCATTATGATATAGATATGGAAAATAGAGAATTGTATGAAAGAGTGTTGTCGGGGACTATGTATAATGATTTGTCTGCGGAACTGGTTCAGAGAAGAGAACAAGTCGTTTTTCTGACTAATGATTATAACTCTACTTATGGAAAACCCAAAGAGGTTCGTGAAGCATTATTACGCAAATTGTTGAAAGGCATTGGGGAGAATGTTCACTTCGAACCCAATTTTCGGTGTGAGTTTGGATTTAATATCACTATAGGAAACAACTTCTTTGCTAATTTTGATTGCATCATGTTGGATGGGAATCTTATTACAATAGGGGATAATGTCTTGTTGGGACCACGTGTGGGATTGTACACAGCAAATCATGCACTTGATGCCCGGGAACGCATTATGGGAGGTTGCTATGCACATCCGATTGTAATAGAGGATAATGTCTGGATTGGTGCAGGCGTTCATATTATGGGTGGTGTTACCATTGGGAGAAATTCGGTAATCGGAGCAGGAAGTGTAGTGACTAAGGATGTGCCGGAAAATGTAATCGCTGCAGGAGTGCCATGTAAAGTAATTCGGGAGATCACGGATAAAGATAAGACCGACTTTTTAGGCTAGGTTGGCGTGTGCTATTAAAAAAAGTCACATCACTTTTAGAGGATATAAATCGTTCTGAAAGTGATGTGTCTTTTAAAAAGAGGTTCTTCTTTAAGTGAAATTCCATAGTTCGGACGATTTTTCGTCTTATCAATTTTGTGTTTTGTCTACAAACGGGATGCATTCGTCTCATTTCAAAAATCGGGAATCTTCTATACTCTATCTTCGTGACGAAATAAAAACAGAATAAAATCATGAAGATGAATAAAACTAGATTATTAGAAAAAATATCTATTCAGTCAGGTATCTCCGCAGATGAATGCAGCGCAGTACTCAAAACCTTTGAAAGAGTTCTTAGTGAAGAGTTAACCCGGAAAATACATCGTTATGGCGGGTGGATACTTTTGTTGGTTGCTTTGTTGGTATCCGCAGTGGCGTTTAGTCAGACACCGCAGAGAAAAGGACGGCCGGTACAGACAATCCGGGGAATGGTTATTGACGGGGATTCAAAACACCCGATATCGTATGCAACGGTGAGATTATCCGAAAAAGAGGGAACAGGTACGATAACAGACAGTCTCGGGCGTTTCAGCATACCACAGGTTGGACGGCATACGGTAGAGGCAGCCTTTATGGGATATGAGCCGGGTATTTTCAGAGAGATACTGGTAACTTCCGCCAAGGAGGTTTATCTGGAAATTCCTTTGAAAGAAAGTGTAAACGAACTCAATGAAGTAGTGATTCGTGCCAGAACCAATAAAGAGGAGGCGATGAATAAGATGGCTACTACCGGAGCCCGTATGTTGAGTGTGGAAGAAGCGAGCCGCTATGCCGGAGGTTTTGACGACCCTGCCCGTTTGGTATCCTCCTTTGCCGGAGTGGCCCCCAGTGTATCTTCCAATGGAATATCCATTCATGGCAATGCTCCCCATTTGTTGCAATGGCGATTGGAAGACGTTGAAATTCCCAACCCGAATCACTTTGCGGATATTGCCACATTGGGTGGAGGAATACTTTCATCTCTTAGTTCGCAGGTATTGGGTAATTCCGATTTCTTTACCGGAGCTTTTCCGGCAGAATATGGAAATGCGGTATCCGGTGTGTTTGATATGAAATTGCGCAATGGCAATAACCAGAAGAATGAGAATACGCTTCAAGTGGGCATCATGGGAATTGATGTAGCTTCCGAAGGACCGTTAAGCAAGAAGCACAAAGCATCCTATATTTTCAATTATCGGTATTCCACAACAGGACTTCTGAACTTGGAGGGCGGAAAGATGGACTATCAGGACTTGAACTTCAAACTGAATTTCCCGACACAGAAAGCAGGAACATTCTCTGTCTGGGGAACCAGCCTGATTGATAAATTCGGCAGTGATTTTGAAAAGAATACGGATAAATGGGAATATATGAGCGACCGTAGCGAATCAAAAGACAAACAGTATATGGCTGCCGGAGGTATCAGCCACCGTTATTTCTTCAACAATGACGCATCACTGAAAACCACTATTGCCGGTACTTATTCGCAATTGGACGGTGGAGCAATCCTATTTAACCACTCTTTGGAATCCACCCCCTACATGGATCTTAACTCAAAACATACTAACTTAATACTAACTTCGACTTTTAACCGTAAATTCAGTAACCGTTTTACTAATAAGACAGGATTTACGTATAATGCCATGTTCTATCAAATGAACCTTGCCATTGCTTCTTATGAAGCCGAATCACTGGAAACCGTATCTCAAGGAAAAGGCAATACGAGTCTGATATCTGCCTACAATAGTTCTTCTGTAGGATTGACGGAACGCTGGACGCTCAATGCCGGTATTTACGGGCAATTTCTGACTCTGAATAATAAATGGTCTGTTGAGCCCCGTATTGGTTTGAAATGGCAAGCTACTCCGAAAGCAACTTTCGCACTGGCTTATGGTATGTACAGTCGCATGGAGAAAATGGACGTCTATTTTGTGAAAACGAAAAGTACAGGAGACAAATCCGTCAACAAGGAACTCGATTTCACCAAAGCGCAGCACGTCATGTTATCTTTTGGATACAAAATATCCGATCGCATGAATCTGAAAATAGAACCTTATATCCAATTTCTCCATGATGTGCCTGTGATGGCTGACAGCTCTTATTCCGTACTCAACCGTTCTGATTTCTATGTGGAAGACGCATTGGTTAATAAAGGAAGAGGACGCAACATCGGTATTGACATCACTTTAGAACGTTTCCTGGAAAAAGGACTCTATTACATGATTTCCGGTTCTCTTTTCGATTCCCGCTACCGGGGCGGAGACGGTGTGTGGTACAATACGAAGTTTAATCGGAATTATGTCATCAACGGACTGATTGGAAAGGAATGGATGCTGGGACGTAACAGACAGAATATTCTTAGCATCAATCTGAAATTGACCTTACAAGGAGGTGACCGGTATTCTCCGATTGACAGGGAAGCAACGATGAATCATCCTGATAAAGAGGTACAGTATGACGAAACGAAAGCATTTTCTAAACAGTATTCTCCCATGCTTATCGGCAACTATACCGTGAGTTACCGCATCAACAAGAAGAAAGTCTCTCATGAGTTTGCAGTGAAAGGACTTAATTTTACCGGTGCGAAAGAACACTATGGACATGAATATAATGTGAAAACTGGAAAAATTGATGTTAGTGACGGTTCTACAACATTGACAAATGTGAGTTATAAACTTGAATTTTAAATAACCGATATAGAAGTCCAACCGGAAAAATGTTTTATCTTCGTCCCCGGAGATAAAACATCTTCCCTGATTAAATACACGATGGCTGAAACAATAACAACAGACAATAAATCTACTTTATTATATCGATTCCTCGTTAGTCCGGAACTTCGATGGGCGCGTTATCTGGTGCTTATTATGGTGTTGGCTACCATATCATTCAATCAGGTTTTTATTATATTCCTCGATTATCGGGATATATTGGGAGGATGGATTTATACATTCACTTTCTTATATCTACTGACTTATATAGGAGTTATTTATCTGAATCTTTTCTGGCTCTTTCCAAAGTTTTTGCTGAAAAGACGCTATCTAACCTACATATCCTTACTTTCAGTAGCAATGATGCTTGCCCTGGCAATACAAATGGCAACGGAATATGTATCTTATTCCTGCTGGCCGGAATTTTACGAACGTGCCTCCTATTTCTCCATACCTATAGTGATGGATTATATATCTTCTTTCATGTTGTCCACACTCTGCATGATAGGAGGAACAATGACCGTTCTCCTGAAAGAATGGATGATAGATCATCAACGTGTCTCACAAATGGAAAAGGTTCACGTTCTTTCGGAAGTGGAACAGCTAAAAGAACAAGTCAGCCCCGAACTTCTTTTCAAAACATTGCATCATTCGGGGGAACTGACATTGAGCGAACCGGAAAAAGCTTCGAAGATGCTGATGAAATTAAGTCAACTACTTCGCTATCAGCTATATGATTGCAGCAGAACAAAGGTATTGCTTAGTAGTGAAATTAATTTCCTGAATAATTACCTGACCTTGGAACAGAATTCTCAGGCACAATTCAATTATGAACTGCTTGCGGATGGAGAAGTAAATAGAACACTGGTTCCACCCTTGCTTTTCATTCCATTTGTGCAATATATTGTAAAATCAATCAACGAACAGCGAACATCAATCCCTGTTTCTCTCAAAATCCATTTGAAAGTAGAAGAGAACACAATTATATTCACTTGTCTTTGCCTACAAGTGAATCTTTTGGAAGATAAAGGACTTGAAAGAATCCGCCAAAGACTGAACTTATTATATGGCAATCGTTACAGACTATTCCTGACGACAGAAAGCATCTGGTTGGAATTGAAAGGAGGTGAAGTATGAACCTGAATACAGAACATAGAAGAATGGAAGATAAAAGTGTCACAGCTTTTCTGTTAAGTCCTCATTACCGGACATGTAGACATCTGTTACTGCAAATAATAGTTCTTTTGATGACTATTAATGTCTTTTGGTACGAACCTTTGCAGTCAGTTTCTTTTTGGCGGCGTTTTGGTGGATTCCTGGCATATTTTGTTTCCATTAATACGGTAATCTATATGAACCTGTATATATTAGTACCCTGTTTTCTGTTGAAGAACCGTTTGGGGCACTATGTCCTGGCGGCTGTCCTGACGAATTTGGTAGTCATCGTCTTCCTTTCAGTCACCCAGGGATTACTCTTTGAAGTAATTCTGCCCGGAAAAGATCCTGGCAGATTCGCTACTTTCATTAATACTTTTTCGGGGATACTGACCATCGGTTTTGTTACCGCAGGTTCGGCAGCCATATCCTTGTTTACCCATTGGTTGCGTTATAACCTGCGTATTGACGAACTCGAGTCCACTACTTTGCAATCCGAACTGACATTTCTGAAGAATCAGATTAACCCGCATTTTCTTTTCAATATGCTGAATAATGCCAATGTCCTGATAAAGAGAAATCCGGAAGAAGCTTCCAAAGTACTTTTTAAACTGGAAGATTTGCTACGGTATCAGATTAACGACAGTTCGCGTGAAAGAGTTTCGTTGGCTTCGGATATCCGTTTCCTGAATGACTATCTGAATTTGGAAAAGATACGCCGTGACAATTTCCAGTTTACGTTGAGGCAGGAGGGAGAAGTGGATTCCATTTGGATTCAGCCTTTGTTATTCATTCCTTTTGTGGAAAATGCGGTGAAACATAGTTTTGATAGTGAGCATTCTTCATATGTCCATGTCTTTTTTAAGGTGGATGCTCACCGACTGGATTTCCGGTGTGAGAATTCTAAACCGGCTGTTGCAGTCCAGCAGGGTAAAGTCGGTGGAATCGGACTTGCCAATATCCAGCGTAGGTTAGGATTACTGTATCCTGAACATTATAAGTTGGAACAAAGAGAAGATGAAAATCTCTATTCTGTAATTTTAAGTATAACATTATGAATTGTATCATTGTAGATGATGAACCCTTGGCACGTGAGGCCATGAAGTTATTGATAGAAGAATCCGATAACCTCCAGTTGATAGGCAGTTTTAACAGTGCTGCAACTGCTTCCGACTTTATGGAGCAACAGGGAGTCGATCTGGTTTTTCTGGATATTCAGATGCCTGGGATTACAGGAATAGAGTTTGCCCGTACAATTTCCAAAAAGACACTGGTTATTTTCACCACAGCCTATACAGAATATGCGTTGGATAGCTATGAAGTAGATGCAATCGACTATCTGATTAAGCCTGTCGAAGCGGAACGTTTTCAAAAGGCGGTGGATAAAGCGTTATCCTATCATTCTCTATTATTGAAAGAAGAAAAAGAAGCTATCGAAACGATTGTTGCCGCTGAATATTTCTTCGTAAAGGCAGAGCGCCGGTATTTCAAGGTGAATTTCTCCGATATTCTCTTTATTGAGGGATTGAAAGATTACGTCATTCTTCAACTGAACGACCAGCGTATCATTACTCGCATGAGCCTGAAAGCCATATTCGATTTATTACCAAAATCTATTTTTTTGCGGGTGAATAAATCCTATATCGTCAATACCGATCACATCGAGTCATTTGACAATAATGATATATTTATAAAATCGTATGAAATTGCTATCGGTAATAGTTATCGGGACGACTTCTTTGAGGGTTTTGTAATGAAACAAAGATTGTGATTCTTCATTTTTGTTTGGTTACATAATTTTCAAATGGTATATTTGTAACCAAAATAAAGAATACGTGATTGGCACAACAGACTATATTAGTATTAAGTTAACTGATGAGACGCAGTTTCGTTCTATATTCGACAAATATTACATATCTTTATGTATGTTTGCTAATCAGTATGTCGAAAATGATGCATTAGCGGCTGATATTGTTCAGGAGTGTTTTGTGAAGTTGTGGCAGTTGCGCGATGATTTCATGTATGTGCATCAGATTAAATCATTCCTCTATACGTCGGTACGCAATAAATCTTTAAATGAACTGGAACATACCAAGGTCATGAACGAGTATGCACAGAAAGTTCAGGAAATGAGTAAAGACTCTTTTTTCCAAGACAAGGTCATAGCAGAAGAAAGTTACCGGATATTAGTGGATGCCATTGAAAAACTACCGCCGCAGATGAAAAGCATTATGCAACTGGCGCTTGAGGGAAAAAGCAATCCGGAAATTGCTGAAACACTGAATATTTCCGGCGAAACGGTACACTCCCAGAAAAAGATTGCCTACCGTAAATTACGCGTATATTTGAAAGACTATTACTACTTGGTTTTTTACTTTTTATAGTTTCTTTAAAAAAAATCATTTTTAATACACCCTGATTTTCAATTCACCTGTTTTAGTATAAACAACGATTAAAACATGTGAATTATGATAAACCAACATTTCTATATTGCAAGACTTATTGCCAGATACTTATCTGATGAAATCGGGGAAGAAGAACAGGCGGAACTGACTCGGTGGAGAAATGAATCGTCCGAAAACGAACGCCTTTTTCGGGAAATCTGCAAGGAAGAGAACATAAAGCAGAATATGCAGAAGCGGCAAACTTTCCATACAGAGGACGGATGGGAGGGGGTGCAAAGAAAAATCCAACGCCATCGGTTCAGACATCGGATACTGAATATATGTAAATATGCTGCTATTTTCATTTTTCCGGTGGTTATTGCTACTGTGGCAATATATAAGAGCGGTAATGAACCCCAGCCGTTATCTCAAGTAGCGGAACAAATTGTTCCGGGTGGTAAGAAAGCCGTTCTTATTCTGGATAATGGAGAAGCAATTGATTTGAAGTCTACCTCCGGCGTGGAATTGAAAGAAAAAGATGGTACAGTCATTCAGGTGGATTCTACAGCATTGAATTATCAGCAGGCTCCCGCCCGGACATCCGAAAAACTTGTATATAATAAGGTAAACGTTCCTCGTGGTGGTGAATATCAGCTGACGTTGAGCGATGGAAGTAAAGTACAGTTGAATTCCATGAGTTCCATCCGCTTTCCTGTTCAGTTTGCACAGGATTGCCGTCTGGTAGAATTGGAGGGAGAGGCCTATTTCGAAGTAAGCAAAACCGGACAGCCTTTTATTGTACAAACCAAAGGGATGAAAATAGAAGTATTAGGAACTACTTTTAATATATCAGCTTACGCAAACGAAGAATATCAAACTACACTTGTCAGCGGTTCGGTAAAAGTACAGACTGAAAATGGAAGTAACCGGATTCTGAAACCATCGGAACAGGCTTGTATTACTCCGGGCAGCAACCAGATCAATGTACGCAATGTAGATACTGCATTTTATACTTCATGGATACATGGAAAGATCAATTTCAAGGACCAGCGATTGGATGACATCATGAAAACTCTTGCCAGATGGTATGATATGGATGTAGTCTATGAGAATGAGGCGACCAAGGAGTTACGCTTCGGTTGCTATGTAAACCGTTATAATGAGATTACCCCATTGGTGAAATTGTTGGAGCAAACGGGTAGAGTAACTGTCACAGTAGAAGGAAAAACTATCAAAATATTCACTAATCATTAATCCCTGTTTTATGGAAAAACTACGTAATGTTGCCAGATTTGGGAAATATGGAAAACGTCTTTGTATGATGTTCCTTTTTCTCTGTATTACGACTTCAGGGCTGATGCGCGCATCTGTATTCGCACAGACCACGGTTACAGCCAAATTCAGAAATGTAACACTGAATGAAGTTCTTTGGGAAATTCAGAAACAAACGGACTTTACCTTTATCTACAGCACAAATGATGCAAAGAAAGTCAGAGTGGAAAATCTGGATGTGAAGAATGAACTGATTTCTGAAGTGCTTAACAAATGCCTGCGAAATAGCGGACTGACTTATACGGTTCATGATGGAGTAATTGCCATCCGTAAGGCTGAACCCGTTAGGACGGAAACTGTTGCACGTGAGAAATATACGATTACAGGGAAAGTAATTGAAGATAGTGGAGAGCCGATAATCGGAGCTAATGTCATCGTGAAAGGTACAACTAACGGTATGATGACTGATATGGACGGTAATTTCCATCTGGAAGTTACAGACAAGAAAGTGACTCTGATGGTTTCTTATATCGGTTATACGTCACAGGAGGTAGTTGCAACTCCCGGCAAGCCGATGAGCATAATCCTGAAAGTGGATAATAACCTGTTGGACGAAGTGATTGTAACGGGATATGGTACTTTCAAGAAATCGGCTTATGCAGGTTCTGCCAGTATCGTAAAGACAGATGCTGTGAAAGATGTGCCTAATGTATCTTTCCAACAGATGTTGGAGGGGGCGGCTCCCGGTGTCAGCGTAAATACCGGTTCGGGTATACCGGGTTCGTCAACGTCCATCCGTATCCGTGGCATGGGTTCGTTCAATGCCTCCAATTCTCCGCTGTATGTAGTGGATGGTGTTCCCGTATTGTCGGGTAATATTGGTGCATCTGGTAGTGATTCCGGTTTAGATGTAATGTCTACCTTGAATACATCGGATATTGAAAGCATCACTGTTATCAAGGATGCCGCTGCTGCTTCACTTTATGGTTCACGTGCAGCAAATGGCGTTGTCATTATTACTACGAAACAAGGAAAAGCAGGTAAACCGGTCTTTAAATTGAAATCGGATTGGGGATTCTCTAATTTTGCCATGCCTTTCCGCGAATTGATGGGCGGACAGGAACGTCGTAACCTGATCCACGAGGGGCTTCGAAATTATGCTTTAACTTATAGTGGTAAGACCGATGATGAGGTAGGACTTCATCAGGGGATGACCGAGAATGAAGCATGGGCTTATGCCGATTCGAATATTGACCAGTATGCACCGATCCCTTGGTGTGGTTTTGTGAATTGGGATGATTATCTGTTCCGTAACGGTAGCCACCAGAATTACGAGTTTTCAGCTTCCGGCGGACAGGAAAAGATTAAATACTATACGTCCATCGGCTATATGAAGCAGGATGGTGTTACGATAAACTCCGGTCTGGAACGTATTTCTGCACGTTTGAATGTAGACTATCAGATGGCTAAATGGATGAATATCGGTGCAAAGATACAGTTCTCCAAAGTGAATCAGGATACTTATTCAGAGGGGACATCGTATACTTCTCCAATTTACGGTACGCGTAATGGAGCCACACCGTCTGACCCTATATGGAATGAAGACGGCACCTGGAACCGTGCATTAATCAAATTGGATGACCGTAATCCGATGTTATCAAATTCTTATAATTTTAAGAGAGAATATGCGACCCGTTCTTTCAATACCGTATATGCATCATTCGACATTTGGAAAGGAATCAAGTTTGCGTCTACATTCAGTTATGATTTTGTGATGAACAAGTCTCGTGCATGGAAAGACCCGCGTACCAGTGACGGTGACGATGATAACGGACGTTTCAGCAAAGATTATAATGATATTACCAATATGACATGGTCTAATATTCTGACTTATCAGACAAAGATCAAGAAAAAACATAATCTGGACCTTTTGGCTGGTTATGAAATCAACAGTAAGGAGTCGGATGGACTGGGAACTACTATCTCTAATTTTGCACGCTGGGATAAACCGGAAGTCAACAATGGTGTAGTGTATCAGAGTATGGGAGGTTCTAACAGTACGACGCGTATTGTCTCTTATATTACACGTGCCAACTATGATTATGACAACAAATACTATCTGGGAGCGAGTTGGAGAACAGACGGAAGTTCGCGATTGGCAAGAGAGAATCGTTGGGGAAATTTCTGGTCATTGTCCGGTGCATGGAGAGTGAGTAGCGAGAGTTTTATGAAACCTCTTCAGAACTGGTTAAGTGACTTGAAACTTAGAGTTTCTTACGGTGTGAACGGAACTCTGCCGTCTTCTTATTATGGATATATGGGATTGAGCAGTCTGACTAGTAATTATAACGATAATCCGGGTATCACGCAGTCGCAACTGGAAAACAAGGAACTGACTTGGGAAACCAACTACAACTTCAACTCCGGTATCGACTTGGGATTCTTCGACAACAGACTGAATGTTACATTTGAATATTACGTTCGTACAACGAAAAATCTGCTTTACAGCCGGCCATTATCTCTTGCAACAGGTTTCTCAAGTTATCTTGCCAACATAGGTAAATTACAAAACAAGGGATATGAATTGGAAATTCGTTCAACTAATATCGAGACAAAAGATTTTCGTTGGAGCACTAGTTTGAATCTGGGACATAATGCAAATAAAATCCTGAAGTTGGATGGAGATTTGAAACAAGTAACCAGCGGAACATCTATTCATAAGGTAGGTTTGCCCTATTCTACCTATTATATGATTGAATTTGCAGGCATCGACCCGGCAGACGGTGAACCGATGTTCTATAAGAATACGACGGATGAAAATGGAAATCTGAACAAAGAAACTACTAAAGATCCGCGTAGTGCGGAAAAAGTGATACTGCAATGTGCCGATCCTACTATCACCGGTGGACTGAGTAACAGCATCTCTTATAAGTGGTTTGATCTGAATTTTAATGTGAATTTCTCTTTTGGAGCATGGAACTATGACGGCTCGGCAAGTAAACTGGAACACGGTGGCGACGGAACGCTGAATATTCCTATTTATTATCGGAAACGCTGGCAGAAGGAGGGTGATGAAACGAGTATTGAACGTTTTGTAGTCGGTAGATCAATTTCCATGACCGATTATGCTACCACACGTCGTTTATACAGTGGAGATTATGTTCGTCTGAAGAATCTGACTTTCGGCTTTACACTGCCGAAGACATGGACCCGGAAAGTGGGTATAGACAATATACGTCTGTATGCATCGGGCAATAACCTGTTAACTTGGGCGGCATACGATTATATTGACCCCGAATCGGGTTCATCACCTAGTTGGGATACTCCTCCGATGAGAACTTATACATTCGGTTTGGAAGTGAAATTCTAAGTGCATTAATCTATAAATGAATAAGTATGAAAAAGATAAAATATATAGCTTTAGGTGCCTTTGCAACCTTATTGAGTAGTTGCGGAAATGATTGGTTGGATTTGCAATCTTCCACAGCTATAGAAACTGATGGTTCATTGACCGAATTAAGGGATTTTGAATTTGTGCTGAACGGTGCATACAGCAGTATGCAGTCATCCAGTTATTATGGAGCAGATATGTTTTGTTATGGTGATTTGAGGGGAGATGATATGAAATCTTATAAGTCTTCCAGCACCAATGTCAGTTTCTATACATTCAAGTACAATAAGACGAATGGACCTAGTGGTTTCTGGGGAATGTACTACGGTATTGGTAAGAACCTGAACATTTTATTCCGGGATATTGAAAAGATAAAGCTTGTTCCCGATCGGGAAATTACAACTCCGAAACTGGAGAAGCTGACAGAGCAGGAGTATTATAATGACTTGAAAGGAGAGGCTTTGGCAATACGTGCCTTGTTGCTGTTCGATATGACACGTATTTACGGGTATCCTTATCTGAAAGATAACGGGGCATCATTGGCTGTGCCCATTATTGATAAAGTGGTAGAAGATAAGAATATCAAACCTTCCCGCAATACGACCGCCCAATGTTATAAGGCCATCACAGACGACCTGACAGATGCGGTGAAGCTGCTTCGTCCGGTAAAGAAAGAGGGTAAGATCAATAAATGGGGGGCAATGACATTATTAAGCCGGGTTTATCTCTATATGGGGAATGACAAAGAGGCATACGATGTGGCTGCCGAAGCTATCAAAGGTGCGGAAAAACAAGGCTATAAGTTGTGGACCAATGATGAATATGCCAAGATATGGGCTACTCCGTTCAATAGTGAACTGTTGTTCGAAATTGTGAATCTGACTACTGATAGTCCGGGAAAATCATCCATCGGTTATCTTAGCACCAAATATAATCTGATAGCCACCGAAAAGTATTGGAAAGACTACATGAAAGACAATTCCGATGATGTTCGTAGTCAGATGGTGTCTACGGCAAGTAGCAGTAAACCTTATTGCTTGAAATATCCGGCACAAGGTTCTAAATCGTATGAAGATGCCAATATCCCGGTTTTCCGTCTGTCGGAACTCTATCTGAATGCAGCTGAAGCTGCGATTAAGAGGAATGATATACCTAATACGCGCAAGTATCTGAAACCTATTTATGTACGTACGGGTAAGGATCTGGATGCTGTGGTAGATGAAGATATAAATCTGGATCTGGTGCTTGAACAGCGTCGCATTGAATTTTGGGGAGAGGGACAACGTTTCTTTGATTTACTTAGAAATAACAAGAAAGTGATACGTGAAGATTATTTGAGCGAAGTTCCCAATGAAGCAGTAGAGTTTGATTGGAGTTATTATAAAATCGTTCTTCCTGTTCCTAACCACGAAATGGAGTACAATGAAAATATGGTTCAGAATCCGGAATATGAATTGCATTAATTAACGCATTAACGTATAGAAATTATGAAAAAGATATATAGCATCTATTTCCTTTTGGGCTTGTTCATCACGGCCTTTTATTCGTGCGGGGAAGATCTGACTCCTGTGGGACCGGACATAGCTGAAATCACTCATTTCCGCAATGATGGTCCTTACCTTTTCTATGAAAACGGTAAACTTAAAATTCTGGAAGTGACTAAAGAGAATACATTGAACATTCGTGAAGAATCCGGATTACCGGCCGGATTGAAGCTGGATGTGTATTCGGATGATAATCAACTCCTTTTTCAGGTACCCATTAATAAGATTGAGAATTTTGAACGTCCGGCATGGGAAGACCGTACCGAGTATGCTAAAACATTTATAATCCGCAAATCGAAATGTTTTGCCCATTTAAAACGAAGAGTTCTTTTCCGCAAATCGAAACGTACTTTCAAAACTGATTTTTTATTTCTCGTAAAAGCATAATAAAGCCCCGAAAACCGTTATCGTTTCCGAGGCTTTAATATTATTATAACAGCATTCAAATGTCCTTATGCAGCACTCTTATAAAGCATCATATCTGTGTAACCAGAGCTGTAGTTCATGTGTGCGTTGAACTCAGCTTTCACGCAATCCTCAAATGGATTGCCCAAATCATTATTTCGTCCCATCCACTCGCACAACTCAATTATAGATGATTTGTTTGAAGTGAAATAGATAAACGAATGTCCTTTTAATACCGTTAGAACGTCCAAATAATCAGCCATATTCCAATACATTTTGTAAGTACCAACATCAGTGCTCAAATATGGAGGGTCAACCAAGAACACAACATTCGGCATATCCTTATACTTGTTGAACACTTCTTTATAGTCACATGAGGTGATTGTTAAGCCTTCCAAATAATCAGAACTATCCGGATAGTCAGTCTTACGAATACTGTTGTAAAATGTTTCTTTGTTCAGTTCGTCAAGGCTCATCTTATACTTCATGGAGAACATGATAGAGCTTGATACTGTGATATAATCCACATAACCACCGTCCTGTTCCTCCATTTTTATACGTTCATATATCCGCTTCCTCTTATCTCCTGTGATTGGTTTGTAGCGAGGTATATCAATTGCAATTTCTCTCAAGTCTGCCAAGAGCTTATTTGTCCTTGGTATGTTTGCAAGCCTCTGCCTGTAATTGTCAAAGTCATTATATACAACTGTTGCGTCAGGTCGTTGGCACTTTGTTATATGTGACAACAAACCACTGCCACCGAACAAATCAACGAACACTGTACCTTCAGGGTATTGCTTGAGGACTTTAATAAACTCTTTGGCAAACATTCTCTTCTGTCCTACAAATGGAAGTGGTGCCGATAAATACTGTTTTCTCATTATACGTTCAAATCAAATTTTATATCTTCATTACCGTCCAACAGTTCCTTGGTACGGTCTATATTATTCTCGTAAATGTGTACGTTGGCCAGATGCAATGTTATTGACTTTAGCGGAAGGTCTATTTGCCTTGCCATAAGGTATAAGTGATAAATGTCCGCAGGTAGCCCTAAATTTGCGTCAGAGCTTCTTTGGTAGGCAGACAGCACCAACTCTCCGTTTTCTATTTGGAATTGCACCAGGCTCAAACATGGGGCTTGGTTGCTTTCCACATTGGTAGCTCCCAAGAACAGCACATAGTTCTTGCTGTTCCGCTTCTCTCGGTTTATCTTATCGATAAGAGGTGGCAGCTTCTCAAAATAGGTCGGATAACTATTTACAAGGATTGAACCGCAATAGTCCCACCAGTTAATACCTGCCTCTCGGTAGCGTTCAACGTTACGCTCACCTTGCATGAATAGCGACAACTCGTTTTTCAGCTTCTTGCGTGCTATGCCACGGGTCTCGAATATGTCGAGCAAGTCAGCCGGGGTAAGCACCAGCTGCTCATTAAGAAGGTACTTGATATTTCCCTTCTTATTACTCTGTGAGTGTCCACCCACGAGTATTTTGTTTAATACCTGATAATATTTATTCATTGCCATATCATTATTGTATGGCAAAGGTAGTCTGAGCGAATCAGACGAAAGAACAACAGCACCAAATCACACTGCATGAGGCGTGCAGTGCTTTCCAAACCGTTTAATTACATCATAGACTTTACGCTCACTAACGGTGTATTTATCCGCCAGAAAGGATACGATATAAGTTACCTTATACCCATCATCTCTCATTGTTTCAAACTCTGAATATAGGTCTATAAACCTACAGTCATCGGCTTTAAAGCCTATTTGGGTAAGCCTGTTTATTAGCTCCCGATTAAAATTAAGTATCTCAAATACGGTCATATCGTTTAAGTTTACTATCTTTGCAACATCTCACTTACATACGATGCATAATTGCATCAAAAAACGCCAACAGTGCGGCAGAGGGTCTATGGCCCCCGGTCGTGCGCTGTTGGCGTTTTGGTTAGTATGTAGGTGAGATGACTATTAACAGGCCGGGGGCTTTTTTTAGCCTACCCCCGATGGGCTTTTACTCATTAGTCCATACGGTAATTCTCCAGTTTAAAATTATCTTTTGATTTCCAACCACATTCTAATGTCGTTTGAATGTGATTCATAGCTTTGGTATAGAAGTCGCTCAATTCGTCCATCGTTTGAAATGAACGGTAAACAGGGCTGTCCTCATTACCAAACTTAAACATTACCGGAAGGTTACTCCCTTTTGTCTGAACAGCGAGATCATAAGCAGCCTTGTAGTTGAATTGATTCTCGGAAGACAACCACACTACATTATCCTCATAACTGAAACCACATAGAATATTGGTGTCTATCTGTTCGTTATACCAGCCGATAACGGTATCCTTGATTTCATCTTCTGTCGGCTTATGGTCAAAGTCCTCTTCCATATAGGTTGCCGAACCATCATCGGCTTGTTGAACATCCCAACGGATACGCCATTTATTTTTGGCAGGGCTGATACATTCAATCAGCTTTACGTCTGCCGTTCCTATTGATTTTTTCATCAGCTAAAAACATATTTAGTTCGACCCTTTCCGAAGGTCTCCGTCTTGATGGTGGTCTCGAACGGAAAGCCATCGGGCATTTCACTCACTTGGGAGAGGATATTCTTCATTTCCTCACTGTTGGTAAAAAACTTCTTGGGTTCACCGTTCACCTCTATACTGACGATGCAGCGGTCTTCACCTTGTTCTGTCTTTATCCCAAGCTCGTAGTCCTTGACTACTATCGGGAGGTTTACCAACTCACGGATGCTCACCACCGCACCCGCAAAACGCTTCTTGCCATCTTCTGGCTTGTAAGCGACATTTAAGTCCTTAAATGATTTCATTTCTTTGCCTGTTAATTTATTAAACAACGTTATGCAGTCTGCGTGTTTGGCCATCCCATAGAATGATGCTACCAACTCACGCTTCCTTCTCTTACTTATTACCTCGTGCATCTTTCGAGCCATCTTCTGCTTGATACGCTTCCTTAACCGAACATGATCCGGATAAATAACGTAACCGAGAAAATCTATGCCCTCGTTCACTGGAAATACTCTCTCATCACCTTTTACGGTGAGACCTATACTTTCCATCTGCTTGTGAACAGCATCACGAATCTTCCACAATTCCGCTTTCGTTTTTGCCAATACTACGCCGTCATCACAGTATCTATAGAAATGACGTACACCCAACTCATCTTTCAAATAGTGGTCTAAATGAACAGACAAAAGCAAATTACCAAGACCTTGAGAGCTGCGCAATCCGATACTTATACCGCTCGGCATGAGCCTAACAAATTTTTCAAGTATGGAGATTAGCAGTTTGTCTTTAAAGACTCTGCGCACGCATTCCATCACTCTGTCCTGGCTGACACTCTCATAAAACTTGGAGATGTCAAATTTGTAACAATACATAGTCCCTTCCGGGTCTTCCTGCATATCCCTGCGGATATAATTAAGAAGGTCGTGCATACCACGGTTCTTGATGCTTGCCGATGTGGTACGGATAAACCGTTTCTTAATATGTTTATCTACCACGTTCATCACGGCACTCGCCTTGATTCTGGACTTCATGGATATGACTTGTATCCTTCTGGGCTTAACACCTTCCACTATTATACGCTCATGGAAGTCTATCTCTTCAGGTATCCCGTTCATGATGCTTTCGGAGAGCTCCTTTATCACATCTTCCCGGTGTTCCATAAGATAACGACCTACACGGCTACGCTTGCGTGCCGTTCCATGTAGTACTGTGTCAAATGCCTCCGCCATATTGGAGTATTCCACGATTTCGTTAATAATGTTACCTTCTCTTCTCATTCTAAGCCTTCCTTTCCTTGGGTCCGACCTCTTCGAGTATTAACCTACCAAGCTCTACCCAACGCTTGTTTTTTCAGTTTTCCGCAATATTGCGCTGTTACTGGGGCTTGTTATCCTTGGCTCCACGGTGGGGACACGTCCCCTATGTGGTACGCCAATTCTTTTTTGATTTCCAGACGAGAGCCGACATTCGCATTCGAGTTCGAAGCATCGTTATTCGCATTCGACATCGATACACCGCCATTCGAGTTCGCGTTGTTGTACCCACGATAAACCACACGGCTTATGGATAACGCCACCATTCGGCTGCAAAATTACCATTTTTCATTTTTAACAAAAAATTTCGACTGCCTTACGGCAGGTTATTACTGTTATTTATAAGTTTATCTCTATTTACGGTTTACGCTTTGTCGCTTCGCTCCCGATTTACGCTTACGCTACCTCGGACAATGCTTTGAACGCACTAACGCTTGTCGCCCATACGATTTTGCCGCGGAAGGCCAGACGAGAGCCGACATACGCACTCGAGTTCGAAGCATCGTAATTCGCATACGACATCGATACACCGCCAAACGAGTGCGCGAAGTTGCACCCACGATAAACCACACGGCTTGTGGAGCCGCTCATTTCAAGACGGTCGCAATAGTATGTACTGTTGCTGCCACTCATATTGCCAGCTGGTATGATGTCCATATATTTGCCATGAACAACACCTTGAATCCATTGACCAGAAGAAGCTCCTTTCACTTTTCGTTTGCTTCCGTTAGGCATCGAGATTACCCATTTGTAGTCTACCGTGCCAACGTTCACATTCACATTGTCCATCATCTCATACTTGTCGCCATAGATGTCTTCATATCCAAGGCAGCAGGTATTGTTCACCTGTTTGACGGTTACACCTCCGTATTCGTCCGTTTCCTTATACCACGCATATTGGGGATTGATATTGTCCACAAGTTCCTTGGTGATATTCGGATTAATGGTATAAGCTTCATCGTAACCGATGGTTTCCGTCATTCCTCTTGCCACTGTTCCGCCTGTTGTTCTGGCACTGGTATGTGAGCCGGCTCCACATTGTGTTTGGGAGTCTCTTCTTCCGTACCTTGCAAAAAAAAGATTGGCGATGTCCCGGTGCATCTCATAATCTATCTGTTGCATATTTCTGGCTGCACTATAATAGTTGAAGTCGGTCCACGTCATGCTCCCGGTGCTTGCGCCTCCGCTCACCACGCTTCTGAACTTTGTGCCTACAATGGTTGTTTCGAAGAGTCCTACCAAACATTCATCATGTTCCACCCAGTCGGGTTCCATATCCTCGATACGTTCACTGTTGCTCAGTACTACGCAATCAAACTCAGCGGTCTTCTGTATGGTGAAGTTTATCCACGTTGCACCGACAGGAACATCGGCAATAAGATACATTCCTGGTTCAAACTTTCCAATAATGGTTGATACTACCATCGTGTCAATAATATTACCGGCATCATCCGTGAACGCAGAAGCGATAAGCCCCGTTCCTGGTACTGTAGGGAAACGTACCTTTTTGAATCCATCCACATGCACCTTGCATACGGAATAGACGCTATCCGCTGTGTAGGAAGACTGAAGGTCTGTCTTGCCACTTAGTATTTTATAACTGGCTCTTACATTGCCTGCAGCCAATATATCATCATAGCTGATTACCGTTGCCTCAGGAATATCGGGCATTTCTGTATTGCTGCTGTAACAGCTGTACTTCTTGTTGTTCAGAAAGTCGTTGATACCCTTAAACCAATAATGAGGCTCAAACATCATTGCATCGCCTTCAGTTCCGTCCAGTTTTGCAGGAGTGGCTGCCGTAGCTATCTCTGCATCGGCGTAATAGTTGGAGTTCTCATCATGCAACTGGCAGATAGTCATAGTTCCTTTGGTCGCCTGTTTGGCGAGGACACGGTGGCGTTTTCCGTATATCTTTGTAAGGTGGCCGCTCATGGCGTATCCCTTGCTGTATTTGTATCCGGTCTTGTTGTCAAGGTTGCTAACATTGGCATCATCACTCACCGTGTCGTCAAACTCTATCATCGTATATTGTGGCTGACGGATATTCAGCTCATCAAACAGCTCCACATATTTTTGGTATTCCGCCTCACTCAGGTAGGTAGTCAATTGGTAGTTGCCACACAATTTACATTTTCCTACGGTGTTGCCCTCGGTGTCAATACCGCCGAGCCCTGCGTCATACCATTTCTTCAGGTCGCTTCCATCACCTTGCATCTCAAGCCCTGTCAGGCGTACATATTTCAATCCGCCCATTGCAAATAATTCCTGGAACAGTGCGAAGCCGTCAAGCTGCTCGCAGTTCTCTACCCATAATCCCGTTATGTTCCTGCTGTTGCCAAATGTTATATTCCTTCTGGTCAGCTGCGGAAGGGAGCGGAGGGTCAGTGTCTGGTAATTGTCCGGGAGTATAAGTTTGCTCAAGGGCACACCTTCGGCAAAGCTCATTGTCGCCAAGGTACTGCAACCGCCGGCATTCACTTCCTCAAGTCTGGTGCAACCGCTCAAGTCAAGTCCCGGCAGTTTGGTATAATTGCGCAGATCTATTTTGCGGAGCATCGGCAGTTTTGTTCCTATCACAAGTTCGGTCAGCGTGTAGGTACTGCCTGTCTTACCCATTATCAAGGTTTCCAATATAGGTAACTGGGGTAAGCTCACGTCTGTAAATCCACCCCAACCGCTCAAGTCAAGGGCACTCATCCACTGACCACCCAATAAGTGAAATATGGTTCCTACGTTTGCCACCTGGTCGTATGTGTAGCTGAACTCTTCACCTTCGCCCACGGCTGAGTGGATCATCGTGTCGCCCTCACGTCTGAACTCGAAGTAGAACTCACGTTTGGCGGTTGCCTTCACCACTGCACCGGCTGCACTGTTTCCTTTCCAACTGATGTCGGTCTGGGTATATTGCCCCGTGCTGTATCTTGCGTCAAGAAGTCCGAAGCGGTTGGTAAGCCACCAATGGCGGTGTGCCTGGCGGTTTCCCTGCATCGCCTCAAGGTAGGAGTGTTTCACGTTGGTAACAGAGCCGTCAACGGTTACTTCAACTCCTTTTGTCTTCGGTGTAACGTATTTGTTCATCGCATCGATGTTGTATATTCGGGCGCAATACTTGGCACTCTGCTCGTTGTCGAACATCTGGAACACGGTGTCATTGCTCATCTTGGCACGAAGGCGTTTATATGCTTCGCCTATCTTATCGGATAACAGTTCACGAAGGTTTGCCCACAACACACTGTCGTGTCCTGCATACGCATACACGGTTTTCTCATTGGTTGAGAGTTCGGTGTCAATGGTCTCCTCGTTCACGTCCCAGCTGTATTTCAACCTTCCGTCATTTCGCACACCCAAAATGGTATCGCAGTCATAGAATATCATATAGGCGAGCATCTTTGCCTTATCGGGATTGTAGAAGAATGCCATCATCATGTTCTTTACTCGTTGGTCAACGCAGCCAAATACTTCGGTAAGTACATAGTAGTCGCACAGGTAGTCCACGTCAAAGTAGTTGCCAAGCTCTGCCTTGAATTTGGTAGCCCTTGCGGTCTTTACGTCATCGCTGATGCCTGCCTCTCTTCGGTTGGTGCTCTTCACCCAGCTCACGAGTGGTTGCAGATAGGTGGTGTCAGTTCCACCGTCGGGGAATCGTCCCTCAAATACTTTCTGCCAATTGGGTTCGCCATCGGTGCTGCTCTCAAAGTCATCATCGAGGAACATTCCCATCGCATAGTCATTGTTCAGGAACTCCCAGCACTGGGTCGGATTCTTGCCTCCAAACTTGGAGCTTACCCAATCTGCATCGTGATAGCCGGGTATATCAAGGAATCCGAACACGGCTTCTGTACTCTTATCATTGTTGAAGTTGAACTTTCCAAGCAGGGTCGGTGTGTCGTCCACTGTTGCACGATAGAACAGCAAACATGGCTCACCGTCGATGGTGGTTCTCACTTCATATTCGTACTGGCTTGTATCTACATGTTTCTGCACAGGAGTAAGCTCATCGGCTGCCGTCAGTACTTCTTGAGCGAGCCTTGCCATACCTGTATTATGTGAAGATGAACTCTCCGCATAGTCGGCTTTCAGGCAGAAGCATTTCACTGGGGCTGCCTTGCGCTGTGTTCCGCCTGCAAGTCTGAACGAATAGGCTCCGCCCTCATCAAGCGTACCCCCAACTCCTTGTGAGTTGCAGCCGAGATATAGCTCTCCCGGTGTCTTGTTTGAACTGTAGGTATAGAATCTGTAGTTCTTTATAGGGTATGCAAGCGATGATGTTCCTTGCAAGGAGATACAACCGCCTATCAGGTGGAAGTTCAATCTTGGGTCGCTACGTTTCACGCAGAGTATTTCGTCCACGTCAAACTTGGTTTTCTTGTTGTTCGTCACAGCCGCCTGCATCACTGTGGCCACTCCGTTTGCCTGCTTGCCTGTTATGATGATATAACGCATATCATCGGGAACGCTGTCCACCGACATATTGCCGTTCTCATCGAGCACGTTGTTCTCCTCATAGAGTTCCATCAGTGCGTTCACGCCGTCCTGGTCTATGATATGGCAATCCAACATTTGGGTGTCAGTAAGGTAGGTGGTATAGCTCCTCATGAGATATACGTCAAGTGTCGCACCTGGTGCGCCCATCTCTATATATTGTGGCGTGGATTGGTAGATGCTGTCGCTCGTACCTCGCTGTACGCTTCCACTCATTATACCGTTGATATAGAGATACACCATCTCGCTGTTGGTTATCTCATAGTCGCTTGCTCCGCCCCCTGCTTTGGGAAAGCTCACGAAGCCGACCTCGTATGTCTCACCGGCTGCCATCTTCATGCTGAGCTTACTGTTGCCTCTGGTGACCATTCGGGCTTCATTGGAGGTGATGATAAAGCCTGTGCCGTTCTCATCGACACACTTTATAAGTTCGGCATCTTCATCGGTTACCTCGCTGACCTTGAATTTCACGACAAAGGCCATGGCGTTGTTCACGTTTTGGTCGGGCTGTCTGAGCGGCTGATATTTTACGGTACTGTGGGCATCATCGGTATGGCGGAGTGCATTGTTCAGCCAACCATCACCGCCCCACTTGAAGCCCTCGAACATTGTTTGAATGCCGTTATAACTCCATTCGGTCTTGTTCGTATCATCGTTGGTTCTGCCGCTTGCCGACAGTTTCAATGCCATGTTGTCGGTCGGCTCGCTAATTGATAGGTCGCTCTTGGAAATCAACATACGATAGGTATATGTGGTGGTTCCGCATTTTATCTGGCAGGTCTCAGTTCCGTAGTTCATTGCCCTTTGGGTGAGCTGCGTTGTTGTGAACGCCAGCTTAGCTGATGACAGCAGTGTCCCTGCCTCATACACGCTTACGGTGGTTGGAGTCTCTGCCGGGTTATACACTGCATATCTCAGCGTATAGTTGTCGTATTGCTTCACATCGATGTATGGGGTATTGTTGCCTTCTATTATCGTACCGTCGTTGAAGTCAAATCGGGTGGCTATGATTGGGGCTTTGCTTCCGCTTTCCCTCACGCCGATGGCATAATATATGCTGTTGCTCTTTATCACGCTACCGCCTGCCAGTTCAAGCTCTGCCACCATCTGCACGGTATGGCTTCCGTGTACCATGCTCAGGGTATTGATGCTGAATGAACCGTTTGCACTGCTCGCTGTTATGGTGCGGTCTTCTGCGTCCACTCCGTCTATGTAGCAACGAAGTGTCTTTGTTCCGCTGCCGCTTAATGCGTATGGTATGCTGACTGTATCACCGCGGTTTATCACGGTGGCGATATTGAATGAGCTTGTAAGGGTGAGCTGTACTACTGTTACGGTCCAGGAAATGGTGGAAACTTGTGCTTCATCACCTTCGCCGGCTGTTACTCTCACCCTCACGGTGTTTGTTCCAACACCGATATAATTGCTCACGTCGATGTCCTGTGTGCTTCCTGCAGCAATGGTGCTCTCTATAGTCGTGCTGTTGGCTCCGTGGGTTATGGTGATGACTGTCTTTCCACTGTTGCCTGTACTCTCTCCGCTCGTGGTGTCTGTCTGATCATACTTGTAGCTGAGTTTCACAGCATCACCATTCTTTACGGTTGGGTTGGCTGTCAGCCTGGTGAGTGTTACCTTGGTGGTCGCTACGCTTCCGCCACCACCGCCTGTAAATTGATCGGAGGTGCTGAGTACCTCGCCTGTCTCATCAAGTAGGCTTAGGCTGTAGGCTTTATTGTCGCCGTCGCCTGTCTCATTCAGCTTGAGGGCTGCACCATATTTTCCTGCCACTTCCTTGAACATGGCTGCCACGGCTTTGCCGGCTACGGGGTTGGTGGAGTTTTCCTCTATGGTCTGGTCTGTCTCAACTATTGGGATGTCAAGGTTCAACACACCTTCTGCGTCGGGTGTGAGGTCTTCTATTTTTGTACCTTTGGTTATATGGAGTTTCTTGATCGCATCGCCACCTCCGAACCGTTCCCATGCACTTACCTCGGTGAACGTGGCGAGCGATGTGCCAACAAAGCGGTAATCTTCCCACTTGCCGGCACTCACCTCAAATGTGATTATCATACCCTGCTTTTGTTCGTCATCTATGTCGCTGTCGGTCATCGCTGCCACTGCCTTTGCCTTGGTGTAATATCCGCTTGTTAATGGTTGTTCTGTGGTCAGGTTGTAGAAGCCACCGCCTCCGCTGCCGCTTATCTCCACAAGGTCGTTATCTTCCTCACTCCACACATATACCGCATCATCAAGAAGGTAGGTCTTGTTCTTGAGTATGTTGGTCCGGCTGCCGTCCATATACATCTCAGCGACCGCTACATTTGCCACGTTCCAGTTGCTATAATATGAGCCGCCAACTAAGTAGGCAAATTTCTTGGCGTTTCTCACATACACTATGCTTCCGCCCGTGGCTGTGGATGAAGCCATGAGAATCGTGGCGGATTCTACGATGGAGTAGAACCTGGCACTCTGTCCCTGCATTGATGCCTCTACTTTGTCTGCAACATTGCTTGCCGCTTCAAACGCTGCGGTCGCCGCATCATCTGCATTTCCTGCCGACTCATTCGCACTTTGTGCCGCTGTTGCTGCCGAAGCTGCCGAGGCTGATGCCAAGGTCGCTTTTTGCTGTGCATTTTCTGCCGCTTCATTGGCTTTTGCTGCTGCATCCGTCGCAGGCTTGGCGAGCAACGAGATGGGTACTTTCACGACCTCTGTTCCCTTCATGGCAGGGAGTGAGTTCACGTTGTCAAGCGTGCTGACGGTCTCAAGTTCGTCAACGCTTTGGCTCTCCGCCTTGATAGCATTCAGGATATCTTTCTTTAATTCGGTTTTTTCCGCTTCTGTAAGTGCCATAACTATTTCTCCTTATTTTATTTTTGTCAGTCCTTGTAATACTTGTATGAAAGTGCGCTGAAGGCAAGGATACACCAGCCACACTTGTTCAGGTAATTAAAATTGAAACCTATGTCCTCCCATTTCTCACCCGTATAGATAAGAAGATACCGGTTCACGGAAGTAACATAGAGCCAGTTCCTTTCAGGGTTCGCCGGGGCGGAGGAAAGAACACCTTTCCAGGTGATGCGAAGATCATCAGTGTCATCCCCGTAAACGGGAAATTCGACCCACTCACCATACCAGTACATGTAGTTACGATTAGCTGTCACATCGTAATATAGCCACCCATTTGAGGGCGAGGCGGGAGGAGCAGCGAAGGCTCCGCGCCACGAGAGCAAGTCCACAACGAATTGACCGTTATGTTCAGGAGTGCCGATAAGCTCGATAATACCGCTCATCCAAGCGATCTTGTACGGGTCTTCATAGGAGAGAAGCCATTCTTCGCCAAGGTTGATATTCGTACCGCGCAACAGGCTGCCGTCATCCACACGCACCGTGCTGTACCGGATGGAACCAATCGTCCTTGTATAAGGCGGATGGCAGCCGTTGTACAGGATTACACGCGAACCGATATATCCCACGTCATTCGGGAGTATGACGTCGGCACCGTTGCTGGAACCGCCCATGTCAACCTTCAGGTTCAGTTCCCGACCGATCATATAACCGCTCTCACCACGTGCCGAATCGGTCGTGTATACGGCATCGCTTGATTCTATCAAATGAAATTTCGTCTTCAGATATCCGGAAAATGTACCGGAATTGGCCTCCATCGACCCATCTTCCAGAATCTTGAAATTGTCGTTAGCTGTCACTAAGCCCTCCATACGGATGTTCTCTGCAGTCAGTTTCACCACAGTCCGTTTATTCCCGGCAGTATCCGTTTCCTCCACACCCACGCCGATTAGCGCCAGTTTGCCATCGGGACCCTGCATATAAATGCCGGAACCTTCGGGCTTTACCATAAGGCCGGTTTCCTGCAGGCAGTTCTCGTCCTTGTCAAAGACTGCAGCTGATATTTTTATCAGCCTCTCGCTCTGCTCAAACAGGGTCTTGTACTTATAAGCGAGGGCATTAACTCGGTCGGTACTCAAGATGAGCATATACAGATATATCTCTCCTGTGAATGTCAACTTGAAGTCGCCTGTGCCATTCCAAAGCCCATCACGATTGAACACCACGAAACCATCGGTCTCGCTTATCTCTTCATTCACACTGAATGTGTTGAAATTCTCAAAGCCAGTCTTATTCACGCCGTCAAAATCAATCGTCAGCTTTCCTGCCTTGGTGCATTTATAAAAGAAGCTCAGATACACGGCTTCCGCTTTTTTCTCACCATCTGAGTTTGTTTCGGCAAATTCTGGTATGCTTCTAAAGTCTGCATTCTTCTGAAGGATATATTTATTGCGGATAAACACGCATTTACGGCCGTCCTCTGTTCGCACACAGGCATAATTCGTCTTGTTGCTCAGCGGAGCACTGTTAGCCCATATCCAACGGTTGCCGAGCATGAAGAAGGTTGCCTCATTCTCGGTGCTCCATTTCTCAAGCCCGTTGTCAAATGTTGGATTTCCTAAATAGCCTTTATCTGTGGCAAAGTCAGTGCGGAGTCCTTCAATAGAGGATTCTATTTTGCCCTCCATTATGTTGAACTTGGTCAGTATGTCTTCGCCGGTTGTCAACATGAACGTTCCGACCAAAAAAACATTATCGCCATACAGACCATTTCCTTTCGGTTGATTGTCAAGTGGAAAGCGGTCATCACTTATTCCGTCAAGGTTGCCCAGTCTCACACGAAGGCATCCCGTGAAGTTCTTGCTGTTCACTCCATCAAGTACATCGACACGAGGTTGTCCGTCCTCGGTGGCTGCGATTGAGATAAGATTTTGGCGCAGTTTGTCGGTGGTGTTGCCCATCAACACAACCTCATCACCAGCCCAAGGCATCACACCATTAAACTCGCTCTTTGACACTGTCACGCAATCGGTGCTTGCCTTTGATATTTCCACCCAGTAGGCGTGTTGATTTGCACCACTCGTAACGGCACACCGCATAAGGTCATGGGCGACAAAGGTGTTATCCTGCTCAAAGCAGATTATATAATTATCACCATCCTCTGCCACACTCGCAATCTTACCGTTGGCCGCTGATACAATGAATTGTCCACCGATACTGCGCACTTTTTGAACAAGAAGTTCAAGCACGGTCATGGTCTGCCTTACCGTCAATTTATCAACAGTAAGGTGGGACAGCCCATCAAGTGCGTCCATCCACATCTGGAAGCCTTCACCTGTAAAGCCGTCAACAAACTTGGTGCTTCGCAGAAGGTTTCTTATCACGAGGGTAAGCAGTTCTGCATTCCCTTCACCGTCAACACTGCCTCCACTCTCGCCTTGTACGAAATTGCCGATGTTAAGCCCCTCAAGAAATCGCATCTTCTTTTGAAACGTATCTTCCTTGAGCTTGCTTGCAAATTCTTTCTGTGAACGGCGAGCGGAGAACAGATTATTATCTGTCGGTTGGGTCGTATCCCAGCTGCGTATTATATCAGGAAATGTTGTTGTCGCAGTCTTTATTTCAGTCTTTACGCTTTCTATCTCATCTGAAATTTTACTCTGAGAAGTTTGGGATAAGACATCACTTATTTCAATATCTGCTTGCCCAGGGCGAAGCAAGTTTTGCGAAACTACTGTTATACGACTATTCCTATATCCTGTCTTAGGAAAATATAAGTCGCTCTCTAATCTGACACGCTGACCAATCTTTAGCTCAATCCCATTAGCATCAATATAGGTGTAGTCTGTCGGAGATTTATACACACTGCGGTCAATGCAATGCTCCTCCATAAACTTATCGACAGCAACAGCATATTCCTGCTCTGCCAGCGGATAATACTCATCTGGCATCTGTATGTTGTACAGGATGTATTTGTCATTAGTAGAGGGTATCAGCAAGCCTCCCGGCAATTGCGTGTCGTCATCGTATGGCCAAGTGGTGATTATTTCAAACTCTTTCTTTGTACTGTTGTAGTTCACCTCAAAATCCCTACCTGCAAGTTCACCGTCCTGGAATATGATATGCTTCACAAGATTGGCTATCTCGTATTTGTTGGGATCAAAATTCAAGTCTCCATCCGAAAAGTAATAAATGGTAAATTCGTTCCCGTCATCATTTTTGGCGACTTCACTTCTTACCGATGACACCACTCCTGTACGACGTGGAAATATATCATTGAATGCTTCTTTCTCATAATGCTCTATGGTTCCATATTCGGTATTCTTTTCCACGTATGCTTTGCGCGATGGAAGTTGAAGTGTGCTGTATCCATATTTCTCATAGTCTATATTCTTCGTGCTTCCTATTGGAAATAATCGGGTGAAGAACTTTACGTTGTCGGCATTGTCTCTTTCAATATTTCTAAGTCCTTTATCATAGGCAAGTGGTATCTCTTCGCCTATCTCACATTTGCCTATATTGACTGTCATCCCTTCTATCCACCATTCCGTTTCGGCTTCGTCTGCTATCTTTTTCAGTGCCTCATTGCAATATACCCCGTCAGAATAATCAATCACGATATTTTCTGTCGATACACAGTTCCCGGCTTTCCAGTCTGTAATATTGCCCATCCAACGGTTCAGATTCTTTACTACAAGAGCGAGGTGTTCACGTGCCGGTGCTGTCAAGACAAATACCGGTGTTCCGTCTGGATTCAGCATTAGCGCATCTTTTATGATGCTTGCAGCACCATAGAACTTCACGGAGTATGCCCATTTACTCAATCCTTCCTGTTTGGGAGTATAAGATTCGGTGATCCAATATTTCTCTCCTTGAAATATAATGTAGTCGCCAACCTCAAGTATGACACATTCATAGAAAGTACAAGACAGGCTGATATAGTCATCACCACATATTTCACTGTGGTGCTGCGAACTGTCGTCAGGCGACAATGTCACCCGAAGCCGTTTGTATCTGTCATAAACTTTTAATTCCATTTGAATGCTGTTTTAATATTGTTAGTACAATGGTTTTGGCTCTCTGAACTTCAAGTGGAAACGGCTGCCTACGCCTCCTTCTTTTAACGGTGTCAGTTGCTCAAAGTCTTCTGGTCCTACATAGTGCATCTTATAAGTCCTGTTCATCTCCTGTAGGTCAAACGTAAGCCAACCATTGTTCCCTGTTCGTAGAAAACTGAAGAAGTTCCCAAACTTGGTGAAATAGGTCTCCTCATCTTCCGCATAGATGGCAAAGTACAGTTTCACATCCCGTGCTTGCAGTGCAACCGTCAATTTGCTTGGCAGATCCACTCCATCTCGTTCGAGATAGTCAACCTCTGTTTGCGATTTGGCGGTGGCCGGCTTCATCAGCTCATCATAATTGCTGAACTCGCCTTGTTTCTTCTCGCACAGGAACACTCCAAATTCCTTGTATATGTCTGTTCCGTTTATCAGTAATAATCCTTCAAGTACTCTCATATCATCGGGTTTTTATTCCGTCTCTTTTCAGAGTGGATATATCATTTTTCATTGTGGCCATGTCCTCGCTTATCTTTTCCAATGATTCACTGCATGAGGCTGTGTTCGCTTCTATCTTCCGCAAGTGGTTAAGTGCCGTTAGCATATTCTCTGCCACGTTCTCCACATTGGTATCAATAGATGCTTCATATATAAGCATGGAGGTGTACAGTCCCTCAAGCTTAGTGATACTCTCCTGGGACGCTGCTTCGTATGCCCCCGTTTTACCAGTTTGGCTGCTGCTGTCTTTCTCCCACAAGTCAAAGCCTTTCTCTGCAGCCATTTCTTTATACTTCTCAAGCAAGGAATTATAGGTGGATTGTTGGCTGAGTATCCCATCTGTCATTCCATCCAATATGCTTACATAGTTCTCGAATTTCTGCTCATCGGTCAGTTCATTATTCTTCATAATGCCAAGCATATCTTCCTGTGCCTTTTCGAGGTATGGAGCGATAGTTACTGTATAAATCATTTGCTCGGCAAGGGTCTCAAGCATTTCCGTTACTGAGTCCACAAACTTCTTGCCTGCATCGGTCCCGTTACGGAACGCATCAACTAATGCGGAACTCAGCGTACTCCCTAAGTCCCCAAATACATCTGTGAAATAATCCTTCACCTCCTGCCATGCGTCCTCTGCCTGGTCGTACAAGTCTATGATGTATTGTAGGGCTTCTTTATCATTATCGGCAAACTCACGGCTGTTCATTATGCTTTCGGCAAGCTCTCTATTGAATGTTCCTGCACTGTCTATGAGTTCAGGATATACATCCAATATGGAGGAATAGGTATCTTTTCCCTTTCCCCATCCAAATAAGCCGGTCTTTTTATGCCCTGTCTTTATTTCTATGTCCGCCAGCCCTGAATACGCATCTTTCAATGTACTATAGTTGCTGTTGAATATGGAATTGAGCCATGTATTCCCTGTATTCTTATATGCGAACTTATTTTGTTGTTCTGCAGTTCCTTCTATCTCTTTTTTCAAATCGGCATAGGCGTCCTTCATAACGGTTACCGCATTGGCCGCCTTTCCGTATGAATCCGTTCCGAAGATGGTCTCTGCCTTTTCGTATTCGAGGTTTTGTTCTTTCAGTAGCAGATTATAGGCTCGTTGCTGGGCAATAGTCTCCTGCATTATCTTCTCAAGGGCTGCCTTATGCCGTGCGTTCGCTTGGAATGCCTTGGTAACCCAGCCGATAGCTTCACCGGCTGCCGCTGCAATTCCACCGATAAGGCCACCCTCGGCAAACCCTTTCCCTATATTGCTGACGGTTGACATCACGTCCTGGACATCGCTTGCTGCTTGAGCCATCGAATCGTTGCCCATAGCCTCAAACATTTCAGAAAACTGCCCGGCAAGGCTGCCTACCATATCGGCTGCCTCTGATGCCGATTTACCCAAATTGGAGACTTTTTTCTCCAAGGAGTTATCTTTGTCGTCTGCCCCTTTCTTGAACAAGTCAGATACACTCTCGGCAAGTGCCTTGAAAGGGTTCTTGCTGAGAACGTCCTGTTTTAGTTTGTTATATTGCTCTACGAGTGCTTTCAGTTTCTCCGGACTCTCTCCAAGGGTCTTTAATTGCTCAGGGCTGAACCCAAGTTGCACAACATCATTCTTTGATATGGTGCGTTGTGTCTTGCCGTCTTTATCCTTGATTACAGCCGTTCCGTTCTCATCTTTTGTCGCGGACATATAATCAAGGAGCAATTTTATCTTGTCTATTATCTTCTGTATCTCCGCCACGCTCTTCTGTGAGGTGTCGGTGAACAGTGAGACCAAGAGCTGATTACTCTTGTCCATTTCGCCAAGCTCCGTATCATTGATTTGGCGAATCTCATTTTTCTCTTTTTTCGCCAATTCTGTTAATGCCGTATCCTTTACCTCCCGACTGAGGTCTTTGCCATTCGCATCTTTCCCTTTCTCTATAAGGGCTCGCTGTTTGGCATACTTTTCTGCAACAGCCTGACGCTGCTGTTCGTATGTCTTGTATTGGTCAAGCAGATTCTTATACAGGTCTGCGGTTGCTTTCGTTTGATACACGTTGGCTGCCGCTGTGTATTTCGCCAGATAATCCTTTTGGTCGGTGCTTAAATCATCTGACGTTATTTTTGGTCGTTCAAGTCCTTGCTTTTTCCAGTCGGGGTGTGCCTGTTCAAAGGATAGGTCTGAGCTCTTTTGCAACTCTTTCACCCATTCCTCTTCTCTGAGCCTGTTGGCTTCTATGAGTTTGTCATAATTCAGCTGTACTGTGTCAAGTTCCTTTTGAAACCCTTCTTCGGTTGCCTCTATCCCTGCTTGCCTGATTTCAAACGCACTCTGCTTCTCTGTTGCCGCCAACTTACGCGCACTTTCCTCAATCTGTCTTTGACGATCATCGGCTTCCGCCTTCTTGACATTCTCTTTTTCGGCAGCTGTCAATCCTGTCGTTTTCTTTTTATTCTTTGATGTATCACCACCGTTGCTCTCATAAGATGATTTTGCGCTTTTCTCGTTATCTCTCGCTTTCTTAAGGGCTGCCTGGTAGGAGGCTTCATCAGGATACAGACTCCTGTCGTTACGGTTGGCAATTACCTCTTTCACTTTTTTCTGTGCATCAGTCCATGATTTTTTCGCATCATTCATAAAATCCTTGGAGGCATTCTCATGGATTGTTTTCATGCGTGAGGTAGCTGTGTTAATGCGGTTCTGCAATTCATCGACAGATGTAGCGACACTTTCTCCCGGTAATTGGAAAAGCTTCTTTCCCTCTTTATTCGCAATGGCTATACAGTTGGTATAATAATCTATAGTCTTTTTGGCTTCATCCGCATTCATGGAGTTCAATTCTCCCATGAATTTATTATGAAGGTCCGTCCGTACTTGTTGGGTATCCTTCCATATTGTTGAGGAAGTATTATTTATCATGTTACCAATGCCGGTCGAATACGACTGCCACCAATGGTCTTTACTTGAGTTTACTTGGTCGCCATATTTACCTCCAAGAGACTTTAGTTCCTTTTTCTCATCAATAGTCATACTCCCTCGACCTGATTTCATACTTTTATCCCAAAGCTCTTTATATCTCTTTAGTTCAGATAGGCGTTGCTGATCCGCTTTAAGATTACCGACACCCTTTAGATTCTTTTCCTCTCGGAGTTCCTCATTGTATGCAGCACGTGCTTTCGTCAGATTATCTATCAGTTCTTTCTCTGTTTTGTACTGGCCAAAAACAGATGGCATGAGTTTTTTAAGCGTTTGGAGTTGTTCTTCTTTATCCTGTTGTGTCACATTCTCATCCTGTATGGCTGATATACATTCCTCTATTTTTGTTTTCTTCTCAGCCAAAGCGTCAGCTTGTTCTTTTTCCCTATCGGTTATGCGTTCAGTTTCCGCAGCCGCCCCTTTGCAACTGTCGGAGTAGATGGCCATCGCTGCGACTACGCCCATGATGGCTGTGGCCAATAAAATATACGGATTGGCCATTGCTGTTATATTGAATGTCTGTTGCGCAGCTGTCATCAGCCCAAGTTCCCTTCGGAACATCATCACAAGGCGAATATTCTCGGCAAAGGCTGCTGCTTTCTGTACTACTATTGTCGCTATCAACGCTGCTCGATAGGCTCCATAGATTGACACCAATGTCAGTATGGCTTTCCCGACTTCCTCATAATTCTTCACAAGGCTCGTGGCCATCTCTACACTTCCGGTAAGCAATCCTTCACTCTTCTCTCCGAGTGAATTGAACATGTCGTCAATGGCTCCTTGCAGATTGGATATTTGTCCCTTCAGTCCTTTGCTTTGCTTCTCCAGCATCCCATGGAACTTTCCGCCTTCAGCTGTCGCATCTGCAAATGCCTGGGCTACCATTTCCGAGGATATGGCTCCTGCCGACATTTCATCTTTCAATTGACTGATGCTCTTGCCTGTGGTCTGTGCCATTGTAGTAAGTGGATTGAAACCAGCATTAATCATCTGGAGCAAATCCTGTCCCATGAGTTTACCCGTTGCACTCATTTGGGAGAATGCCAATGTCAGCGACTTGAACCGTTCGCTGTCGCCCATTGATATGTCTCCTATCTGCTTGAGTGTTGGTATCACTTTCTCTGCCTCTATATTGAAGCCGAGCATGGTTTGCGCTCCCCCTGCAAGGTCTTTCAGCAACAATGGTGTCTTTACTGCAAAATCTTTCAATTCTCCGAAAAATTGAGTTGCCGCCTCTTTGCTCCCAAGCAAAGTTTCGAAAGAGATTGATAGGCTTTCAATCTCTGCACGGACGTCCATCACGGTCTTGGCAAATTCAGCCGCCTTCTGCATCGTGAACACGCCTCCTGCAGTAATGGCCAGGCGTTTCAGTGAAGCGTCCAACAAATCTGTTTTGGTCTTGGCGTTGTCCATTCCTTTAGAAAGGTTGCCGCCCATCAATATCTCAACTTTTACAGGATCCATTTATTTCTTTAATTTCGTTTGAAAAAATTCCAGTATTTCAGAGGAAGTGCGTTTGCCCGACTTCTTAGGCTTTGGGGGTTCGTTCTTGATTTTGATGTATCTCGGTGCATCTGCCATCATCATCAATAATGTAGGATAATTCACGTGCCACAAAATATAATCAACGCTCCACCCGGTAGCAGACGATATTTGCCATACCATCCCGAAGAGGCTATGGGAACTCTCATACTGAGTTCTTAACTCCCCTTTCCCTTTTGGCTCAGTATCATCGGACTCATCGGGTTCAACCCCTCCAACGATCTGATAATAATTCCGAAATCCTTTATCCCCAATAGGGACATGAAGGTGTTGAATGAGGCAAACAGATACACATCCTCTATAATCCATCTTAGCATCCATGACAACGGACGTGTAAATATCCGTCCCCAAATATGGCTTCCTAATATGGCATGTGCTACGATTTTAGAGACTTCCCCTCCATGCGATACAAGGAACTGCATCTGCTCTTCTTTGTCATATTCTGAAATCTGCTTGTAGCTTATTCCTATCGACAGATATATTCGGGCTATTCGGATAAGATTGCCGAGCAATGGACGACGCATCACCAGGCGCAGGTTCAGTGGCTTCTTTCTCCATGGAATACGAACCTCCTTTAACGGAACGGAGACACCTACATCAAGTAGTGCATCCGCCGTCCCTTTTTCCAACTCAAAGTCCATAGCGGGCTTATCCTGCCAATATATCATCAATGGAATATGGGTCTGTGCCGTCGTCTGGCATCATCACCTTTACCTCCATCTTGAGTTTAGATACACTGTCTAAATTCAAATCCCCGTCAATATAGCCTGAAATGAGAGCCTTCTTGATGGAAATTTGATGCTCCGAATCGGTTTTGATTGTTACACTGTCTGTTATCTGAACCAATTTTGAAGGAGCTTTCCAACCGGTGGCTTTTTCTGCGGTCTTGGTTACTGTTCCGCCCATCACTGCAGCCATATTCGTATAATTCATTTGAATAAGGTCAAATGTTGGTGCTATGGTACCATTCTTTTTGGGTATTACCAGCACTGGGGCGCTATGAACCTGCGCCGCATTTATCTCTGTTGATTCACCCTTTGCGCCATTCAACTTAAATGAGTTTTCTTCTATATAGCCAAGGACTACTTCTCCCACTTTAACCTCGGCAAGTCCGTACATAAAGTCCATATCAATTTCTTTTTTTGATGATTATTACTATTGTTATCGCTGTGGCTGTTGCTCCAATTACGAACCCGAACAAAAGCCATTTTAATGCCATTAGGAGGGCATTAGGAGGGTTCTTCTCTATAGTCTCGTTCTGCTGCTCAAGTGCGGTTATCTGCTCTCTTAGCGACTTTACTGTTTTCTCGTATCGCTCGCATTGTAGTTGCAGGCTATCACATGAGGCATACACATACACTACTTCGGGTTTCCCGTCAGTGGCTTTCTTGTGGCTTACCTTGATGTTTGCCTGTCCGCTCTTATCGGCATATACCGCACCATCGGGCAGATTAAGGAGGCTTTCTATCGGAATCTCCATCTTCACCTCCGACATCGGTATCTTTACCGCTTCCGTCCATTTGGTCTCGGTTACGGTGCTGTCCGTTACTTGTACGCTTTGCTCCATCACGTCGTTTGTCATCGTCTTCTGTGAGCGACAACTCACTGCGCACAGGGCAAGAACTGCGATGAGGACAAAGCTGTATAGCCTCGATAGCACGGCATAGTCTGTTAAGCGAACGCCTGGTGCGTTCATTCTCCTTGCTGAGTTCATCAACCTTTTCATTAAGTTTCTCATTTTCACGATTCACTTTCATTAATGCGTCGCTGACATCGGAGTACATCGCCTTGTAGGTGTCGTGTATCTCCTTGGCTGTCTTAGCCTGTCTGATGCTCTTGTTTGCAATCCAAGCGATGGCAGCACCTATGCCGCCCGATGGGATTGCCCACATCAAAATTTGCATTATTGTGTCTGCCATCGTCCTTTGATTTTTATTGTTTGATACCTATCTCTTTAAGCCATTTCTGCACATCGAAGCTTGGGCAGGCTTTTGTCGCCAGTTCATTGTGCCCTACAATCTTCACGGAAGGGAAACGCTGGTGGAAATCAATCACGTAGGCTTTCATCGCCTCTTTCTGTGCCGATGTGCGTGTGTCCTTGAGAGTCTTCCCGTCGGAGGCTACACCTCCGGCGTACACAATGTGCCGGCTTGTTGCGTTATAGCCTTTTGCCCCATTGGTAATCTCCCAATCATCTACATTCGCATCCTCATTGTTGCTTACCATGCGTTCCACCTGTCCGTTCAGATGTATCAAGTCTGTGTAGCCCACCTGCTTCCAGCCACGACCTCCCTTGCTTACCGGGTCTGTGTGCCATCGGTATATCTCTTCAGAATATACCTCCCTGCCTTCTTTCGTGGCGGTGCAGTGGATTACAAGTCTTTCCAGTTTTGCCATGTTATCCTACAGGTAATATGTATTCAGCCAAGCCGCGTGTTACAACGTCTTCGGCACGTTCTTTTTCAAAGTCAAGTTCTTGACCGACTTCAAAAATTACCTTTTCATCTGTTTTGTTACGAAATGGTGTTAACACTTTGACCTTAACTGTTTCTACTGTTGCTTTTTCTTTTGCTTCCATTTTTAATTTGTTTGATTGTTATTACTATCGTTTATTACCCTTCAGCCAAATAGTCGCTCATAATCGCACCGCAGGCATCTGCCTTTTTAGGCATACAGATGAAGTAGTGGCGGAAGTTGATTTTGTTGCGTTGATATTCAGGGTCTGTCTCTGCAGGGCTGTAATACATTTTAGTGCTTCCGGTTGCTTTGAATACACGTTGAGTATAGAATGCGAAAGAGGCTTGAAACTCGCCTGCACTGGCTGTGGCTCCGACTGCTTTCTTTGCTCCGGCAGTGGTGAACAACGGATTGTTGACAAACTCGTACACCTCAAAACTGTACATATTGGCTATCTTGCCTGTTGTATAGTTATAATATTGTTCCTTGAAGTGCTGATCAATCAGCAATAAGTCGTTCACGTGGTCTGTACTTAGTACAAGACGGCGACCTGCTGTTGGTATCTTTGCCTTATCGAAGGCGTCCTTAAGGCTGATGATGTCTTTAAGTGTCAAACGCTTGCGACCGTAAGTGCCGTCCACATATTCTCCTGTTGTCTTCAGTACCGGGGTAGATGCTGTGTTTTTTGATGGGGTCAATGCGTGTGCTGACTTTGCGAATTTCGCATCGTTGATGGCGTTGGCATGACTTTCTTTCACTCTGTTCATCTTGTTGTAACTGATGGCATACAACTCATCATCAGTGATTGGTGTTACTTTGGTCTGGAATTTATCCAAACTGATTGCTATGTCGGTATCATCCAATGCCTGTAGGTCTATAGGATATGTCGTGTTATTGATTAGGACATCAGGGTCGACACCAACATCTACCAGGTGTATTACATCATTATCTACCAATGCGGAGTTGTCAGATATGCCATCAAGCCATGTCGCTTCAAGACCTGCGCGCAAAGCTTTCACAAGCTCGCCTGTCCACACCTCTTTATACACTCCGGCACGGAGGCATCCTTTCATCGGATGATACCCCATAAGCATTGCGATGGCATTAAGCACTACCATACTCACCCAAACATTCACCCCAAGCAGTAGTGCTACTATCAGGGCGACAATACAGTTGTAGGCTACAGCCAACAACGTGCTGAATAAAAGTTTTCTTGTTTCCATTTGTTATATCTGTTTTGAATTATAATTCACAGTCCATTCCATACTCTGCCTTATAGAGTTTCTTATAGGCATCAGGATTTTCAGCTCTCATCGTCTCCAGCTCATCTTCTGGGACATCACTCAACTTTGCGTATGTCGCTTTCGTTACACTTGCAGGAGCTCCGCCGTGCTGTGTAATGACCGTACTCAATTTAACCTGGGGACTCATTGCCGCAAATGTTTTCTTGAGCTCATCCACTCCGATACTCTTTCCGAGATTAATGAATTGGTCCTTACGGTCGGCACCTATGCGTTTCTCCGTGATGGCTGTTTCCACTGCCTGTGTTATGGCCGCAAGCGTCAACGTTTCTTTTTCTTTCTCTAAGGCGGTAACTTGTGCTTTGGATGCCTTAAGCTCTTCCATCTTCGCCTTGATTTCATCTTCTGTAGCCGTGTCCGGCAAGCCCAGTTGCAGGGCAATCACTTTCTGATCCATTTGATTTATTTTTTGATTGTTATTTAATAAGGGAATGGCGCATACACCATCTTTCCCAAGTTCTATCTGTCTGCCGTCCTTTTTCATCACTATGGCATCGTCATTGCTCCCTATGTCCACAAGTGAGACCTCGAATAATTTACTCTTCACAATTGTGGGTCTGGTCTGTCCTTGCACGAGCATTGATTTCTCTTCGCTCATCTCTACGATGTCTATCCCGACACTCACCATTTTAAGGCTGCCGAACTCCCATTGCTTCTTACAACGTTTTGAAAGCTCGGTGGCTTCATCAAACAGGAGCTCACCTGTCACATCTTCTCCTTCCACCTTCAAATCCTTTACGCAGCCTATAACTTGTCCGCGTTCGTGCATATATAGCAGTACAGGGTTTCGTTGGTACTGTTCCACATCCATTCCGGATGTCAGAACCCTCGTCCCATAACTGTTGATGCTACAGTTTGATATTCTAACTCTTTTACCCATATCTCATATTTTCTGCGGTCTCCCGCGGTTCTTTGCTGCAATTTTAATGACTATATCACACCCGATAAAATATACATGCAATGGTTGCACACTTCTATGCAACGGTTGCACACTTCTTTTTGACTCTACTTTATAAAGGGCATTTTTGCATCATCAAATTCAAATTTTTAGTTATGAACAAAGCCGAAATAGAAAACAAGAAATCCCTGGCAAGGTCACTGTACCTGTCAGGTATGGAGCAGACTGAGATTGCGGATAAAGTTGGTGTGAGCCGTGTAACAATATCCAAGTGGAGCAGTGCCGACGGGTGGAAGGAGGCTCGTGCAGCAAAAAATATAACACGTCCTGAATTGGTGAATAAGCTATTGCTGACTATTGACAAACTCATTGAGCAGGTTAACAATTCAGAAGACCCTACAATGATAGCCGGGCTTGGGGATAAGCTCTCCAAACTATCTTCTGTCATTGAGAAACTTGATAAGAAGGCTAATGTCGTCGATGCGATTGAAGTGTTCATGGCTTTCTCCAAATGGCTTGAGTTCCGTTCACAGACTGACCCTGAGGTAACACCCGAACTGATAAAGGCTATCAACAAGTACCAGGACAAATACATAATTGAGTCCATGGGCAAACAGTAAAGGGGGGACACCATGGCAAAGATTACAGCTGCGGAAAAAACGGCAGCCTTAGAGAAATGGCGCGAGCATTGCAAAAACATACAGAATAGCACCACCCTTGGGGCGAGCCACAAAAGAGAGACATCTTCGGAAAAGGATAGGCGCATACGCCGTATGCAGAATAACTATGCCGATTTCTGCGAATACTATTTTCCTCATTTCCTTACTTTGAAAGATAAGGTTACAGGTGAGGCGGTACGTGTCATTCACAATGCTCCGTTCCATAATGCGGCGGCTCTGAAGATAAAGAACAGCCCTAACCTTAAAGCCGTATTCAAATGGCCACGCGGTCATGCGAAATCAACTCACATGGATATATTCATGCCTCTTTGGCTGATGTTCCAACCTAAACGTCTCATTAACTTTATGGTCGTGGTTGGAAAGAGTGAGGATAGTGCAAATCGCTTATTGGGTGATGTGCAAGCCGAGCTTGAGTACAACCAACGTATTATTGCCGATTTTGGAGAGCAGAAGAATCTTGGTGATTGGCAGGAGGGTGAGTTCATTACACAGTCCGGGGTCAAGTTCCTCGCAGTCGGTCGCGGTCAGTCGCCACGTGGTCTCCGAGAAAGGGAAGCCCGTCCTGACTATATCGTTATTGATGACCTTGACGATGATGAGATTTGCCGTAATGACAAACGTATCAAAGACCTTACCGCATGGGTGAAAGAGGCTTTGTTCGGGGCACTTGACGTTGGTCGCGGTCGTTTCATAATGGTCGGTAATCTTATCTCCAAAACCTCGGTTCTACAGAATCTGTGTGATACTAAAGGTGTTCATGTGTCAGAAATAAAGGCAGTGGATAAGGACGGTAATCCCGTATGGAAAGAGAAATGGACTAAGGAGGAGGCAGACGAATACCGCGAGTTTGTCGGCTATCGTGCCTGGCAGAAAGAGATGATGCACAATCCAATTAAGGACGGTACTATATTCAAGCATGAATGGATACGTTACAAAAAGATACTGCCTCTGAATAAATACGACCAAATCATTTGTTACACCGACCCATCTTTCAAATCAACTACCAATAATGACTATAAGGCTTCTCGCCTTTGGGGTAAATACAAGAACGAACTGCATCTGATTGATTGCTATGTTCGTCAGGACACGGTAAGCGGTATGGTACGTTGGCTGTATAATCTTTATGAATCTCTACCTGAAAATGTAGTGGTATCATTCTTCATGGAGGCGAATTTCATGCAGGATATTATTCTTGATGAATTTACCACCGAGGGTGAATCTCGTGGTTACCAATTGCCAATTATGCCTGACACTCGCAAAAAGCCTGATAAGCTCCAGCGTATCGAGGCGGTCAGTCCTCTGTGGGAACGTGGGTTTGTATTTTACAATGAGAAGCTGAAGGACTCCCCGGATATGATAGCCGGCATAGACCAGACATTGGCTTTGGAACGTGGCAGCCGTGCCCATGATGATGCTCCCGATGCGGATGAGGGGGCTATATACATACTCCAGAGAAATTTCCGCCAGGAAACTTTTAAACCTCGCTTCGGACGTCGTCCGACAGCTAAAAACAGTTGGTAACATGAATTTTATTACTCAAGAAGATTTTAAAGTGGTGGTCGGGGACAATGCGCTGAAGGTCATCACGCAAGCAAGCAGTGAGAATAGGGACAATGCGGTAAAAGAGGCTCAGGAAGAGATAAGCGGTTATTTAAGGCCTAAATATGACTGCAAGGCAATCTTTGAGGCTCAAGGCTCCTCCCGTAACAGCCAAATCGTTATGATTGCTTGTGATATTGCTCTCTATCACATGGTTTCCGCACAACCTCAAAAGATGGGTTCGGAGGTAAGGGAGGAACGCTACAAACGTGCCATCTCGTGGCTCGAAGGTGTACAGGCTGGGAAAATAATCCCTGATATTCCTTTGGCTGTCGATGAGGACGGGGAGCCCTCCGGGTGTGCTATTATATATGGAAGTCAACAACAATTACATCATAATTGGTAATCATGGGAATATTTGAAGACATTAAAAGGCGGTTCTCTCCTGATAATGGGAAGGTACTGCACACAAAATATGGGGATTTCAATCTCGATAAGGAAGCCGACAGAAAACGTTTCAGCCGTGTTGTTATTCAGTTGCAACGTGAGACGGACGCTTTAATCCGTCGTGATATTGCCGATTGGCGAAATGCCTGGCAAATGGCTATTGATATAGACAACCCCGACCGTAGGGTGCTTTATGATATATACAAGGACGTGGATATTGATTTGCATCTTTCTGGGTGTATTGAACAGCGCAAAGGGTTTGTGCGTGCCAGGTCATTCAAGCTGACCGATGAGAAAGGTGATGAGCACGAGGATGCGGTGGCTTATTTTGATACGCAGTGGTTCAAACAGCTGATGGGTTATGCTCTTGATGCTATGAACTGGGGACACTCGCTAATTGAACTTGGGAATATTACAACAGATGGAGATGGGCGCATCACATACGATGGTGTCACTCTTATTCCACGTAAACACGTCATTCCGGAATACCACAGAGTTACAGCTACTGTTTATGAGGACTGGCGCAGTGGATTGGATTATCACCAAGAACCTTTTGCGTCATGGCTGATTGAGGTCGGCTCTCCCGACAATCTTGGGCTTTTCCTTAAAGCTGCTACGCAGACTATCCCTAAAAAGAACATGCTCGCTTTCTGGGATACTTTCGGAGAAATATTTGGTATGCCTATGCGTATAGCTAAAACTACTACGAGAGACCCTAAGGAGGTTTCCAAGTTGGAATCTATGATGAAGTCTGCCGGAACCAATCAATGGATGATTTCAGGTATGGATACCGAACTTGAGTTTATTGAGAGTACTAAAGGCGATGCTTTCAATGTTTACGACAAACGAATAGATAGGGCTAATTCGGAATTGTCCAAACTCATAATAGGTCAGACCATGACTATCGAGGACGGCAGTAGCCTTTCGCAATCTGAAACTCACCTTGAGGTCTTTGAGAATATCGTGGAGAATGATTGTGATCAGCTCCGCGACATCATCAATAATCAGCTTATTCCCCGAATGGTCAAGCACGGGTTCCCTCTCAAGGGATTACGTTTCGATTGGGATTATTCAACGGATTACACGCCTGAACAGCAGGTCGCATACGAAACAATGATAGCTGACCGCTATGAGGTCGACCCACAGTATTTCGAGGAAAAATACGGAATGCCCTGTAAGAAAAAAGAGAATCCTATATTACCTAACGGCGATAATAATTCGGAAGGGAACGAACCAAAGCCATCTACCCCTAAAGGGAAAACAGGTAAAACGCCTACCGGTACAGGAGCCAACGAGCCTGAGGACAAAGGAAAGAAACAGAAGGCAAATAATGCCCATGATTTTTTCGACTAAGCCCTTCTGACTATGTGGGGCTGCACGAACGCTACGCACGCATTATCGGCAGCCATACACCTACACTGTTGGCAGGGCGTAAAGAGGTGGAGGAAGAGATACGTAAACGCATTGGCGGTGCTTTCGAGGGAATGATGAAAGCTCTTTATCAGGAAAAGGGTGCTTCATTGCGTATCGACATACTCCAAGAACCTGAAGTGGCAAACTTTATTGAGACACATTCCGATGTTCTTAATTCTTCTATGGAGCATGTTGAGATGTCAGATATTATGCGTCGGCGTTTGGAACGTTCCAATTATATCTTTTCGGGCTTCAAGACGTTCCATGAACTGAATGAGGCATTCCCATCTCTCTTGGATTCTGACGGCAATAGAAAGCCGTTTGAACAGTTTTATAATGACGTTCTAAAGATTGACTCTACCTACAACAAGAATTATCTTCAATCGGAATACAATTTTATTCAGTCTTCTGCCGAAATGGCTGCCAAGTGGGAGCAGTTCAGTGAAGATGGCGACCGTTACTATCTCCAGTACCGCACGGCTGGCGATGACAAGGTGCGCCCGGAACATGCCGCACTAAACCGTGTGACACTACCCATAGATGATAAGTTTTGGGAGGAATATTTTCCACCGAATGGTTGGAACTGCCGTTGTACGGTCGTTCAGGTTCGCAAGTCTAAGCAGCCACCAACACCTCACGATGAAGCTATGGCTCTTGGCGAGGAAGCAACGGGTAAGGACACGAAAGGTATGTTCCATTTCAATCCGGGCAAGGAGGGACAAAGTGTGCCCCAATATAATCCTTATACAATTAAAGACTGTAAGAATTGTGATTTTACTGAAGGTAATTTAGCATGGAAGCCCAACAGGCAATTTTGTAGGGCTTGTGTGCAAATAAAACAATGCTATCAAAAGCATGAGCAGGAAAACGGAAAAACTTTGCGTAAATATTCAAAGGACGAAAAGCATGCTATTTATGAAACACCACTTGAGGAACAATTCAAAACTGTTTATAATGGGGGTGAGAATGGAATGGTACAACGCCACGTTCTAAAAGATACAAATGCAATGGATTATGAGCGTGTTCTTTCGGCTGGTGCTCTATATGCAAAAAAAGAAGAAGTTCTCCTTATGCCTGAAATTCATTCAAGTGAAAGAAATATAAGAGAGTTGCTTGGACTGCCTGAAAAATCAAATCCTGATTTAAAGGTTGGTGGCAGATGGATTGATGTTAAATCTCCATTCTCAACCAGTACAATTATTGCCAATGCCAACCATGCTGCAAAACAAGGTGCAATAGCTTGTATTACTGATGACCATTGTGTTATTGAGTTATCAAAGATAAATGGGTATGGAAAGAAAATATTGGATGACCCCAATTACCATTTTAATGAAGTTCATTTTGTTGTGGATGGTAAACTCTATAAAATTACAACAGCCAATGAATAATCATCGGCTGAGGTTCGCTACTTCGCGGGCAGCTTACAGTGGTTCAATCTCCACGTTGCAAATATACAAAATAATCCGCTAAATCAAATACTTAGCGGATTATTTTATCTCATTATTGATTTAAGGCTCATTTTAGCCGTCTAAATGCCACGCATTGATAAACCTCCACATTTTCCAATATATCCTCGTGGTTGTGATTTGTTTGGCTCTCAACGAGGTCTAAGCGTGAATACGTATCTCCGCTCATGCAGCATACTGCCTTGTGTACCATTTCCGAAAGGTCAAACACATTCAATGCCTCTTCCTTAAACTCACTGCCATCGGCTGCACTCCCTTCCCAATCGGTTACGATATGGAGCTTCACCAATGGCTCCGCCCGATACTCGACACCTCGTGCTATCGGTTTCCATGCTACCGGGCAGAACTCCACAAATACTGCCGGTCGTTCCCAGTTGGCTTCTTGCTCAATGAACTCTACATTGTGATTCCACAAGTCTATATGCTTTATTGCGCCATCGCCTACAGTCTTCAATATGGTGCAAAGGTTGTTATATAATTCTTTTCTCATCTTATTTTGAATTTAAAATCTTTATCAAAGTACTCTGTTATATTTTCCTCTATGATTTCACGAACGGTATTTTCCACCTCAGGACTGGTGCCAAGAAACTGCCGTTTCGGAATATGTATCTTCTTGCCGACTTTCATCAATGCCAGTATTTTCCAAAATTCAGACTCATCGCTCAATTGGTTGGTGCGTTTGTCTTTTCGCCTTTCACCGTTTTTCTTGCGTCCGAAAGACCCTGTAGCCTCGTAATACTTTGCCCAAAAGAAACGTTTCATCTTAGCTGTTACCACAATATCACCTCCCTCATTGTGTATGGCTGCGTAAGGAAGGTCGGTATAAAAGATTATACTGGTTTCCGTGCTTCGGCTCCTTATGCTTCGCCGCAGGTTTCCCGTATCAACTAATGTCAATCCGCCAGGTCTCATTGGGCTTCTGCGACGTGCCCAGGATTCATTGAAAAATGCTTGCCGCTCAAAGTTCTGATCAAACTCATCCTGAAGCTCTACTTTTAGGTCATTCAGGATTCTTTTTATAATAATCTGTACGTCTTTGTTCATCTTCTTTTTTAAAGTAGTCATTAAACAGAAAACCCTGCTGACACATTTCATCTGCATTTTGGTGTTCAGATGATGCGTTCAGCAGGTTATAAAATGTTCTCTCGCTGATAGCGTAAACAGGATATATATACCTACGCCAAATCTCCCTGTTAGGTAATCCACTTTTGGCATACTGGTCATATATCCTGTTTACATCAGCCACACGTTTCTCGAAGCTAAGTCCACGCCGTTTGATCATACAGGCATTTTATGTTATTTTTTCTCCTCTATCTTTCTGGGCTTATAAGGTCGTATGTCAAGTGTCATTTCTCCACTTACAGTCACTCTTCCCGTTCCGTTGCATTGTGGGCACTCTATGGGTTCCCAATCTCCCTGCACGTAACCTCTACCACCACATCGGCGGCAGAGGGCTATTTTTGGTTCTTTATGAGTTGTCTGTATCATAGCCTGCAAAATGAAGGTTCTATTCTACGCCATACACCGTTCACATCTCGTTGGTTGAAGTAGTAGTTCACTGCTGTCTTCTGCACAACGTTGCTTTCCTTGAACAGGCTCATTATTTCTCCATACTCTTCGTCAAACCTGTCTTCCAACTCATAGAGCTTGCTGATACTCTTATAGTCAAGGTCGCCCATTTTGTTACGTTCGAGTAGGGTCATCGCCAACTGATACATTGGATCGTCAACGCCCTTTTCTGTTTTTTGGACGTATCGCTTCAAATAATCAACAAGACGCTCGGCTGCCATGTCGGCTCTCTCATCAAAACTCTTCACCTTGTTGCTCTTTATCTCAAGCTTGAAATTTCCGTCTATAACGGTGAAACTCTCTTGGTCGTTCTTGCGGAGCTGTCCATAATCTCGCATCAAAGCGTTAAACACGGCACTCTCTTTCTCCAACCACTCGCGGAAACTTTTCACATCGTCCACCATCGGGGTGAGCTTGTTTTTTACATCAATCATAAACTGTGCCCTCAATCCCTCGTAGGCTTCACGGCGGTTCAGCTTATCTTCTCTCTCTTGTTGCTTGAGCTGCTCAAGTAACTCTTTTCTCTCATCGGCACTGAGGCCTTTAATTGCTTCTAATTTGTCCATTTCTTTGTTTTTTATTAGATGATTACTCCTCATTTTCTTGTAATTCAAAATCATTGTCAAACTGCAGCATCTCATTCATTCCGTATGACCAGTCGGCTAATTCTTGAAAGAACTCTGCCGCATCTGTCTGTTCCAATTCACTTGCCTCAAGATTTATCTGCTGCTTGAAATTCTTGAGCATCTGTTCTGCCTTTTTATCCATTGTCTTTAATTTAATGTTGTATCACCATTCAGCATTACATATATGGTTTTACCGGGTTGAGTCTTATCTGCCTTGGGCTTTAGCCCTCCTTTCTTTCGTATAAGTCTTAGCTTCACTGTCAGTGCTTCCAGTTCCGCCCCGTCCAGCCGGGCAAATTCTTTTCCTGCAATTCTTGGGTCTCTACAGAAATCATTGATGCGTTGCCAGTCTGTTGTATCAACACCTATCTTTTGCATCAGGTGTAAGGTCGTAGCTCTATGTTTGCGGATAGCTTCCCTGTAGGCATCACGTGTTCCATATAGTCGTTCAATCCCATCACAACAGGCATCATACTCTTTGCGTGTCATTTCACGAAGACTGTCTGTACGGTTCCATGTGTATTGGAGTACTATATCCTTCTTCATGTCTTCACGATCTCCTATAATTTTCATCTTATTGAAGGTCATGTAGAACCTTGCGAAATTGGTAATTTCCTGTGCCATGATAGTTATCATTTATTAGGTTTCATTACTGTCATAATAGCTGCGCAACCTATCATAATCTTTAATTGCTTTGCGTCTTCACTCAGTAGGGTATAGTCTGCAATTATCTCATCTTTCAACAAAGTACTCATAACATCTTCTGGAATTTCTTCCCCAAGTATGAAGCCTATTGCCTGTATTTCACTCTTTGAGAGTTCAAATACAACTTTGATTTTCTCTTCCATATTCTTAATTGTCATTTAGTGGTGTTATATATTGTGCCGAGATTGCGTCCAGCGTTATAAACTCAAAGGTTGCCGCTATGGTCATTTTTATGTTGGGCATTTTCTCTGCAACTATTTTCTTTGTTCTTTCAAGCTCCTCACTCTTGATTTTATCAAGTATAGCCGAGGTTTTCTTTGCGATAATATATCCGCACTTAGTGGACATAGTTCTCGGTGTGTAGCCTTGTGGGGCTTTAATCTTTATGGTCAAGATGGCCAGATAAACTTTTTTGTTCATGATTCTTTATTTTAGCGTTCAAACATTACTTCAATACCGCAGGAACTTGCCACGTCAAGCTCAAGTTTAGCTCCTTTGCTCAGTTCCCAGCCGTCAAGCATGAAAATACAATTGCACTCAAGAAGCATCTTTATATCCGCACGCATGTGCTCTCGCCAATGGGCTTCATCGGGCAATCCGTTCTCAAATGGATTAATAGGCTCAAAGCCCATTGCCCTTAAATCTTCCGAGGCTTTAAAGAATGCCCCTTTCCTTTCCTCAATGTCGTAGTGTGCTATGGCACCACTTATATAAACTTTCTTTTTCATTTTAAGTGATTTATAAATTATTACTCGTTTTAATTACTCCGTCTTCCCACACTGTATAGAAGCTTCCTGGCTCCCCTGTAAATCGCCCTTGGCAAAAGGCTTTATAACCGACAACCCTTACCTTTATGCCTGCCATATATTTCAATCTGGAGGCTGGCTTTCCCATTGGCTGACCTTTATACTCCTGGCTGATAAAAAGGAAACTTTTACGGCTAAATTTCTCAACCAACCCTTTGACCTGCTCATAAGTCCAGTCAGCGTATTGGAAGCTGTCAACGATTACAAACTGTGGCGATTTCGGTCGGCTTAGCCTTTCTGTCAATTCCTCAAGCGTATCATCTACTGCAACCCTAAACCGCCCTTGAACCTCATTCATGTTAAAGAGTTGTGTCCTTTCCTTGAATGATTGATTTACGCCCTCTTCATAACTTAGGTAAAGAACTGTTCCCTGTTTGCAGAGTTCCTTGGCCAACTGCATCACAAATGAGCTCTTGCCACTCGCTGAAGCTCCACTGATAAACCATGTCTCGTTTATACAGGGGTTGCCAAATGGCTCGCTCCACAAAGGCTCCCACTGGAGAGTCTTATATTTCTTCTTTGCGATTTCTCGCGGACTGTAAGCTCGCTTTGCCATACTATACACGTTTTAGCTTTTCTATTTCGGTATATACTCTTCTTAGCCCTCCACCTGTCTTACGTACTATTTGGGCTATATCAGCCCCAGCAGGTGCGTTTACTTTGGCTACAATTGATGCCTGTGCCTTGAGGAACTGTTCTCGTTCTCTTCCATCGTCGGGCGTTACCTTGCTGAATCGGTCGCCATATCTGCTCAACATTTCTGTATAACCTACTTTTTTGCACTCTATTGAACGGTTGATTTTTTCTTTCAATCCGTCTGCGCCCATCATATACCATGCACAGCAGCGTTCGGTAGCGTTCCACAATGCTTTCAGTTCGAGGAATGCTTCATATTGCAGGTCGCCGGCTTCATCAAGAATGATGAGTGGCGTTTCGATGGAGCGTAGGTAATACACGAGGTCATCATATACATCCGAGTACTTACCGTTACTCCCCACGCCAAACTCCTTGGCTATCTTGCGGATCAGCTTCAGTTTTGTTTTTACCTGCGAGCAATCTACATAGATGGCGTTCCTGTGGCTCTGTACATAAATCTTTGCGCAAAACGTTTTACCGATATTGGGCAGGTCGCACAGAATACCGCTGATGCTTGACTCCTGACAAAAGGCGAGCTGTGCGGTTACATATTCGTAGGTGGGTGTCTTAGCTGCTTTCCATGGCATCTCCCCACGTAGGTTCACGTTCAGCTTTCTTGCTATGCTTATCCAGTTGGCCTCACTCAATTGCTTATCACTGGTGCCGTTCTTCAACGCACTGTAAACACTGGTTGCCAACCCAAGTGATGCCGCATGTTTCGCATCGCTCGGATAGTTTACTCTGGCTTTGCTTATGGCATCTAAAATCTCTTTTTTGTTTTCTGATGTAATCATATTCTAATCTTATTTTAATATTGTTCTAACTCCGTTCTATTGGTCGGCAATAGCTCTTGCACCCCAATTCTCGGTCTGGAAATATCCGGCATCATCGTGTATGGTTGTCTCTTCAACTACCTCTACGATTTCCGCCTCTTGTACTTTTTCCGTGGTAGGTTTTAATATCCCCACCTTCGGGATTGCGTTGTCTTTTACAAACTTGTTAAAGGAACTTATCTTTTTCTGCTGCTCGGTGAACTTGACTTTATCCTCTTCGGTTTGCTCAGCCATCACACGGTTAAACGTTTCCACTCTTTCTACTTTGTCGATGTAGCGGTCGCCCTGGAAGATATACACATCGGTGGGCTTGCCACTCTCATCGGGAATATAGTAGGCGGTTACGTTGTAATTGTTGGGCTGTAGCTTCTCAAGTACTTCTGTCTTGCTTAGCCACCAGTCTTCATAGCACACTCTCACCGTGGAGTTCCTTCTGATGCTTGTTTCCACACTCTCGCCTATGTGCTTGGATAGGGTGAGTTTGTCAAAGCGCTGCAGGGTTGGATTGATATTCGCTTTCAGCACGTCCCAACGGCTCATGCCAGGATATTTCTTTTGATTGGGGTGCAGGTGATTGTTCCATTCCAGATTATCAGCTCTGTCTTCGGCTACTAATTGCTCGTAGCTGAAATAATCTTTGTCCTCGTAGGTGTCGTTCTCCTCATCACTGATTTTCTTACTTTCTGTACGCCATTTGCCTTTTCCGTAGAAACGTCCGATACCTGCGTGATTCTTGTGTATGATGCTGCGCTTCTTTGCACCATTTATCGGTTCGGCATATTTCTCTTGTGAGTTCTGTGGAGCGCAGAAGTGGACGAATGGAAATGCTACTCCAGCTTGCAGAAATCCATCTTTATATTGTGTCATCAAGTGGTTTTCTACTTCTACACCGGCCGGCATCCCCCAACCATTTCTTTCTATCAACCTGAACATATCACGGAAGCACTCTACTACAAGGTAGTCATCTTTTTTTCTGGCGTATGACGCTCCAAGCACGCATTGGCTCACTACATCGTAGGCATAATAAGCATGTACACGTTGTTTCGTGTCGTTCAGCTTGCGTGAAAGGTCAACGTCATCCATGGTGATTTGTGATAAGGAGAACTCTCCGTTATGGCGGTGTACGTGTGGTGCCTGTTCGTGATAGAATGTATTCCATCCGCTAAGTCTGTGCTCTATCAGTAGTTTGTTCTTGGGGTTATTCAGAATATTACAGATTGTGCTTTCACTCAACTCCAGTGGATTACCTTTCTTGTCGCAAAACTCTTCTGGATTATATAGCTCACCTGTCTCACGGTCAAACACATCATATTCACCACATACAAAGGCGTTGTACAATTCATGTACATTTGTGTTGTATGGTTTGTTATCTTGAGCTGATATACTCAACACAAGGCGTTCTATCTTTAGCGTTACTTTGCGTTTGTTCTGATTGCCGAACTTTCCGCTGATAAGGCACGCATACCCTTCTTGCTTATATTCCGTTACTTTCTTGCGGAAACGAAGCGTACTTGCCGGTAGGGTATGCCCCAACTGCTCCCGAAGGCTTTCTATGGCTGTGGCCATCATCTCCCAATTGTAGGTTTCCCCCATCAGCTTTCGTGCCGATGATGCTCTATCATACAGTTTGATGCAGGTGTTGAGTACCCCGGCATTGATGATATATTCATTCGCTTTTTCGGGGGTTAGTTCTACTCCTGTTTTTGTCTTGTCATAGAAAAATACGGCTGCCGATTGGTCTCTCTCATAATTTGCAATCACCCAACCGGCTAAACGTACCTTATCAGATGATGGATATATCTCATTGACTTTTTCCTTGTAGGAGGTTGGTAAACTATCAACGGCAACAAGAGCGTAGCATTCAGGACCACCGCCCCTACGTACTACATTTATCCGCCCTCGAGATACCATCTGCTTATAGTTTGGCTGAGTCATTATTCCTGACTCTACCAGCTCGCGTGCCGAAATGCATAGTGTGTTACCGAAATATTCCATATCCTTTATAATGTTTGTGCCATCAATCCTACTTCCTGCTGAAGACTGAGTAGCTCGGGTATAGAGGAAATGGTGACGATACGTTTAATATCATTGTCCACATACACCTTCACCTCGCTGTTATTCTTATTATACACCAACTTCACACGTCCCCAGCGTTGGGTCATGGTGTGCTCCAGCTCTTCATGTGTGGTTTCACACTCGGCAAGGAATCCACCTCCCACTAATGCACCGCCTCTTTTAAGAGCAAGTGTCCTGATACGTAGTGCCATATCACTATCCGATTTAAAATGTAGGGCTTTCCACACCTGCATTTTGCTGCACTGAAATGTCTTTAGAAGAAACTCCTTCGTTTCTCCATCGGTTACTATCTGCTTTTCCATTGTCCTATCTTATTAATTGATTATATTTGCGGAAAATTTAATTTTTAAACACCATGAACATTATATTCTCGTTCCAATTTGTTGCGCAAAAGGGCGTCGGGGAGAAAGACTTTCAAACAGAACTCGATCCTGTATTGTCAATGCTTGATGCTTTGAGCGAAACACTTTGCCGCAAGACTGGCAAATCATATTATTATCACGTAGGACAACTGTGTGACGCCCCTGAGAGCACTGCGTGTCGGTGGGTTGTGGTTTTAAATCTTGGGCGAGAGCGAGCCGTAGCACTACATCAGTTTCTTCAAGCTCTCCAGTCTCTGTTAAGTAAGCAATTGCCTTCCTGCAATCTGCAGTGGAAGTTAGAAGGATTTGAGATTTCATAATCGTATAATTTTTAGTTATTAAATTCTTTGATAATATTCTCACGTGCCACCTCGCACTGTTGCTCTATGGCACACGCAGCGGTGTAGCTCTTTGATTGACCGCACTGATATTCGTCCAGCTCTGCCTCTGCCATTTCGCAGTCGTCGCTCGCAATATCCTTGACCTTTTGTAATGCCACAAACAGGTCAAGGCGTTTGTTCTTTAGCTTTTCGCTCATCATAGTTCCTTATTTTATTATTTCTACACTATAGTCATCAAATTCTCTTGTGATTACTGCGGTAGCCCAAGCCATCGTACAATCACCTTCAGCTGCTACCACAAACTCATCAGGATTAACCACTACGGCAGCTATTCCTTCTTCACAATTCAGCTCCGGAACCATCCTTACCATCTTCATTGTGTCCGATCTGTCGATAAATACTTTAATCGCTTTCATAATCTCGCTTTTTAATTATTAGCTAATCTGACGGCTTTTTTGTATATTTGGCCGCTGTTTATATTTTAAACACGTTGCAAATATAGTATGAAAATCTCATACTACAAAGTTTATAGTCGTAAAATTTCATACGAATATTGCAGAATGGATGAAAATTTCAGATTTATTCAGCTCATAGATGAACTGAAAGAGAAAGGAGAGATAGCAGATTATGTACAAGCTGCAAGTATATTGCAGACTAACAAGGCTGGTATCAGTGACATAAAAAACGGTAGAAAGAAATTATCTATAGAGTTGCTTCGCCGTATGAAAATCTCATACCCAACTATTAATATAGATTGGGTTATAATGGGTGTTGGTGAAGCTTTTGTCAATTCAGAAAGCATTAAGCCTGCAAATATATCTGATGCAAACACCTTCATTGATAAGATAACAGAGCAAGCGGAAGAGATTGGTCGCTTACGTGAACGCATAAGCCAGCTTGAACGTAAAAAAGGAAAAGATGCATCGGATGCCCCGACTTCTGGAGTTGCCAATGCCGGATAGATAAATATAGGTTACACATAGAAAAACCATTTAATTTATGAAAATAAAAGTATTAGTATTATTCGCTACCTTAACTCTTTCTTGCTGTACAAATAAGAAAGATTCGTTAGTAGGTACTTACAGCCGTCAGGAGGGTGGTGAGAAAATGTATATTGAATTAAAATCAGACTCTACAGCTGTATTAAAAGAGACATCATTAGCAACAAAAGAAGTTATCAATACCCAAAAATTTATTTGGCATGTTGAAGGTAATACGCTAACAATGTATGATACAGAGTCAGGGAAAAGAGAAGACACACCATTTACATATAATGGGACTGACTTAATAGTAAGTGATATAAAATTTACAAAAGAATAGTCGCTAAAGATGTCTCTGCATATATCAGATGGTGCATCATATCCTTAAAAAGGAAAAGATGCATCGGATGCCCCGACTTCTGGAGTTGCAAAGTAGGGTAGATGTTATGCGTGGATGTTTCGTGGTACTCCAAAGGATACCCCTTAGCCATCTATAATACCCCCTTTTACCATATCAAAGAGCGTTACCCCCTTTGTTATATGCACAAATAAGCTAAATCATTGATAATGTGCATGTATTGAGAATCACACAAAAAAAGGTGATAGTTTTTTCCAATACCTATCACCCCCGAATTTAACAAATTGGCTTAAAAAACCGTATTTTTCTTACATCAGCTATTTGCACACAAAAACCCTTGTTTTGTAACCCCTCTCTTTTGAAAATGTAACCCCTCTCTGTAACCCCTCTTGTAACCCCTCTGCCAAAATCACACTATTTTTGCCCCTATACCGAAACCGTTAGGCACAAAAAAAGGAGCCCTAAAGCCCCTTAAATATATAACCGTCAGAAATGCGTTCTAACGCTTTTAAAACTCCCGATAGTATTATCCCTTACGTTTCCCTCTAATAAGCGTAGATTGCTTGATTATAGCCATTTTACCGGCTATCGTGCCATTCCCCGACAGCCCGGCATGAAGTAAATAACTCTTTGAGAACCCAATTTCTTCTGGGGTCAGCACATCAAACACTGCCGAGATGCTTGAAAAGTAGTAATCTTTGCGTTTCCCACACAAATGTACATGTATCACTTTTGCCATAATTCTATAATTTGATGGTGCAAATATACCAAATAATAACTATATGGAATATATTTAATATCATAAATCAAGTTATAGGCAATAAAAAAAGGCGACCAATAAATACTGATCACCTCCCAATTAAACCAATTCCCCTCGATTGTAAACGTTTCGTTCCAAAACATCAAGCAGTTTGCCCCAAAAATAAACCAGAATTAAACCCACGTAAACGTTTCGTTTTAAGCCGCCCATCACCACACATCAACCTAACTATTTGTATATCATAAAGTTAGCCCATTATTTTGCCGTCCCCAATTTATACGCTTCGTTGTGTGCCTTATACATTTGCCGTATCCGACCTTCACGGGCGTTTCGACTTGTTTGCCGCTATTCTGAAAACAGGGGAAGTGATTAATGATAAACATGAATGGATATATGGCAGTAACCATTTGGTGATTGATGGTGATATTTTCGATCGTGGAGCAGACGTACTTCCTATTTTATGGCTCATATATAAATTGGAATTTGAGGCGAAAGCTGTTGGTGGCAGAGTGACAACTATCTTGGGGGATCACGAAGAAATGATAATGCGTGATAATCTGAAATATACGTATGCCAAGTACAACACTCTTTCGCAAAGAGCGATGAACATGACCTATGGAAAAATGTGGGGACTGACGAATGTGATGGGTAACTGGCTGCGTTCTAAAAACACCATTCAGATTGTAGGTGAAAACCTTTATGTTCATGCAGGATTGAGTAAGGCGTTTATGGAACGCGAAGAGACGATTCCCGAAATCAATGAACTGGTGAGCAAGAGCATTTACCTTTCAAAAGAGGAACGGAAAAAACAATATCCGGAGATTGCCGATTTCCTTTATAGTGATAGTTATAACGGTCCGTTGTGGTATCGTGGAATGGTTAAGACTGGCAGTGAGTACAGTCCGATAAAAGAAGCGGATGTAGATAAACTTCTGGCTAAATATGATGTCAAACGTATTATTATCGGTCATACGGAAAATAGTCGTGTGAAGTATACCTATAATAAAAAGGTATATGATATTTGTGTTAATCATCCCAAGGCTTTTGAAAAAGAGACTCGTGCCGTGGTTATTGAAGGAGATGATATTAAAGCCATCAATGACGAAGGAGAATTAGTAACGATTAAAAAATAAACTTCAAGAAAAAAAAGAATATGAGCACTCGTTTTTTGAGATTATTTCTTTCTACTCTTGTTCTCGTTTTAATAAGTTCCGGCATTCAGGCCGGAACTTATCATTCAGGAGATAAGAAGAAAGAGAAAAAAGAGAAATTGTCTGGTGACGGACCCTATATACTCTATCAGGCAGACGGTAGTACACGGGTTATTAATGTCAATAAGAAAGGACGGATTACAGACAAGACTTATGCGACATTACCTAAAGATTTCAGTTTCCGTGTGACGGATCATGAGGGACGGTATCCATTTGATGTAAAACTCCATCCATTGAAAAGACCGGAGTGGCAGTATACCCGTCCGGAAAAAGTTTTTGTGATGTCCGATCCTCATGGGCGGCTGGATTGCGTGATTAGCCTACTACAAGGAAACGGAGTGATTAATGATAACTATCAGTGGAATTTCGGTAGCAATCATTTGGTGATTATCGGAGATATTTTCGACCGTGGCAAGGATGTACTGCAGATCTTCTGGCTGTTCTATAAATTAGAAGACGAAGCGGCTAAAGCGGGAGGTCATGTCTCTTTCCTTTTGGGAAACCATGAGGCTTTGGTGTTGTCTAACGATCTTCGCTATACAAAAGATAAATATAAATTGCTGGCAGAAAAACTGGGAGTGGAATATCCTTCATTATTCGGCACAAATACCGAATTGGGCCGTTGGCTTGCAACACGTAATACAATGCAAATTATTGGAACCGATTTATATGTACATGCCGGATTAGGAAAATTATTCTATGATAAGGACTTGAATATCCCCACTGTGAACGAGGAAATGAGCCGGGCACTTTTCATGAGCAAAAAAGAGCGTAAGGCACTTTCTCCATTGACTGATTTTCTGTATGGCAATGACGGTCCGATCTGGTATCGCGGCCTGGTGAGAGAAGATCCCAAGTATAAACCGTTGGTACAGGACTCTTTACAAATGATGTTGGATCGTTATATGGTAAAACACATCCTTGTGGGGCACACTATCTTCAAGGATATTTCAACCTTTTATAATGGTAAAGTCATCGCTGTCAATGTTGACAATAAGGAGAATCGGAAGAAAAAGCGTGGACGGGCTGTATTGATAGACAATGGAGTTTATTACGTCGTTGGTGACGACGGTGTTCAGAGAAAACTATAATCTGCCCCGGTTTCCGGTTAATATTTGGTATATTGCTTAGGATTCATCCCTATGTGTTTTTTAAAGATTCTCGAAAAATGACTTAGGTTGGTGAATCCTAACTGATATCCGACTTCTGAAACAGAAAGTTTTTCCTCTTTCAATAAACGGGCTGCTTCTTTCATTCTGAAGTCCTGATAATAGTTGAAGATGCTGTTACCAAAGATCTGTTTGAATAAACGTTTAAGCTTGGATGGACTCATGTGGACAGAGATGGCGAGTTCTTTTATAACAGGAGGAGTATCCAAATGGTGAAGTATTCGTTCTTTTATCTGGTAGATACTTTTTGTATCATGGCTATTCAAGGCATAAATTTGCTTTTCTTCCCGCTTTTCTAATTCCATTAATAGCCGACAAACCAGTTCCTCTGTTTTTATTCTTATAAAATACCGTTTAAAGGTTGTATTGACTGCCTCTGTCATCATCTCATTGATGATTTTCAGCAAAGAGGGATAAAGTATTTGTTCAAATAGTAGCGGTTGTGTATTTTCCAATAAACTTTTCAGAATCATTGACTGTCCTGAACAATCGAACAGTTGGTTTAAATAATCAGCATCCATTTCTATATTGATAGCTGCGGTATTTCTATCAATGGGAATGATGATGTCGGTATTCATAGCACTGGTTGTGATTAGAACCGACGGCACTGTCTTTATTGGCATATCTGTGGATGGTATTTCCAGCCAGGGAATAATGTTTTGGAATTTGAAGAGTATCATTCTCATGGGAATATTCACATCCGGATTTTCGATAGTCAGATCTACATTCAGCTTATAATTAGTGATTAGTATTCGGATTTGTTCATTGAACACATATCCGGTACAATACCCTTTGCCATACTTTGGGGGGATTTCCAGTCTTCCGTCTTTTACTTCTGTTCCTAGTAAATGAGCAAATTTTAATAGTACATTGGGATCTGTCTGTTGTATTTCCTTTTTCATAAGAGGTCTTTTACGACTATTTTTATGACAAAAATAGCTATTTTATTCGTTTCATATCCCATAATTTTGCATTGTTGTTTTTTAGAAGTAATAGATTCAATAAAAAATTAGAAGATGGAAGCAATCAAGCGTATGAATGTTGAAGAAAACGATTTTAAACAGTTGTTCTGGCAAATCTCTCCGAAGGAAATCAGTGACAATATGTTCACACTGGTCATGGATAATTTCTATGTTATAACTGCAGGTAATGAAGCACATTATAATTCTATGATAGGTAGTGGAGGCGGTTTTGGACTTCTTTTCAGGAAGCCCGCTAGTTGGTGTGTGATCCGGACAGACCGCTATACTCTTGAACTTATTCAAAAGGAACAAACATATACCATCGCATATTTCTCCGATAGGTATAAGGAACAGTTGCTTTTTCTAGGCAGCCAATCGGGGAAGGATAGCCGGAAAATGGAGGAAGTGGAACTGACAGGTATTCAAACTCCCTCCGGAAATATGTCTTTCAAAGAGGTCCGGCTTATTTTTGAGTGCAATTTAACACAGATTACGACTCCTGATCCCGATGATTTCTGCACACAGGAAGCACGGGATTATATAGCTGATGCTTATCAGAAAGCAAGTAATTATCGTAAATATGTGTTTGGCGAAGTCACCCATGTCTGGAGCAAACAGGAGTGATTTCATATCTGATCTGCCACAGATTCTATAAAATCACAGAAGTTATCTACCGACCGCTCCTCACGAATCTGTCCGGCTAATTCCATTGCTTTTGTTTTATACACAGGATTAGTCACCAAATCATTCACTTTTTCTTTTAATTCCCGGTCGGAAACTTTATTGATTTTGATGCATTTAGGTCCTATTCTCAACTGTTGAACACGATAAGCCCAATAGGGCTGGTCGATGATTAGCGGCATGACAACTTGTGGTTTACCTGCACGGGCTACACTGTGTGTTGTTCCGCTTCCTCCATGATGCATGTGACATTTGCAAGTTCAATATTCTTAGAGAAACCAACATTAGAAATGATAAAGAAAAGTATTCATCGATATGCAATGAGTGTTCTTGATGACGAAGACATTCTTCCGCTTGTTGCCAATCCTGATTTATCAGTTTACATGATTGTAGATTAAAATAAAAGCCTGTTTAATTCACGTTTAAACAGGCTTTAAATTTGCACTAAAAATCACATTTTGTTTTATGTTAAGATGTGTTTCAATGACACATTTTGATTTTCGGTCGGGAACTTTTTGATTTGGCGATTGTATTTAGTTATATTATGCAGAAGATATAATAAGTTCTATTGCATCTATTACTAATTTCTCCTTATCTTTTAGCTAATTCATCCGCATAAGTTAATCTGTTGCACTTGAGTAACTACTCATCTACACTTGTGTAACAGCTACGTAGCACTTGTCCATTCGGTAAATTACTCAACTGCAAGCAAACAGTGATTATCTAAAAGATATCTTTACCGACAACAAAGAAATAGATGCGTTGAGGCCGAAGTGTGATGAAAAGAATAAAACGATACATCCAATACACTAAAATTCAAATGATTAAAAAGAAAGTGCATTTTATCTTCTCCAAAAAGCAGAAACTCTATATACGTTTTCTGTAAACTTCTCTTATTTCTACGCTTTTTTAGAACCAAGTCATTGATTATAAGCACTGCCACATTTTTGTTTTCCCCCGTATAATACTTGAATAAATGACAAAAATGTGGCAGAGAGTTATAGTTTTTATTGGTGTTCAAATCAGTACGAAAATGAGCTGAATGCTTTGCCATCTAATGGCTAAGCGGAAATATTGTCAAGCATTATCGCACTTTGTTAACGGTACTATTATCTTCTTCTATTTTGGGGAATTAACTGAAAATATAAACAATAATTCCGGTAATCGCTACATATACTAATGCATACGGAATAGCCGCTTTCAGTATTTCACCTTCTTTTCCCTGTTGGTTTCCGGCAGAAGTAGCAATAGCAATACTTTGCGGGGAGATAATCTTACCACCTGTGGCACCTACTGTATTTGCCGCAGACAGCCAATCCGGACTGACATGAATCTGTCCTGCCACACTTGCTTGCAACTTTCCGAAGAGGATGTTGGAAGATGTATCGCTTCCAGTGATAAATGTTCCCAGACAACCGATAACCGGAGCAAATAACGGATACAAACTTCCGGTAGCCGTAGCCAGTGCTGTGGCAATCACAGCGATCATTCCGGAACTATCCATAATAGTAGATAACCCCACGAGGCAGATAACCGTAATGAATGTTTTCTTCAACTGCTTCACGGTATTCCAAAGAACGATGAACAGATCTTTTACTTTAGCCCCCTGAATCAATCCACCGATAAAAGTACCGATGAAAAGCAATACTCCGGCATGAGTCAGCCAGGAAATAGTATAATTGACGGTGGACGCATTGATAGGCAGAATGATTCTCGTAATCCAATTGTTCTCTAAAGTATGACGCAATCCCGGAAAGAGCGGACTGGTCAGGATAATCAGAAACAGAATCAGTAAATAAATGCTCCATGCATTTAATATATCTTTCGTTTTCAGATGACTTTTTCGTGCTTTCTCTTCTTTGGATGCAGTAAGTTTTCCATAAACAACGATTACGATAATAGAAAGAATACTGCCGATTATGGCCGGAGATTCAGCACCCATATATTTTGCTGCCACATATTGGCTGGCTAAAGAGACTCCGCCTACCAATAAAGCTAGGAATATATTTTTCGGGAGTGATTTAAGTTTGGAGTCAGTAAGGAAAAGTAGAACCAGCGGAATCAGGAACATTAAAACGGATAATTGCAATACGACATTCGTACTAAGATGCAATACGTCCAAATTCGTTTCTTTGGCCAATACTAATACCGGAGTTCCGATTGCTCCGAAAGCAGTGGCTACACTATTGGCAATCAGGCTCACCGTTGCCGAAAAGATAGGCTTGAATCCCAGACTGATAAGAATTGCCGCCGGAATAGCTACCGCTGTTCCGAAACCTGCCATTGCTTCCAATAGACCTCCGAATCCCCAAGTCAGTAATAACACCTGAATACTTTTATCGGTAGAAATAGAAGCGAATTGCTGTTTAATAATCTCCATCTTTTCAGTTTTCAGCAATACATTATAACTGAAAATAGCCATCAAAATAATGATTAAGATAGGAGAGACAGCTTTTAATGCTCCATATAAAAAGGAATAAAACAGATTGTCTACCGAGAAAGCGAAGCCGAAAAGAGCAATCAGTATCGTCACAATCAGAGAAATGATACTACTTTTATCACCTGACATTTTAAAAAATGCCATCAGTATAATCAACAGTAACACTGGAATAATAGCAAGGATCAGGGTCATAATTATCAGATTTAAAAAAGTGGAACGTTGTTTATTATGGATATAACAAACAAACGTTCCACTTGGGTCGGTTGGATAAAAAGATTTTTCTGTTTATTTCATCTTCACGCTTAAAATCTGTTGTAATTGTTTTAAGTTTGCACGGGCGGCTTCGTTACCAAGTTTTGCTGCCTGTTCGAATGCAGCCATGGCGCGGTTTATATCTCCGTTAAGGAAATTGTAGACTCCGGTATTGTTGATGAACTCGGCTGTGTTGTGGTCGGCTTTCTCCATAAACTTCTCTGCTGTATTCAAATCTTTTTGCGATAATGCCACAGCTCCTGCGTTCAGATTGGCTACTGCATCGTTCGGGTACATACGTACTGCAATATCAAATACATTCACGAAATCCTTGCTGCCTTTCGGATAACTGTTGGCTACCTCGTACATTTCGTTCAGACTAAGATATTTCGGATTTTCCCGGATGATGATACGGCCCTGTTCAACATCGAAATTGACAACGGTATAGTCAATCTTGCAGTTCACTTTACGCAATCCCGGATAAATCTCTTTCAGCATACTACGGTAAGGAGCTCCGCCGCCTACACGCATGATTTCCTGTTTACGTTTGGCATCGTCAGTTGTATTTTTGATGATGTTCAGGAATGTTTCCTTCTCCTTCATCGAAGAAGATTGGAGTGCTTTTACCAATCCATCCCAGTTTTCTCCACCGAAAGTCACTTTATATAGTTTGGAAGACACTTTTTCGTTCTTAACCAGATAATCCTTCAAAGCTTCCGCACGTTTTTTGGAAAGCTGTTCATTGAAGGCAAGAGGTCCTTCTGGCGAGGCGAAACCTTCGATACTGATACCTTTCACAGTCAGGTTCCGGTCATTCTGTATTTTGTCAAACATGGCATGGATATTCACCAATTCAGCATGATTGTTCATGAAGTCGGTAAGGATCACCGATTTGTTGACCGGAAAATCCAGATGAGCTTCATATTGTTCGCTACGGTTTTTGACCACTTCTACGGTTGGCTGAATATAGGCAATGATAGGAGACATGGCACTTAAACGTTTGGCTTCAGTAGATACATCATTGGTAATCAGTTCCTGTGCATTCATTTCCTGATAATTGCCGCTCCGCATAGATTCTCTACAAGTTGCAAACTGGCATTAGCCATCCAGGGTTTGTAAGGAATCACCTGCGTATAATTAAAAGTTTCCCTTTTATTATACGGAACGATAATGGCGGTAGGTTCTTGCTTAGTGATTGCCAGACCGCGGATATATGCTTTTTCGCGTCTTTTACCATTGACGATGATTTCTTGCAAGGGTACATTATGCTGTCCGTCCGTTAGCAGGGGAATAAGGCTTAAACTTCGGGCGGAACCTATTGTCAGATTCTTCATGTCGAAAGTCATGCCGACATAAAGAGAGTTACCTTGTTGCCATAAAGATACGTTCGAGAGAGTGAGCGCATCGTTCAGGAATTTTTGTGCATGAGCCGGCAGGATAGTGGCTGCAAGAGCTATAAATAGATAAATAAGTTTTCTTTTCATCATTGTAAGTTTTAGAAAGTTCGATTATTTGATGACATAAATGAAGCTAAGACCGACTTTGGTCGGGCCGAAATAATTACGGGTGTTATGTCCCAGCTTTTCACCTCCGTCACCACGGGCATACTTATCATATTCCAGACGGGCGTATCCCACTCCGATGGTAGCTTCCATACTCCATCGTTTGCTTATGATCCATTGGTATCCGTAGGAAATACCGGCTCCGTACAGATTGCCGTCGTAACGGTCATGTCCCATTCCGAATATATTCAGATTGCTGACATTCATTTCTCCGTAATGTCCGTGCAAACCGAAGAAACTTCCGTTGAAACGTTCGCAGAGCCAATAGCGTAATTCCGGCTGAACGAGCCAATGTTTGATTTGACGGTCGTCACCAAACTTCCACGGATTGTAGTTACCGGATATGTCGAGAGTCAGTTTCTTTGCCAGTCCCACTTCGATTCCTAAGTTGGGCGTAGAAGTGGCCCAATAGAGAGCATTGGTCTTGACGGCAAATTTGGGTAGATAGGTTTCATTCCGTTGTACCTGTGCATGAATACTTGTACCGAACACGAGCAGGAAACCGGCTGCTAATAAGATTTTAATTGTTCTCATTTTGTTAGGGTATAGGTTTTATTAAAAATGATAAGCGATAAACAGAAAAGCATGGAAGTTTGTTGTCGCAACCTGCAAAAAAAAGCTCCCTAAATAAATGGATAAAGATGTTTTAAGGCATAAATGCTAACAATTTCCACGCATGATGCGTTCATTATATAAAAGTACCTTTGTGTAATCAATATGACAATGATTTCATTTATTACTGTTTATTTTTACACACACACATACAACTTTAATAATTACAGCCTATGAAAGAGCTTATTAACAACCTGGAAGAACTGAACAGGAAAGCAGAAAAAGGCGGCGGAGACGCTCGCATTGAAAAACAACATTCTGTGGGCAAGCTGACCGCCCGTGAACGCATCGATTTATTATTGGAGAAAGGTTCGTTTATCGAACTGGATAAGTTGGTAACCCATCGGTGTACCGATTTCGGTATGGAAAAGCAGAAATTTGCCGGAGACGGGGTTGTGACGGGATATGGTATGATTGGCAAGCGCCTGGTTTATGTATTCGCACAGGATTTCACCGTGTTTGGAGGAGCTCTTTCGGAAACGCATGCAAAGAAGATCTGCAAGGTGATGGACATGGCTATGCAGATGGGAGCGCCTATCATCGGATTGAATGACTCGGGAGGTGCACGAATTCAGGAAGGAGTACGTTCTTTGGCCGGATATGCCGAGATATTCCTGCGCAATTCTATGGCATCCGGAGTGATTCCACAGATTAGCGCGATCATGGGACCTTGTGCCGGTGGTGCTGTTTATTCTCCTGCATTGACCGATTTTATTCTGATGGTGAAAAACTCCGGCTATATGTTTATTACAGGACCGGATGTGGTGAGAAGCGTGACACAGGAAGAAGTGACAAAAGAAGAACTCGGTGGAGTAGGCGTGCACATGACAAAGTCCGGTGTAGCCCATCTTTCTGCGGAGAACGATATTGAGTGCATCAATTATATTCGTGAATTGATCTCCTATCTGCCGGGGAATAATATGGAAGAGCCTCCGTTTGTAGCGACCAGCGATTCGCCGACTCGCCTGACTCCGGAACTGGCAGATTTGATTCCGTCCAATCCGAATCAGCCGTATAATATAAAAGAGATGATAGAAGCGGTAGCTGATGATAATAGTTTCTTCGAGCTTCAGGCAGAATATGCTGCGAATATTGTGACGGGATATATCCGCCTGAATGGAAAAACAGTGGGAGTGGTGGCTAATCAGCCATTGGTGCTTGCTGGCACACTGGATATCAATGCGTCTATCAAAGCCGCCCGTTTTGTCCGCTTCTGTGATGCTTTTAATATTCCTTTACTGACACTGGTAGATGTGCCGGGATTCCTTCCGGGAGTCGACCAGGAATATGGTGGAATTATCCGTAACGGGGCAAAGCTACTTTATGCTTATTGCGAGGCTACGGTGCCGAAAGTGACGGTTATCACCCGCAAAGCATACGGTGGTGCTTACGATGTGATGAGTTCCAAGCATATCCGTGGAGATGTAAATCTTGCTTTCCCTACTGCTGAAATCGCGGTGATGGGACCGGATGGAGCTGTTAATATCCTTTTCCGTAAGGAAATAGATAAAGCCGAGAAACCCGAAGAGAAACGGAAAGAACTTCAGGATGATTATCGCGGAAAGTTTGCCAATCCTTACCGGGCGGCGGAACTGGGATATGTGGATGAAGTGATCGATCCGGCGGTAACCCGTTTGCGGTTGATTCGAAGTTTCGAGATGCTTGCCAACAAACGGCAATCGAATCCTCCCAGGAAACATTCGAATATTCCGCTTTAGGTAGATGATAGGTGAGTGTTTATTAAAAAGAATCAAAGATTATGATAAAGAAAATATTAGTAGCCAATCGGGGTGAGATAGCGATGCGCATCTTCCGGACTTGCCGGGTGATGAATATCTCGACAGTGGCTGTTTATACCCATGTAGATCGCGGGGCTTTGCACGTCCGTTATGCGGAAGAAGCCTATTGCATTTCCAATTCGCCGGAAGATACCTCTTACCTGAAGCCGGAATTGATATTGTCCATTGCCAAAAAGACCGGAGCCGCTATTCATCCGGGATATGGTTTCCTGTCGGAGAATGCGGATTTTGCTCGCCGTTGCGAAGAAGAAGGAGTGATTTTTATCGGACCGAGTGCGGATATTATTTCCAAAATGGGAATCAAGACGGAGGCCCGTAAGATTATGCGGGAAGCAGGATTGCCCATTGTGCCCGGAACCGAAACACCCGTACAGGGCATTGATGAAGTGAAGAAGGTCGCTAATGAAGTTGGCTATCCCATTATGCTGAAAGCACTTGCGGGAGGTGGAGGAAAAGGTATGCGTCTGGTACGTACGGAAGAAGAGGTGGAAACAGCTCTCCGTTTGTCGCAATCTGAAGCAGGGACGTCCTTTGGCAATGATGCGGTTTATATTGAAAAATATATTGAGAATCCGCATCATATCGAAGTTCAGATCATGGGAGACAAGTATGGAAATGTCGTTCATCTGTATGAACGTGAATGTTCCATTCAGCGTCGTAACCAAAAGGTGATAGAAGAAAGTCCTTCTCCTTTTGTGAAAGAGGAGACGAGAAAGAAGATGTTGAAGGTAGCTGTGGAAGCCTGTAAGAAAATAGGTTATTACAGTGCCGGGACATTGGAGTTTATGATGGATAAAGACCAGAATTTCTACTTTCTTGAGATGAATACCCGTTTGCAGGTGGAGCATCCTGTGACGGAGGAATGCACAGGCGTTGATCTGGTACGGGATATGATAACTGTTGCTGCCGGAAATCCGTTGCCTTATAAACAGGATGATATTGAGTTTAGCGGAGCAGCGATCGAATGTCGTATTTACGCCGAAGATCCGGAGAATAACTTCATGCCTTCTCCCGGTGTGATTACTGTTCGTGAAGCTCCCGAGGGACGTAACCTGCGTCTTGACAGTGCCGCTTATGCGGGATTTGAAGTCTCTTTGCATTATGACCCGATGATTGCAAAGCTTTGTTGTTGGGGACGTACCCGTGCTTCGGCCATTTCTAATATGGCACGTGCTCTGCGCGAGTATAAGATTCTGGGAATCAAAACGACGATTCCTTTCCATCAACGTGTATTGAAGAATGCGGCTTTCCTGAAAGGTGAATACGATACGACATTTATCGATACGCGTTTTGATAAGGAAGACCTGAAACGTCGTCAGAATACCGATCCGACAGTGGCTGTCATTGCTGCCGCAGTGAGACACTACGAGAGGGAGAAAGAAGCGGCTTCCCGTGCCACTACGCTTCCGGTAGTAGGCGAATCGCTCTGGAAGTATTACGGTAAATTGCAGATGACTGCTAATAATTATTAAATTGAAAATTGAGAATTAAAAATTAAAAAATAACGGAATTGGTTATGGGTACAACATTAGCTACATATTACGCCAAGCTCCAGGATATGCCGGACAGTGAATATAAGGTGGAGATTCTGGAGGACGGACCAATCAAGAAGATTGCAGTCAATGGTAAGATATATGAGGTCGATTATAACATGGGTGGCGACTCTATCCATTCGATCATCATCGATCATCACTCGCATGGAGTGCAGATTTCCCCTTCTTCCAATAATTCTTATACCA